>Ga0105047_10004444_pt1 | contig 24367 bp, 26 predicted proteins | sample MAT04_FD_78384 | JGI IMG/M metagenome (GOLD analysis project Ga0105047, IMG submission 78384) | Freshwater microbial communities from Lake Fryxell liftoff mats and glacier meltwater in Antarctica - MAT-04 (megahit assembly) | ecosystem: Environmental > Aquatic > Freshwater > Ice > Liftoff...
ACAGTTTTGTTGCCGGGGTGGAAGCGTCAATCCACCAACCGACCCGTTGCCGCTCGGTTCCAACCCACTTCGCAAAGCCCATACAAAAAATTCAGGAGAGCACGAGGCTCCCCTGAATTTCGGATTTTAATTAATTTCGTCGTGAATCGGTCTTCACAACGTTTATTAATTATGGAGTTTATTCCTACGCAACAACAGATCTTAGCCGGCAAAGTTCTTTTCGGCGAAAGTCCAGTTGGCGAGACTGTTGAGGAAGGTTTCGACAAACTTCGGACGCACATTGCGATAGTCGATGTAGTAGGCGTGCTCCCAGACGTCGATGCACAGTAGCGCCGTGTCGCCGGTCGTCAGCGGCGTACCGGCGGCGCCCATATTGGCGAGATCGACCGTGCCGTCAGCCTTCTTCACGAGCCAGGTCCAGCCCGAGCCGAAGTTGCCAACGGCTGACGTCTGGAACGTTTTTTTAAATTCGTCGAAGGAGCCCCACTTTTTGCTGATCGCCTCGCCGAGCGCGCCGTTCGGAGCGCCGCCGCCGCTCGGCGTCAGGCAGTTCCAGAAGAAGCTGTGGTTCCACACCTGGGCGGAGTTGTTGTAGATGCCTCCGGCCGGCGCCTTCTTGATGATTGCTTCAAGGCCGAGGCTTTCGTATTCCGTGCCTTTGATCAGATTGTTGAGATTGGTGACGTAGGCCTGATGATGCTTTCCGTAATGGTATTCGAGCGTCTCTTTGGACATGTGGGGGGCCAGCGCGTCCATGGCAAAAGGCAGTTGCGGCAGCTGATGTTCCATGATTTCTCCTTGAGTTGTTTTTACGGCAGTTGTGTTTTTGAACGGGTCTAGCCATCTGCGCTTGACGTGGGATTAAGGTCCTTGACCGAAATTACGCACGCCTCGGCGCGGCCACGGTGAAAAGAGACAGTAATCCGCTCGTTTGGTTCCAGCGCCGTGCTGTCGCGGATGATATTGCCGGATTCGTCGGTGACGATGCTGTAGCCGCGGGCGAGGACGGCGTGCGGGTTAAGCTGCGCCAGGCTCGCCGCTATGCGAACCAGGTCGCTGGTGCGCTCGTTGGCCGATTTCTCCCATTGCCGGCGCAGCGTGCCGGCCAAGGCCTCGAGCCGGCGCGTCGTGCGCCGCGGATCGGGGCGGGCGAGCAGCAGACGACTGGTCAGACTTGAGAGCGCATTGCGTCCGCGTACGCCAGCCTGCGTCAGCCCGCCGTCGAGCCGGCGCTGCAAATTGAGCAGTTGGTCGCGTTGCCGGGCGAGACTCCCGGCCGGGTGCTGCAGGCGATGGGCAAGCCAGTCGAGATGTTGCAGGCGTTGATCGAAATGCTGACGCATCTGCCGGCGCAGCACGAGCCGGGAGTCGTTAAGGCGGGCGAGCAGCGCCGCGCGCTCGGGCGCCGCGATTTCGGCCGCGGCGGTCGGCGTCGGCGCGCGCCGGTCGGCGGCGAGGTCGGCGATCGTAAAATCGGTTTCGTGTCCGACGCCGGTCAGCACCGGAATACGGCTGGCGCGGATCGCCCGCGCCAGCTCTTCGTCGTTGAACGCCCACAGGTCTTCGAGACTGCCGCCGCCGCGGCAGACGATCAGCACGTCACACTCCTGGCGCTCGCTCGCGCTGCGGATCGCCGCAGCGATCTGCGCTCCGGCGCCTTCGCCCTGAACCGGCGTTGGATAGATCACGACGCGGACTTGGGGCGCGCGCCGGCGCAGCGTCGTCAGGACGTCGCGCAGTGCTGCCGCTTGCAACGAGGTGATGACGCCGATCGCGGCCGGGAAGGCGGGCAGCGCACGCTTGTCCTGTTCGGCAAAAAGCCCTTCGCCGGCGAGCTTTTCCTTGAGGCGGAGATAGCGCTCGTAGAGGTTTCCGAGGCCGGCCTTGCGCGCCGCTTCGACGGTCAGCTGGAAATCGCCGCGCGCCTCGTAAAGCGTGACCAGCACGCGCGCTTCGATGTGCTGGCCCAGCTCAAGCCGCCAGCCCAGGAGTTGGGCGCGCTGGCGAAACATGACGCAACGGACCTGCGCGCTGGCGTCCTTGAGCGAAAAATACACGTGACCCGAGGCGGCACGGGTGAGGTTCGATACCTCGCCAGAGACCCAGCACAGCGGGAAACCCGATTCGAGTCGGTCGCGCGCCAGCCGGTTGAGCAGCGATACCGGGATGACGGCTCCAGTCGGGGCGAGGGGCGGCGGCGGGGGGGTCGGAAACATGCGCCAATTCTAACGCGAGAGCGATTAGTGCACATACGCACTGAGTGTCCGGCGAATCGCCGGTAGTGATCTGGCGGCGTCGCGGCCTTTTCGTTAAGTTGCTGATTATTAGGATAAATATAATACGCCTCTTTTCAGCGCAGAGTAAGAAAAAGCCTTGTCGGCAGGGCACTTAGCGACGAATATCGGGTTTTGTCCACAAACTTATCCCCAGAATTTGTGGATAAGATTTTTTCTATAACCTTGGCGCAGGGCTTGCCGCTAAGCCCGGCTCACGCTACAGTCTGGCCCTGACGAGTTTCCGAGGAGAGAGCGTGTTTTCGATCATTCTGGCGGCCGGCTGGCCCATCTGGCCCTTGCTGTTGGCATCAATTATTGCCGTTGCGCTGATTATCGAGCGTCTGGTCGCACTGCGCCGCTCCAAGGTGCTGCCCGCCGGCTTGCTGCAGCGCGTGCTGGCCGAATACCGAAGCCACGGCGTCACTACTGCCCTCGTTGCCGACCTCGAGGCGCAATCGCCGCTCGGTCGCGTGCTGGCCGCCGGCCTGCGCAACGTCGCCAGTTCGCGCGAAATCATGAAGGAGTCGATCGAGGAGGCCGGCAGTCTGGCCGCCCATGAACTGGAGCGCTATCTCACGACGCTGGGAACGATTGCCTCGATCAGTCCCTTGATGGGGCTTTTCGGTACCGTCGTCGGCATGATCGAGATTTTCGGCTCACAGTCGCCAACCGGAAGCAATCCGATGCAATTGGCGCACGGTATATCGGTGGCGCTGTACAACACCGGTTTCGGTCTTGTCATCGCCATTCCGGGAATGATCTTCTGGCGGCATTTCCGCGCGCTGGTCAATGGCCTCGTGATCGAAATGCAGCAGCAGGCCGTGCGTCTTGTCGAGGTGGTGCACGGCGAGCGCAAGGTTTGAGGATCGAGCGATGAACTTTCAACGTGGCCGCGGCCATGACGAGCCCGAGATCAACCTGATTCCGCTCATCGACGTGCTCCTCGTCATCATCATCTTCCTGATGCTGACGACGACGTACGCAAAGTTTTCCGGGCTGGAAATCAATCTGCCGACTGCCGATGCCAGCCAGCAGGCCGAGCAGCCCAACGAAGTGAGCGTCGCGGTGACGGCCAGCGGGCAGGTCCTCATCAATAAATCGCCCTTGATGAACGCCGACGTGCGGGCCATCAGCGACGCCTTGCGCCGCGCTGCCGGCGACCGCAAGGACCCGGTCATCATCATTAATGCCGACGCCAAGGCGACGCACCAAAGCGTTGTCGATATCATGCAGGCGGCGCAGATGGCCGGTTATTCGCGTATCTCGTTTGCCACGCAAGCACCGCGCTGAGCGCGCGTGCGCGCCGTTCTTGCCCTGATGGCCAGACTTGCGGCGCGCCTGCCCCGCCTCTGGTATCGGCGGCGCTTGGCGTTCGTGCTGCTCGCCCTCTTGCCGCTGGCCTGGTGTTTCCGATTGACCGTCGCGGTGCGTGAGGCGCTCTATCGCCGAGGCCTTTTGCCGTCGTATCGCTTGCCGGTGCCGGTCATCGTCGTCGGCAATCTGACGGTTGGCGGCAGTGGCAAGACGCCGTGCGTTCTCTGGCTCGTGGACAGCTTGCGCGCTGCCGGATGGCAGCCAGGAATCGTCAGTCGCGGCCATGGCGGCGCAAGGACGGCAGTGCATGCCGTGACGCCCGATTCGCCGCCTGCGCTGGTCGGCGACGAGCCCGTGCTGCTCGCTCGCCGAAGCGGCGTGCCGGTTTTCGTCGGGCGCGACCGGGTAGCCGCCGGCCGGGCGCTGCTCGCCGCCCACCCCGACTGCTCGGTCATCGTGTCGGACGACGGCCTGCAACACTACCGGCTCCAGCGCACGGTCGAAATTGCGTTATTTGACGGACGCGGCGTCGGCAACGCCCAGCTCTTGCCTGCCGGGCCCTTGCGCGAGCCACTGAGCCGCCTGGCGCGGGTTACAGCCGTGCTGTGGAATGCTCCGCCCGGGGCCTGTCCGGCGCTGCCGGCGGCGAGCGACGTGCCGCAGCTTTCAATGCGCCTGGTCGGCCGGCGTTTTGTAGCGCTCGGCGACAGCCGGCGCTGCTGCAGCGCCGAAGACTTGCGTGGCAAGCGTTTGTACGCGCTCGCCGGAATCGGCGATCCGGCCCGCTTCTTTGCCCAGCTCGCGACATTCGGACTGATTTTCGACGCGCGGCCTTTTCCCGACCACCATCCGTTCAGCGCCGCTGATCTGGCCTTCGCAAGTGACGGCGTTCTGCTGCTTACCGAGAAGGATGCGGTAAAATGCGCGCCATTGATGACGAGCGAAGCATGGATATTGCCGGTTGATGCACACGTCGACCCGGCGCCTGATGGCCAGTCATTGCTCAACATCGTTCTGGAGAAAATCAATGGACGCGCGCTTGCTTGATATTCTGGTCTGCCCGATTTGCAAGGCCAGTCTGGAGTACCGCAGGACGGAATCCGAACTCGTTTGCAAGCCATGTAAATTGGCTTTTCCGATCCGCGATGACATCCCGGTCATGCTTGAAGACGAGGCGCGCCCGCTCACCGCCGAGGAGTCCTGAATGGCCTCCGCTGCTGCGCGCCTGACGGTGGATTTCAAGGTCGTTGTGCCGGCGCGCTACGCCTCGACACGCCTGCCAGCCAAGCCGCTGCTCGACCTTGGCGGCAAGCCGATGGTCGTCCGCGTCGCTGAACGCGCGCTGCTCTCGGGCGCCCAGGAAGTGTGGGTAGCGACCGATCATCGCGACGTTCTCGCTGCCGCCGAGGCGCATGGACTATCGGTGTTGCTGACGCGCGCCGATCACCCGACCGGAACCGATCGCCTGGCCGAGGTTGTTGAGCAACGCGCCTGGAACGACGAGGTCATTGTGGTTAACGTCCAGGGCGACGAGCCGCTGATCGATCCGCAGTTGATCGCGCAGACCGCGCTGCAACTGGCGCAGAGCGGTGCCGACATCGCGACCGTCGCGCACCCGCTCGATAGCGCCGCCGATTTTTTCAATCCGCATATCGTCAAGGTGGTGTGCAAGGCCGACGGCGACGCGATGTATTTTTCGCGCGCGCCGATTCCCTACGCGCGCGACCACTTCGCCGGCAGCGCAGGCAGGGCGACTTTGCCTGCCGCGTTGCCGGCGTATCGGCACATCGGCCTCTACGCCTATCGTGCGCGTTTTCTGCGCGCCTACGCCCGCTTGACGCCTTCGCCGCTCGAGGGCTTCGAGGCGCTCGAGCAGTTGCGCGCGCTGTGGCACGGTTTTCGTATCAGTGTCGTGATCGCCGATCATCTGCCGACGCCGGGCGTCGATACGCCGGAAGATGCCGAACGCATGCGCCATTGGTTTGCCAGCCCGGAAAAGGTTTGACCGTTTGGTCAGTTAGCGGCAATATTGGCGCCGCATAGCGCTGCCCGTCTACATCGGGCAGCTTCGCTTTCCGAACCGCGTTACCCGAACAAGAAAATTCCTAGAGCCAATAACAATGAGACTCATACTGCTCGGCGCACCTGGTGCCGGGAAAGGCACGCAAGCTAACTTCATCTGCGAAAAATTCGCTATTCCGCAAATTTCGACAGGTGATATGTTGCGTTCGGCGATCACCGCGAGAACTCCCCTCGGGCTTGCGGTCAAGGAGGCGATGTGCACCGGCCGTCTGATTTCGGACGACATCATCATCGTTCTGGTCAAGGCCCGGTTGGCGCAGGACGACTGTCAGGCGGGCTATCTGCTCGATGGCGTCCCGCGGACCATTCCGCAAGCCGCAGCGATGCGCTCGGCCGGCGTGCACATCGATTTCGTCCTCGAGATGGAAGTCCCCGATTCGGAGATCATCGAACGCATGGGCGGCCGCCGCGTGCATCCGGCGTCGGGGCGCACGTATCACGTGACCTTCAATCCGCCGAAAGTCGATGGGCGTGACGATGTGACCGGCGAAACGCTGATTCAGCGCGATGATGACCGGGAAGAGACGGTGAGAAAACGTTTGGCGATTTACCACGCGCAAACCAAGCCCTTGCTCGCCTACTACAGCGCATGGCGCGCGGCGGGTGATCCCTGTGCGCCCAAATGCCGTACCATTTCAGGCGTCGGTAGCGTTGATGAGATCCGTCAGGCGGCGTCTGCCGCGTTGAACTAATTGCCGTGGCAAAGATCAATAATTGCTCTTTCACGCGGATGGCATTTTAGCTGGACCGGCACGAGCTCCGGGACAAGAAGCACGCGGTTCAGCGCCGACGATTGACGATCCACAGCCGAGGAGTCGTCCAAAAAACCAGGCAATCTTGATAGGGAGCACTCATGTCGGCAGGTCTCGTAGTGGCGCTCGTTTGCGCGCTCATCGCCGTGGTTTATGGCGCGCTGATGACGCGGTGGATACTCTCCTTATCGGCGGGCAACGATCGTATGCAGGAGATCGCCAAAGCGATTCAAGTCGGCGCATCGGCCTATCTGAACCGGCAATACGCGGCGATCGCCGTCGTCGGCGGCGTTCTCGCCCTGCTCATCGGCGTCTTCCTCGGACCACTTGTCGCCATCGGTTTTTTGATCGGCGCAGTCCTCTCCGGAGCGACCGGGTTTATCGGCATGAACGTTTCAGTGCGCGCCAACGTGCGCACGGCGCAAGCGGCGCGTAGCGGCGTCGCCGCGGCACTCGACGTGGCGTTCAAGGGCGGCGCGATCACCGGCATGCTGGTCGTCGGACTCGGGCTGCTCGGCGTCGCCGGTTACTATGCCTTCCTGCGCGTCGGCGCTGCCAATTTTCAGCACGCCGTCGAACCGCTCGTCGGACTCGCTTTCGGCGGCTCGCTGATTTCCATTTTCGCGCGACTCGGCGGCGGCATCTTCACCAAGGGCGCCGACGTCGGCGCCGACCTCGTCGGCAAGGTCGAAGCCGGCATCCCCGAGGATGATCCGCGCAATCCCGCCGTCATCGCGGATAACGTGGGTGACAATGTCGGCGACTGCGCCGGCATGGCCGCCGACCTGTTCGAGACCTACGCGGTGACCGTCGTCGCGACGATGGTGCTTGGTGCGATGATGTTAAAGGGCGTCGCTAACGCCAGCGACAATCTGATCGTCTACCCGCTCGTTCTCGGCGGTGTGTCGATCGTTGCCTCGATCGTCGGCTGTTTCTTCGTAAAAGCCAATGAAGGCGGAAAGATCATGAACGCGCTCTACCGAGGTCTCGCGGTGGCCGGCGCGCTGGCCCTTGTTGCCTTCTATCCGGTCACCACGTGGATGCTCGGCGAAGGCATTCGTCTGGCCGACGGCCAACTGATCACTTCGCTGAACATCTTCGCGGCGGCGGTCATCGGCCTTGTGCTGACCGGCCTATTGGTGCTCATCACCGAGTACTACACCGGCACCGATTATTCTCCGGTGAAAGCCGTCGCCGCGGCGTCGACGACCGGGCATGGAACCAATATCATCGCCGGTCTCGGCGTATCGATGAAGGCCACTGCGCTACCGGTGCTCTCGGTCTGCCTGGCGATTTACACCAGCTATGCGTTTGCCGGCCTCTACGGCATTGCGATCGCGGCAACGTCTATGCTGTCGATGACCGGCATCATCGTCGCGCTCGACGCCTACGGGCCGATCACCGACAATGCCGGCGGCATCGCCGAGATGGCGGGGCTGCCACAGGAAGTGCGCGACGTCACCGACCCGCTTGACGCCGTCGGCAACACCACCAAGGCGGTGACCAAGGGCTATGCGATCGGTTCGGCCGGCCTCGCCGCGCTGGTTCTTTTCGCCGATTACACGCACGCCCTCGAGGGCCGGCTCGGCTACGTCATGGCCTTCGATCTCTCCGATCACATCGTCATTATTGGCCTGTTCATCGGGGGGCTGATCCCGTATCTGTTCAGCGCCATGGCCATGGAAGCGGTCGGCCGCGCCGCCGCTTCGGTCGTCGTCGAGGTGCGCCGCCAGTTCCGCGAAATCCCGGGCCTCATCGACGGCAACGCGATACCCGACTACTCGCGCGCCGTCGGCTTGCTGACGAGCGCGGCGATCAAGGAGATGATCGTCCCCTCGCTGCTGCCGGTCCTGGCGCCGGTGCTCGTCGGGCTGCTGCTCGGTCCGAAGGCACTCGGCGGCCTGTTGATGGGAACGATCATCACCGGTCTTTTCGTCGCGATTTCGATGACCACCGGCGGCGGCGCCTGGGACAACGCCAAGAAATACATCGAAGACGGCCATTTCGGCGGCAAGGGGTCCGAAGCGCACAAGGCGTCGGTGACTGGCGACACCGTCGGCGACCCTTACAAAGACACCGCCGGCCCTGCCGTCAACCCGCTGATCAAGATCATCAACATCGTCGCACTGATGATCGTGCCGATCCTGCCGCTGGCCTGAGAACCTCGCGCCCTAACGCGCGAGCGCCGGATTGAGCGCGTAGAGGCCGGTCAGGCTGGCCTCGGCCAGAACGTGGTCGCGCATCGCGAGGCGCGCGTCCGGGCCGGTAAATTTGCCGTCGACCGGCAGCGTCGCGACGTCGAGCGCGAACAGCGTAAACACATAGCGGTGGCGGATCTCGTCGTTCCATGGCGGGCACGGTCCGTCGAAGCCAAAGTAATCGCCGCGCATGTCGTTGTCGCCCGAAAACCAGACGGTGTAGTCGTTGAGCCCCTGGCGTGCGCCGTGCGCGCTCGCCGGGCCCGCCTTGCCGCGCGGCGTCACCTCGTGCGAGAACTCGCCTTCGCCAATTTCGGCGACGCTCAGCGGCAGGTCGACGAGCACCCAATGGAAGAAATCGACGCGCGGCAAGCTTGCCGGGACGCTGCGTCCTTCCTGGTTGACGTCGTCGCCGCGGCTCGGCACGTCGGGGTCGTGGCAGATCAGCGCGAACGAGCGCGTTCCCGCCGGTGCGTCGCGCCATGCGAGTTGCGGATTGACATTGCCGCCCAGGCAGACGTGGTGCGCTGCGTCGGGAATGCAGAACGCGTAGCGTCCGGCAATGTCCTGGCTTTCAGCAAAGCTCGTGCTCGTCAGTTTCACGGCGTTTCCTCCAGCAATTATTCGGCGCCGCGGCGCCTGAAATCGCGCCAGCGGAAACCGCTGACCCATAGTGTAGCGAAATAAACCGCGCCGCCCAATGTCACGACCAGCGCGAGGCGCAGCAGGCGCTCGGCGAGGCTCCAGCGCAGCCAGTCGTCAGCGGCGCCGCCGGAGAGCCACAGCGCGCAACCCATGGTCAGCAGCGCGGCCGCGAGCTTGGCGTAAAACACAGGCCAGCCCGGCTGCGGCGCGTAGATGCCGTGCTGGCGCAGTCCGCGATAGAGCAAAAGCGCATTGAGGCAAGCAGCCAGACCGATCGATAGCGCCAGCCCGGCGTGTTTGAGCCAGCCAATCAGCGCGAGGTTGAGCATTTGCGTCACGAACAGCGTGACGAGCGCAATCTTGACCGGGGTGCGGACGTTCTGCCGGGCGTAAAAGCCCGGCGCGAGGACCTTGACCAGAATCAAGCCGAGCAGTCCGACGCTGTAGGCGACGAGTGCATCGCGTGTTTGCAGCACGTCGTGGGCGGTAAACGCGCCGTGATAAAACAGCGTCGTGATCAGCGGTACGGCGATGATCGCCAGGGCCAACGCGGCTGGCGCGGCGAGCAACAAGGTGACGCGCAGTCCCCAGTCGAGCAGTTTTGAATAGTCGTCGAATGCCTCCCGGGCGTGGTATTTGGCCAGCGAGGGCAGGAGGATGGTACCTAGCGCCGCGCCGAGCATCCCGGCCGGAAATTCCATCAGGCGGTCGGCGTAATAGAGCCAGGAGACGCTGCCAGTGGCGAGAAAGGACGCGAAAACGGTATTGATCAGCAGGCTGACCTGCGCCACCGAGACACCGAGGACGGCCGGGGCCATCAGTTTGAGGATGCGGCGCACGCCTTCGTCGCGCCAGTCGAGCGCAAAGCGCGGCAGCATGCCGATGCGCTTTAAGCTCGGCAACTGGAAAACGAGCTGCAGCAGCCCGCCGATGAACACCGCCCAGCCGAGCGCCATGACTGGTTGGGCGAACCACGGCGCGGCAAAGAGCGCCATGGCGATGAACGAGAGGTTGAGCAGGACCGGCGTAAACGCCGGGACGGCAAAGCGGCTCCAGGTGTTGAGCACGCCGCCCGAGAGAGCGACCAGCGACATGAAGAGAATGTAGGGGAAAGTGATCCGCGTCAGCTCGACCGTCAGCGCGAACTTGCCCGCGTCGGCGGCAAACCCCGGCGCCGAAATGTAGACGATGAGCGGCGCCGCGGCGATGCCGAGCAGGGTGACGGCAAAGAGAATCAGGAAAAGCAGGCTGGCGACGTGGTCGACGAGGAGCTTGGCATGTGCGTCGCCGCGTTTGTTCTTGTATTCGCCGAGGATCGGCACGAAGGCCTGTGAAAATGCCCCTTCGGCGAACAGACGGCGCAACAGGTTGGGCAGCTTGAAGGCGACGAAGAAGGCGTCGGTCAGCATGCCGGCGCCGAAGATGCGGGCGATGACAAAATCGCGAACGAAACCGAGGATGCGCGAGAGCAAGGTCATTCCACTGACGGTGGCGAGGGCTTTGAGCAGGTTCATTTTTTCGTTTTGTCGGGCGCGCGGTCCGCTCGTGGCGCGGGAGCCGTCATCTTAGCCGCTGAGCCGGTTCGGCGATAGCAGCCACGTCGCCGCACGTCGCGGTAGCGAACAGCAGCAGGGCGCACAAACGACACATAAACGTCTTGCATCGGCTGACCTAACTCTGTAAAATTGCGCGTTTTCGATTAACGCATTTAGGACTGACACCATGGCCAACAGCGCACAAGCGCGCAAGCGCGCCCGCCAAGCCGTCAAGCAACGCGCCCACAACGCCAGCCTGCGCTCGACTTTGCGCACGGCCGTCAAGCGTGTGCAAAAGGCAATCGTCGCCGGCGACAAGGCTGCCGCGCAAAGCATCTATCAGGAATCCGTTTCGGTGATCGACCGCATTGCCGACAAGAAGATCGTGCACAAGAACAAGGCCTCGCGTCACAAGAGCCGCCTGTCGAGTCAGATCAAGGCGCTGGCCGCCTGACCGCGCGCGTCGCATGACAGCGAAAAACGGCGTCTGCGGACGCCGTTTTTCTTGTCAATCTGAGTTGCGCACGGGCCTCGCTCGAGCCGAGCGCCTAGTCGCTCGCTGGACCGGTCGCAGAACTTCCGCCGTGAAGTTCATCGTGCAGCGCGGCGTAATCATGCGCGCCGCTGCTCGCCGCGTTGTGGGCAAAAACGTCGCGCTGCCTGGCCGGACTTTCAGCGACCGAGACGTTTTCCCGGATTACCGTACGGCAGACCTCCCCGTCATAGCGACTGCGCAACTGCGCCTGCACATCGCCGCTCATCTTGCGCCGGCGATCGTAGCGCGTCAGCAGGTAACGCCGCGCGATGCGTCGTTTGAGTACGGGTTCGAGAATCGTCAGCGTCCGCGTCATCTGCTCGGCGGCCTGCAGTGACAGGTAGTCGGTCGAAATCGGGATAAGAACCACGTCGCAGGCGAAAATTGCGTTGAGCGCGAGAACGCCGATATACGGGCAGCAATCGATCAGCGTATCGTGCGCCGCGTTGCCGGGTATCGATTCGTCGAGGGCGTCGAGGCCGGAGCGCAGCTTGTTGAGGACCGCCGGCCCCTTGCCGAAAATCGCGTCGGCCTTGATCAATTGCTGGTGCGAAGGAATGATGCGACCGACACCCGGCCAAGGCAACGCCAGTTCATCGAGCGCGCGCAGGCCCTGATAGAAAGCGAAAAGCGTACGTCCCGAATCCTGCGGCGGGGTGCCGTGGATCACCGACAGATGGCACTGCGGATCTAGGTCGAGCAGGAGCGGCTGGCCGCCGACGCGAACGCTGGCGGCGCCAAGATTGAGTGTCGTTGTCGTTTTTCCGACGCCACCCTTCTGGTTGAAAACAGCGATTCGCATGACGCATTGTAACGCGCTGCTCACATGCCGCGGACGATCGCTCTTATATACAAGTCAGGGCTTTTCCCTTAAAATTCTTCCCCTTGCTCCATGGCCGGGCGCATCGCGAAATGCGCGCCCGGCGGCCAGCCGAACTGGCGCGCAGCGTGGTTATTGCGGCGGCGCAAGCCGCCGTTTCAGTTAGTGGACCTCAGCAAGGGGTTGGATATGTCTCATCTGATGAACACTTATGCCCGACTGCCGGTCGCCTTTGTGCATGGCGACGGTAGCTGGATAACCGACAGCGAGGGAAAGATTTATCTCGACGCGCTGGCCGGAATTGCGGTGTCGACGCTCGGCCACAACCATCCCGATCTCGTCGCAGCGATCGCCGCACAGGCTGGCCGCCTGCTGCACACCTCGAATCTCTACCGCATCCCGCAGCAGGAGCAACTGGCCGACAAGCTGGCTGCCCTCACCGGCATGGACGAAGTGTTTTTCTGCAACTCGGGTTGCGAAGCCAATGAAGCGGCGATCAAACTTGCGCGCCTGTACGGTCATCAGCGCGGCATCGACAATCCGGCGATCATCGTCATGGAACATGCTTTTCACGGACGTACGATGGCGACCTTGTCGGCGACCGGAAACCGCAAGACGCAAGCCGGGTTTGAGCCGCTCGTCGCCGGGTTCGTGCGCGTCCCCTACAACGATCTTGCCGCCATCCGCGCCATCGCCGAGCACGATCACAACGTCGTCGCAGTGCTGGTCGAAATCATCCAGGGCGAGGGTGGCGTACATCTGGCCGACGCTGATTTCCAGCGCGGCGTGCGCGCACTATGCGACGAAAAAGGCTGGCTGCTGATGTGCGACGAGGTGCAGTGCGGAATGGGCCGGACCGGTACCTGGTGCGGCTTTCAGCACGCCGGAATAACACCCGATGTCGTCACCCTGGCCAAGGGACTCGCTGGCGGTGTGCCGATCGGCGCCTGTCTTGCGGGCGGGCGAGCGACCGGTTTATTCAAGCCCGGCAATCACGGCTCGACCTTCGGCGGCAACCCGTTGGCGACAACGGCTGCCTTGACGACGATCGAAGTGATGGAGCGGGATCGCTTGCTCGAAAATGCCGTCGCTATCGGAAAATTGATCCGCGAAGGCCTCGCCGAGTCGCTGGCGGGTTTGCCTGGCGTCGTGGACATACGCGGCATGGGCCTGATGATCGGCGTCGAACTCGACCGCCCGTGCGGCGAATTGATGCGTCGTGGCCTCGACAGCGGCCTGCTGATCAGCGTCACCGCCGACAAGGTCGTGCGGCTGCTGCCGCCGCTTACTTTCAGCGCTGAAGAAGGGCGCGAACTGGTCGCCCGCCTGGGCGCTCTTATCCGCGCTTTCCTCTCGCCAGGCGGGCCGACATGAGCACGACCAAAACCGCGCTCAGGCATTTCCTTCAATTCAAGGATTTCACGCGCGATGAATTTGACTACCTCTTCGCGCGCACCAGCTGGATCAAGGCACAGTTCAAGTCGTACCAGCGCTACTGGCCGCTTTCGGACCGCACGCTGGTGATGATTTTCGAGAAGGCGAGTACGCGCACGCGGCTCTCCTTCGAGGCCGGAATGCAGCAACTGGGCGGCGCGGCGATCTACCTCAATACGCGTGACTCGCAACTCGGGCGCGGCGAACCGGTCGAGGACGCCGGTCAGGTGATCTCGCGTATGAGCGACGTGGTGATGATTCGCACCTTCGAACAGGAGATCGTCGAGCGCTTTGCCGCCCACTCGCGCGTGCCGGTGATCAACGGACTGACCAACGAGTATCACCCGTGCCAGATCATGGCCGACATTTATACCTATATCGAACAGCGCGGTCCGATCCAGGGCAAGACGGTGGCGTGGATCGGCGATTCGAACAACGTCTGCAATACCTGGCTGCAAGCGGCCGAAGTTCTCGACTTTAACGTCCGCGTGTCGACGCCGCCGGGCTATGAAGTCGAGGTCGAACGTGCCGGCCTGCACGGTACCGGCCACTTCGAGCAGTTCGCCGACCCGATGGCCGCGGCAAAAGATGCCGACATCGTCACCACCGACGTGTGGACGTCGATGGGTTTCGAAGCCGAGAACGAAGAGCGCTTGCGCGATTTCGCCGACTGGCAGGTCGACGCCGAGATGATGCGCGCCGCCCGCGAACACGCGGTCTTCCTGCATTGCCTGCCGGCGCACCGCGGCGAGGAAGTCTCGGCCGAAGTGATCGACGGCCCGCAAAGCCTGGTCTGGGACGAGGCGGAAAACCGCTTGCACGTACAAAAGGCGCTGATGGAGTATCTCGTCCTCGGTCGCATAAATCCGTGAGCTGAGAAGAGCCGGGGGTGGGCCGGGAATCCGGCTCCACTCCTTACTCCTCGGGTCCTCACTTCTAACTGGAGCTGATCAATGAGTGATGTGAAAAAGGCAGTGCTGGCGTATTCGGGCGGGCTCGATACCTCGGTCATTCTCAAGTGGTTGCAGGACACCTACGAATGCGAGGTGGTGACCTTTACCGCCGACCTTGGCCAGGGCGACGAACTCGAGGCGGCGCGCCCGAAGGCGATCAAGTTCGGCATCAAGCCGGAGAACATCTACATCGACGACCTGCGCGAAGAGTTCGTGCGCGACTTCGTTTTTCCGATGTTCCGCGCCAATACGGTCTATGAAGGCGAATATCTGCTCGGTACGTCGATCGCCCGGCCGCTGATTGCCAAGCGAATGATCGACATCGTGAACCTCACCGGTGCCGATGCGATTTCGCACGGGGCGACCGGCAAGGGTAATGACCAGGTGCGCTTCGAGCTCGGCGCCTATGCGCTCAAACCGGGCATCAAGATCATCGCCCCGTGGCGTGAATGGGATCTGCTCTCGCGCGAAAAACTGCTCGCCTACGCCGACGAAAACGGCATTCCGGTCGAGATGAAGCACAAGTCCGGTGGCTCGCCGTACTCGATGGACGCCAATCTGCTGCACATCAGCTACGAAGGCCGTCACCTCGAAGACCCGGCGGCTGAGGCCGAAGAGTCGATGTGGCGCTGGTCGGTCTCGCCGGAAGCGGCGCCCGACGCTGCCGAATACGTCGATCTAGAGTTCGAAAAGGGCGACCTCGTAGCGATCAACGGGCGCCGCATGCCGGCGCATGAGTTGCTCGCGCTGCTCAACCAGCTCGGTGGCAAGCACGGTGTCGGCCGCATCGACCTCGTCGAAAACCGCTACGTCGGCATGAAATCGCGCGGCTGCTACGAGACGCCGGGCGGAACGATCCTGCTGCGCGCGCACCGCGCCATCGAGTCGATCACGCTCGACCGCGAAGTCGCTCACCTCAAGGACGACCTGATGCCGCGCTATGCCAGCATGATCTACAACGGCTACTGGTGGAGCCCAGAGCGCGCAGCGCTGCAGACCTTGATCGACGCGACTCAGCAAAGGGTCAATGGCTGGGTGCGGCTCAAGCTCTACAAGGGCAACGTCATCGTCACCGGCCGCGATTCGAAGACCGACTCGCTCTTTGATTCAACGATCGCGACGTTCGAGGACGACGCCGGCGCCTACGATCAGAAGGACGCAGGCGGCTTCATCAAGCTCAACGCGCTGCGCATGCGCATTGCCGCGAATCTCGCGGCGCGCAAGGGCTGAGGCGCTTGCCGATATTCGGGTTAACGGAGGAGCAGGTCTCGGCGTTCGGCATGAGCTTCGGGATCGGCGCCTGCATGCGCTACAGGCTGGTCATCGCCGGCGAACTGGCACGGATGGCCAGGGCAGGCAGGACGGGGGCTTGCGTCGTTTTCTTCGTGCTCTTGCTCGGCTTGTTCGGCTTCGACTCGACGTCGATGATGAAAATCTAACGGGGAATGTAAACATGTCGCAGTTCAATGGAGTCAGCGTCGTCAAGAAGGCCAACGTCTATTTCGACGGCAAGTGCGTCAGCCACACCGTCGAGTTTGCCGACGGCACGAAGAAGACCGTTGGCGTCATTCTGCCGTCATCGCTGAGTTTCAACACCGCTGCCGCCGAAATCATGGAAGGCGTCGGCGGTTCGTGCCAGGTCCGTCTGCAGGGGGAGAGCGAGTGGACCGGCTACGCGGCCGGGCAATCGTTCGCCGTGCCCGCCAGCTCGTCGTTCGAAATCACCTGCACCGAGCCCTACCATTACGTTTGCCATTTTGCTTAAGCGGAGGTTCTGATGCCATCGTTCGATTTTTCTTCAGAAGTGGACATGGTGGCGCTCAAGAACGCCATCGATACGACGGGAAAAAAGATTGTCGGTCGTCACGACTTCAAGGGGACAAGCGCCAAGGTGGAACTGGGCGACAAGGACAAGGCCATCACCCTGCACGCTGACTCTGAATTTCAGCTCGATCAGATCAAGGATATCCTTTTCCCCGAGATGGAGAAGAAGGAACCCGATAGCACCAAGCGTCTCGATCAGCAGGCGATCGTCAAAATATCGGGTGACAAGGTCAAGCAGGAACTCAAGATCAAGATCGGCATCGAGAGCGAGCTCGCCAAGAAGATCGTCAAGCTGCTCAAGGACTCGAAGCTCAAGGTCCAGGCGGCCATCCAGGGCGACGCCGTGCGTGTCACCGGCGCCAAGCGCGACGTCCTCCAGGAGGCGATCGCGCTGGTCAGGAAAGCGATCGTCGATTTTCCCATCAAGTCCGGAAATTTTCGCGAGTGAGTGCTCCGTTGAATCGGCGATGCGGTCGCCGGCTAATCTTTCGTCATTCGAGCGTCGGCAAAGGTCTCTGAGCTTTTGAACGAAAAAGAACGTATCAATCCCGGCGTGCTGTCCTGGGTAGAGGAGTTGCGGCGCGTCTCAATGGCTGTCAGCAAGACTGACAAGGCCTCGGCAAGTCGCAATCAGCTGTTCTATCTGCTGCACTGGACCGAGGATGGCAGCGGTTTCGGCGTGACGGTACACAAGGGGCACGATCCGGAAAGCGCCGAGGAGTGGTGGGGCATCGATCGTGCGCTGGCCAAGCCGCCGCCCTTTGCCAGCGAAAACGACGTGCACATTCTGCGCTTGCTGTGGGCCGAGCGCGGCCATGACGTTGGACTGCGCGCCTTCGCTCTCGGCCCGCGCCACGGTGGCGAACTCCTGCAGTGCATGGCGCACACCGGCCGGCTCTGCGCGGCCGCCGATTTTTCGCCTTTGCTGCTCGCCGAGGCGCGCCCGGGTACGGTCAGCTGGCGTGTTGACGCGAGCCGGCGACAACGGCCGTGCTTCACTCCTTCGCCCGCCGCGACCATCGTTATTCCGCTGCATCCGCCCTGGTATGTTGACCTTGACGAGGGCGTCATCGGGCCGCTCGAAGTGCCGGGCAACCCGGCGCTGATCGAGCGCCTTTTTTCCTTGCCGCCGCTCTCACGGATGGAGGCCGAACTCGTCGCCGAAGCGCTCACTGAACTGGCGCCCGAGTTGCCGATCCCGGCCGAAAATGCCAACGCACAGTTGCGCTGCATCGAATGCCGCCCGCTGGCGATATTGCGCCTGCAAACGATCGAGACGCACGGCAATCGCGGCTGGCGGGAATACCCGGCAAGCTACTGCGGCGGTTTGTTCGATATCGCATTGCCGGGTTTTCTTTACCAGGACGCGGAACTCAAGCCAGGCGACGCGCGCTCGTTTTGCACCTTGCCGGACGGTGAAACGGTGCGCGTCGTGCGCGACACCCAGCGCGAACGCGCTTTGATGGACGCGCTTAGAGCGGCCGGGATGGAAAAAATACCGGGCTACGCGCTGCATACCTTCGGCAGTTCCCCGGACAATGCCTACGGGCTGGTCAACGAAGCCCGGTGGCCGATCTTCATGCACGATGCGCTGGCGGCGCTGCGTGCTGCCGGCTGGCAAGTCGAGTTCGACGAGGATTTCCGTCAGCACGCGCTCGAAGTCGACGCCTGGGAAGCCGAGCTTCGCGAGTCGGAAAACGGCTGGTTTGACCTTGACATGGGGATCATCGTCGACGGCGAGCGGTTGCCGCTTGCCCCGCTGCTCGCCTTGCTCTTCCGCCGCGACGCGCGCTGGCTGGAACCGCCGCTGCTGCACCTGATTGCCGACGACGAGCCGATTGAGCTGCGCACCGCGACCAATTTGCGCATCCGCGTCCCGGCTGGCCGTTTGAAACCGCTCGCCGCGACACTGATCGACCTGTTCGATGGTTTTTCCGACGGCAACACGTTGCGCGTCTCGCGTTTTGACGCGCCGCGCCTAGCTGAACTCAACGATACCAGCCGCTGGCAATTTCGCGGTCAACGCGACGTGCTGGCGCTTGCCGAACGACTGTCGGCAGCGCAGGAAATCGGCGATATCGCCACGCCGGCCGGCCTCGGCCTCGAGTTGCGCGGTTACCAGAAGGAAGGCTTGGCCTGGCTGCAGTTTCTGCGCCAGCACGAGCTCTCGGGAATCCTCGCCGACGACATGGGCCTTGGCAAAACGGCGCAAGCGCTGGCGCATCTGCTGGTCGAAAAGGAAGCCGGACGGCTCGACCTGCCGGCGCTGATCGTCTTGCCGACTTCGCTTATTTTCAACTGGAAAAACGAAGCGGCGCGTTTCGCGCCCGGCCTCTCGATACTCTCGCTGCACGGTGCAGAACGAAAAAGTCGCTTCGCCGAAATAGCCCGGCACGACGTCGTGTTGACGACCTATCCGCTGCTCTGGCGCGACTCGGCGGTGCTCACCCAGCAGCGTTACCACCTGTTGATTCTCGATGAAGCGCAAACCGTCAAAAATGCGCGCAGCCAGGGCGCCGAAGTGGTGCGCAAGATAGACGCCCGCCACCGCCTGTGCCTGACCGGGACGCCGCTCGAGAACCATCTCGGCGAGTTGTGGAGCCAGTTTGATTTTCTGCTGCCCGGTTTTCTCGGTGACAGCAATACGTTCACCAAGTACTGGCGCACGCCGATCGAAAAGCTGGGCGACGTGCCGCGCCGCGATCTTTTGGCGCGGCGCATACGTCCCTTCATCCTGCGCCGCAAGAAGGAAGAAGTTGCGCGTGAGTTGCCGCCCAAAACGATCATTGTGCGCAAGGTCGAACTGGCCGGCGGTCAGCGCGACCTTTACGAGACGATACGCGCGGCGATGGACGCGATGGTGCGCGAGGAAGTCGCCAGCCGCGGTTTCGGACGCAGCCAGATCGTCATTCTCGACGCCCTGCTCAAACTGCGTCAGGTCTGTTGCGACCCGCGCCTGGTCAAGGCCGCCTCGGCGCAGCGGGTCAAGGAGCGCGCCAAGCTCGACCTCCTGATGACCATGCTGCCCGAGCAGGTCGACGAGGGCCGGCGCATTCTGCTCTTCTCGCAGTTCACCAGCATGCTGGCGCTGATCGAAGCGCGACTGAAGGGCGCCGGTCTTGACTACGTGATCCTGACCGGTGATACAAACGACCGCGAAACGCCGGTGCGTCGCTTCCAGGCGGGCGAAGTCCCGATATTTCTGATCAGCCTCAAGGCCGGCGGCGTTGGCCTTAACCTGACCGCCGCCGACACCGTGATCCACTACGATCCATGGTGGAATCCGGCCGTCGAAAACCAGGCGACCGACCGCGCGCACCGCCTCGGCCAGGACAAGCCGGTGTTCGTCTACAAGCTCATCGTCGCCGGCAGTATCGAGGAAAAAATCCTCGCCTTGCAGGAACGCAAGGCCGAACTTGCCGCCGGTATTCTCTCCGAGGATCGCAGTATCGCGCTCAAATTCGGCGAGGACGACATCGCCGCGCTGTTCGCGCCGCTGCCGACCTAGCCCGGGCATGAGTGATGACGTCGTTCGCCGCGCCGTACCGGAATATCGCTCAAGGCGCTCATGGCGTTTGACCCGCCCGGCGCGGACGAGGATAATAGTGCGGCTTGTGCTTGCCCCTCTTCTCCTTGGCGATCGCCACTCCTCGACAATTGATGAGCAGACGGGCTCAACACGCCTCGCAAAGTTTGCATCGGGACAGGAATTCACTTAATGACGAAAGACTATTCGGCGCTGGCCATCGATCCCTATTACGAAGGCGTGCCGGCCTATATGATCGAGGTTTATGACTGGGCCTACGTCGATCCGAAGTGGGTGCGCGCGCTCGACCGTATCTGGGTCGTCCGTGTCTTGCTGTTCCTCAATGATCAACGTCTGATGCGTGCTTACCTCAACGAAATCGAGGCCGGCATGCGTGTCTGGCAACTGGCGCACGTCTATGGCGATCTCGTGACGCGCGCGGCAAAGAAAGTCGGTCCGACCGGCGTTTTTCATCTCACCGACGTCACGCCGATCCAGATCGAGCATGGCCACCGCAAGCTCGACGGGATGGAGTGGACCAAGGTCATCCGCAGCGACGCGGCCAATTTCGACGGCCACGAAGCGGTCGACTACGACCTGATCTGCAGTTTTTTCCTGCTCCACGAAGTGCCCGAAGAAAAAAAATACGAGATCGTCAACAACATGCTGAGCAAGCTGCCTAAGGGTAGCAAGGTGATCTTCGTCGATTACCACAATCCGGCGAAATGGCAGCCGATCCGCTACGTGCTCAAGCTCGTCAACCACTACCTCGAGCCCTTTGCCGAAGCGCTGTGGAAGAACGAGATCGAGCACTATGCGACGCGCGCCGACGAATTCACCTGGCGCAAAAGAACCTTTTTCGGTGGCGTCTACCAGTGCGTCGTCGTCGAGCACAAGGCCTGAGCCAGACCATGGGCCGCGGCACGGCCTCGCCGGCGTCGGATGATGCCCCGCCGCGGGCGCTAGCGTCAGCCCCTCGGCGACGCCTTTGACGGCTTGAGCCCGGCTATCCACGCCGAATAAAGCTGGTCGGCAAGCCGGTGCAATGGTGCCAGGCGGGTCTGCGCCTCAGCGAGCATCTGTTGCGGCGTCTGCACCGTCGGCGGCAATAACCTCAGGGCGCCAATCTCGGCTGGCCACGACGCGCACCATTCGCCGATCATCGCTGCGGTCATTTCGACGTGGAACTGCATGGCCAGATGCGGCCCGATGACAAACGCCTGGTTGGCGCAGAAGCGGTTGCTCAGTATCCGCTGCGCCCCGGTCGGGATGCTGAAGGTTTCGCCGTGCCACTGGAATACGTCGAGCGCACCGTCGTTCGCGGCATGCGCGTCAAGCACGTCGCCGAGCCAGCGGCGGACGATGGCCGCGCCGCCGTCCGCGCAGTCTTCAGCGCGCGCCTGGCCCCAGCCGATTTCCTTGGTCGCACTGGGCGTAATATGGCCGCCGAGCGCCTTGCTGATCATCTGGCCGCCGAGGCAATGGCCGACGACCGGGACGTCCTTGGCATACGCATCGCGAATCAGCGCGCATTCGTCGGCGATCCACGGCAGCCGATCGTTCACGCTCATCGGGCCGCCCATCAGGCCGATGCCGGAGAAGGCGTCGGCGTCGGCCGGAACGCGATGGCCGCGGTCGACGGCGATCAATTGCCAGGCAAGCGAGCGGCGATCGAGGAATGTGGCAAAATAGCCCGGTCCCTCTGTTTTGGTGTGGCGAATAATGGCGATTGGTTTCATGACTGGCTTGAGGCGGGGCAGCAGCTTTCCGGGAGCGCTCGATTTTACGCGCGCCGCGATGCTCTGCCTAGGATTCGTCGCGCCGGTCGCCGATGCCGCCAACGTCGGCCTGGCCGGTCTTTTTTCGGGCAAGGCCTTGCTGACGATCAACGGCGGAGCACCGCGCATCGTCGCGCTCGGCGCGACGAGCGAAGAGGGCGTCAAGGTCGTCGCCATCGACGGCGACACCGCGACGCTCGAAGTGGACGGCAAGAAGCGCGTACTGCGCGTTGGCCAGAACGTCGCTTCGCAGTCGTCGGGCAGCGGCCCGGCCAGCGCCGTACTGACTGCCGACGGCAGAGGGCATTTCATGACCACCGGAACCATCAACGGAGCGAGCGTGCGTTTTATCGTCGATACCGGTGCCTCGCTGATTGCGCTCGGCGCGAGTGACGCGCGCCGGATGGGCATCGACGCCAGCAAGGGGCAACTCGGCAGGTCGCAAACGGCCAACGGAATTACCGTCGTCTCGTACGTCAAACTCGATACGGTGCGCGTCGGCGACATCGTCCTGAACAATGTGGATGCCTCGGTCTTTCAGCACGACATGCCCGTCGCGCTGCTCGGCATGAGTTTTTTGAACCGTATGGAAATGCAGCACAGTGGGAACACCATGACGCTGAAGAAACGCTATTAGGAGAAACGAATGCCCCATCGCGACCAGGAAATCATCATGTTGCGCCGCGAACTCGAATTGTTCATGAGCGAGCGACAAACCCTGTTGCGCGTTGTCGGCGCGACAGCGGCACTGATCGCCTGTCTGGACAGCAAGCATCTGCCGGTCGGTGCCGTCGTCTCGGCCGATCTCGTCGCGACGTCGATCAACGCGCTCTCGGAAGAAGCCTTGCAGGACGCCCTCAATGCCGTGCGCGCCGAAATTGAAACCGAGGAATCCGGAAACGGAAAATAAAGTCGACGTGCTGCGCTTCTCAAATACGGCCGAGATCGACCTTGACCACTTACGCTCGGTGCTCCACCGGTCGCCGACGCGAAGCGAATTTCTCGCTGAAGACGGCGCCGCAGGGGAATTGACGCCCGCTTCGGTTCTCTTTCCGATCGTCTTGCGCGCGGACGGGCCGACGGTGCTGTTCACTCAGCGCACCGACGACCTGCGCGACCATCCCGGCCAGATCAGTTTTCCTGGCGGCCGCGTCGAACCGGAAGATCGTTCGCCGGCGCACACCGCGCTGCGTGAGGCTAAAGAGGAAATTGGCCTGTCGCCGGCGCCAGTCGAAATCATCGGTTACTTGCCAGAATACCGCACCGGTACGGGCTTTCGCGTCACGCCGGTGGTCGCCATCCTGACGCCGCCCTTCGCTTTGCGCCCCGACCCGCGTGAAGTCGCGAACATCTTCGAGGTGCCGCTCGCCTTTCTGCTCGACTCAGCCAATCATCAGCAGCACTCGGCGTTCTATCGCGGCAAGCAGCGCCAATACGTCGCCATGCCGTATGGCGAGTATTTCATCTGGGGTGCGACCGCGGGAATCATCGCGACGCTTGCGCGCGCCTTCGCTGCCTGACCCAAACGGAGGCAATAGTGCATAGTGCCGCCGGCTTCTCCAAGTCCGGCTTAGGTATGCTATCGTCAATTTTTTCGGCAGCCGGCCGGTGCCAGCCGTTTCGCCCGCCGCTATAGGCTTTCCGCATGAGTCTTTTTTCCCTCGTCGTCGTCCTGCTGATCGAGCAGATTCGGCCACTGCCCTACCGGCGGGTGGTCTACGAACCGCTGTCACGCCTCGCCGGCTTTCTCGAAGCCCGCTTTAACGCCGGTGAGCGCAGCCACGGCATGGTCGCCTGGCTGCTTGCCGTCGGCGCGATCGTCCTGATAACCGGCGCGATCCAGTCCGGCCTTCATGCCCTCAGCCCACTGTTCGCCTGGCTGTGGACCGTGCTGATTCTCTATTTGGCGATGGGCTTTCGGCAGTTCAGCCACTGCTACTTCGAGGTCCAGACGGCGCTGCGCATGGACGACGTGGTGCAGGCGCGCCGGCTCCTCGCGCAATGGCGCCAACGTCCGGGCGACGGGCTTTCGTCTTCCGAAGTCGCCCGTCTGGCCATTGAGGAGGCGCTCGTCGCAGCGCATCGCCACGTCTTTGGCGTGCTCGTCTGTTTCGTGCTGCTGCCCGGTCCGTACGGCGCCGTTCTCTACCGCCTGGCGGCCTTCCTTGCCGACGTCTGGGGGCAACGCACCGACGCCGACGCCGGCGACTTCGGGACCTTCGCGCGCCAGGCGTTTGCCGTCATCGACTGGTTGCCGCAACGCCTGACGGCGGCCGGATTTGCCGTCGTCGGCAATTTCGAGGACGCCGTTTACTGCTGGCGCACGCAGGCTTCAAAATGGCCGGTGAGCGAGGCGGGGAACGGCATGGGAATCGTCCTCGCAAGCGGCGCCGGGGCGCTCGGCGTGCGCCTCGCAATGCCGGTGAGCACAGGCGGCGGCGACGCCGATCGAGGCGAGATCGGCGTCGGCGAGGCTGCCGACGTCCATTTCATGCAGAGCGCCATCGCCCTCGTTGGGCGGGCGATGCTGCTGTGGCTATTGCTGGTGCTGCTGCTTGGCCTGGCGACGCTTGTTGCCCGCTGATCAAATCGCGTAGTCGACGCGCTCGCTGCACGGCGCATCAGCCGGAGCGGCTGGCCCGGGCTGTCCGCCTTGTCCGGCGATCTGCGCGATGAGCGTCGTTTGCGCCGGCAA
>Ga0105047_10004446_pt1 | contig 24364 bp, 23 predicted proteins | sample MAT04_FD_78384 | JGI IMG/M metagenome (GOLD analysis project Ga0105047, IMG submission 78384) | Freshwater microbial communities from Lake Fryxell liftoff mats and glacier meltwater in Antarctica - MAT-04 (megahit assembly) | ecosystem: Environmental > Aquatic > Freshwater > Ice > Liftoff...
AGACGTGTGCAACGCATCGACGACAACCGCCATTTCGGCCTCCACCGAACGCAACTGCGCATCTAACACCTTCAGCCGATCGATCTGTTGCGCGGCACCGAGCGCGGCGACATCTGCCACCAGCCCCGCAAGCGACACAACAGATCCTGGCCCCATCCCGACACCGTATCAGACGCACGTTCGTGTTGCAACTCACGAACATATATTCTTCGATGAAGGCGACATCGCGGAACTGATCGAGTTCGCCAGGTCGTGACAAGCCGTCCGTCCGAGGCCGGGCAACCCTCACCGCCCTCATTGAATCCGCGACGGACCACTAGCGGCGCAACGGGCCGCGTAACACCTTCTCGGCTGCGTGCCAACCGCACATACCGTGGACCCCTGCTCCTGGTGGCGTTGAGGCCGAACACAGGAACAGCGACTTGTTGGGCGTGACGTACGGACGGCGAGAGATGGTTGGTCGGAACACCAACTGCAATCCGGTGTGCGCGCCGCCTGCGATGTCGCCGCCGACGTAGTTGGGGTTGTAGTCCTCCAATGCCGATGGCGTCGCCACTCGCCTTTTCAACACGACATCGCGGAAGCCGGGCGCGAAGCGTTCGATCTGTTGCTCGATCGCCTCCGTCGCGTCACCCGTATACCCGTGTGGCACTTGCGCGTACGCCCACAACGTGTGCTTACCTTCCGGCGCCCGCGATGGATCGACCAACGACGCTTGCGCGACCAGCACCAAAGGACGCTGTGGCATCTCGCCGGCGGCGATCGCCTTCTCGGCAGCGGCGAGTTCGGCAAACGTGCCAACCACATGCACCGTTCCGGCGCGGCGACACGCCTCATTCGTCCACGGCACTGGCGCATCGAGCGCGTAGTCGATCTTGAACGCGCCCGGGCCGTAATGAAACTTGCGTAACCGCCTGCGGTACCGCTCCGACAACGCGTCGCCCGCAATAGAGGCCAACTGAGTCGGGTTGGTATCGAACAGCGCCACCCGATGAGGTGGCAGTTCGGCCAAGTCGCGCACCATCGTGTCGGTGCGGATCTCGCCACCCAACTCGATCAACCGCGCGCCTAGCGCATCAGCGATCGCTTGTGATCCACCGGCAGCAAACGGCCAGCCACCGACGTGCGCCGATGCGGCCAGCATCAACCCGAACGCGGATGTCAACGGTCGCGTCAACGGCAGGAACGCATGCGCGGCGCAACCACCAAACAGGGCGGCGGCCTCCTCGGTCTCGAATCGGCGAACGAGCAGACTTGCAGGCTGCAACGCCTTGATACCGAAACGCGCCATCACGATCGGGTGACGCGGCACCGACAGCAGGGGACCGAGCAACTGCGGCGACAACGCATCCCAATTGCGAGTCATTGGCTCCATCAGTCGGCGCCACTTCTTGCCGTCGACGCCAAGTCCATCCGCGGTCGCAGTCAGATCGCGATGCAACACTCCCGCGCGGCCATCGTCGAGTGGGTGCGCGAGCGGAATCTCGGGCCACACCCAACTGGGCGTGTGGTCGCCGAGCGTTTCGCGCGCGAACACGGGCGACGACATGCCGAGCGCGTGAACGGCCGCGCACACGTCGTGCGTGTACCCGGGCAAGGTCAGTTCAGCCGAACGCGTGCCACCTCCAATGGTGGACGCCGCTTCGAGAACCAATGTCGAGAAACCCGCTTCGGCTAGCCGAACAGCAGCGGCGAGACCGTTGGGCCCGGCACCGATGACAACAGCGTCGTAGCCCTTCTCCCCCACTAGCCCTTTGTGTCCTCACGTCGGTGACCCTGCGCCAGCCCGGCCAGCTTGTCGAGATCGATCGCGTCTGCCTTCACGGCCGCAACCTTGCAATCGGTCACCGCGCGCAGCGTTGCCGTGCGTGCGCCACCTTCAAGCAACGCGCGCTCACCCATCACTGCGCCAGGACCCATCTCGGCCAGCTTCTCACCATCGACCTCGACGACGAGAATCCCGTTCAACAGCAAGAACAGTTCGTCGCTGCTCGAGCCTTGTTCCACGAGTGTCTCGCCCTCTCTCAGCTTGCGAATCTCCGGCTTCTTTCCGCCGCGCATGATGGCACCCTGCAGCTCGCGCTCGAGCAAGGTCTCGACTTCTGTGACCAGCGCTGGCGAGTCCTCATCGCCCCACGGCGTGTGCCGCCCGAACGACTCGTTCATCCACTGCTTGTACTCGGCAACGCTGCTCTTGGCGGTCAAGTTGCCGGCGTGGTCGAACACCCAGTGTCGCGGAAACCCTGAGGCGCCAATCAGCGAGCCGCTATGGGTTCCGTCGGCGTTGATCGTCAACTCCAGCGTCGTCCACACGATCGGCGCGTGGTACTGAATGAACGGCGCTTGCTTCACCACGCGTGGCATCGGCGCACCAGTACGACCGCCGACGGTTTGGGTGAACTTCACCGAAGTCGTACTCGCTTCTGGTGCGCTCTGACGATCCTCTAGTTTCATCGCCGGAATCGTGATCGAGCCGACGCCAAGCCCGACTGTCGTGCCGCCAATGACCCCGCCGCCGCAGTAGCCCGAGTCGATGATCTTGCCTGCGTCATCGACCTCGATGAAGGCGCGCAGTTCGTTGGCGAACCGGAACCCATCGGCGATCCGCAGCGCTTCAATCGCGGCTGGCACGTCCGCGCCCAACGAATCGGGCGGCGGCGAGTCGTGATGGGCCATCTTCATGCGAGTCGCGATCTTGCCCATGCCCTCAAGCAAGTCCGACGGAATCCATGACACCGTGTTGATACTGCTCTCAATCCGCATCTGAACCTCCTAGTTCGGGGTAATCGTGCGCCAGACGAGCCTTTCGCTCCAGGACGCTAACTGGCATCCGACGGTGTAGCTGGCACTACCCCGCGACACAGGCTCACGCCCTCGCCCGCCGCCGCAGTGTGCTATTGAATTCTCCGTATGGAAGCGATCACCGTTTTTGTCGCCGACGACAGCGTCTTCATCCGCGAAGGGGTGAGGGCAATGCTGTCGCGCCAGGCCGACCTGCAGATCGTCGGTGAGGCCGAGGACTACGACAGCCTGGTTGAGGGTGCCGAGAAGTCGGCACCAAACGTGGTCGTCAGCGACATTCGCATGCCACCGAACTTCGACCGCGAAGGCATCGAGGCGTGCAAACTGATCCGTAAGCGCCACCCTGGCACCGGCATCGTGATCCTGAGCCAATACGACGACCCCGACTACGCGATCGCGTTGCTCTCCGAGGGTGCCGCTGGGTACGCGTACCTGTTGAAGGACCGCATCGCGGAAGGCGACCAACTTGCGCGCGCGATCCGCGAAGTCGCTTCGGGTGGGTCGGTGCTCGACCCAGTCATCGTCAGTGCGTTGATGAACCCCGTGCGGCGCACTGGTGGGCTGGATCTGGAAGACGACGCATTGCTCGAGATGGTGGCTGAGGGCAAACCGATCAAGGCCATCGCCGCGGTAACGCAATCAACTCCCGCAGCCGTCGAGGCACGCGTCGAAGAAGTGTTCCGCAAGCTCGCCGAGGGCGTCACCGCTGGCACAGCTGGTGCCCTCGATCGCCTGCGCAAGATGCACGCAGCGATCACGTCCCGCGAAGAGCAAGGCGAGTCGCTTTCGCGAATGCTGCCAACAGGCGTCGCCGATCGTGTTCGTGCACGCGGTGCGCGCGCTGGCGACACCGAAAGGCTGAATGTCACTTGTTTGATGAGCGACATCCGCGGCTACACGACCATCAGCGAGCACACCGACCCGTCGGCACTAGCTCAGCAACTCAACCGGCACCGTGCCGAGATGAACAACGCGATTCTCGGCGCCGGCGGAACAGTCATGCAGTACGTCGGCGACGCAGTGTTGGCGGTGTTTGGCGCCCCCGAAGCATCGACCGACCACGCTGATCGATCACTTGTCGCGGCGCGTGCAATGCATGCAGCACAAGCCATTGTGAACGCTGAATGGATCAGCCAAGGTCTCGAGCCGTTCCCGGTAGGAATCGGGTTGTCGACTGGCGATGTGGCGGCGGCCATGCTTGGCTCGGACGAGCGCTTGGAATACACGGTGGTCGGCGACGCGGTCAACCTTTGCCAACGACTGCAACAGTTCGCCGCCGACGGCGAAATCGTCGCCAGCGACGCCACGTGGGATCAGTTCACCGTCAAGCCTGAAGCCGAAGATCTCGGCACACACCTCGTCAAGGGCCGGGCGACACCGGTACGGCCACGAAAGATTGCAGCAACCCATCAACAGGAGGCAACAGGTTCATGACTATGAGCGAGACAATGCTCGGCAGCCAAACAGGTAGCGACGGCACGAACGTCGTCGAAGTCAGCCAGGTGTTCCGCACCTTCGAACAGGACACTGCGCCCGTTCGCGCGTTGCGCGGTGCCGACTTGTTGCTGAAGCGCGGCGAGTTCGTGGCGGTGATGGGGCCGTCGGGCTGTGGAAAGTCGACGCTGCTCAACATCGTCGCCGGTCTCGACGCACCCGACGACGGCGAGGTGTCCGTTGCCGGCGAGTCGTTAGTGGGCAAGAACGAGAGCGAGTTGGCCATCATGCGCCGCAAACACATCGGTATCGTCTTTCAGTTCTTCAATCTGCTCGAAGGGATGACGGCGCTCGAGAACGTGTTGATGCCAGCATTGATCGCTGGTCGCAAGCGGCGCCCGGCTGAGACCCGAGCACGCGACCTACTCGACCTACTGGGTATCGGCGATAAGGCCAAGCAGTCGCCGGCTGCGCTTTCTGGTGGTCAGCGCCAACGTCTTGCCATTGCACGAGCGCTCGCCAACGAGCCCACGCTGCTGCTCGCTGACGAGCCGACTGGTGCGCTCGACTCGGAGGGCGGCGAAGAAGTGCTGGAACTGTTCACGCGTCTGCACCACGGCGGGCAAACGATCCTCCTCGTAACTCACGATCAGCCAGTCGCCGACGCCGCACAACGCGTCGTGCGCATGCGGGACGGCCGTGTCGCCGACGATGGTCACCAACCGGCCAACGACTGAGTGAAACAAGTGGCGGCATCTGAAAAACGACCTACAACACGACCAGCGACACGCCCAATGTCGCGGCAGCTCAGCCTCGCGCTCAGCCTCGGCGCGGCTGCGGTGGGATGTTGGGCAATCGCATTGCTCGCGGGCACCGCTGTCGACACGTCGCCGGCACTGTTTGTTCTCGCATGCGTTTCGATCGTGTGGGCAATCGCCGGTGTAATCGTCACCGTGCGACACCAGTGCCCTGCTGCGTCGATCATCGCATCGGTCGCGCTGACGCTCGCCGTCGGTGCGTTGTGCTTCGCGCTCGACGCAACGAAGGTGCTCAGCGGTTCCAACGCATTAGTCAGCGATCTCGGCCAACGCCTGTCGCTGACCATGGTTGCTGCGCTGGCGTTTCACCTACTACTGACACTGCCCGACGGGCATGTTGCGCGGGCGAGCCATCGCCGATCTGTGCAGGCGGGTTATCTCGTCGGCGCAGCCACTGGCCTGGCACTGCTCGCTGACCGCGACCAGGTCCTGGTCTGGCCTGTGTTGCTGTTGTGGGCAGCGGTGCTATTGGCGACACCGGTCGCGCACACCAATTATCGGGCAGCGGGAATCATCGATCAGCGGCGCATGCAGTGGATCGGTTGGGCCGTCGTCGTCGCCGCCGAGGTCATCCTCGTTTCGGTGGCTCTGTCACTAGTTGCCGACTGGCCGAGCCACGTGGGCGAGATCGCACTGGCCGCGTCCGGATTGATCCCGATTGCACTCGCTGCTGGAACTCTGGCGCGACTTCTGGCACGCATCGATCGCTTGCTGACGCACACCGTCTCGCTTGCCGGACTCAGCGCGCTGATCGTCGTCGCCTACTTGATCGCACTCGCTGCTTTCGGCCGTCGTCCCGACGACAGTGAGCGCTCGCTGCTTCTGCTCTCGATGCTTGCGTCGGCAGGCGCCGCGATCGCGCATCAACCAGCACGCACGTGGTTGACCGATCGCGCTAACCGGGTCGTGTACGGCGAGCGCATCTCGCCCGACGAAGCGCTTCGGACGTGGGGTGCGCGACTCACACGCGCGATCCCTCTCGACGAACTGTTGTTGCAGCTGGCCGAGACGTTGCGCAAGTCAATGCAACTGCGCAGTGCCCAGATTTGGGCTGGCACCGACGGCCACTACGAAGTCGCCGCCATGGTCCCGCATCGCAACATAAAGCCCTACGAAGTCGGCGAGAAGGAACGCGCCGTGGTCAGCCGTGCCGGCGTCTCCGGCGGAACATGGCTGGACATCTGGCTGCCCGGTCTGGTCGAAAAGTCAAACACAGCGACCCGCGTCGCACCAATCGCACACAGCGGCGAGTTGCTGGGACTGATTGTGTGCGAGCGGCCCGCCGATCGTGCCAACTTCACCGAAGAAGACGACCGTGTGCTCACCGAGCTTTCGCGTCAAGTTGGACTCGCTTTGCACAACGTGCAACTCGACACCGCGTTGCAAGCCTCGCTCGACGAGTTGCGCGACGCCAACGACGAGCTGCGCGCGTCGCGCGTGCGCATCGTTGCTGCTGGCGACGCCGAGCGGCGCAAGCTCGAGCGCAACCTCCACGACGGCGCGCAACAGCACCTGGTTGCTCTCGCCGTCAAGCTGCGGTTGGCAAAGGATTCAGTCGTCGACGACCCGGCCGATGCGGAAGCAATGATCGACGAGATTCGTGGCGATCTGCAGACCGCAATCACCGAACTGCGCGCGCTCGCGCACGGCATCTTCCCCCCGCTACTCATGTCGGGCGGTCTCGCCGAAGCATTGCCCGCCGCCGCAGCCCGCGCTGCGCTGCCGACGACAACCGACATCGTCGTCGGCCGCCATCAGCAAGAGGTTGAGGCCGCGGTCTACTTCTGCTGCATGGAAGCGATGCAGAACTCGGGAAAGCACGCTGGTGATGGCGCGTCAAGCGCCATCAAGGTTTGGGAAGGCGATTCAACACTGCACTGGGAAGTCACCGACACTGGCCCCGGGTTCGACCTGGGCAGCGGAGCTAGCAGCGGCCACGGATTCATCAACATGCGCGACCGCATGGGGTCGTTCGGTGGAACGATCGAAGTGGCCAGCGCTCCCGGGTCCGGAACGACCGTTCGCGGCAAACTGCCGCTCGACTAGGAACGCATCGGCCAGCTTGGGTCGCCGCCGGCTTCCCACAGCCGCCGCAGAACGCGCGGGGAGAGTTCGTCTTTGTTGACATAAGCCGCTGCACCGCACGTGCGCGCTGCGGGCGGCATGTCGGCCTCGGTATAGGTGGAGCAGAGAATCACCATCATCGCCGGGTGCATGTCCGTGATGATCTTGGTCGCTTCCAGGCCGTCGAGCAGGCCCATGTTGATGTCCATCAACACGACGGACGGTTCGAGCTCGTTAGCCATAGCGACGGCTTCCTCGCCGGAGGTGGCCTCAGCGATCAGTTCGAAGTTTGGGACGCGGGTGATGACGGCACGAGCCGCGGCGCGGAACGGTGCCTGGTCGTCGACGACCAGCACGCGCACGACAGCGGCATCGGCGTTAGCCGATTCGCCCACCTGTTCCATTAGTGGTACCTCCATGACACCGTCATGGTGTCACCTCAAACGGGTCCTGGGAATCGTGCTGCTACCTCACCGGGGGTGTGGCCTGCATCACCATCGGTCAGGTACACAAGGACGGCTGCGACCCGGCGATTGACATCGCGTTCCTCGCTGAGATGCAGCTTGGAGAAGATCGAGTTGATGTGCTTTTCGACGGCCCGCTCGGAGAGCACCAGCGCTGCGGCGATCGCCGCGTTCGACTTGCCTTGCGCCATCTCGCCGAGGACTTCACGCTCGCGTGGCGTCAGAAAGTCGATCGGTGCCTTCGTAGCACGGCTCGACGAGGAAACGAGCTGCTCGACGACCTTCGGATCGATCACGGCACCGCCAGCGGCAACGACCCGGATCGCGTCAACAAGGTCGTCGACATCGGCGACCCTGTCCTTCAACAGATAGCCCCGCCGTTCCGAGCCTTGGGCCAGTAGGGCGACGGCGTAGGCGGGCGACACGAATTGGCTGAGCACGATGACGCCGATGTGCGGATGACTCAATCGCAGCGCCGCGGCGGCGCGAATGCCCTCGTCGGTGCCAGTTGGTGGCATGCGGATGTCGGTGACGACGACATCAGGTGTGGTGTTATCGACAAGTTCGAGTAACTCGTCGTAGCTTCCCGACGTACCGGCAAGCTCAAGGTCGCTGGTGGACGAGATCAGGCGCGCCAAACCGTCTCGCAACAGCGCGTTGTCCTCAGCAATGACCACTCGAATCGGCACGGGCTGATTCTACGTTGGCGCTTGATATTCAGGGGTGCGATCACCCCTGAGACTGTGTGGCCTCCCACTGTGACGGCCCATGGGATTTCGACGAGTTCAACCCGGCGCCTACTAACCGATCCCGCCATCAGCGAGAACGTCAGCTCCACCGTCACCGGTCGCGCAGCAGGCTGGTCGTCGCAGTGCGCGCAGCGCTCCGGGCCGGAATGACCGCCAGCACGTTGGCCGCCACGACGACCCCGACTGCCAGCGCGGCGATCGACCAGAGTGGAACGACGGCCCCGGGCACGATGCCCAGCGCTTGCGTGAGACGTTCAACGACCCATCGACCGGCGACGATTCCGGTTGGAACGCCAACCAGCAGAACGAGCACCGAGGCCAAAATCGTCTGCCAATGGATGATCGCTCGCAGCTGTCGGCCATCGCAGCCGAGGGCACGCAGCACGCCGAGGTCTTGGCGCCGCGCCCGAACCGACGCGGGGAGCAAGTAAGCCGATGCCACGACGAGAAACGTCAAGAGCACGATGGCGAGCAGGTATGGCGCCGCGGTAACCCGCTGAAGCGCCGACACGCTGAACGGCGGCTTCAGCAACCCGGGGGGACTGAAGTTCGCCGCGGCGATGGCGTCACTGGCGTCGGCCGGGGCGTTCGGGCCGTAGTTGACGGTCAACAGGTTCTGGGACGCCGCTGGGTTCAACGCCGCGTATGCCGGGAACGTCATCGTCGAGCCGGCGCCACCGGCATCGGGCGTGACGGTGATACCGACTACTCGGAACGATCGTGACTCGCCGGCCGGGCCGACGGCAGCCACCTCGTCACCGATGCCGACGTCAAGGTGTCGGGCGACCTCGGCGCCGAGCCCAATCTCGTCATCACCCGATGGACTCCGACCCTCTAAGACGGTCGGCACCAGCCCACCTCGCACGGCGTTGAAGGCGTACACCGCGATGTCGTCGCCCCCGATCGTCAACGACCCGATCGTGGCACCGGTCAAGGCCGCGACGTCGGGATTGTCGATGATCGGCGCGACGATGTCTGTGTCGGCTGATACGTACGGGTTGCCGAACAGCGCGTCGTAGTTCACGCCCCAGCGGGCCGGATTGTCGACGATGGTCGTCAACGAGAGGCCGACGACCCCCGACCCGACCACACCGGCCATGCCGACGACCCCGGCGATGTACAGGTGGAGCCAGCGCCGGCCGCCACGGCCGTGGGTGAGCATGCGAGCACCGGTCGCCAGCGCCATGCTTGCGCCGCTTGTGGCGATCACCTCGGCGAGGCGGCCGTTCGAACCGTCGCCGGAGTCGAGCCGGACTCGACGGCGGCCAGCGAGTGCGCCGCCAACGATGGCAACCACCAAGAGCGCGGCGAGGCCCCCCAACACCGTCAACCAATCCATGCTTGGCCCCGTGTGAGGCTCGAACGGACGAAGGGTGCCCAGCGGGAACACTGGGCTGAGCGCATAGGCCGTCAGCGCGGCGACGGGTGCGGCGATCATCGCCGCCACCGCGGCTTCGATAGCACGTTCGGTCACGACGTCCCGCGGCCGCCAGCCCAGCGTTATCAGCGAGGTCCGTTCTTCATCGGCAACTGTGGCCATGCGGCTGACGAGTTGCAGCACCACGACGGCGGCGGCGAGCGCGGCGACGGCGGTCACGATCCAGAGCGCAGTCACCTGGAATCGAACGGCCCGCCGGGAATCAGGGCTCACGACGCGGCCATCGGTCTGATAGGCCCCAGCGCCCCCTGGCAAGGCGCGTATCGCGTCGATCACCAAACTGGCGTCGGTTCCGGCATCGAGGTACACGCCGACCAGAGTCTGGACGACGCCGACAGTTGGGTGCGCTTCCAAGAAGGCAGGCGAAAAGACCATCGCCTTGGAGGGATCGTCGAAGTCCCAGGGCGCTTCGGTGATTCCGACGAGTGTGGCCGAAAACGGCGGCACCGCCGGGCCGACTTCGGGGTCGTCGAAGGCGTTGGTGTCGACCTGCTGCTGATCAAACGAACTCACCTCAAATCGATCACCGACCCGCGTACCGAACTGATCGGCCAAGTACTTGGCGAACTCGGCATTGACGGTGAACTCGTCGGGAACCGAGGGATTCGGAAACCGTCCGTCGACGACCTTGCTGCGCCTCGTCAGACCGTCACCGGCGTAGGGTTCCGGCTCGAACACCAGCGAACCGTCCGTCGGTGACACCAGGAACGAGGTGACGAAAGAAACGCCCTGGGCGCTAGAGACTCCGACGAGCTTGTCGATCTCGGCTGTCAATGGCGGCCCGCCCAATTGGACGATGACGAAGTCGGCGTCACCGCCAACCGAGGTGGTGAACCGGTCGGGTGCCGAACTCGTGCGCCGGGTCCCTGCGGCCAGGCCGATGGCCAATCCACCGATGATGCCGACCAACAGTCCAGTCACTAATAGTTGGCCCAGGTGTCGACGCACCCAGACTTGTACGCGCACCACAGTGGCAGTCATCGCTCCAGTCTGTTATGTCCGCGCTGGCTGATCAAGGGTGTTACCACCACGACGAAGGGGGTGCAACTCACCCTCCGGCTGAGCAAGGGCGCGGACCGCCGCGCAAGAACGAGTAATCAACAAGGGCCTGACACGCCAAGTTCATGCGATCGAACATCTTGTTCATGCCAGAGGCCACCAAGACATCGTTGAGTAGTTCGTCGAGGTTTACGCCTTCGGCGGCGGCCGCGGCTGCGAGTAGATCGTCGCGGCTGGCGACGAACTCGGACAATGCGTCGGCGTACTCCGAGTGCGCCGCGCGTACGGCAGACGGAGGGCTGATGTCACGGACCATCGCGAGTAATTCGTCAGCGGCATCGACGAAGCCGTTCAGCAGCAAGTCAGCCATGCCATGGAGGTCGGGGTCGGTTTCGTCGACTCCACCGAACGCAAGGCTAACGGCCTTACTGAAGCTCGAGTCGGCGCCACCCATTTGCACGAGGTAACCCAGTTCGTCGGCTGTAAGCGTTGCGACAGGAGCTGGCGTACCGCCGTTCAGTGCCCTCACAAATTCATCCATCGCCGCATCGGCGTCGGCGTTGATCGCGACATCAACCGCGAATCCCTGTGGGTCGCGCACGATTGCGCCGTCGTCGTCGATACGCACCGTCATTGACTCAGTAGTTACCAGCGTCGGCGTCACGGCGACCATAGCGGCCAGTTCGTCCCATAAGTAGAAACCGTCGAGCGAATCGCGAGCCGTGGCGAGCTCGTGCACGGTGTTGCCAGCGTCGGTCTCCAGTGCCGCTAGCCGCGACAGCAAACGATCGGTCCACGAGACGTAGTTGGTGGCATCAAGAGGCACAAACGTGACGGCGACTCCCGCAGCGATCACGCGCCGCGCTGCCTCGGGGTCGATGTAGATGTTCCACTCTGCGGCCGGCGATGCCTCAACGTTGCCGGGCACAGTGACAGCCCCACCCATGATGACGATGCGCTCGACGTGTTCAACCAGTTCCGGTTCGTCCGCAAGCACCACGCCAAGGTTCGTAAGGGGTCCAACGGCGACCAGCGTCACCGGCGCGGTTGCTGCGCGCAGCGTGTCCGCCAGGAGTTGCTCCGCGTCGACGAGTGCTTCCGGTTGGACCGTTGGCAGCAAGCCTTCACCTAGGTGACCCGCGGACTCGCGCCACTCCTCCGGCCAGTCGCGATCGCCGGCCAGTGGCTCGTTGCGCCCGCAGCCGATAGGCACGTTGCTAGAACCCGCAACCGTGAGTAGCGCGCGAGTAATGCGAACCGCAGGCTCGCAATCCGCTTCGCCGGTGCCGGGCAGCGTGACCGCAAGAAGATCGACTGCGGGGTTCGATGCCAAGTACAGCAGCGCACCTGCATCCGAGAGCGTTGGGCTGTAGTCGAGCACGACCTGTATGCGCCGCGCAGGTTCGGAGGCCTCGTTGTCGTCGTTTGAACAGGCGACCGCTGCGGTCAGAAGTACAAGTGCCGCGCTGAAACGCGGCGCAATCATGGTCAACTTGTGAGTGGTCATGGACAGACAGACGAGCGGCACCGCGATGCGGGTGACGCGGCGAGATCAGGTCCCTGGACGAGGTGAGGCTTGCCCAGGTGCTTCCTCGATGCGAAGGATCCAGGTACCTGGCCCCATCGGGGGAATCGTGGCCGACGAAGCGCCGGGTTCAGGATTCGCGCGCGCTCCTGGTTGATCGTCGCTGGACAAAAGCCGTCCGATGATCGGCAGCGCCACAACGTTCAAGCCGTGAAGTATTCCCATGATCAGCAGCATCCCACCGACGCGAACTACTTCCGCCTTCAACTGCGTGCCGGTCGAGAGTCGCCAGCTGACGCGTTCGACGAACGTCATGGTGAACAGGATGAAGGCCGTAAAGATCAAGTAGTACGCAACGTCGGTGAGAACTAGGTAGCTCTTACCTGTTCTGGGATTCGCGCGGAATATGTCGGCCGCGTAGGAACGACCGAAGCGTTTGATGAACGGTCCGAGACCGACGGCAAGCGCGACCAGCACGATGTTGGTGATCAGCTCAATGACCCACCACTGCATATTGAACCTCCTGTTATCGAAATCGGAAAGTGAGAGTGCCAACAGGGTGTTGGCGGCGATGAAAGCGAAAATCCAACCTGCCAGCCTCAAGCGGAACCTGCGCCGGGCGCGCGCATCGTCGACGCTGCGGCTCACGCGTGCGAACAGGTCGGGGTTCTCGAACACTGAGGTCCGCGCGTCGGCGAACGCTTCAGTGAGCCGGTCTTCCAACGCGATGGCGGTCATGGTGCGCTCAGCTTCGTGTCGAGTGCTGCCATCGCGCGCCGCAAGTGAGTCTTGACCGAGTTGACCGACACGCCGAGCATCGAGGCGATCTGATCAATGGTCAGTTCCTCGAAGTATTTGAGTGTGATGCAATCTCGTTGGCGGTTGGGCAACAGTCGAACTGCCTCGAGCACGACCCGGTGCTCTTCTGTGCGTGCGAGTTGGTCGCCCGTGTCCTCCACAACATCGACCTCGCGACCGGCCGTCGCGCGATGGCGCAACGAAACCAGCCCGCGACGATTGTGGTCGCGCGCCAAATTCAGGACGATCGAGCGCAAGTAGGCCGGCGCACGATCGATTGAGTCGATCTTGCCAGCGTGACGCGCCAAGCGAAGAAAGGCCTCTTGCACGATGTCTTCAGCGGCGTCGCGATCATCGACGAAGAGTCGCGCCAGGCGCACCAACGATCGACCCTCGCGATGGAACAGTCCGACAACCAGCTCCTCGGCAGCATCGCTGATCACCTCGCCCTGTTGGCGCGCGACGGCGATCGCAACCAAAAATGGTGCCAACGGGCGCGCCAGAGCTGGGAGTGCGATGGCGCTCACACCACTACAGACGCTCGGAGGGATCACGCGGGTGACATGAAATCGCGCGAGTAACGTCGCTCATCAGCGAAGAATAAACGGAAAGGAGCAGACCGCTGGCCTTTGTGCCGGTGTTGTCCCTCATCGCCCTGTGGGCGGGCCGGTCCAAGGAACCCAACTGACTGTCAAGAACGCATCAACTCGCGTCTTTAGGCAGCAGGTTGCGGCGACGATAACTAGCGGTGAACATGGACCCTATGGCACAAGACGAGCGCGAACCGGTGACCCTTGAGCCAGCAGCGTGTTGCATTTGCGGCGGTGTCGACGGCACGCCTGTGGGTGTCGGCGAGGACTTTGAGCACCGCACGTCCGCTCACTCGTTTCTGACAGTGCGCTGTCCCACGTGCGACGTTATCTACCTCGACCCGCGACCAACAATGGCCAGTCTGGGCACGATCTATCCCGATGACTACCCCTCGTTCGCGTTCGACGAGGCTGAATTCGGGATCGTGCACAAGGTGCGCAGCCGCCTGGAGGCTCGCCGCATCATGCGCGCTGGGAAGGGGCTCCCCGCCAATGCGCATGTGCTCGACGTTGGCTGTGGCGATGGCTTCCACCTCGACTTGCTCCGCAAATATGGCCCGACCGGATGGCAGTTGCACGGCATCGACACAGACCCGCGGGCTGTTGCGGCCGCTCGGCGTCGCGGGCTCATTGTCGACGGCCGCCCAATCGAACAAAGTGAAATCGAACCCGGCTCCATCGACCTCGCGCTCTGCATTCAGACCATCGAGCATGTGGCCGATCCTGTCGCGATCTTGCGCGCAATCGGCAACTTGCTGAAGCCGGGTGGACGCCTGTATCTGATCACGGACAACACCGGATCGCCCGACTTCAAGATCACAAAAGGCCGACACTGGGGCGGCTATCACTTCCCAAAGCATTGGTACCTCTTCAACAAGCAATCAATGCGCAAGCTGAGCGCTGCCTCCAACATGGACGTGGCGAAGCTGTCGACGATGACGAGCCCGGTGAACTGGACGTACTCCATCCGCAACGCACTCGTCGACTGGAACGCGCCGTCGTGGATGATCAAGCAGTTCTCTTTGAAGGCAGCGCCCACGCTCGCGGTGTTTACTTCCCTCGATGCTGCCCTCAGCGTCGTCGGCCGCGGCGCACTTCTGCGCGTACTGCTACGCAGGCCGCAATGACTGCGGCCAGTCCCCCGGTCGTCGTTCTGGGTGGTGGAATCGCGGGCCTGCTCACCGCGCACGAACTTGATCGGCATGGAGTGGCGGTCGAGGTCTACGAAGCTGGCCCCCGCATCGCAGGCATGGCCGCCAGTCATACCGATGCCGATGGCTTCAGCTACGACGTCGGCGCCCACTTCGTCACCAACCGATTCATGGCTGCGCTCGGTATGCAGGTGCCGTGTCGCACGCTGCCGCGTTACGGCGAAGTCGTGCACCTCAGCCCGAAGAAGCATCCCGTCTATCCGATCGGTCTGCTCGGCGTGCCACGGTTCGTGCGCAGCGCGGTGTGGGAGAAGGTGCGCCGGCCGCAACGCGATCTGCTCGTCGCCTCGGATCGGTTTCGTCACGACTACGGACGCAAGCTCGCCGACGAGGTCGCGCTACCGCTACTCGAAGCGTGGTCGGGACTTCCGGCCGACAAACTGTCGGCCAGCGTGATCGACAAGATCCCAACCGGACTTGCGCAAACAATCTGGTTACGCATTGCGCAGCGCATTACCAAGCGCGCCGTCATGATTGGCTACTGCAAGGAAGAGCCGTCAGCGACCGGTGTTTTCCACGTCTACCCAGAAGGCGGCGTCGCCGCGATCTGCCAACACGTCGCCGACGGCCTCGCGCAACCGGTGCACGTCGGCCAAGCCGCCGAGAAGATCTACACCGACGGCGAACGCGTCGTGGGTGTGCGCATCGCTGGACGCGATATCGAGACGCATACCGTGATTTCGACCATGCCGATCAACCGTCTGCCGCAGTTGATCGAAGGCAGCGACCGCCTCGATCGCTTCCGACGCTTTCAGTTCCGCGGACTCGTGCTCGTCAATCTGAAACTCACTGGTCGCGCACTACTGCCCGATGTGATCGTCTGGACTCCGCACGGCTTCCCTTACTTCCGTGTCACCGAAGCCCCGCTGGCGATGCCGTGGATCGCACCCGACGACAAGACGATGATTCTCTGTGAGTTCGGCGCCCAACCCGGCGACGACGTGTGGGCAATGACGGATGAGGAAGCAGTCGAGCGCTGCGTGTCCACGCTCGACCCACTGATCCCTGATGTGCGTTCGCGTTTGCTCGGCGCCAGAGTGCTGCGCCAGCCACTCGGCTATCCGGTGTTCGCGCTGGACTACGAGCCAGACCGCGCCGCTCTCGCCGCGGAAGGCACGGGCATCGCGGGCCTGCACAGTGTCGGTCGCAACGGCGAATTCGACCACATTTTGATGGAAGACACTTTCTGGCGCTTACGCCGCCGGATACCCGCGATCGCGCGCGATCACCAGTGTTGTAGCGTGGTCGCGACATCGAACCAAGGAGTCAGCGATGAGCACAGCCCCATATGAACAAGCGATTGCCTCGACCACGGCAGTTCTGGCGGGCGTGACGCCCGAGCAGCTTGGGGCCGACACGCCCTGCGCGTCCTGGAAGGTTTCCGATTTGGTCAATCACATCGTGGGTGGGCAGTTGTGGTTCAGCACGGTTGCCAAGGGCGAAGCAGCCAGCGACGCGGCAGCGCCCGACTTCTCCGCCGGAGACTTCAAGGCGACCTTCGCGGAGGCGGCTGCGGCTTCCCTCGCCGCTTTCAAAGCCGACGGAGCAATGCAGAAGATCATGGACCTTCCTTGGGGCAAAATGCCAGGTTCCGCTTTCATGGGCCTCGCTGCGACGGACACATTCACCCACGGATGGGATCTGGCACGTGCCACCGGGCAGAACACCGATCTCAATCCGGAACTTGCAGCCGGACTTTTGGCGGGTTCTCGCGTGGGCATCTCCGCCGCGTTCCGCGGAGCAGAGGGCGCACCCTTCGGCCCCGAGCAGACTGCACCCGCTAACGCGAGCAACGCCGACCAGCTCGCCGCGTTCCTCGGTCGTACGGTCTAGCGCTCGTACAGTCAAGCGACGCAAAGGTCTAAACAACTTCGGCCGGTTCGTCGGCCAAACGCGCGATGGTGATTGGCAGCAGGCGGCTGGCGACGACCGCCACCACGATGTTGCACAGTGCCGCGATCAGCAGCACCGATTGCAAGCCAACTTTCGACGCGATTGCGCCCCATGCAAACGCGCCGGTTGAGACGCCGAGCCACACCATCAGCATCGCCAACGCGGACGCGCGACCGCGCACCCAGTTCGGCAAGCGCAGGGTGTAGTTCGAGAACAACGTGCTCAGCGCGCCCATCGCGCCAGCACCGGAGAGAAACAGCGCTGGCACGCCCATCCACACGCGCGTACTGATTGCGAACAGCGCTGTGCCCACCGACCAGGTCACGGCCGAGGCCACAACGGCACGCGCCGGGAAGCTGGCCGAGCGAATTCGCGACAGCCCCCACACGGCGACGACGGAACCAATGCCGAGGCCAGCAGCGAGCAACCCGAAGCCCACGGGTGAGACATTGAGTCGGCCACGCGCGACCAGCGGTAGCACCGCTGCGAGGGCGGCGCCCGACGCAGACAAGGCAGCCAACTGCAACGCGGCGTTGCGCAGCCCCGCGTCGGCGGTCACATGCCGCAGACCGGCCCGTATCGCACCGGGTCCAAGATCGCGTCGTGCAGTGGATCGACCTGGTGGGCAATAGGCGCGCGCGACGACAACCACGCCGATGAACGAGACCGCGTTAAACATGAACACCGCGCCCGGCCCCGATGCAGCGATCAGAACTCCCGCCAATGCGGGTGCAACGGCCTGCGCGGCGTTGCGTGAGATCGCGTCGAGCCCGATCGCTTGCGCGAGATTCCGGAGCCCAACCAACTCGGGCGTCAATGCCATGAACGCTGGCGCTGCGAAGGTGAGCGCCACCGATTCGAAGAACGTACCGATCAGCAACAACGTCGGCGTCATTTGGTCGGTGAGTTCGATCGCACCCAGGGCGGCAGCGACAGCGAGTGCGGCCAACTGTGTTGCCATAATCACGCGACGGCGATCGAACCTGTCCGCGATCGCCCCCGCGTGGAGCGCGAGGAGGAAGCCGGGAACGGCCCATGATGCCTGAACCAGACTGCTCAGCGTTGGCGATCGCGACATTGTGGTCATCGACCAACCGGCGCCGAGCAGGTGAGTGAAGGTGCCGACGTTCGACACCAATCCAGCGATCCACAACGAGCGGTAGACCTTGATCCGCAGCGGCGACCACGGGCCGCTCCCGACAGATGGCTCGCTCGCCGCAGTAGTTGTCATCGCTCGTTACCGTACGGCGACAAGCGGATCGGCAACGATCGCGCTCTCCATCCCTCCGGGACCAGAAGCCGTTCCACCCCTGATCGTCACCCGCCGCATGCGCCGTTCGGTAGTGCCGTAGTCGTCGACCGCGTAGTGCATCGTGGCCCGGTTGTCCCAGATGACAACATCGCCGACTCGCCAGCGGTGGCGCAGCACAAACGCCGGTTGCGTCATGTGGGCGTACAGCATCTGCAGGAGCCCGTCACTCTCGACTCGCGACATGCCCACGAGATGCGAAGTGAAGCCGGGATTGACGAAGAGATTGCGCCGACCGGTGACCGGGTGCACACGCACTACTGGGTGCACGACCGGCGGAACCTTGCGCGAGTCGTCGAGCAGTTGCTGCGCGTCGTCGCGTCCGAGCGCGCTGTCGAACGGCTCGCCCCAATACGCGAGTGGAGTGATCCGGTGGATCGCCTCGAGGCCGTCGACAAGCGTGCGCAACGGCGCAGCCAGTGCTTCGTAGGCCGAGCGTGTATCGGCCCACATCGTGTCGCCACCGGAGACCGGAACCGAGTCCGCGACGAGAATCGAAGCGGCAGGAGGGTTCGGCATGAACGTCACGTCGGTGTGCCACATCGCATTACGGCCGCCCTGTGCGGCGTCGAGAACGAGTATCTCGGGATGGTCGGGGTGTCCTGGCACCACCGGATGCGCTGGCGTCGGTTCGCCAATCGAGTGTGCGAATACGACCTGCTCGGCGTGCGTCAGGTTTTGGTCTCGGAGCACCAGCAGGCGGTGGTCCGCCAGCAGTTGGTTGAAGAGCGCCGCGTCATAGGCGTCGTCAAGTAGTCGACCGTTAGTGAGTTCCGCCCCGAACACTCCCGTGATGGGTGTGACAGTCCATTTAGTCAACGGCGGGTTAGTCAACGGCGGGTTAGTCAACGGCGGGTTAGTCAACGGCGGGGTCGACATATCCAGTTGAAGATAGCTTCCAACCGTCATGTCGATGCGCACGCGACTTCTCCGCCTTCTTGCTTCGTGGATAATGGTCGCGATCGGAGTGCCAATGCTGATTCGAGCCGAGCTCGGCGTCGCCCCGTTCGATGTCTTCAACACCGGTGTCAGCCACGCGACTGGCTGGTCGTTGGGGGTTTGTTTCGTCGTTGACGCGATGATCTTCTTCGCACTCGGCTCGCTACTCGGAGTACGACCGGGGTGGGGATCAATCGTCGGCACGACTGCGATCGGGCCCATGGTCAACGTCGTGTTGGCCATCACTCCCAAGCAGCACGCAATGGTGCCACGGTTGGCCTTGCTGATCGGCGGCACGCTGATCCTCGCAGTCGCAATCTGCCTTGTGGTTTCTACCGAACTGGGCGCGGGACCTACTGAAGTAGTGATGCTCGGCCTGATGCATCGCGGCATGGGCATTGTGCCCGCACGCTGGATCAGCGACGGCACCCCGCTTGTCGTCGGAACGCTGCTGGGTGGCGCTATCGGGCCGGGAACATTGCTGTTCGCCTTGAGTATGGGCCCGATGGTGAAGTTCGGCTTGCGCCGCCTCCACTACGAACCGCGGCGTCACGCCCCGGTAGGGACGGACGCCGCGTTCGGTGTGTGACGTTTAGTTAACGGCTTACTCGACTGCTAGCTGAGCCAGCAGTTCGGATTTTGCCGATTCGAAATCCTCGAAGGAAATCGCCTCGTCGCCAAATCTCTGATGCAATTGCGCAAGGTCGGCGAGTACGACATCTTGTGGACGCCGGACAGCAGTCGCTACAGCGGATTCGTCGTCTGACGGATCGGCGGCGGCGTCGGCTTGCTTTCTCTCACGCTTCAGCGCGGCCTTCTCTTGCTTTGCGCGTTCTCTATCGCGCTTGGCGCGGCCGTTACTGCTCAGAGTGGGCGGACGTTCTGTGCTTCTTCGCCCTTGCGGCCGGGGGCCACATCGAACTCGACGCTCTGACCTTCGGTGAGGGACTTGTAGCCCTCGCCCTGGATCTGCGAGAAGTGCACGAACACATCTTCGCCCTGCTCACGGGAAATGAACCCGTAACCCTTTTCGGCATTGAAAAACTTGACTGTACCTGTGGCCATTTTGGGCCCTCACTTTTTTTGACGCGGGACACCAAAACTGGAAACCCCTTGAAGCAACAATGTTAGCCAGGTTTCCGTGACTTCACTCACAGAATCCACTCACAGGAATGCGATGATCGCGCCAGCGCCCACAACAGCCAGCAAACTCGCGGCAATCGCTGCGAAGCGCCGATCGCCGATCCTCCACCAATGAGCGCCGAACACCCCGACCCGTAACAGCGGAACTGCGACAACGGTCGTCACTGCTAGGCCACTTGCGGTTGTGCCGAGGGTTCCGCTGTGGAACGACCCGACGATTGAGAGCGCGAACGCGCTGATGGTGGCCACCAGCATCATCGGTTTCAAGCCCCGGATCGGCGTGTCGACCTCGCTCATGCTCGAACGACCAGGACGATCGCGACGACCACCAAGGCGACGCTCAGGAACCGGCGGACCTGTGGCGGTGCCAGCCGCGATTGGAAGGCGGCACCTGCCGTCGCGCCGATGATGCTGCCCGCACAGACGGCGGCGCATGCAGCCAGGTCAAGCCTGCGTTGCAGCGCGAACACGATCAGTCCGGCTGCCGAGGTGACGCCGATCGTGAACGTCGTTGTCGCGGCAGCCACGCGCACGGGCACGTGCATCACCTCGCTGCTGGCAGGTGTCTTCACGAATCCACCGCTAGCGCCCGCGAGCCCTGCGATCACGCCCGAGAGTCCGAACAAGGCGGCGCCGCTGCGAAACCGTCGCGCTTGGTAAGGAACAAAGCCGGCGTCAAGTTGGTAGACCCCCGACAGCGAGCCGACGTGCTCGCCGACATCGTGGCTCGTCAGGTTCGGATCTGGTTGGTTGCGGATTCCTTTGCGACGAGCGCCTAACACTCCGGCGGCGAACGCAACACCGGCGAGCACGAACTTCAGGACTCGATCACTGGCCAATCCACTTGCCACGGCACCGGTAACGGCACCGGCGCTGGCGAACAGCTCGGTAGCGATGCCGATGCGATGATTCACCAATCCGTTGCCCAGCTGCCGTGCACCAGCAGCCGACGATCCGGCGGCGACCGACACCAGTCCCAACGGCGCCGCCGCGCGAGCGCTTGTTCCAGTGAGCACTAGCAGCGGCACCAACAAGACCGCGCCGCCGAGCCCACCAATGGCGCCAATTGCTGATGTCACCGCGGCGAAGGCAAATTCGGTCCAGTTCACGACGTTGTCGACACTAGGCGCTCGTAAAGTGACGGAGTGTCTCCAGCTGGGCCAATCGAGCTAAGAAGCGACAACTGCGCGGGCGTGGCCCCGGAGATCCTCGCGGCGATAGAGATGGCCAACGTCGGAACGGCTCTCGCCTACGGCGCCGATGCAGTGACCGCGCAACTGACCGAGTTGGTGCGCGACGTGTTCCAACAGAGTGAGGCCAAGATCTTTCCCGTGCTCAGCGGCACGGCCGCAAACTCGTTGGCACTCTCGGCGATGTGCCCGCCGTGGGGCAGCGTGGTCTGCCACGAGAGCGCGCACATCTTTGTCAACGAGGCGGGAGCAACGTCGATGTTCGGTGCAGGAGCGGTGCTGCACGGCCTCGCCGGAGCGGAGTACAAGCTGCATCCGGCACAGGTGCAGCATGCATTCGACACGACCAATTGGGGCGACCCGCATTGCTCGCAACCGTCGGTGTTATCGGTCACCTGCCCTACCGACTTCGGCACCATCTACACGCCGGACGAAGTCGCCGAACTCGGCTCACTCGCCGCGTCGCGCGGGTTGCGCCTACATCTTGACGGTGCCCGCATCGCCAACGCGCTCGTCGCGCTTGGGTGCACGGCACCGCAGCTCACGTCTCAGGCGGGAGTACATGCCTTCTCGCTCGGGGCAACCAAGAACGGCGCACTCAGCACCGATGCGATCGTGAGCTTCGATGCCAACGCCAGCGATCAACTGCTGTATCGCTTGAAGCGCGCTGGCCAGGTAGCCAGCAAGATGCGCTTCCAGTCGGTGCAGTTGCTCGCCTACCTCACCGACGGGTTGTGGTTACGACTTGCACAGCACGCCAACGACGCGATGACCGCTCTGTCGTCTGGCCTCCGCAAACTCAACGTGGAACTGCTCGCCGAGCCACAGGCCAACATCTTGTTCGCCCGCGTCGGCCAACCGGCGATCGAGCGTCTGGTCGCGCAGGACTTGCTGTTCTACGAAATGGGTGGCGGAGTGCTTCGTTTCGTCACCAGCTTCCAGACGACTGACGACGACGTGCAGGAAGCGCTGCATCGTGTCGAGCGGGCGCTCAGTCCAGGCTGAACTGCACTGCGAGTCGTTGGCAGAAGTCGGTGAGGTACGCCTTCACGACTGCCTGATGTGCCGGGTGATCGCGGTACGTGACGAAGTCTTCGATCGATACGAAGTCGGCCGAGACTGCGTGGTCCCAGTTAGTCGGCACTGCTCGCAGATCACGCCCGTTGTGGTACGCGACGATCTGCGAGATCAAACCCGGTAGCTGATCGAGCGCCGCCTTGGTAGCGGCGACGTGCGCCGCGTCGACGCCTTCGTTCCACTTCAGCAGCACCACGTGGCGGATCATTGCTCAGGCCTCCAAGCGCAGGGCTGTTAGCCCCCGGATCACAAAGTTTGGATGGTACGTCGGCTCCCCCGCCAGTCTCAGCGTCGGGAAGCGATTCGCCAAGCCTGCGACCGACACCTCGATCTCCTGGCGCGCGAGCGGAGCGCCAACGCAGAAGTGGATACCCCCACCGAAGCCGATGTGTGCCGTGTCGCCGCGGCCGATGTCGAATCGATCGGGTTCGTCGAATCGGCGCGGGTCGCGCTGCGCGGCGCCGAAGAGCATGGCGACCTCGTCGCCGATCTTCAGCGACTGACCAGCAATCTCGACACCATCATCGAGCACCCACCGTTCGAACAAGTGCAGCGGTGAATCCCAGCGCAGCATCTCCTCCACCGCGACCTTCGCCGGTACCTCGCCACCGACGACTCGCTGCCACTGGCCTTCGTGCTTCAGCATCGCCCGCATGCCGTTGCCCAGCGTGTTGACCGTTGCCTCGTGCCCAGCTTCGACCAGCACCATCGTTGTGGAGACGATCTCGTCTTCGGTGAGGACATCGCCTTCATCCTCCACTCGAACCAACTCGGAGATCAACAGTCCGTCGGGCTTGGCGCGCTTGGCCGCGATCAGCTGCTTGGTGTACTCGATGTACTCAGCGGCCGCAGTGTTGGCCGAAGCGCGAATCGTGTCGGTCGTGCTCAACTCGTACATCTTCACAATCGCGTGCGACCAATCGAGCAACAGGCGCGTATCCGAGCGTGGCACGCCGAGCATCGAACAAATTACGGCGACCGAGTACGGCTGGGCGTAATCGCTGAGCAGATCAAACGTGGCGAGTTCGCGACAGTGATCGAGCAGTTCGTCGGCGAAGCCTTCGATTCGCGGTCGCAGCGCTGCGACCGACTTGGGTGTGAATACCTTCGCGACCAGTCTGCGGATGCGTGTGTGATCAGGGGGTTCGAGGCAGAGCAGCGACCACTGCTCGTGTTGCAGGAAGGCTGGCCAGCGGGCATCCGGTTCGTTGCGCCCGAGTTGCGCGTGGGTATAGAGGTGGCTGTAGCTGCGGCCCAGTCGGCGATCGCGCAGGGTTTCGTAGACGTCAGCGAAACGGGTCAGCGTCCACTGCCCGCTGCGCTCGTTCCAGAAGATCGGCGTCGCTTCGCGTAGCTCGTTGAGTACCGGGTACGGGTTGGCGATGAACGACGGATCGTCGACATCGAAGCGGGCGATGCTGTCGGCGACACTCATGACAAACGTCGACTCCTCGACATCCGATCCTTGTCCACGCTCTATCCTGGCACTCGATGTCGCCGATACACACCAACGGCTTCGCCCACCTGGCTCGGCGTGCATCTCCCCAACGTGTGGTCAGTCGAAGACGTGATGGCGCAACGCGCCAAGCTCGGCCACCGCGTGGTCTTGCTCGGTGGTCGACGAACTATTGGCCTCAGGCCACGAAGGCCTCGACGTGCACATGGTCGGCGATGTTGTTGCCGCGCGCTCGGCTGTGCACGCGATCTACGAAGCGCGCGTGCTGGCGATGCAGCTCTAGAAACAACCGTCCAGTAATTTGATCGGCGCGCGGAAGTAGTCGAGGATCTTCATCTGCGCACACATCAGCCCATGACCGTGCCGGAGGTCACGGCTTTCTCGCGGCGGCGCGAGAAAGCACCGAGATTGATCGATCGCCCGGTGCGCTGACCGACGATCTGCACAGGCTGCTGATCGTGATCG
>Ga0105047_10004448_pt1 | contig 24364 bp, 26 predicted proteins | sample MAT04_FD_78384 | JGI IMG/M metagenome (GOLD analysis project Ga0105047, IMG submission 78384) | Freshwater microbial communities from Lake Fryxell liftoff mats and glacier meltwater in Antarctica - MAT-04 (megahit assembly) | ecosystem: Environmental > Aquatic > Freshwater > Ice > Liftoff...
ATAACAAGCTGTGCGGGAGACCTGAACAGCACGAAACCCCATCACTGCTGGGCAGATCCGGGGTTTCGTGGACTGTGCTCCACTTTCGTGAAGGACTTCTGGTGGAGCTGGAGGGAATCCACCCAGAGAGCCAAGACCTTTGGAAATGTAAGGGTAGAGCTGGGGACTGACAGCAACGGTGACAGCAACGGGCCGCGGAACGGTACCTAACAGGCGACGCGAAGAGGCCCGATCAGACGATATGGGCAAGGCATGCATCGGGCAGGCGGCGATCGTCGTCCAACACGCACCCGAGCTGGTCGATCTCGCCGCCGACGCCGTGGACCTGCGCCCGCTGCTCGACATCTGAGCGCCATGTCACAATGGCCGCATGCGTGCCTCCATTGTCTTGTTCGCCCTGGTCCTCACCGCTGGATGCGGGTCGGACGCCAAGCCGATTGTCGTCCCTGTTTCGTTCTCGGTCGTGACCCCGACGACCGAAGTGACGACCCAATGCTCTGACCTTCCCGCCAAGGGTGCCGCTGGGCTTACCGAATACCTCGACCGCGGGTGCACGACGAAAGACGGGTCGTCGATGTCGATCGGGCGCAACGAGTACCCGTGCGAGAACGGAACCGGTTCGGTGTCATCGGTGGACATCGGCGTCTCCTACCTCGTCGGCCCCGATGGTGTGTGGCATGAGGCTTCAGGCTTCACGTCGGACGATGTGCAGGCGTTCTGCACTTGACGCTCACGAAGAGGGGCGAGTGGGCGACCTCCCAGGTCCAGTTGGCTGGTTTGTCACAAACCAGTCAGAGAGCCCGTCGCTAGCCCTCGCCGATTTCCCCAGGAAATCGAGGTCGGATGTAGCCGCTGTTTTCTCAGGAAACGCTTCAGATCCCGTGGGGAGAGAAATGGCCAAGAGTCGGGTCTTGGGCGGTGGTTGTTGAGTTGCCGCGATTGAGGTACCCCCAGGGGGGCACCCCTCCCCCCACCCCCTTGAGGGACCGGAGAGGGCCAGGCGCTCGCCCTGCGTACGAGTCTGTGGTTTCTGGGATTCGGTCTCCCCGCTGCCTGAGATGCGATGCTGAGTCTGTGCAGCCATCTCAACCTGTAGGGCCGCAACCTCCGCCGGGTTGGTGGCTCGCCGCAGATGGCCGCTGGTACCCACCGGCGCCCGCCGAAAAGAAGCCCGCGGGGTGTGGAACAGCGCTACTGATTGCCGGGGGAGTCGTAGCAGTCCTCGGCTTTGTGTTCGTGCTGCTTGCCTGGGCTGGCAGCGAGGTGAAGGACGCGACCGATACCACCGCCACCGGTATCAGCAAACCAACAGGCGCTCCTGCTCCCGCCACCTCGGTAGCCTCGCTGGCGGCCAAAGCGGTGGACGAGTGCAAAGCCCGGGCGGTCGATCTGCTCAGGGCGCCACTCACGGCCGAGTGGGACCAACCCTTCCCGGGAAAGGCTTTGACGGATGACAACCGAACGTTCGGTGTCAGCGGAGTCGTCGATTCACAGAACGCGTTCGGAGCATTGGTCCGATCGCTTTACTCGTGCCAAGTCGTGTTCGACGGGGTCGATGGCTGGGTGGTGAACAATCCAGCCATCACCCCCTGGTAGCGCTGAAATCCGAGAATGCCTGGTTTGGGGGCCCCGACTTCGCGAGCGGTTGGGTACGGCGTTGGAGCAATCCCGGGACGCGAGCGGACCCCCCCGACCCGGAGGCGAGAGTCCAGCCACGCGCCCCATCCGAAACGGTTGAGGGTCAGACCTCGTCCTCGCAGGCCTGGCCGTCATTGTCGCGGTCGAGCTTCGGTGCATATCCGCGCTCACCACGAAGGATCGGCTGGACACCCGCGTTTCGAACCTCGGTGCAGTTCGCCCACGAGTCCCGCATGGCGGCATTGCGTGCCAGCGTTGCCTTGAGCTTGGCGAGGAGAGCGTCGCCCGTGGCGACATCTAGGCCAGGAGTCCACACCCCGTTGGTGCACTTCAGGATGTAGGTACCGTCCTGAGCGAACTTCGACTCGACGGGACACGGGGCCCCGGACGTCTGCATGTCGAGATCGCACCCCGCGACCGTGCCGAGCGTTGCCGCCAGGAAAACAGCCGCGCCAACGCGGACTGCAATGATTCTGTTCATGTCTCCTCCAAGAGATAGCGATAGCCCCGGCGGGACCATATCCGGTCAACCGCCAAGGCGTGCTCAGTTTCTGGACGGGCCCGGGCAGACGAAAACCACCCGGGCCCGCTCCGTCACTTCAGTTGCTCAAGAGCACGGGTCGCCGCCGCCACCCCCGGGTCGTAGCTCTGCATGACCTGGGCGTGCTGGTCGTCGAGCATCCGCCTGGCGATCGGGAGGGCGTCGGTCACGTCCAGACCTTTCCAGGCCGCCACTTGCTCGGCGACAGCGGTCACAGCCGAAGACGGATACGACGTTGGCTTCCGGCCTTTGACCCGCTCGACGTCGGCCTTAGCTGTCAGCTCGGCGAGCTTCTCCGCCCGTCGTGCTTCGGCTTCGGCTGGAGTTTTGGCGGTGGCCTCTCGGCGCTTCCCGGTCACCGGGTCTGTGTAGGTGGCGTGCCAACGCTGAGGGCCCGCGGCGAGGTACACGGACCCTTCCCCGTTGCTGTTTTTGGCGATGACAGCAACGGCTACCCCGTTGCTGTCACGGACGGTCTTCGGTGTGGCCTTACGTGCCATAGGAAGTTCACTCTCCGTGGTTGACGGTCGGTGGATCACATTCGGCGTTGCTGTCACTTTTCGCCGATGACAGCAACGGTGACAGCAACGGGTTTGAAACAGTGTGACACACCGGGACATCCTGAGACCAGGAAACCCTCAGTTTCTGGGGTTTCTGGTCTCTCAGGACATGTAGTGAATCGTGGTAGTGGAGCTGGAGGGAATCGAACCCTCGTCCGCCGAGCGGTTACTGAACGTGATACGACCATTTCCGGACTGCGGCCTTGTTGGCTACCGCGCCGCCGGATCAGTGGAGCCGAAGCTCACCACCGAGTCTTTCCTCGAAGTCAGCGTTCTTTCACGCCGTCAGCGGTCTTTCCCTGCGGTCCATCACTGCTTCTGTTGCCGGGCTGCAGTGATCAGGCCCCGTGCGCCATTGCTGGTCACGGTTTCTCTCTACAAACTGACTAGGTCAGGCTGCGAGAGCGAACTGCTCATTGGCGGTTCTGTTTGTGCCCCGTTTAACGAGTCTGAGCCACTCGGGTCGCACGCGCAACTTCCGGATCTCGCCGTCGAAACCAGTCAGCCCCGTATGTGCTTGTCGACCATCGTAGCGGGAATCGACCCGGCTACGGTCTTCGCCTGTGCGAACCAGCGTCACCCCCAGCCGCGACCCGGCCGATTACTCATTCGCACACGATGTTCGCGTCCGTTTCGCCGAGACCGACGCCATGGGTGTTGTCCATCACGCCGCCTACCTGCCGTACCTCGAGGAAGCCCGCGTCGCCTTCCTCCGCGACATCGGCCACCCCTACGAGCTGATCCGCCAGGAAGGCATCGACTTCTCGGTGCTCGAGTGCACCATCAGCTATTTGCGGGCGCTGCGGTTCGACGATGTCGCCACTGTTCACCTGGCGGTCGCTGCCACGACCCGCGCCACCTTCCAGATCGCGTATCTCGTCGTCCACAACGGCGAACTCGCCGCCACCGCGGTGACCGTGCACGGCTCCGTCGATCGCGAGGGCCGCGCCGCCCGCACTCCCGAGTGGCTCCGTCAGGTGATGGCCGACCAAGTCAGGTGACTTCGCCGTCCGTGGCGCTTCGCGACCGCACCGTGCGGCCCAAATCCGCCACGGACGCCACGCCACGCTCCGTCAGGTGATGGCCGTCCAAGTCAGATGAGCATCAGCACGGCCCTCCACTGCCGGGGATGTACCACGAGAACACGGCGCTCCCGGTTCCGGTCGCGCTCGCTCCGCTGCGGGTGACGACGGCGGTGACCGTGGCATTGATGACGTGATGACACATCGTCGTTCCGTTTTGGGAGACGAAGAACAGGCCGTTGAATGTCTTCGACAAGCCGGGTTCACCTCCGGCGGGCGACTGGTATCGAACTGCTCCGTTGGCGAAAGCATCACGAACAGTCCACGACACCGTGTATCCGCCCGAGCCCGGGAAGTCCATTGGTGTTGCTGTCGCTTTCAGCTGTGTTTGGCCCACAAAGTTGGCAGCGACTGTCGTGGATGGGAGGGGTGGCGCCACGTTGACATCGACGAAGATGCCGAGGTGTCCACCTTGCGTGGTGCCGATAAAGGACGACCCGAGTACCCAGTTCTGACCCAACAGCTGGGGAAGGTTCGGCACTGTGAACGGCTTGAGCAGATTCGCTCCCAACAAATTGATCAGGTCGTTCTCGATCCACTGTTGGAGTGCAACGGCGGCCTGGTAGGCGGGCTCATTGATGGCTTGCAGGAGGCCTTGAAGGTCAATCGTCCAGTTGATCGAAGTGCCCAAACGGAGCGACTTTCCGGAGATGTTCCCCGCGACGGTGGCGGTGGCTTGGCCGGTCACAGGGTCGACGACGGCTGTCAGCCCCAGTCGGAGATCGATGCTGACCTCGGCCAACGCTGGCGTGTCAGTTCGCACTCGATAGGACGGCAGGTACACCTTGATCGCGCCGGCGGTCGGGTATCCGGCTGGCGCGTTCGAAACGAAGATCGGTGGAACCGCCGGGAGCGCAGAGGTTCCAGGTCCGGTTTGGCCCAGGTTCAACCCACCCGAATCGGCGATGGCCCGGAACGTTTGGTTGACGGTGCCTCCACTGATGATCGCTCCGATGTCGAAGGTCTGGCCGTCGGGACGAGTCCGGCGATGGAGGTCCGCCTGCAGCGTCGCGCTCGAGGATTGCCGTGCAGAGTGGGGGAACCGTCCAGTGGACCCGGTCGAGTTGACCCCGATGTCTGCCGCAAGATCCAACCCGCCGGCCCACATGAGTACGTCGCCACCGTTGCACCCGAGCTGGAGGCAGGTCTTGGCGTAGGAACCTCCCGACAGACTGATGCCGCCACCTCCTGGGAGGTTCAGATTCAGATTCGACAGCGGGCCGGTCGTCAGGTTGGTCATGGCCAACCTGGGGTTGAGCATGTTCTCGATCATGGTGGGGATCGTGGTCGAACTCGACAGATTCTCGAGGGCGGGCTTGATCTTGTCGTTGGCCTTGTTCTTCACGGTGTTCGCCAAGACATCGCAATCAATGGGGATCGGGATGATGCCGAGCAGCAGCCAGATGGTGCCGTCCATATCGACGGAGTCAACGGTGGCGGTCGCCGACACGCTGTTGATGTGTGCCGCAATCTGTGAGTTCGTCGCGTTCAGGTTCACCGTTGCTCGCAACGTGGCATCGGCGGTGGCGTTGATGGTGAAATCGCACGTTCCGAGCACGTTGATCCCCACCAGGATGTTGGCATAGAGCTTGACCTTGCCTTTGACGAGCAGAGAGGTCGGCCCGGTCGAGAGTTGGAGCTGGTGTTCATCGTCGGTCCCGATCGGGACCAGGTCCATGTCATTGATCTTGGCATTGGGAGCGAAGAGTTCGTTGATGTCGATGTCCACGTAGTAGCCGCCGAGCGGGGGGAGCACGACGAAGTGGTACTGGGGCGGAATGGGGATCGACGGCAGATTGTGGATCGCGGCAGGCAGAATCGATGCGGAAAGATTTCGGGCGATCGGCTCCAAGTCGTCGGGGCCAGGGTCCGTCGCTGGCCGATCAACCATGAATCCTTGGTCGAGCGCCACGCCGACGGAATTGATGGTGGCAATGCCAGGTGCTGTCGCCCCAACCCCGAGGTGGACGAAGACTTCGTCGGCACCCCAGAACATGAAGCTCGGGAACGGCTGGGTGAGACATTCCCACTGGCCGGTGAACGGGTTGTAGAAGGGACCCGAGATGATCAGCCCTTCGCAGGCGGGGCCGTTGGAGCCACCGCTCGAACGGATCTCGACCCGAACCTTGAAGCCCGGCTCAGACGCCATCGTCGAGTCGAGGGGGATCCACATCCGGACGTAGCCCTCACGTCGGTCGGTGGACCCCGCGTAGCACTTCTGCTCCGCGTCAGATGAGTTGTTCCAGACCCCGTGCCACGTCTCTGCGCCGGCGGAGTTGATGACGATGACTTTGGCGGTGATCGATGCGAGGGTCATCGACTGGTCTTCGATGTTGGTGCCGACATGAGCCTCGAGAAGGAATTCCTCGCGACCCTTGGCCGCGTTCCAGCGAGTGGAGAGGCTGCCCGCGTGAACGACTCGGCTGCCGCTCGGCGACGCGGCCTTCACATCCGCAATCGTGTCGTCGGGCTGCGGGCTCGTTGGCTCTCCGGATCCGAAGTTGGTGGGCGTGTAGATGTACCCCGGCGGGATGAAGCCGCCAACGGGGCGGGCCTTCGTGCCTTCGAGGCCGCCGCACGCTCCGCCGAGCGGGCCATGGGGGACAAGGTGACCTTCGATCTCGCGAATCCATATGCCGAAGGCGTCGGTGAGATCTCGAATTCCACCGCAGGTGATCGTCGGCTCCCGGCCGGGCGATGCGAGCTTTGCGAGTGCCGTCGAGATCGCCGCCTTCCGTGTGATGTACTCACGGGTGAGATCATCGGCCCGGCGGGAATCGATTCCACCTGCGAGCAACGTTGCGGTGAACTCGGTGTTGGACCGACCGTCGGCTGCACGGTTGGCGTCGTTGTGGCCGACGTTGTTCGTCATCGCAAAGTCAGCGTCTCGCTGAGAGATGACCCCGGCCATGACGAAGTCTGCCGTCGCTTGATTCGAGCCGGGCGCCACACCTCGGGCCAGCGTCTGCTCAATACTCGCCTTGAGCCCTGGCGGGATCTTGCCAATCGAGCACGACCCGGGAACCTGGTAGTCGACGAGCTCCTTCGTCAGGGCGCCGCCGTCCAGGCTCGGAGTCCGGCCCGCTGAGGGGGTGTTGCTGGCTTCCCGCCCGACACCGGAGCCAGCGGACGGCTGTGTTGGTCCGGTGTCGTTGCCTGCCGGCGGCGTGGTCTCGGCGCCAGCGGTCGCGAGCGGGAGCGATGACAGCGCGAGCGCCGTGACGACAACTACGGCGACGCGAATGAGCGTGCGATTCATGTGGATCCCCTCCGGCGGACACGAGTCGTGTCCTGTCGAAGAAAGTACGTCCCGAAACGGTAGAGGTCACTCCCGTTCGTGGTGCTTCTCGGCCGCGGTACGCAGCATGGATCCACCACGGACGCCACCCATCTCGATCCGAAGCGTCAGCCGGGCCGAATCCAGGACGAAGGCCGGGTCTCACGAGCAGCCAACCCGGCGGTCACCACTGCTTCATCGCCCGGCCCATCTCACGTTGGGCTTCTCGGCCCGCTTCCTTGGTGGCCAGATCCTGGCGCTTGTCCTGCTTGCGCTTGGCCTTGCCGAGGCCGATCTCAACCTTGGCCTTGCCGTCTTTGAAGTAGAGCCGGATCGGCAGAATCGAGAGCCGCTCCTGTTGGAGTCGCATGGAGATCTTGTCGAGCTCGCGTCGATGCATCAACAGCTTGCGCACCCGCAGCGGTTCGTGTCCGTTGTGGCTTTGGCTGTGCGAGTACGGAGCGATGTGCAGATTGTGGAGAAACATCTCGCCGTTACGCATCTGACCGAAGGCCTCAGCGATCTGCGCCTTCGATTCCCGCAGTGACTTCACTTCGGAGCCCTTCAGCATGATCCCCACCTCATAGGTGTCATCGATGATGAAGTCGTGGCGCACCGACCGGTTCGACGCGACGGTCGTGGTGCCATCGTCGATGCGCTTCGCCATGCCGCCACGGTAGCTGGCCCCCGCCGTTCTTCCCCACGGGTTGGGACAGACCGGTCGTCACAATGAGAATCCTGTGGAAGCTGGCCGTCCCCGAGCCGAGGTGAGCCGACCAGCCGGTTACAGTCGTCCCGTCGGAAGGACACACCAATGGGCGCCGCCGTTCCGAAAGATGCACGAATCTTTGTCGCAGGCCATCGCGGGCTGGTCGGCTCCGCCATCATGCGCCGATTGGAGCGCGACGGTTACGTCAACCTTCTCACCGCCACTCGTCACGAGCTCGACCTTCGTGATCAGTCGGCCGTCAATCGGTGGTTCGAAGCCAACCGGCCTGATGCGGTGTATCTCGTCGCGGGCACGGTCGGGGGCATCCTCGCCAACAGCACCCGACCGGCTGAGTTCATCTACGACAACCTCATGATCCATGCCACGGTCGTCGAGGCGGCGCATCAGACCGATGTCGCCAAGCTGTTGTACTTGGGATCGAGCTGCATCTACCCCCGCTTGGCGCACCAGCCCATCAGCGAGGACGAGCTCCTGCAGGGGGCGCTCGAGCCGACCAATGAGCCCTACGCCATCGCGAAGATCGCGGGGATCAAGCTGTGCGAGGCGTACCGGAAACAGTTCGGGTCGCACTTCATCTCAGCCATGCCCACCAACCTCTACGGTCCGGGTGACAATTTCGACCTCGATGGTGGCCATGTGCTGCCGGCGCTGATGCGCAAGTTCTACGACGCCAAGGTGGCCGGCCACGACACGGTCACCATCTGGGGGACCGGCTCCGCTCAACGCGAGTTCCTCCACGTCGACGACCTGGCCGATGCGTGCCTCTTTCTCATGGACCACTACGACCAGGACGGCCACGTCAACGTCGGGACCGGCGTCGATCTGTCGATTCTGGCGCTCGCAGAGCAGATCCGCGATCTGGTCCACCCTGACGCCACCATCCTCACCGACCCGTCGAAGCCGGATGGCACTCCTCGCAAGCTGCTCGACGTCTCCAAGCTCACGGATCTCGGGTGGTCATCTTCGATCGAACTCGCTGACGGCCTGGCCTCGACGTATGCGTGGTTTCTCGAACACCACGCCGACGCCCGCGGTATCGACCACACCGTCAGCGCCTGAACGTGGCGTTCTATGGAGAAGAACTCGTGATCGCCGAGAGCGCTTATCAGGCGATGATCGGCGCCGCCTACGACGGTCTGCCCGACGAGGCATGTGGCCTATTGGTCGGCACTTTTCAGCCGCCGACCGTTCCGCGGTTCGCGCTGGCGCGCAACGCAGCCGCGAGCTCGCGGCTCTATACCGTCGACTCCAAGGATCACTTCCGGGCGCTACGAGATGCCGAGGACGCGGGGTTCGACATCGTTGGCGTGATGCACAGCCACACCCACACCGAGGCCTACCCGTCGCCGACCGATGTGGCCCAGGCTCCGGACCCCGACTGGCACTACATCATCGTGTCGCTGCGACAAGAGTCACCGGTGCTCCGGAGCTATCGAATCATCGATGGGGGAATTCTCGAGGAGCCAGTTGTGGTTGTGGCTGGGTGAATTCCCTACCATTGTGGTCGGGATTCACTCCCTCGCTGTAGACCGGCCATCGGCTCGCCTGCGGCCCCACCGCCCAACGACCCCGGATCGGGAACCAATGACCGTCTATTCGAGTGTGCTGGACATGATCGGCAACACCCCCATGGTCGACGTGTCGCGGCTGTCCCCGAACCCGAACGTGCGCATCCTCGCCAAGATGGAGGGCCAGAATCCGGGTGGTTCAGTGAAGGACCGCATCGCCCGTCAGATGATCCTCGAAGCGGAGGCCGACGGGACCCTTCGACCCGGGGCCACCATCATGGAACCGTCGTCGGGCAATACGGGAATTGCGCTGGCGATGATCTGCCAGGAGCGCGGCTACAAACTGAAGATCCTCATGCCGACGTCGGTATCCATCGAACGACGTCAGATGCTGGAGGTCTTCGGGGCCGAGTTGATCCTCACGCCGGGCGAAGAGGGCTCGAACGGCGCGGTGCGACGGGCGCTCGTGTTGGCCGACGAGCACCCCGAGTGGGTCTTTCTCTACCAGTACGGCAACGAGGCGAACCCACGCGCGCACTATCTGACGACGGGACCCGAGATCTGGGCGGATTGCCCAGAGATCACCCACTTCGTGGCGGGTCTGGGAACGTCGGGCACGCTGCTCGGCGTGGGCAGGTATCTCAAGGAACGGAACCCCGACATCAAGGTCATGGCGGTCGAGCCACCATCGGGTGAGGTCGTCGAAGGGCTCCGCAGCCTCGAGGACGGATACATTCCGCCGGTCTTCGACAAGTGGGGCGGCTTCGAACTACTCGATGGCAAACGCATCGTCCGCCCGCTCGAATCGCTGGTGTGGACCCGCAAGCTCGTCGGCCTCGGGATCTTCGCCGGCATCAGCGCGGGCGCCGCGATGGCCGGTGCCGTGAAGCAGGCGACGCGGATGGAGAGTGGCTGCATCGTCTTCATCGTCTGCGACTACGGCTGGAAGTACCTGTCGACTGGCGCCTACACCGCCGATCTGGACGAGGCCGCCACCAACGCCGAGAAGATCATCTACTTCTAGCCGAGCGGTGTCCCGATCGCCGGGCCAGCCGGGACTCGGGCGTGCGGTGCCGTCCACCCGCGCGCGGCCGACAGGATCGCGCGAAGTCGCTCGCTGGGGGAGCGCCGGGCTTCGCTAGCGAGCGACTTCGCGTCTCGGTTGGGTCGGGCGTGGTCGCGCAAGCGCCGGGTCGAGTCGTGTCCGATTCGCTGTCCCACCCGACTTGCAAGATGTGCTCATGATTCACGACGCCTTACGCGCCGTGTCCGAGCTCGCGGCTTCTCAACACGGCGTCTTCACACGACAGCAGGCCGCTCAACATGGATGTACGAAAGCTCGAGTGCGGCGGCTTCTCGACCAGGGGCTCCTGACCGAGCCGAAGCGCGGGGTCCTGGTCATTGCTGGCGCCCCGGTGACGTGGCACCAACGTCTCGCCGTATCGACCGCTCCAGCTGGCATCGTGGCAACCCATCGCGCCGCGGCGCGACTGTTCCGTCTTGACGGATGCCGAGAGTCGGATCTCCTCGAGGTTTCGTGTGCCTGGGCTGCGCAATCTGGCGACGCAATCGTGCATCGTCGGAATCTGCCGCCAGGTGACCTCGTCCGCATTGCGTCAATACCATGCACAAATCTCGCCCGGACGTTGACCGATCTGGGCGATGTCGTACCCGTGGACTTGGTCGAGCGGGCGCTTGATGACGCCCGGCGACGTGGAGCGTCGCTTCGATGGGTCCGCGACACGGCGGAGCGCCTGCACCGGCCGGGCGTGTCCGGACCCCGCATCATTCTGGGATTGCTCGATGCTCTTCAGCCCAGCGAGGCTCTGCGTGATTCCTGGTTCGAGAGCTTGATCGAGCGCATCGTGTCCAATTCCACGCTGCCAGCGATCGAACGCCAGTTTGAGTTGAAGGAGAGCTGCGGGAAGCACGTGGCCCGGTTCGATCTCGCAATGCCGTCGATACGGCTTGGGATTGAGGCCCACAGCCGCGAGTTTCATTTCGGTCGCGAGGCCGAGACTCGTGATGAAGACCGTGATCACCGAGTGGCGATGTGTGGATGGGACACCATGTACCTCGGTTGGCAGAGCGCTCACCGTCCGGCCCAGACACTTGAGCGTGTTCGGCTTGTGGTGGCTGGTCGAAGTCGCTCGCTGGGGGAGCAGTAGGTTCCCCGAGCGAGCGACTTCGAGCCGGCAAGCGGGGGGCGCCATGAACCGAAGCGCGCGGCGGGTGAGTTGACCGTGGCGGGTTTGGGCCGGGTGGTGCGGTCGGGGGGCGCCATGAACCGGAGCGCGCGATGGGTCAGGTGCGCGTGGCAGCGATGCCGGCGATCATGAGCTCGAGTCCGTGATGGAAGGTGGCATCGAGCTCATCGGCGGGCAGCGGCGAGTCGGCCTCGGTCATGGCCGAGCCCAACAGGTAGCGAACGAAGCTGCGGAAGGCGAGTATCGCCTCGCGCTCCTCGAAGCCGAGGACGACCAACCGCTCGTTGACCCGTTCACCCACGCGGAGCAGTGCAACGGGCCGCTGATCACTCAGCAACAACTTGAACGGCGACGGATGGCGGCGGGTGATCTCCCGGAACGACCACGACAGCTGACGGATCGTGTCGGCCCACCCGGCATCCTTGTCGGGCATCTCGAGCGCTGACATCAACCGGTCGGCGATGGCCTCGATCAGCGAGCCGCGGTCGGGCACGTGGTGATACGTCGACATGGTCGAGGTGCCGAGCCGCGCTGCCAAGCGACGCATCGAGAGCGAGTCGGGCCCCTCCTCGTCGAGCAGCGCGATGGCCTCGTCGACGATTCTCTCCAACGTGAGTCGGGCACTGGACGCACCACTGGGTTCACTCCGGGAGGCACCACTGGGTGCGCTATCGGGTGCGCAACTGGGTGGGCGGGAAGTGGTTGGGAGCGGGGACATGATCGTTGTACATTGTACAGGCATCGCCCGTACGCTGTACGAAATGGGCGACGCCACCTTCGTTCGAACAACGGGAAGTCACGACATGACCGAGACCGGAACCACCGCCAACAGCGAGACGACCAACGGCTCCACCAGCAATGCCGAACTCGAAGCGATCTTCGCGGCGTACGACGTGCGTGAGATCGACGCCATCGGCCACGCCGTCGAGGTGAACGCCGACGCGCTCTTCACGTGGGACTACGAGCGCAGCCGTCCTGCGCTGTCGAAGCTCTACGAAAAGGCCAAGACCAGCCAGTGGAACGGGGCGACCGATCTGCCCTGGGACACCGACGTCGACCCGGAACAGGTCGGCAAGCAGATGATGGCTGGCTCGATGATGCGCTTCAAAGATCTCCAGTCGCTCCCCGGCTCGCCGTTCAAGAACTTCGGCGAGAAGGAGTGGACCCAGGTCGGCGTCGAGATGCAGAACTGGCAGCTCAGCCAGTTCCTCCATGGCGAGCAAGGTGCGCTGATGTGCACCGGCATGATCACGGCTACCACCCCGTGGATCGATGCCAAGTACTACGCCGCCACCCAGGTCATGGACGAAGCTCGTCACGTCGAGGTGTTCGCCCGCTACCTGATGGAGAAGCTCAACGGCACCTACCCAATGAACCCGAACCTCGGCACGCTGATCGACGACACGCTCAACAACGAGCACTGGGACATCACCTACCTCGGCATGCAGATCATGATCGAAGGTCTGGCGCTCGCCGCCTTCGGAGCCATCCACATGGTGACGCCGGAGCCACTCCTCAAGCAGCTCCTCCGATACGTGATGAGCGACGAGGCTCGCCACGTTGCCTTCGGTGTGCTGTCGCTGCAGGAGTACTACCAGGAGCTGTCGGCAACCGAGATTCGCTACCGCCAGGAGTTCGCTGCCGAGGCAGCGACTCGCCTCCGCAACCGCTTCTACATGGTCGAGGTGTGGGAGAAGCTGAACGTCGACTACAAGGCTGTCATCCGCCTGCTCGTCGACAATCCTCCGCCGGCACAGACCGACTTCCAGCACTTGCTGTTCAGCAAGATCGTGCCGAACTGCAAGAAGCTCGGGCTGCTCGATGCCGGTGACGGCTGGCTGCGACACCATTTCGAGGAACTGAACATCATCCAGTTCGAGGACTGGGTCGATTCATCTGACGACTACGCCAAGTTTGCCCTCGGCGAAGGCGACGCTCCCGAATCGGTGCTCGCCAGCTGACCAACTCGAATCACGCGAGAGAGCAACACGCGAATCGCACAAGATCAGCGTCGGGCGACGACTGAGCCACCGGCAGCGTTGGCCCGATCGGTAGCGTCGTCGACATGACCCGCGGCGCGATGGATCCTCGACGCATTGCCCTCTTCGACTCAGGATTCGGCGGACTGACCGTGGCACGCGCTGTGATCGACCTGCTCCCCAACGAGTCGATCGTGTATCTCGGCGACACCGGGCGCTACCCCTACGGTCCTCGGCCTCAGCGCGACGTCAGGTCCTTTGCGATCCAGATCACTCGACATCTCATCGAGCACGAGCACGCTCAGGCCGTCATCGTGGCCTGCAACACTGCTTCGGCGGCGGCGCTCACGGAGCTTCAGTCGATGTTCGATGTGCCCGTGTTCGGGGTGATCGAACCGGGTGTGCGGGCGCTGATCGATGCGTCCGAGACGGGCAGGATCGGCGTCATCGGCACGGTCGGCACGATTGCGTCCGGTGCCTATCAGCGCGCGGTTTTCCGCCTGGCGCCGGACCGAGAGCTACTGGCATTGCCCTGTCCGGGGTTCGTTGAGTTCGTGGAACGAGGCGAGTTCCGTTCCCCAGACGTCCACACCTTGGCCGAGGAACTCTTGGCTCCCGCAGTCGATGCCAAGATCGACACGCTGCTGCTCGGATGTACCCACTACCCATATCTGGCCCGCACCATCTCCGACGTGATGGGCCCCGATGTGGTCTTGGTGTCGAGCGCTGACGAAACGGCGTTCGAGGTCCGTCGGCAGATGGCGACCGCCGCGCCGTCCGAAGGTGTCCCGACACATCGGTTTCTCACGACTGGCGACATCGAGTGGTTCACCGAACTCGGGGGCCGACTGTTGGGCCCCGAACTCGACAGCGCTGAGCGGGTGACACTCGAACGTTGAACGGTGCCGCCGATTTCGGCCAGTGGCAAGGCAGGAATTCCGAGGCTCCGGGCCGTCAGGGTGACGACGTGCTCGGAGCAGGAGCCGTGTCAGGCGGGCTCGTGACCTCGGGTTCAGTCGGCACAATGTCGCTACCAGGCCTGTTGAGTTCGTCGATGATCGAATCAATAGTGGTGTCGACGGTGGTCGACGCCCGCGAGCGTGACGGCGATGTCTTGCGTTTGCTCGCCGGGATCTCGCCCTTGGTGGAGATCTTGGCTTTCTGCGCACCCTTTGCCGGAACTTCCCCAGCCGTCTCGACGATTCGAGTCACCGCATCGGCCACGAGTTGCGCGTACGCATCTGGTCCAGTGTCGGTCAGATGGAGGTCGTCGCTCGAGGTGTACTCCGGGTGGGATTCCCACAGCCGCGACCAGTCAGCCACGACCAGGTTCGGGTACCGATCCAGAGCGGATCGCAGCTCGGCATTCACTTCCTCCTGCGCCGGTTCGAACTCACCCATGTTCACCCACACCACGTGTTTCACCGACGTGAGTTCCGTCATCATGTCGTTGATCTGCTGGCGGAAGTCGACGGGGTCGCCGCCGTAGTTGTTCCCGAGATTGAGCACGACGAACTCGCCGAGGTCCTGAGCGGAACGACGCTTGACGACCCGCGTCGCTTCATCGAGAAAGCGTCCGACTTTGGTATCGGCGATCACCGACCACTTGGGCAGCTTGTCGGCCAGGTATGGGGCGGCGCCCTGCATCACCGAATCGCCGATCACGAGCAACCGGTTGTCGATGCTGGTGGTGGTGGCCGACACCGACAGCCCCGGCGATCCCGTGATCAGGCCGCCGACCTCGTCAAGCGGACCTGTCGACGACGAGCGCTTCTGTGTTGGCCGGAGGGTCGTGGACGCAGAGACGATCTCGATGTCTGTAGAGGCTCGGAGGACCGCTGGATCGAGCGGATCAGAATGACCGAGCGTCACCCATGACGCAACGCCCACCAGGACGCCGATCGACAGCATCGACAGTCGGCGAGCCCGCCGCTTCGACCGGTCGGCGTGCTGCTCGCGCCGAATGCGGGAGGCGCGCTGAGAACCCGTCGGCCGCTCCGCTGAGGGCACGTCCGGTGCGACGATCGTGTCGTCGCCGTCGATGGCGGTCACCCCTCCAGTCTGGCCGAGGACGCTCCCATAGAACGAGCGCCCCCCGGCGGTAGGTTGGGACCGTGGGAATGGACGTGACGGTGCTCGGATCTTCTGGCACCTATGGGGGTCCGGGCAATGCGTGCTCGGGGTACTTCATTCAGGCCGACGGGTTCGCTCTGGCAGCGGATCTCGGCCCGGGAACGTTGTCCCGATTGGGCGGACTGACGGACCTCGCGCAACTCGATGCCATCGTCATCAGCCATAGTCACCCCGACCACTGGCTGGAGCTCCCGATCCTGCGAAATGCCTTGCGCTACGTGCTCGAGGCCGGACCGCTCGACGTCTTCGCTACGGCCGAAACGTGGTCGTTGCTGGAGGGAGTGTGCCACGAGATCGCGCCGACCTTCGTCCCACACGTGATCACCGATGGCGACGACGTGAAGATCGGACCGCTCCGGGTCAGGTTCGCTCGTACCGACCATCCGCCCGAGACACTGTCGATGCGCTTCGACTACGACGGACGATCGCTCGCGTACAGTGCGGACACTGGTCCGGGATGGAGCTTCTCCGCCCTCGGATCCGGAATCGACCTCGGTATCTGCGAAGGGACCTACCTGGACGAGGAGCGCGCCGCAGGAGTCCATCTGACTGCCGCTCAGGCCGGAGCGGTGGCCCGCCAAGCTGGGGTTCAATCGCTCGTGTTGACCCACCTCGTCCCGGGCGCCGACGAGGTGGAGTATCTGCGCCAAGCCTCCGAGACCTATGGTGCGCCGGTTCACCTCGCCACACCAGGAGCCATCTTCACGCCATGATCTCGCCACTGATCCCCTCGTTGATTCCATCGCCAGCCGGCTCGCTGGGTGTCGCATCATGAGGCCCGACGGTCGTCAGAATGACGAACTCCGCGAGATCACCTTCGAGCGTGACTTCACGACCTCCGCGCACGGTTCGATCCTGGTGTCATTCGGCGACACCCGAGTGTTGTGCACGGCGCTCGTCGATTCCGATCTCCCGCGATGGTTGCGCGGCACCGGTAAGGGGTGGGTCACCGCGGAGTACTCGATGCTGCCGGGCTCGTCCCCGGAGCGCATCAACCGTGAGCGCCGCGGGCCGAAGGGGCGAACACACGAAATCGAGCGGCTCATCGGCCGGTCACTCCGAAGTGTCTGCGACATGACCATTCTCGGCGAACGCCAGGTCCAGGTGGACTGTGATGTCCTCCAGGCCGACGGAGGCACCCGTACTGCATCGATCTGCGGCGCATGGATCGCGTTGCACGACGCGCTGACCCGCCACGTGACCGCCGGTGTCCTCGCAGCCCATCCCATCACTGACGCGTTGGCCGCCATCTCGGTGGGCATCATCGACGGTGAAGCGAGACTCGACCTTCCCTACATCGAGGATTCTGCTGCCGAGGTCGACATGAACGTCGTCATGTGCGGAGACGGCCGACTCGTCGAGGTACAAGGCACCGCCGAGGGCGCGCCCTTCAGCCGCGCTGAGCTCGACGCACTGGTGGACCTGGCGGCTGGTGGTATCGAGACGATCGTTTCCCTCCAACGCGAGATGATCTCGACCCCGCCGACCATGCGCCCTCTGGGTCGCTGACCGGCTCCGGGTGCCGATCGTGTCGACCCCTCAAGTGGTCTCCGCGACCGCCAACCCGCACAAACTGATCGAAATCCGCGCCATCGTCGGCGAACGGCTGACGGTGCTCCCGCGCCCGGCGGAGTGCCCTGAGGTGGTCGAGGATCAGGACACTCTCGTCGGCAATGCGTTGTTGAAAGCGGAGGCGATCGCGGCGTGGAGTGGTGCGGCGGCGATGGCCGATGACACCGGACTCGAAGTCGATGCGCTGGGTGGTGCGCCGGGGGTGCACTCGGCTCGATACGCCGCCGATGATGCCTCCGACGGCGACAACGTGGAGCGGCTGCTCCGAGAACTGGGCGACGTGCCGGAGCGTTCGGCTCGCTTTCGAACGGTGATCGTTGTCGTCGGGCTCGACGCCGATCCGGTCATCGTGTCGGGAGCGGTCGAGGGTCGGATCGCGTCCGAGCCTCGCGGCAACAACGGCTTCGGCTACGACCCGGTGTTCATCCCGGCCGACGGCGACGGACGGACCTTCGCCGAGATGTCAGCTCCGGAGAAGGACCAGATCTCGCATCGGGCTCGAGCGGTACGGGCACTACTCGATGTGCTGGAAGCCGACGGATCGTGAGCGGCGAGTTCCGACTCGACCCGCACACCGGTGCCTGGGTCAACATCGTCGGGCATCGTCAACATCGGCCGAACCTCCCGACCTCCGGGTGTCCCTTCTGTGTGGGTGGGCTCGAGGCACCCGAGCCGTACGACACGACGTGGTTTCCGAATCGATGGCCGGCTCTTGCGCCAGGTGACCCTGTCGATCCCGGCGCGCTCCTGGCGTCGGGTGCCACCACTTTTCCTGCCCGTGGTGCGGCTGAAGTGATTCTCTACTCGCCGGTTCACGACGGGTCGCTCGGATCGTTGGGTGTGCCCCAGATCCTCAAGGTTGTCGAACTGTGGGGACAACGGACGGCGGCGTTGTACGAGCGGCCGGAGGTTCAGTACGTGTTGGTGTTCGAGAGTCGCGGCGCCGAAGTCGGCGCCACCATTCATCACCCGCATGGCCAGATCTACGCCTACCCGTTCGTGCCACCGTCGCCCGCTGGTGAGATGACCTGGGCACATGAACGCGGCACCGATGTCGTGGCCGAAGAGATCGCGCTCGAAATCGAGAGTGGTCGGCGCGTCATCTTTGATGACGGTGATTGGTTGGCGTGGGTGCCGTCGGCTTCGCCGTACCCATACGGGCTGCGGATCTCGTCGCGCACCCGCCACGCCCGGCTGGACGATCTCGATCTGCGGGCTCGAATCGGGCTGGCGACGGCGCTGCACGACGTGCTCGGTCGATACGACCGGTTGTGGCGCAACGACCCAGCCGCGTCCGAGATCTTCCCGTACCTGATGTGGTTCCACCAGGGTGCAGCGCTTCGGCGCGATACCGATCATCTTCATGTGCATCTGGCGCCGCCGCAGCGAGCACCTGGGGTGGCCCGATATCTGGCGGCGGGCGAGGTCGGCTCGGGCACCCTGTCGAATCCCGTCATTCCTGAGGAAGCCGCTGCGGTACTGCGGTCGGTCTGAGCGATGTCGACTTCCGAGAGGCAACCATCGAAGGGGCAATCGTCGAAGCCGTTCACGGTGCGAGCTCCGGGACGGGTCAATCTGATTGGCGGACATGTCGACTTCCATGAGGGCCCTGTCATCTGTTGCGCCGTTGATCGGGCCATCGAGATCGAGGTCCATCCCACCGCTGAGAGCGTGATCCGGTTGGAGTCGGCCGGTTTCGATGACGCCGTCGTGATTCCGCTGGGGGCAGCGACCATGCGAAGCGCGGCAACACAGCCCGAGTGGGGTCGCCTGGTCGAAGCGATGATCAAGTTGGCCGACCGCTACGGCGTGACGGTCGCTGGATTCGATGCCCACGTGCGAAGTGACCTCGCCATCGGCGGGGGACTGTCGTCGTCGGCCGCCTTCGAGGTGGGTTGCGCCGTGGCGCTTCTCGCCCGGGTCGCAGCGACCATGGAGCCGACACTGATCGCGCGTTGGGCGCAAGAGGCGGAGCACCTCGCAACGGGTGTCCCCTGTGGCATCCAGGATCAGATGGCGTCGGTGCTGGGCGGACTGGTACTTCTCGATTGCCGCGATCTGAGCGTCCGGACGTTACGGATCCCCGATGGGGTATCCATCGTGGTCATCGACTCCGGGCAGAGCCGCACTCTCGAGGGCTCACCGTGGGCGGCCCGCCGTGCCGAGTCCTTCGACGATGCCCGAGCGATCGGGGTCGATGTCTTGCGCGATGCCACTGTCGGCATGGTCGGCGCCCGACCTCGCGCCCGCCACGTCGTTGAGGAGATCGCCCGCGTGTGGTCGGCCGCTGAGGCGCTCGATGCCGGCGATGTCGAACAGCTCGGCAATCTCATGTCGCAGAGCCACCAGTCGTCGAGGGTGCTGTGGGAGTCGTCGACGCCGGAGCTTGACGTGATCGTCGAGGAGGCCGTTGCCGCTGGAGCGTTCGGTGCCCGGCTCACCGGAGGGGGCTTCGGCGGTTGCGCGGTGGCGCTGTGCCCGACTGATGAATCGGAGCGAATCTGCGCCGCGATCACCGAGCGAGCGAGCCAGCGAAACGGACAATCCGTCACCGCTGGGGTTCGGCAGATCGCATCTGGAGCGACCGTGATCTGACCCCGCCTGGCGACGTACGCCGGCTCGTGACCTCACCAATTGCGGAGGTCGACCGCCCAGGTATCAACGACGCGGTCACCTTCGGTGACATACATGCGCTCGTGATAAGCGATCGTTGGATCGACGTGTCCCGGGATCAACCGCACGCGGTCGCCGACATCGGGCCGCTCGCCGTCATCCCAGACGAAGGTTGCGTGTTCGTCAGAGGAGAAGAACATCGTCCGCCCGATCATCGTGGGTTCGCCGTGGTCCATGCCATAGGACTTCAGGCCGCAATCCGCCACGGCGAAGTGGTCGTTGCTCACCGAGACGACCCGCGCGTCGACGAACACCGCCTGGCGGAACGGCAGCCCGAGTTGGCCGTAGTGCGAGTCCATGAGGAGGTAGCTGCCCGCCTGAACCTCAGCGGCCCAATCGTGCAGGTCATAGGTGCCGGTGCCGCCAGCCGACGTGACATCGCCACCGACGTCGTCATGGGCCCGGCGTAACTGCGCCATGCATTCGTCGACCCGCTCGACGCGCCACGCCCGATCCGGATTGCCGACGACGTGACCCTCGTAGCCCATGACGCCGCGCACCTCGAGTCCGGCGGATCGCGCTCGATCGGCGAGTCTGCCAGCGTCAACGGGTCGGCATCCGCAGCGGGGGAGCCCGACGTTCACGTCGATGAGCACGGCGAGATCACCGAACCGGGCCGCACCCTCGGCCACCGCGAGTGTCTCGTCGGAGTCGATGGCCACGGTGATCCGTCCTGCCTGTGAGCCGACGAGCGCCCCGAGGCGGCGGGTATCGAGTGTCTCGTTGGCCAGCAGCAGATCATCGCCGAGCCCTGCGGCGGCCATGCCTTCCATCTCCTTCAGGGTGGCGCAACAGAACGAGCGGTGCCCGGCACGATCAGCGATATGCGTCGCCATCGCCGTGGACTTGAACGCCTTCACGTGTGGCCGGAGAGCACGCCCCGGTCGCACAGAACTCATGTGATCGATGTTGTGATTCAACTCGTCGAGGTCGACGACGAGCGCCGGAGTGGGGAGCTCATCGACCTGCATGACGTCACCGTAGTTGCGCCACAGATGGCCCCCGACCACGTTCCCGATGCCGGATCAGCGGGGTTGGCACTCCGGGCAGAACTGCATGGGCCGGCCCGCCAACAGCACCGTTGCAATGTTCGAACCACATCGTCGACAGTGCTCGCGGTGGTACACGTACAACGTGTCCTCGGAGCGCATCCGGGACCGAGGGCGTCCGATCTCGCTCGGATCGGTCGTGATGATGCGACCGGTGCGCACTCCGATCTTCAGCAGACGTCCAGATTCTGCCCAGACGGCTTCGAAGTCGTCGTCGGACAAGTCCTTGGCCGGTCGATTCGGATGGATGCCACACAGGAACAGGATCTCCGCGCGGTAGATGTTGCCCAGTCCGGCGATGACCGTCTGGTCCAACAGAATCGCACCCACCGGTTTCGACGTGTTGGAGAATCGGTTCCGAGCACCGAGAATGTCGGCTCGGGGTCTCAGGGGGTCGGCTCCGAGCTTGGATTCGATCAGTCTGCGTTCCGACGGTGTGATGATCTCGCAGCGGGTCGGCCCGGTCAGGTCCCAACAGGCGGTGTCATTGCGGAGTCGCAGGCGGATGGAATCGCGCGGTTCGTCGGGATCGGCGCCACGATTTCGGAACTTGCCGATCAGTCCGAGGTGGACGTGCAGGGTGTGACCGCCGGTCCACGTGACGAAAAGGTACTTGCCCCATGCCTTGGACCGAATGATCTCCTCGCCATCAATGAGTGCGGCGCCCAACGAGAATCGACCCTGCGGGCTCGTTGCCTCGACCGGGCCTCCGCCGAGGGTCCGGGCCAGTCCTGCTGCCAATCGATGAACGGTGTGGCCTTCAGGCATCTCGGGAGTCTGGCGCGAGAGCCTCGTCGTAGGCCACCCGAGTACCCGAGGGTCCCGGGATCGCGATGGGGTCGGCAGCGGCGGTACCGTTCGAGGCGTGAGCGACGATGTCCCGATGCAGCGAAACGGCCCCCACGGTCCTCGTCCGGCCATCTCGCCGAACGCATTCGGCCGCCCGTTCGGCGCCGGCGGCTTCAGCGCACCGCCACCATCGGGCGACGTTGTCTACGTGGCACCGATCGACCCCGAAGCCATCGAGATCGTCTCGTGGCGTAGCCGCGCGATCTGTGCGTTGCTCGACACCGTCAGCGCGTTGCTCCCGGCGCTGCTGGTCGGGCTCGTTGGGCTCTCTGCGATCTACTACCCGTCATGCGATGAGTATGAGTTCCTCGGTGGGACACGACGAAGCTGCGCCAACGCAGGCACTGCGGGAGTGTCGGTATGGATTCTCATGGGAATCGCCTTCGTGGGGGCGTTGTGGTTCATCGAAGTTCGGCCGGTGGGGCGAAGCGGGCAGTCGTACTCGATGCGCTGGTTCGGCGTGAAGGTCGCCGATCGGGCTGGTGGTGGCGCCATCGGCATCAAACGTGCCGCGCTTCGAACGCTCCTCCGCTTCACCGCCAGCACGCAGATCGCTGGAATGGGCTACTGGTGGGCGCTGGTGGATCATCGTCGGCTGACGTGGCACGACCTCATCGTTGAGTCGGTGGTGGTACCGGCCGAGCCGGTCCACGAACGTCCCAAGCTGCCGACGCGCAGTTCGTTTCCGAGGCCGAAGCTACCAACGTCACTGCCGAAGCTGCCGAAGCGCGGTCGGCGTCGCCGTGAGGAGAAGTCGTTCGGCCGGGCTGAATTCGAACCGCTCCACACCGACTACGACTTCGACGAACGCTGACTCCAGCGCGCAACCTTCCGCCCGACCACGTTGGCCAGGCCAGGTTGGCATTTGAGGTTTCGTCAGGTGAGGCTTGCCAGTTGGGGTTGGTCACGTCACTCGACTGATCTGATCGTCCATGATCGGCGTAGCGAGGGCTTGATGGTCGACCTCCTCTGAACCGTACGACGTCACCCGAACCACGAAGGTCCCGACCTGGGCGACCAAAGGAACGAAGGTGGTCCCCTGCGCTGTTCCGGAGAACCCGGCTCCCTGGTCCGACCCCGGAAACGACACCGTGAGGTCGATCGTTCCGGGTGGCTGCGCCTTGCGAGCGCTCACGAGATAGCGGGCGTACCACGCAGCGGCGCCCGACGCTTCCCGGTACTCGTAGAGGTCGATCAGCAGCCTGTCGTCGGAGGAGTTGCTCCACGCCCGTTGGTAGCCGGCCACGAACCCCTCGGCCGCCAACTGCTGTTCGGCGTCAGCAGCGCCGTCGTCCTTGATGGCTTTTGCGAGGTCGGACGGACCGGTGTCTCCGACATCATCAGCGAGCACGGTGTAGCCGCCGGGGACGTCAGTGATCAGGAGCGCTTCGAGGCGAGCAGCATCGAGGCCAGTACCTGCGCCGGGCACCGTCGGCGCGCTCGACCCCGGGGTGTTCGTCGCAGCGTCGTTGTCCGAGGAGCATGCGGTCATGGCACTGAGGATCACGACGAGAGCAGCGAGACCGAGGGCGCAACGTTTCACGACCATGGGTGTATCAGGTCGGGGATCGTTTCTGGAACCAGTCGGCGTCGACGGGCTCCGATGTGTTCGTTCTCGGCTCAGCCGGCGATCGTGCTACTCGGCCACTCGGAGCTGGTCATCGTGTACATCCGCGCCTCGACCCCGCCACGTCGATCCGTTGCAGGACAGTCCATCGTCCGTCGGAACGTCATCCCGATGCGCTCGCAGACCCGGAACGAGCGAGGGTTCGCGGACTGCGGGAGTGAACAGATCTCGGACAATCCCAACGTCGTGAACCCCTCGCCGAGCGCCGCTCTCGCACCCTCGCTCGCAAGTCCCTGACCCCAGAACTCAGGATCGAACCGCCATCCGACTTCCACAGCAGGGAGGATCTCGGGAAGAAACATCGGCACGGAGAGGCCGACGTAGCCGATCGGGTCCTGCGTGGCTTCGAGTATCGCGATCCAACAGCCGAACCCACACTCATCCCATTCGGCCAGTTGCGCATCCAAGAAGCGCGTCGTCTCCTGACGCGTGAACGCACGGCCGTACGGGAACTCCCAGACCTCGGCCTTGGCAAATACCCGAGCGAGTCCATCGAGGTCCGTCTCCTCGAACCTGCGAAGGCGCAGCCGGTCCGTCCGCACGTCTCCGAGCGGCGATGCGACCTCCGGCGGACGGAACTTCGACATGGGTCGAAAGAGTACTTGTGGGAATCCACGACAGTGCCGCAACGCCGGGATCGTCGCGTGAGCCCGGCGCTCAGCCTCGACCTCTGCTCGCCCGTGACGCCGGTCGCCGAGGCTGACCACGCCGACCTCGTGGCCCGACTGATCTTCGAGCCCCGAGATCGGGTGCGGACGGGGGGACTCGAACCCCCAAGCCTGTGAAGGCGCCAGGACCTAAACCTGGTGCGTCTGCCAGTTCCGCCACGTCCGCGTCTTGCAAACGAAACCATACGCCGGTCCTGGCAGGCCAGTCCCGCGAGACCTGATGGCGTCCGGCAGTTCCGCCACGTCCGCGTCTTGCAAACGAAACCATACG
>Ga0105047_10004449_pt1 | contig 24361 bp, 21 predicted proteins | sample MAT04_FD_78384 | JGI IMG/M metagenome (GOLD analysis project Ga0105047, IMG submission 78384) | Freshwater microbial communities from Lake Fryxell liftoff mats and glacier meltwater in Antarctica - MAT-04 (megahit assembly) | ecosystem: Environmental > Aquatic > Freshwater > Ice > Liftoff...
CCGGCGGCGCGGTGACCGGCGGGGCGGTCAGGGACTTATTATTCTTGCGGCGGCTGAATAACTTACTGGGAGCGAACTCCTGCAGCAACGACGATGCGAAGCCAAAGTAAATAGCGCTGTTGCCGGATTGGAGGCCTTGGGCGGACCATTTTTGGTTCGGCGTGTAAGTAGTGGATAACATTCCCATGGCATAACCGCCCGCAATCGAAGGCCAATTAAAGACCTTTTTTCCTTCGTGATTGTAAGTGACGAAGTTAAAGAGCATCGCGTGTCCGATGCGCGACAGGACGCGCGTGCATTTGCATTGGATATAGCGCATCTCATAGCCGGCGGCGGCGGCCAGGCCTTGGGAGGCGGTGTCCTGCAGGCTGAAGGTAAGGAAGCTGTTGCCATAGCGCTGGCCGAAAGCGCCCCAGCCTTGGCCGTAGTCCCGGGGGTTATTGGAAAGATGATTCCTGCCGGAACTCACCGCGGCCCGAATGTAAGAGCCGGGGCTGGCGGCAATACCGAGCCGCCAAACTCGCCAACGCTCGTGACTCGAAGGCGGACTCCAATCGAGCGACCGTGGTACCCGGGTGCCAACCAGCATATCGGATTGGCTGGGTTTCTTGATGTTGGCTGCGGTCGCGTCGGCCGGCTGGGCCGGCTCGGCCGGCTCGGCGGCCGGTGCGGCGCCCGGTGCGGCGCCCGGCTCGGCGACCGGTGCCTGGGAAGGCGAAGTTCCTTGGGCTACCAGATTAGCGGTGATAAGAATGGCGAGAATGACTACTTGGCGCCGCAAGACATGATTTCCAATCGGACGAGACGTAGGAATCAGTGACCCTATAGGGATGGACGCAAAAGCGGCGTGTGGGGTTACGAAGTTCTTGGTCGCCTCTCCGTAAGCTGCTGCTTGGTTCAACAGAGTGCCGTACGGCTAGTCCGGAGTACCGAACACTTGGCCCGCGGTGCCGGAGAGAATGTTGCACTTATCGACATTGCCGATGGGCAATTCGAGCAGCTTAAGAAACTCGATGCGCAGATTCTCCGGCAGGTCCGTGCCCGCCATGACGCGGTTGCTGGGGATGTGGTGCAGTACTTCGAGCACCTGATTGGGCAGCAGGCTCGATAGCTCAAGGTAGATATTGGGAAAGAGTGAGGCGGCGACGATGGCTTCGCCATAAAAGAGCCCGCCACCGCCGCAGTGGGCCAGGACGAACTTCAGTTCCGGGTAGCGGCGAGCGGCCAGCAGGTAGAGCGAAGGCAAGGAGAAGGGGACGCCGGAACCGGTGTGGACAATCAGCGCCATCTGATTTTCGAGCGCGGTTTCAAAGAGAAAGGCACTGGAGGCGAGCAGCGGATTGAGCCCTTGATACTGCGGTTGAAACTTGAGCGCGCGAAAGCCATGCTGTTCGCGGCAGCGCTTCACCTCGTCGCGAAACTCGCGCTCTGGCACGAAGGGATTCAGGCACGCCGCGCCGATGAAGCGCCCAGGATAATCGCGAATCGCCGTCGCAATTTCGTCGTGTTCACGGCGATAGTCGTCGACGACGGGGAAGGGGATGGCTACCGAATGGTCGACGCCGAAGCTATCCATGGCCGAGACGATGTCCGCGGCATGATGGCGGCGTCCGGTGTGGCGGGCGGTGCCGATATGAATATGACTATCGAAAAGAGTAAATCCGTCGCGCATTAAGATCCCGTCACTTCACGGAGTAATTGGAAGAAGGCTTTTTTCCGGGGCGTACTTAAACCCCAATTTACCGGCGGGCATTGGTAGCCATCGGCGTAGTCGCTGGCACCGGGGTCGAAGTAGCCCCAGGAGGCGTACTCGCTGAGGGCGGACAGGAAGTTATTCTCCGGCTGATCGAAGTCGAAGTGGTCGTCTTCGTTGAAGAGGATTGGCATGGGCCGGTAGCCATCGACGGCGCGGGTTTGGCGCACCATTTCGGCGATTCGCTTGGGATCTTTGACGCCGTTGCCATGGATCAGCAGGAAGTCAGAGCTCTTCACCACATTGGGCAAGGGGATAGCGTTGCCGCCGTAGGAGGTGCCGGTGAGCAGGCGCCGACCTTTGCGATTCATCCCCTTCACCACGTCGATCAACTCGTGGATGCGGGCGGGCTTCAAGATCTCGTGGTCGTAGGCTTTCACGTTGGTTTCGTTATTCACTTCCACCAGGACATGGCGGTAGTCATGGTCGAGCAGCCAATTGGTGGCGTTGACGACGGCGCGGCGGACGGCGGCTTCGTCTTTTACATTCTGGTCCTGCCCGAAGTAGAAGTAACCCACAATGGCCACCATGCCGAGTTGGTCGGCCCGGTCCAGAATGCGTTCCAGCCGCTTCAGATAGTCCGCGCGCAGTGCGCCGTCAGGGGAAATACCCGAAGTGAGCCAGGGCTGATTCTTCGAGTAACCTTCGGGGCTGCCGCCTTGCAGGTTCACCGTGAAGGAGAGCAACCCATGCTGCCGCCAGATGGGCATGGCGGCGAGAAACTCGCGCACGTTGCGTTCGGGGTCCCATTTCTTGGTATCGGGATAGGCCCATCGGCTCGCAGTTTGCGGATTCTGATCGTCGAAAATGCCCTGCACCATGCGTGAGTTCATCAGCAAGCCTTCGATTTTGTGGCCTTTATAAGTGCGACCCTGGTAAGTGGGTTGCCCGTTGATCAGGAACTGGTCGCCACGAATCGCGACTTCAGTCTTTCTAGGTGCGGCCGCAAGTAAGGCGGGGGCGAGTTGGAGGAGGGTGCGGCGAGTGAGCATGGTTAGGTAATTGAGATTATATAGCCTAAAGCGCCGCCGCCGCCCCAGGAATCTCGCGGCCCGCGAAACGAGGGTCGCCGCCGCTCGCCCTTAGTAGCTCTTCCATCCGGCCCTGTAACCCGTCGACTAATTTCTTTAGCTCCGGGTTATCGATGCGCATCGCCAGTCGCGTCCGTTGGTGTGGGAGTAACTTATATTGGCCGACTAAGTTCCGCATCTGTTGCGGATCTTTTTCGATGTCGTATAACTCGTCTAAGTCCCACACGCCGTAGTACTGCATCAAGCTATAGCGCTCCGTGCGAATGCCATGAATCGTGGGCGTGGCGGGAAAGTCGCGCTCCCATTCGTATTCGTACAAAAACTCGGTGCGGCCGGGTGCCTGCGCATTGCGGATCACCGGCAGCAAGGACTTGCCGTGCATCGATGCTGGCGGCGTCACACCCGCCGCCTCGAGTAAGGTGGGCCCAATATCGAGATTCAAGGCGAATTGCCTGCGCCGCCCCGCGGGGAACAGGCTCGGGCAGTGCATCAACAAAGGCACGCGCAGCGAAGGCTCATGCATGGTGCGCTTATCCACCAGGCCATGCTCGCCCCACAGATAGCCGTTGTCGCCCATGTAGACGACTAGTGTGTCGTTCAGAATGCCCTTCTTTTCGAGCGCCGCCAGCACGCGGCCGGTGGATTCGTCGATCGCCGCCAGGCAGCGGGCGTAACCCATGTAGAGGTCTTCAAGCGGCATCGCCTGGCCCATCGCTCCGTCCACACCGTGGCGCGTCAAGCGGCGGCGGCGAATCCATTCGGGCTTCTGCTCATACCAATCCTCGCGGTACCACATACTCTCCGGCCGCGGCATGCGCTGGCCAGCGTAGAGGTCCTTGTGGCGCGGCGCCGGTTGAAACGGCGCATGGACGGCCTTGTGCGACAGATACATCATGAACGGGCCGCTTTGCTTGGCGATAAAGCTCTCGGCCTCATCGGTGAGCGTATCGGTAATGTAGCCGGCCTTGGTGCCGCGCTTTCCGTTGATGTTCAGTTCGCAGTCGAAGTACTGCCCTTGGCCCTCGAAGCTCACCCAATGGTCAAAGCCCGGCCGCGGCTTATCGGAGGCGCCACCCATATGCCACTTACCCAGGAACGCCGTCCGGTAGCCATTCTTCTGTAACAACGCGGGGAAGGTGGGCAGGCGCGGATCGAGCGGCGTGAAGTTATCCTGCACCTTGTGCGTGTGCGGATAGACGCCCGTCAGGATAGATGCGCGGCTGGGCGAGCACAACGACGACGTGACAAAGGCATTTTCGAAATAGAGTCCCCCTTGGGCCAGCTTGTCAATCTGCGGCGTCTTCACCCAGGGGTGGCCGGCGCAGGAGAGAAAGTCGAAGCGATGGTCATCAGTCAGAATGAAGACGATATTGCGTTTGCGCGTCTGGGCTAGCAAAGTCGGAGCCAGTGCGGTTTGGAGGGCTTGGCGGCGGGTCATGGAGATGAAGACGATTCTACTGCTTCGCGCTCGGCCAAATTCGCGAGACGATTTAAGGGCATGACAAGACTCACCCAAGCCGACCTTGACGCCTTCCTCACCCAAGTCGCCGGCGAGTGCGGTGCCACGCTGGAGAAGGGCCCCAGCCTCAACGCCCTCGGCTATCGGCTCTGGCTCACCCTCCTCGACGATGCCGCCGGCGGGTCGTTGCGGGTCCGCAAGCTCACCATGGCGTTGATCCCGGAGGCCGGGTCGACGCTGACGCGAAGGTCGCGCGAGTGGTTTTCGACGCACCCCACCGAGGACCGCTGGACGGAAATCGATTGCGAGCAAGAATTGGCCGCCGCAGAGCTATTGGCCGTCATCAAAGCCGAATTCCTTCGCCACACATTGCTTTCCCGCACCTGACCGCCTGAGTATTTACCCTAGCCCGTTCGCGTCAGCGACGAGTCACATGTGCCAAACGAACCCCTGCATTCAATGACAAACGAGCGAGCCTGGGTGCCCCATCGCTGGCGCGATGGGCTAGGTGGCCCATGGCAAAGCAACGGCCGGCCGGACGGCGGTAGGATGATGAATGCCGATGCCTTTCATCCATCCTGACTTCCTGCTCGAAACCGCCGCCGCCCAGCGCCTCTTTCACGAATACGCCGAGAACGAGCCCATTCTCGACTATCACTGCCACCTACCGCCACAGGATTTAGCCGCTGACCGCCGTTTCGCCAACCTCTTCGAAATCTGGCTCGAAGGCGACCATTACAAGTGGCGGGCCATGCGCGCCAACGGCATAGCCGAACGCTTCTGCACCGGCGACGCCACGCCCCGCGAGAAGTTCCAAGCCTTTGCCCGCACCGTACCGCAGACCCTGCGCAACCCGCTCTACCACTGGACCCACCTCGAACTCGCCCGCTACTTCGGCATCACCGACTTACTCGATGAGAACAGCGCCGAAAGCATTTGGAACCGCGCCAACGAGCAACTCGCCGGCGACCTCACCGCCTGGGGCATCGTCAATAAATTCGATGTCCGCGCCGTCTGCACCACCGACGATCCGGCCGAAGCGCTGCCCCATCACGAAGCCTTGGCCAAGACCACGCTCAAGACCAAGATGTATCCCACCTTCCGGCCCGATAAAGCGCTCATCGTCCATCAACCCGAAGCCTGGCAGGCTTGGACCGCCAAGCTCGCCGCCACCGCCAACGTCGACATCGCGAGCTTCCAAAGCTTCTTGGACGCGATCGAAAAACGCCACGCCGCCTTCGCCGCCATCGGCGGCCGCTTGAGTGACCATGGCCTGAACCATTGCTTCGGCGCGCCCTGCACCCACGAAGCCGCCGCCGGCATTTACGATCGCGCCCGCGCCGGCCACGCCGCCTCGCCCGCCGAGCACCACCAATTCTCCAGCTACCTGATGTTCTTCTTCGGCCAACTGGACGCCCAGGCCGGCTTCACCAAGCAGATACACCTGGGCGCCTTCCGCGCGGCCAATTCGCGCGCCTTAGCCGAAATCGGCCCCGACACCGGCTTCGACTCCATCGGCGACTGGCCGCAGATGGAAATGCTGCGCGACTACCTCGACGCGCTCGCCCGCGATGGTAGCTTGCCCCGCATGGTGATCTACAACCTCAACCCCGCCGACAACTACCCGCTCGCCACCATGATCGGCAACTTCCAGGACGGCCAGATCGCCGGCAAAATGCAATTCGGCTCCGGCTGGTGGTTCCTCGACCAGAAAGAGGCCATGGAGTGGCAAATGAACGCCCTCTCCAACTGCGGCCTGCTCTCGCAGTTTGTTGGCATGTTGACCGACTCGCGCTCGTTCATGTCCTATCCGCGCCACGAATATTTCCGGCGCACCTTGTGTAACTTGCTGGGGCGTGAAATGGAGCACGGCCTAGTACCGCATGACTTCGCCCTGGTAGGCGGTATGGTACGCCGCATCTGCTTCGCCAATGCCGAGCAGTTTTTCGGCCTCAGCGTGTAAACCTTGCCGAGAAACGAAACCGGCGAGCCGTTGGGTTACGTATACCTCCACATGCGCCCCGTGTTCGTTTGGATCGCTCTGGCGGTATTGGCCGGTTGCACGAAGCCCACCTCTTCGTCCAACTCGGCTGCCTCGCCGCCAGTTACCGCCACCCAGACGACGCCCGCTGCGAGGGAACCAGCGATGGTGGAGTCGCCCGCGACTCAAACCAAAGCGGCTCCCGCGCGGGTGGCGGCGGTTCCTGAAAAGGAGCCAGTTACGCTGCCAGCGGGAACTCCGGTGGAGGTCCGTACGACCTCCACCATTTCTAGCAAAACTCATGCCGCGGGTACGATGTTTACGGCCACGCTCGAGCGCGCCCTCACCAGCAATGGCCGCGTGCTAGCCCCCGTCGGCGCACGCGTGGAAGGCGTGGTGGCCACCGTTGACCCGGGCGGCCGCGTTAAGGGCCGCGCCAGCCTCAGCCTACGCTTGAACAGCATCAGCGCTGCTGACGGTCGCACCATCGCCTGCCGCACCAATGCCTGGGGCACACAGGCCAAGGCGACCAAGAAGAAGGATGCGATGAAGGTCGGCATCGGCGCGGGCATCGGTGCCGCGATTGGCGCCATAGCTGGCGGCGGCAAGGGCGCGGCCATCGGCGCCGGGTCCGGCGGTGGCGCGGGTACTGGCGTAGTACTGGCCACGCGTGGCGACCCAGCCCTGGTACCCGCCGAGAGCCGGATTCGCTTCACCTTGGCCGCGCCCGTCTCTTTTCCCTAGTGCCCCGCCCCAAAACACTAGGCTAAAGCCGTGCTCTAAGCTAAAATCGTGAATTGTCGAGTCCTCAGCCGGTTTTGCATCTAGACGAGTATCTGGCCACCGAGCAAGTGCTGGTGGACCGGGCTTTGAACCGCTGGCTACCGCCCGAATCAGCCGAGCCCGAAACCCTGCATAAGGCCGTCCGCTACAGCATCTTCGCGGGCGGTAAGCGCATTCGTCCCCTGCTGGCCATGGCCGCCGCACGCGCCGTCCGGCCCGACGTGGAAGGCAGTGAAGACGCCGCCTGCACGATCGAAATGATCCATACCTACTCGCTGATCCACGACGATCTGCCAGCCATGGACAACGACGACCTGCGCCGCGGCCGTCCCACCAACCACATCGTCTTCGGCGAAGCGATGGCCATCCTGGCCGGCGACGCCCTCTGCACCATCGCTTTCCAAACCTTGGCTCGCCTACCGCACACCGCGGCCGAAATCCGGCTGGCCCTGATTGACGAGTTGGCCACCGCCTCCGGTACCCTCAAGGGCATGATCGCCGGCCAAGTGCTCGATATCGAAGGCGAAGGCCAAGCGCCTTCGGCCGACCTGCTCGATCGCATCCACCACGCCAAAACCGGCGCCCTGCTGCGCGCCAGTGTCCGCATGGGCGCTATGTATGCGAGTGCCGACCCGCACGAACTCGCCGCTCTCACCAGCTTTGGCGAACACATGGGCCTTGCCTTCCAAATCGTCGACGACATCCTCGATATTGAGCAAAGCTCCGCCGCCCTCGGCAAGACCGCCGGCAAGGACGAAGCCCAACAGAAGATCACCTTCCCGGCCGTCCACGGCCTCGCCAAAAGTAAGGAAATGGCCGCGCACGAGCGCGCCGCTGCCCACGCCGCCCTTCACTCCTTCGGGGCCCGGGCCGACCGGCTGCGGCAACTGGCGGACCTGATTGTCGAACGCCAAAAGTAAGTCGCGCCTCGACGTCCTGCTCACCGCCCGCGGCCTTACGCCATCGCGCGAGAAAGCCCAAGCGCTCATCATCGCCGGCCACGTGCTCGTCAACCATCAGAAGCTCGTCAAGCCCGGCGTCAGCGTCGATTCCGATGCCGTCGTCGAAATGCTCGGCCAAACCAAGTACGTCGGCCGCGGTGGCTTGAAGCTCGAAGCCGCGCTAGACCACTGGAGCATTGATCCGGCGGGCTGGGTCGCGATGGACGTCGGCGCCTCTACCGGCGGCTTCACCGATTGCCTTCTGCAACGCGGCGCCCTGCGCGTCCATGCCGTCGACGTCGGCAAAACGCAACTGGCTTGGGCCGTCCGCTCCGACCCGCGCGTGGTGATTCACGAAGAGGCCAACGCACGTTTCCTCAAGCTCGAAGAGATCGGCGAGCCGATTCAATTGATCGTCTGCGATGTCAGCTTCATCTCCGTCACCATGATTCTGCCCGCCCTCGCCGCCTTCAGCACGCGCATGTTGATCCTGGTGAAGCCGCAGTTCGAAGTGGGCCGTGAGCAAGTGGGCAAGGGCGGGATTATCCGCGATCCGGCCCTGCACGAAATGGCCTGTAAAAAGGTGGCCCAAGCGGTGCGACACTTAGGGTTTACCCAAAACCTGATTCCCTGCCCCGTTCGCGGTGCGGAGGGCAATCAAGAGTTCTGGTTGTGGGCGGAACGCGAGTCATGAGCATTCAAACGGTAGGCATCATCTCGAAGCCGGAAGCGGCGCAAGCGATCACGCTGGTGCCGCAGTTGCTGGCCTGGCTATCGAAGCGCGACATCGCCGTGCGCATGGACGAAGCCACGGCCGAATACGCCGGCCGCAAGGATGGCCTGCCGCGCGATCAGGTCTCGCACGGCACCCAACTCCTCATCGTGCTTGGCGGCGACGGCACTCTGCTCTCCGCCGCCCGCGCCATCCTCGGCAACGACCTGCCGATCCTCGCCGTTAACCTCGGCGGCCTCGGCTTCTTAACCGCCATCACCGTCGACGAGATCTTTCCCGAGCTTGAGCGCACCCTCAACAACGATTTCCGCCTCGCCAAGCGCAACATGCTGCACTGCGAAGTGCACCGCAACGGCGAGCGTGTTGCGAGTTACGAAGCTTTGAACGACGTGGTGATCACCAAGGCCGCGCTCGCCCGCATTATCGACGTCGAATGCTGGGTGGATTCGCACTTCGTCTGCCGCTACAAGGCCGACGGCCTCATCGTGTCGACACCCACCGGCTCCACGGCTTACTCGCTGTCGGCCGGCGGCCCGATTTTGTTTCCGCAATTGGGCGCGCATTTAATTACGCCCATCTGTCCGCACATGCTCACCAACCGCCCGGTGATCGTGCCGGACGCAAGTGTCATTCGTTTATACAACCGTGCCGAGGACGAGGGGGCTTACTTGACCGTGGATGGTCAAGTGGGAGAGCCGCTCCGCCGCGACGACCTTATTCTCTGCCAACGGTCGGAACATGCCATTAGCCTGATCCGGCCACCGAAATTACTCTTCTTCGACGTCCTGCGTTCGAAGTTGAAATGGGGAGAGAGATGAAAAAGATTAGCCTTACGTCGTGGATTTTTATTGCCTTGGTTCTGGGTGTCGCGGTGGGCTACGCCTACCCGTTGGCCGGTAAGGAGATGAAGATCTTAAGTACCGTCTTTATCAAGATGGTGAAGTCGATTGTCGCGCCCTTATTATTTGCCACCCTGGTCTTTGGCATTGCCGGCGGCGCGCATTCCGGAGCGATGGGCCGCATTGGCGTGCGGGCCGTCATTTACTTTGAAGTCGTTACGACCATTGCCCTCTTTGTCGGCCTCGGATTCGTCAATTTCTTCGAACCCGGCAAGGGCGTCGACCTATCGAAGGTAAAAGCCCTTGAAGCGCCGGCCGCCAAAGTAACTTGGCAAGGAATTATTGAACATACCTTCCCGGCCAGCATCATCGACTCGATGGCCAAGAATGACGTCCTGCAAGTGGTGGTGTTCGCCATGATGTTCGGCATGGCCTGCGCTGCCATCGGACACAAAGCCAAGCCCATGGTGGAGTTCTGCGAATCCCTCTCCGAAGTGATGTTCAAGTACACAGCTTTTGTCATGTACGCGGCGCCCCTGGGCGTTTTCGGCGCCATGGCTTCCACCGTCGGCCAATACGGCGTGGCGGTGCTCTATAACCTCGCGCAGTTAGTGCTGACGATGTTTGGCGCCTTGCTGTTCTTTGTCATTGTGGTGCTGGGTTCGGTCATCGTCCTGATGAAGATCCCGCTGGCCAAGTTCGTCCGCGCCGTCAAGGACCCCTATATCCTGGCCTTCTCCACCGCTTCGAGCGAAGCCGCGCTGCCGATGGCCCTGGCCAACATGGAACGCTTCGGCGTCCCCAAGCACATCGTCTCGTTCGTCATGCCGCTGGGCTATAGCCTAAACCTCGACGGTTCTACGCTATATCTCGCCGCCGCCTCCATCTTCGTGGCGCAGGCGGCGGGCATTGAACTGAGCCTCGGGGAGCAGATCATGATGATGCTCACCTTGATGCTCACCAGCAAGGGCGTCGCCGCTGTCCCGCGCGCCAGCCTAGTGATCCTGATGGGCACGCTCGCCACCTTTGGGCTGCCCACCGAACCCGTAGCGCTGATCCTGGGCGTCGACGCCGTGCTCGACATGGCCCGCACCTCGGTCAACTTACTCGGCAACTGTCTTGCTTCGGCCGTGGTCGCACGCTGGGAGGGCGTCGACTTATCCGGCGAAGAAAAGCCCCCCAGCCTTGCCACGGCGGCATAACTTGCCACCCCGCCATCAGCCCGGGACTTCCGCTCCCTCACGGTCGCGGTTCTGTTTTTAACCACTTAGCCCAAAACAGAATCCCGACCGATTTAGCCTAGCCCGTCGCGTAAGCGATGGGTCACCCAGGCCCTCGACAAAAGCGGTAAACGCTGGAGTTTCTTTGGCAGATGTGACCCGTCGCTCACGCGACGGGCTAGGCAATAGTTAGTTACTCGGCTTATTCATCCGCTCAAGCTCTTTTTTCAAGAAATCGAGATCCGCAAACGGCGCCCCGCCCAGTCGGGACCAACGAACCTTACCTTGCTTATCGATCAAAATCGTGGCATGGATTTCCATCTCTTCAAAATCATCGTAAGCCAGGAATCGCTTAGCATTCGCCCGCGCAGGATCGGAGAGGAATCGAATGCCCGAGTAACTGCCGTCGGCCAGCAGCGCTTTGTTCGCTGCCGCCGCATTGGGGCTCACGGCAAAGACATCGGTATCTAGCCCTTTCCAGTCGGCTGACCGACTCTGCAGATCGCGAAGTTGCTTCAAGCAATGTAGACACTCGCGGCCAAGATAGAAAACCAGAATCGTATTGCGGCCTTTTTGCGCAGTAAGTCCCTTCACCTTACCGTCCACATCTTGGGCCTCCAGCGCCGGCGCGGAAAAGGGCGTCCAATGGTCCGGGCCAAAGTCGGCAAGTAACTTCGTCTCGTACTCGCGCTGCGGACCCGGAAAGACCGGGACGGTCAGCTTGCCCGCTTTCTCGAGGCCAGCCAAGGCGAAGCGGTCATTACGCGTCAGCATAAGTGCTTTTTCAAAGGCCCGGATCGCAAGATCCCGGCTGCCGCTTTCGAGGTAAACCTGCCCCAGCGCATTGAAGAGCGCTTCCGGATACGCGGGCGGATCATTGTCGCCCTTTTGTAACTCAAACTGCTTGTCCGCGGCTTCGCTCAATAAACCAATCCCAAGTAAAGTCTCCCCCTTGGACAAAGCCAGACGCGCCTTCAAATCGAGCGCCATGATGCGGTAGACGTCCTCCACCGCTTTCTCCTTGTCGAGCTTAGCCATTTCCTTCATCGCTTTTTCGGCCGCGTCCCGGTCGCCCAAGGCAAAGTGCGCGCGGGCCTCCACATAGGCCTTCAGTAACTTATCGGCGGGAATCTCGCGCCACGGAATCGTATTGGCATCGAGTAACTCCTGCCAGCGCCCATACTTGACGAGCGAGCGCGCCAGCGAGCGGATGCCCTGAGAATGTGGGCTAAACGGGGCGTTGCCATTCGAAGTCGGATCCTGCGGCGCGCCGATCAGTTCGCGCGCCCCGGCGATGGCCTGTTCCGGTAGCCCTAACTGCTCCTGAATATAACTAAGATAGTGGCGATTGTGCCCCCAATTCCAGTAATTAAAAGGGAATACTTGCTGGGCGTGCATATTCTTCACTTCTACTCGCGTAGCCGCGTCCATCGCGAGCGCGGCTTCCTGCCACATGCCGACTTGGGCATAAATATGTCCCGGCATATGCAGCGCATGGCCCAATTGGGGCGCGATGGCGCCGTAACGCTTGCAACTGTCAAGTGCGGTTTCCGGCTGATGGTAATTCCAGTTATGAATCCGGTAATGATGCACGCCCGGATGATTCGGCTGGCGTGCCTGCACTTCGCGCAAAATCAATTCGGTGCCGTAGCGAGCGTCGCCCATGTTGGCCATGGCAAGCAATAGCCGGGCCTCGTCGTCGTCAGGATACTTGAGGCACAGACTCTCGAGTATCTTCTTGTACTCTTTGTTGCGTTCGGTGTAATCGTCACCGCGATCACGCAGACGATCGGTATGGTCGCGGGCCACCAACGCCTCAATGTAGAGCCGTTCGCGTTCACTTACTCCGGCCTTGCGCTTGGCGGCTTCGAGAATGAAGGCTTCGCTGCGCTCATCTCCGGCGGCCCGGGCGAGCCCCCAGTAGCACATGGCATTTTCGGGCTCGAGCTTCGCGCACCAGCGGAACGAACGCTCCGCCTCAAAGTCAGAGAACGAGTGAAGGAGTGTATTACCTTGGTCGAACCACTTTTGCACTTCGGGATTTTTATGCGTAATCGGAAAGTGCGTCACGCCGATCTGGGTCATCACAACCGGCTTGGTGCGCGGTCCGGAATCGAAGGGTTCGCCTTTGTGTGAGTGCCCCGCGCGGATTTCGGCCGCGAAGCCCAGAAGCGAGAAAAACGGGAGAAGGGTGAGAAAGCGGAAGGTCACCCTCCCAGTTTAGTGCCCCTCAGCCTCTAAGAAACGCTCCGCCTCGATCGCGGCCATGCAGCCGGCGCCGGAGGCGGTGATGGCTTGGCGATAGATCCGGTCCTGCACGTCGCCCGCATGGAAGACGCCGCTGATATTGGTGCGCGCGCCGCCGTGCGAAAGGATGTAGCCGTCTTCGTCCAGGTCCAGTTGACCCACGAAAGGCTTGGTATTCGGAATATGCCCGATCGCCACGAAAAAGCCGTCCACCGGCTGCTGCCAACTCTCACCGGTCACCAGATTACTGAGCTTCACGCCGGTCACGCTCTTGGCGCTCACATCTTGTATTTCGTCCACCACGGTATTGAGCAGAATCTTGATCTTCGGATTGGCCTGCACGCGCTCAATCATGATTTTGGAAGCCCGGAAGCTGTCGCGGCGATGCACCAGCGTCACTTGACGTCCGAAGCGCGTCAGAAAGTTTGCCTCTTCCATGGCCGAGTCGCCGCCGCCCACCACCATAATCTCTTTGTCGCGATAGAAGAAACCGTCGCAGGTGGCGCAGGAACTCACCCCGTAGCCGATCAGCTTTTGTTCGCTTTCGAGGCCCAGCCAACGGGCCGAAGCGCCGGTCGCCACGATCAGCGTGCGCGCCTCCACCCACTCGCCGTCAACCAAAAGCCGGAAGGGCCGCTTCGAAAGATCGGCTTCCGTCACCGTGCCGTAGCGGAACTCGGCGCCGAAGCGCTCGGCCTGCTTCTTCATGTTTTCTACCAATACCGGGCCCATTTCGCCCGTCGGAAAGCCGGGGAAATTCTCCACCTCCGTGGTGATCGAAAGCTGCCCGCCGGGTTCGTGGCCCATCACCACCAGCGGCTTCAGGTTCGCGCGCCCCGCATAAATCGCCGCGGTGTTTCCCGCGCATCCGGATCCAAGAATAATGACTTCGTGCATGTGAATTATCTGTATTGATGCTATCACCGGGCGAAACTATTCCTCTAGCCGTGAGAAACTGGAGACGAGTGAACCTCCGACGACTTTGTTTTGCGTTGAGCCTAAGCGCCGCCCGCCTGCTGGCGCAGCCGGACCCGGCAGCCTCCCCAGCCTCCGGCTTGCCGCCTGAATGGGAAGTCCGGAAGCAACTCGCTGACCTCGTTAGCCAAACCGAGCGCCTCGCGCAACTGGTCAGCAAGATTGAGCCTCAAAAGTGGGAAGGCGCGCCCGAAGCCTACGTTGCCCAGCAGAAGTCTATCCTGGCGCAGATTCAATACACGGCCCAAGTGGTGGCCGCTCTTTCTCGCCAACCCGAACGCATGACCCTCGCCCTCGACGTCTACTTCCGCCTCCAGTCGCTCGAAAGCCAAGTACTCTCGCTCTCCGACGGCATCCGCCGCTACCATAACCCCGCCGTCGCTGACCTGCTCACCAGCCTCACCAACGAAACCGCCTCCTCCCGCGAACGTCTGCGACAATATGTGAAGGAACTGGTGGCGATGCGCGAACAGGAGCGGGAACTGCTCGAAAAAGAAGCGCAAACCTGCCGCAGTCTGCCGCCGCGCGTGACTCCCGTCTCCAAACCAAAAGCCAGCCCAGTGCCCAAAGCCAGCCCAGACAAGGCCAAGAACCCATGACGAATGTACCACTTGAAAGTCCCCGGTTCGAGGGCCAGGAGAAATCCGGCCTCCGCTTCCAATGCTCGATTTGCAGCGAGCCCTCCGCCCGCATCTGCGTCTATTGCACCAAGGATTGCTGCGATTTGCACCAATGCGACCACTGCCTCCGCTGCTCGGACTGCTGCAGTTGTCCTAGTACCAAAAACCTTGATTAGCCAACAGGATCGAAGCGCTTAGCCTCATCCTTACGTCGTCGGATCTAGGGGTACTACGACTACTTTCGCACCGGAAGGAAGCGCGCTATGATAAAGGGAAGATTTGATTCGGAGAACTCCATGACTATCGCTAAGCGCGCCTGGAAGATGGCGTCCGTTGGCCTGATCCTTGCCCTGATCACCGCCTGTTCCAATGACGTCGGCTACTTGCGCAAGAAGTACCTCGACAGCGGCAACAAATATTTCACCAACGGCAAGTACAAAGAAGCCTCCATCATGTACCGTCGTGCCTTGCAGAAGGACATGCGGTTTGGCGAGGCCCACTATCGGCTCGGCCTCTCGGAATTGAAACTCGGCCGTCCGGTCGACGCCATGCGGGCCCTTCAACGCGCCGTCGAACTGGACCCCAAGAATCTGGACGCCCCGGCCCGCCTGGCCGAAATCTATCTCACCTTTTACGCGGTGAACCCGAACAAGCCCAAGGAATTCATCAAAGAAATTGAGGACCTGGCCAAGAAACTCACCATCGCCAACCCGAATTCCTATGACGGCCTGCGTTTAAACGGCTACATCGCGCTGACTAAACAAGACGCCAAAGGAGCGCTCGAGTTTTTTGAGAAGGCCAACGCCGCGAAGCCCAATCAACCGGACCTCGTCCTGGTCCTGGTACAGACCCTCGGCGCCAACGACCGCTGGGACGAGGCCGAAAAACTCGCCCGCGGCCTGATTGCTCAAAATAAGACCTACACCCCCATCTACAACGTGCTTTACACGCGCCTAAGCCAGCAGAAGCGCGTGGAGGATGCCGAAGCCCTCCTGAAGCTGCAATTAGAAAACGACCCCAAGACCGTCTCCCACTACCTGACCCTCGCCGGTCATTACTACGTCAACAACCGCCGCGAGGACATGCAGAATACCCTCAACCGGATTCTGAACGACCCCAAAACCTTCCCCAATCGCCATCTCATGGTGGGTGAGTTCTTCTTTCGCACCAAGGATCTCGATAGCGCGATTCGTCAATACGAGTTAGGCGCCAAGGATCAGCCCAAGGAGAAGCACGCCTACCAGAAGAAGATTGTCGAAACGATGGTGTTGCAGGGCAAAAAGACCGAAGCCACCCAGTTGGTGGAGTCGATCCTCAAGGAAGATTCGGGCGACAACGACGCGCTGGCTATGCGCGCTTCGCTGAAGCTTCAGGCCGGTACGCGGGAAGAAATTCTATCCGCGGTCAACGATCTGCAATCGGTGGTGGCCCGCACCCCGGAAAACCCCGTGCTGCGCTTCAACCTGGCCCGTGCCTTGCTCGCCAAAGGCGATCTCGACGGTGCCCGGGTTCAGTTGCTCGAAGCCATTAAGTACCGTCCGGACTATTTGATTGCCAAACTCGCCCTCGCCCAGGTTTATATCTCCAAGCAGGACTTCCAAAATGCGGTCCAAACATCGAACCAGGTGTTGCAGTTCGATGCCAACAACATGGGTGCCCGGCTGCTGAAGACGTCCGCTCTCATCGGCATGCGCGAATTCTCCCAGGCCCGTACCGATCTCGAATCGCTCCTCAAGCAGAGCCCCAACCTCCCCGACGCTCAGTTCCAGCTCGGCATGCTCAGCTTGGCGGAGAAAAACTACCCGCAGGCCGAAACGCTGTTCCGGTCCTTCTACGCCAGTTCCCCCACTGATCCCCGTAGCTTGGCCGGCCTGATCGAAGTCCTCACCGCGCAGCAGCAGTTTGACGCCGCCCTCACCCTCCTGCGCACCGAAATCGGCAAGGCACCTGACCGCACTGACCTTCGCATCGTCTACGCCAACACCGCCGGCCGAGCCAATAAACTCGATATCGCCGAAACCGAATTCCGCCAGTTAATCAGCAAGAGCCCCAAATCGGCTGACCTCCATATCCGCCTGGGCGACGTGCTCCGATTCAAGGGTGATATGAACGGTGCGTTGGCCTCCTACGCCAAAGCGCGAGAAATCTCCCCCAATGACGTGGGCTCCTATGTGCGCCAAGCAACGGTCCTTGAGGCACAGGGTAACCTGAAGGAAGCCCGCCCCATCTATGAGAAAATCATGTCGATTGAGCCCGATAACCCCATTGCGCTCAATAACGTGGCCTACCTCATGGCCGAAGAAGGCAACAACCTCGATCAGGCCCTGTCCTACGCCAATCGCGCCAAGCAGAAGCTGCCCAATCACCCCGACGTCAACGACACCCTAGGGTGGATCTACATCAAGAAGAACCTGAGCGACAACGCCGTCTCTATCTTCCGCGAACTGATTCAGCGCTTCCCGGAGAAATCCACCTATCACTATCACCTGGGCATGGCACTCTTTCAGAAGGGCGACAAACCCAATGCCCGCAAGTCGCTTGAACTCGCCCTCACTAAAAACCCCGATACCGGCGAGCAGGCCAAAATCAAGGACCTGATCTCCAAGTGCATCTGATCTAAGTCAGCGTATCGAAAAAAAAACGGGCCCAGCTTCCTGCCGGGCCCGTTTTCCTTTGGATTTAGATGGTTTCCGGCGTCAGCGCGGGACGCGGCAGAAGGATACGCCGCGAATCTCGGAACTGCGGATCGAGCGACCGGATCACTTTCTTCACCCGGCTCGGGTAATCACCGACCGGGTTATAGACTCGCAAGAAGCCGTTCAAGTCCTTGCCCCGGTAAAAGCGGATCTTGGCGATTTGCGCCCCCACCACGTCGATGCTCCGCTGGATAGAAGCGAAGTGCGTGCTCCCGTTATCCCAGCCGAAGATATTGTTGTTCGGGTAATACTTTCCGCCGCTCGATTCCACGATCGCGATCGAAGGCAATAAACGCCAATCGAGGCCATGCCGGTCGGAGGCTTGGAGAAAATCTTCGGCTAAATGGGAAATTGGACTCGCCCGCAAGATAAAGAAACGGCGCAGCTTGGCCAGTCGCGCATCGGGCTGAGGTTCGAAACTCGCGTCTTGGTTCAGAGGTACGGCCGAGGCGGCAAAGCCACAAAGTCCAGCCACCAGCACGGATTTTCGTACCAGGTTGTTCATCATAGTTTTCTTCTCTCTTTAGGGGGCCGCTCTACGAATCGCTAAAGCGATCGACGGCCGAACAAAAACCGTCTGAGAGAGTAATGCCACCCCTGCAGGGTCAGACCCTGCAACTTGTTCCCAGTTTACCAAAACCAACTCCAGATGAGGGGTCGGCTCGGCCCAAAGAGAAGAAAAGACGAACATGCGGAAGGCGAAAAAAGGGAGCGCCGCAGCGCTCCCTTTGCCCTTCCAACAAACAAGCCTAGCGGCTCGCTGGCGGTTCGATCGTGGTGGGAGAAAAGCCGCCGCCGCCCGTGATACTCCGGCCGCTGCGACTTACCGCCACCGACGTACCGGCCACCGCGCCCGCCACGGCAATTCCGCCCACCACGATTACCGTCGTGGATAAGCCTGCTGCGGCCGCCGTCGCTCCACCGGCGGCGCCCGCTGCGCCGCCCTTCTTCTTGGCCGAGCTGCTACCCACGGGTTGTACGCGATCGACATTCACTGTCGCCGCCACGCCCTCGATTCGCGGCGCCTGCTGGTCGGTTTTGCCCGCCACCCGGACCTTCTTACCGACGAACTTATCCAGTTCCCCGCCCTGCAGCTTTACCGTGATTCCGGCCGTCTCATCCGTGAGGTACAAGCCGCTCTCCCGTTTCTCAATCATGCCCACCAGCGACATCGCATTGGCTGACCCACCGGCCCGCGGTGCCAGCAACACGCTCCGCCCGGGCAACACCTGCGCCAGCAGTAAGCCCGACCGGTGGCTCACCCGCACCGCGCCATTGCCGGCTGAGACCTTCAAACGGCCGTCCGCCTCATAGCTCACCGCCGAGCGCGCACCCACGGCCGGGTCCACCCGCAGTTCGCTCGTCTCCACGCGGTAACGACCCTCGGTCGCCGCTTCGCCCGCTTCGAGCACCAGACGATCCTGGTACACATGACCCTTCGAGTGCGGCGCCAGATCCAGGCGCACCCCACCGTCCAGGTGCAGCGTCGATCCCGTCGCTGAGGTGGCCATCGCCGCCCCGTTTGGCACGCTGCCGCTACCCGGCATCGTACGCTCGTTCAACACAAAATTGCCCGCGCTAACCGCCGTGCCGATCATCCGCGTGACGGCCTGTTGCGTGACGGCCTGTTGCGTGACGGCCTGTTGCTTGGCCGCCTGTTGCGTGACGGCCACTTCCCTGGCTGGGGGTGCCGCCAGCGCCACGGTTTGCGCCGCCGTCAGCGTGATCGCCATGCCCAACGCCGTCACTTGACTTAGATTCTTCAGTTCCATGCTGTGTGATCCTATCTCGAGTTTCTTCTTAACTAACTCAATAAATAAATTTTGTGAGACAAACGTCATACTACGTGCCAAACGGCAGCCGGAGCGCGTTTCCAATCCACTTACTAATTTTCGACCGGATTCCCGCCCTGGAGAGGGAGTAAGTACAAATACCCGGGAATAAGTTCTTTGCGTACTATTGGCCGCTTCCGCTTCCACCGACGAATAAGTATGCGCCTCCGCGCTTCTTCTCCCTGGCTTCGTTTCCTCCTCGCCCTCCTGGCCACCGGCCTCGCTTCCGGCTGTCTACTGGCGGCCTATAGCTTCCAATTCCTCACCGGGCCCGCCCTCCTCCTGCGCCACTGGCCGGACTATGCCCGGGAGATGGCCGCCCGTCAGCCGGACCAGGAGCAGCACTGGCTCCAGCGGATCTTGGAACTATCGCCCCGCGATACGCCCGCCCGAATGCGGCTGGCACTAATTGCCGAATGGCGTGGCGACCTGGCCCGCGCCCGCGACGGCTTCGCCCTGGTGGCCACCGAAGACTCCCGTTACCGGGCGCAATGGTCCCAACTTGAGTTCCTCGCCCGGCACCCTGAAGCGGGCGATCCTTGGGAGGCGGCGCGCCGTTGCTTCCGAATGAGCCATGGCGACCGGGGTGCCTTGCTCGACACCGTCTGGCGGCTGCGCCCCGATGGCCAGTTTCTGCTCTCCCAGATCATCCCGGACTCGGCGCCCGTGCTCTTCTACACCACTCTCTTTTTCATGGAACAGGGCGAACTCGCCTCCGCCCGCGCGGCGCTTGCCCGGCTGCTGCGGCTTCCGCTGGCTTCCGAAAGCCGGGCGAACGCGGGCCGAGTGGCCACCGCCACCGAACGAACCCACCTGGGGCTTGCCCTCACCGACCTCGAACTCGACCGGCGCGAGTTCGCCGCCGGAGTGGCCGTTTGGCTTGCGCTGGTAGAACGCAAATTCCTGCACGTGGATGGCGCCTCCGAGGCGGGCCGCCAGATCATGAATCCGCGCTTTCGTACCGCGCCGCTGGGCTTGGGCTTCGATTGGCGGCGTCCGCCGGCGCCGACCCTCGAAATGGGCCTTACCGGCCAAGGCTGGCGAGTCGAGATGGGCCCCCATCCTCCCAATCACGCCGCCCTGATCCATCAGCGGGTGCTGCTGCCGGCCGGCCCACTGCCGACGGTGGAGATCCAGGCCACGGCCCCCGGCTGGCTGCGCGCCCGGTTGCTCGATGAGCGCACCGGGCGTCCCCTAACCAGCCCGCTCGCTCAGGCCCAGATGGCCACCTTGTCGCTCGAATACTACCGCCCCCCGGGCCGGCCGCCCTGGCGCGAACCGCTCGTGATTCACGAAGTCCGCTGGAGCGCTCGCCCATGAGCCGCACCGCATGGGGCCTATTCGCCTGCCTGTGGTTTGCCACGCTCACCGTCTTTCGGCGCGACCCCGCCTGGGAACTCCTCCTCGCGGGCCTGGTTTTCTTGCTGGCCGCCTGCGCCATCTGGTCTTCGCCCCCCGGGCGATTTCGCGCGACGCCCTGGGTCGCCACCGGCTTGGCCGCGGTTGCCGCTTTGGGAGGCCTTCAACTTCTCACCGGCCAAACGCTCGAAAGCTCGGCCACCGCGCTCATGGCGATGCGCTGGCTGGCGCTCGCCGCCTGGTGCTTCACCGCCCAACTCGCTCTCTCGGGAGTCCGCGCGAAGTTTCTTGAGCTGCTCACGCTAGGGGCCGGCCGCTTCGCGCTGCTCTCGCTGCTGATGTGGGCCACCGCCGGCGGCCGGGTCTACTGGCTCTGGCAGACATCGGGCCACGAAGTTCTAGGGCCCTGGATCAACCAGAATCACTTCGCCGTCTGGTGCGAGCTGATGCTCGCCCCCGCCGTCTGGGTCGCCGCCGGCAAACCGCGTTTCTGGTGGGCGGTGGTTACGATCCTGGCGGCGGCCTCGGCCAGCGGATCCCGCGCCGCCCTCGCGCTGGTAACGCTTGAACTGGTGCTCCTTTGGGCCCTCGCAGGCCGCGGCCGCTGGGCCAAAAGCGCGCTGGTGCTCGCCCTGGTGATCTTCTCTGTCGCCACCTCCGTCTGGAGCGGCGATGCCCTTTGGCACAAACTCCGCGACTCGGAGCCATTACTCTACCGCGACCAGATTTGGAGCAGTTCCGTCGCACTCTGGCGGCGCCAGCCCTGGTGGGGCCATGGACTGGGCACGTTCTCTCGCGCTTATCCCGAAACAGCCACCTTCGACGCGGGCGAATTCGTCGACCACGCGCATAACGACTGGCTCGAATGGGGGGTAGAAGGCGGCCTCTTCATGCCATTGCTGCTGCTGGCCGGTTACCTGTACGCCTGCCGCCAATCGATGCGCTCTCCGTGGCTCCTGGGCCTGCCAATCGCCGGCCTGCACGCGCTGGTCGACTATCCCATGGCCCGCTTCCCCATGGCGCTTTGGGTCGTGCTCCTGCTCGCCCTCGCCACCCTCGATCGCCCACGTTTCAAGCTGAAACGGCGTTCCGTAAGCTCCACCACAGAACTGGCCGTATCCCCCCATAAGAGGTACGCCGAGCCCGCATCAAGGCCAGTGTTTTTTGGGCAAAACGCGCTAGATTAGAGTTCGATCTGTCACCTCGGAGACCTGCGGGAGAAGCATGCTAATTTGTCAAACTGGCCCCGGACGGGTCCCCAAACTACGTGAAGTCGGCGATCAGGACTTACCCAAGCCCGATAGCTGCCGCCTCGCCGGCCTTGAATGCCGCCCCTGCGTCCAAAACACCGCCGCCAATCTCGCCAGTGTCTGCCAGGATTTAAGCCCCACCTCCTTACGCGATTCCTTTTTCAAGATCTATCCGGACCTAGCCTGCCTCGAAATGTCCCGCGTCTTCGGCCGCGCCTACCGCGCCGCGCAGAAACATCTGCCCTCCGTTGGCCCGGACGAGGAAGACCCCGATGATTTCCTCGCCGCCAATCCCGCCTAACCCCTGCCGGTGGCTTATGCTCAAAGCAGGAGAGCTTCCTGATGCGTAAGTTATTCACTGGTCTTCGCGGTATTTTCCTCATCTTCATTTTGGTTCTCGCCGTCGCCGCCTTGGCGGGGCGCTATTTCCGCGGCGCCAAATCGTACTCCGGGCCGTTGGTGCTCGAATGGTCGCTCGGCTCCGTTCCGGAAGAGTCGAGTGAGGATCCCTTACAGGCCTTCACCGGCCGCGGCAACTCACTCGCCTTGCGTGACTATCTCGACGCCCTGGACGCAGCCGGCGCCGATGCCAATGTCTCCGGCCTGCTCATCAACCTGGGCGCCGCGCCCGTGGGCATCGCCACCATGCAGGATCTCCGCGAAGCGATTCTCAAATTCCGCGCCAAAAAGAAATTCGTCTATGGTTACTCGGAAAGCTTTGGCGGCCTCGGCAATTACTATCTCGCCGCTACCTTTGACCGTCTCTTCCTGCTCCCCTCCGGCGAAGTTGCCATCACCGGCATCTTCGCCGACCAGCAATTCATCCGCGGCGCGCGCGACAAACTCGGCGTCCAGCCGCACTTCGAAGGCCGTTACGAGTATAAGAACGTCCGCGAATATTATATGGAAAAGAAATTCACGCCGGCGCACCTTGAAGCCACCGACAAACTCGTGGGCAGCCTATTCAACCAGATCGTAAAAGGCATCGCCGAAGGCCGCGGCATGTCCACGGAAAAAGTTAAGGACCTCATCGACCATGCCCCCCACTTCGGCCCCGAGTCCGTCGCCAACCACTTAGTCGACGAACTCGCTTACCGTGACCAAGCCTACGCCGCAGCCAAGAAAAAGGCCGGCGCCGGCGCCAAGTTACTTTTCCTGAGTAAGTACGCCAGTAACGCCAAGAAACAGAATGACTCCGGCCCCCGCGTTGCGCTCATCTACGGCGTGGGCGCCATTACTTCCGGCAAAAGCGCCTCCGATCCGCTGATGGGCTCCTCGTCGATGGGCGCCGACACGGTCTCGGCCGCCCTCCGTCAAGCCATGGACGATCCCGAGGTAAAGGCCATCGTCTTCCGCGTCGATTCCCCCGGCGGCAGCGCCATCGCCTCCGACGTCATCGGCCGCGAAGTGCAGCGCGCGCGCCAGAAGGGCAAGCCCGTCATCATCTCCATGGGCGCCGTGGCCGCTTCCGGCGGCTATTGGGTAGCGATGGACGCCGATCGCATCATCGCCCAGCCCGGCACTATCACGGGCTCCATCGGCGTCGTCTCCGGCAAGTTCGTCATGGCCGGCTTGTTTGAGAAACTCGGCCTCTCCTTCGACGCGGTCAAATACGGGCAAAACTCCAGCATGTACGACTCGGGGCGGGACTTCTCCCCCACCGAACTCGAACGCTTCCGCTCCTCGCTCGACCGCATCTACGAAACCTTCACCTCGCGCGTCGCCGCCGGCCGCAAACTGCCCAAGGAGAAGGTGCTGCAAGTGGCCAAAGGCCGCGTGTGGAGCGGCGAAGACGCCTTCGGCCTCGGCCTTGTCGACGAACTCGGCGGCTTCAACACCGCCCTCGACGCCACCAGGCGTATCCTCAAACTGAAACCGTCGGACTCGATTGAGCTAAAGGAATTCCCCAAGCGCAAGTCCCCGCTCGAAGCCCTCGCCGCACGCTTCGGCAGCGGCGAATCCGGCGACAACTCCGACGAAGCCGAAGTCGGCACCAGCCAAACTGACTCCTACCAAGCCACCCTCACCCGCCTCCGCCCGTTCCTTCTCGCGCTGCGCGCCGTGGGTGTGTTGCCGGGTCCGCAGGGCGAATTACTGGCCCCGGAGCTGGCGCTGCACTACTAGCGAAGTGCTTCACCCGCACCTGCACCTCATCGCCTTTCGCCCAAGCAATCGCCTCTAGCAGACTGGCGACAATCTCCTGCCCGGGTCTAGGCCGCTTCACGACCGACCCTTCGCGTGCAAGACACCGAGCAGGAAGCCGATGTGTAGGTAACTGTCCAGTTCCTGAGTTTCCGCCTCGGTCAAAGATCCAGCCTGTGCCTTCTCCGACAACTCGTTTACCCGATCTTCATCGCTAGCCGGCAGACGCATGGAAAGTAAGTACCGGGCGGCGTCAGGTGTGAGAGGCTGATCGTCGTCGCGGATGATCCGCGCAAGAATAGCGGCTTCCGTATTGGGGACGACGCCGTGCGAACTCATACTTCTTTATGGTGCCTCATCTTCGTTCCCATCGATGGAGGGCGGGCTCCCAGCCCGCCAACTCACCAGCCCGCCAACTCACCAGCCCGCCAACTCAATCGAGCCGTGGTCCACTGCTCTCCACGAGTCCCAAACGCAAAGCCCAGCCGGTACACTGGAAA
>Ga0105047_10004452_pt1 | contig 24358 bp, 21 predicted proteins | sample MAT04_FD_78384 | JGI IMG/M metagenome (GOLD analysis project Ga0105047, IMG submission 78384) | Freshwater microbial communities from Lake Fryxell liftoff mats and glacier meltwater in Antarctica - MAT-04 (megahit assembly) | ecosystem: Environmental > Aquatic > Freshwater > Ice > Liftoff...
CCTCTTCGGGACCTACCTCGAACAAGCCCTCAGGGTTCTCATCGCCTCGCACACCAGATTCTCTCCCGAGCCAGCGCCGCGACCGAGTACCCCAGCTGGCGTGTTACTGACCCACGCTCCTAGACGACCACCATCGCGGTCACCGGGGTCACCGCCGCGGCGAGGTACCCACCATCCCCCTGCAGGACGGGCCACGAGAAGAGGACAGGCACCGAGAACAGGGCGGGTCGAAACTCACGGCTGCACGACCGCGGCACCGGTGGCCAACGCCTCGATGGCCTCGAGAACCGCTGGTTCAGTGGTGAACTCGCCGAGCCGGTTCAGCTTGCCCTCGCCGTGGTAGTCGCTCGAACCGGTGACCAGGAGGTCGAGCGAGCGGGCGAGCGCGGCGAGGTGGCGCACGGCATCCGCGTCGTGGTCGCGGTGGTGGACCTCGAGACCCGCCAGCCCGCCCGCAGCCATCTCCTCGACCAGCGCGTCGCGCACGACACGGCCGCGCGTGCCCGACCACGGGTGCGCGATGACCGGAACTCCCCCGGCAGCGCGCACCACCACCACGGCCTGCACCGGGTCGGGCGCGTAGTGCCCCACGTAGTAGCGGCTGTCGTTGCCGAGCCAGCGGGCGAACGCCTCGTCGCGGTGCGCGACGACCCCGGCCGCGACCAGGGCGTCGGCGATGTGCGGCCGCCCGGCCGTCGCGCCGTTCTCGACCTGGGCGCGCACGGACTCCACCGTCACGGGGATGCCGTCACGCGCCATCAGCGCGACCATCCGGTCGAGCCGGGTGTCCCGGCTCTCCCGTGCCCGGGCCAGCTCGGCGACCAGCGCAGGGTGGTCGGGGTCGGGCAGGTAGGCCAGCAGGTGGATGCTCTGCCCGCGCCGGCTGCACGACATCTCGATGCCGCGTACGAGCCTGATGCCCAGGGCCTGCGCGGCGTCGCTCGCCTCTGCCCAGCCGAGGGTGGTGTCGTGGTCGGTGAGGGCCAGCGTGGTCAGCCCCGCCTCGACCGCCCTCTGCACGACCACGCCCGGAGCCTCGGTGCCGTCACTTGCCGTCGAGTGCGTGTGCAGGTCGATGGCCACGTCGCCAGCGTAGTGGCGCCCGACACTCGGTCCCGGTGAGGCAACCTCTCCCGGCATCCCTGCGTAGTGCAGGGTGTGACGAGGCCTCGGGGAGGTGGCATGGGCCGGACCGGCAAGGCCGAGCGTGACGCCGCCTTCACGGCGTGCGTCGAGCAGGCCACCCCGTCGCTGCTGCGCACCGCGTGGCTGCTCATCGGTGAGCACGACGCGGCCCACGACCTCGTGCAAGCCGCGCTGGTGCGCACCTACGTGGCCTGGCCGCGGGTTCGGCCCGAGACCGCCATGGCCTACGCCCGGCGCATCCTGGTCAGCGAGCGCACCGACCGGTGGCGGCGCCACGGTGCGGAGCTCGCCGTGGCCACGCCTTCCGACACACCCACGGCGAACGTGAGCACCACCGAGGACCGGGACGTCGTGGTGAGCCTGCTCGCGACGCTGCCCGACCGGCAACGCCAGGTCGTCGTGCTGCGCTACTACTCCGTGATGGTCGCCCCGGGAGCCACCCTGGTGACCACCGACTCCCGCCCCCTCTTCGGCGGGTCGGGCGTGGCCGTCCTCGCCACGGTAGAGGCTCCCGACAGGTCGACCCGGTGGTCACTCGGGTCGACTGGACGGCCGACGGTCGCAACGCCAGCTGGAGCGATACCAGCTGGAGCGATACCAGCTGGAGCGATACCAGCTGGAACGATGCCGGGTAGCGGGCCCGGTGATGCCGCTCAGCCCTGGGGCGGTGCGGCCGGGCCCGGCCAGTTGCGGTCGGGCACCGGCGTGGGGCGGCCCGGCTGCTCGCCCCCGCGTTCGGCGAGGTAGTTGTCCTTGGGCACCATCACCTTGCGCCGGAAGATGCACACGACGGTGCCGTCCTGCTTGTAGCCGATCGTCTCGACGTGCACGACGCCGCGGTCATCCTTGCTCGTGCTCTCCCACTTGTCGAGCACCGTGGTCTCGCCGTACAGGGTGTCACCGTGGAAGGTCGGTGCCACGTGCCGCAGGCTCTCGATCTCGAGGTTGGCGATCGCCTTGCCGCTGACGTCGGGCACCGACATGCCGAGCAGGATCGAGTAGACGTAGTTGCCGACGACGACGTTGCGCCCGAACTGGGTCGACCCCTCCGCGTAGTTCAGGTCGAGGTGCAGGGGGTGGTGGTTCATCGTGAGCAGGCAGAACAGGTGGTCGTCGTACTCCGTCACCGTCTTGCCGGGCCAATGCTTGTAGGTCGCCCCGACCTCGAACTCCTCGTAGCTGCGCCCGAACTGCACCGATGTCTCCTTCGCTCGACGTGAGGGGGTCCATCCTCGCGCGCGCCCCCGGCATCCGGCAGGGGGCAGGGCCGTGCCGTTCCTCACGTGGCGCGCCGGGTCCGGGTGCCCACGCGGCCCGGCCCGCGCGGTAATACCCTCGCGTCATGGGTGACTTCATCGGTGCGGTCGACCAGGGCACGACGAGCACGCGCTTCATCGTCTTCGACCACGACGGGCGACCCGTGGCGAAGCACCAGCTCGAGCACGAGCAGCTGCTCCCCCGCGCCGGGTGGGTCGAGCACAACCCCCTCGAGATCTGGGACCGCACCCAGACGGTCATCGGCAGCGCCCTGGGCCAGGCGGGCATCGCGAGCTCGGACCTGGACGCCATCGGGGTCACCAACCAGCGTGAGACGGCCATCGTGTGGGACCGCCACACCGGGCGCCCGTTCCACAACGCCATCGTCTGGCAGGACACCCGCACCGACTCGATCGCCAAGGCTCTGGACGCCGACGGGCGCGGCGACGTCATCCGGCACAAGGCCGGCCTTCCCCCCGCCACCTACTTCTCGGCCGGCAAGGTGCAGTGGATGCTCGAGCACGTCGACGGCCTGCGCGCGGCGGCCGAGCGCGGCGACGCCCTCTTCGGCACGCCGGACAGCTGGGTGGTCTGGAACCTCACCGGTGGCCCCGAGGGCGGCGTGCACACCACCGACGTCACCAATGCCAGCCGCACGATGCTGATGGACCTCACCACGCTCGACTGGGATGACGAGCTGCTCGGGTTCTTCGGCATCCCGCGGGCGATGCTGCCGAGCATCAGCTCGAGCAGCGACACCACGGCCTTCGGCACCACCACCGCCCCACGCGGTGGTGCGCCCGTGCCGATCACCGGGGTGCTCGGAGACCAGCAGGCCGCGACCGTGGGCCAGGTCTGCTTCGAGCCCGGCGAGGCCAAGAACACCTACGGCACCGGAAACTTCCTGCTGCTCAACACCGGTGAGGAGCTCGTCCGCAGCAGCAACGGGCTGCTGACCACGGTGGCCTACCGGTTCGGCGACGCGAAGCCCGTCTACGCCCTCGAGGGCTCGATCGCCGTCACCGGCAGCGCGGTCCAGTGGCTGCGCGACCAGCTCGGCATCATCTCGGGCGCCTCCGAGGTCGAGACCCTCGCGGCCTCCGTCGACGACACCGGTGGCGTCTACTTCGTGCCGGCGTTCAGCGGGCTGTTCGCCCCCTACTGGCGCAGCGACGCCCGTGGCGCGATCGTCGGGCTGTCCCGCTTCAACACCAACGCGCACCTCGCGAGGGCCACCCTCGAGGCGATCTGCTACCAGTCCCGCGACGTCGTCGACGCGATGGCCGCCGACTCGGGTGTGGCTCTCACCTGCCTCAAGGTCGACGGCGGCATCACCGCGAACCGGCTGTGCATGCAGCTGCAGGCCGACGTGCTCGGGGTGCCGGTGTCCAAGCCCGTCGTGCCCGAGACCACCGCGCTGGGTGCGGCCTACGCCGCCGGGCTGGCGACGGGGTTCTGGTCGGGCACCGACGAGCTGCGCACGAAGTGGGCGGAGGACGAGCGCTGGGAGCCCCGGTGGAGCGACGCGCAGCGCCGCGACGGGTATGCCGGGTGGCAGAAGGCCGTGCAGCGCACCCTGGGCTGGGTCGACGTCGAGTAGACCGTCTGCGGCACGTCGGGCGCTCCGATGGCCGGGCCCTACGCCAGGCCCTGCCCGATGGCGCGGTGGCAGATGTCGGCGACCTCCGAGATCGTCCGGCGTCCGTACCGGAACCCCGCCGGGCTGTTCGACAGGATGGCGAGCTGGTACTCGCGGTCGTCGGCGGACACCCAGCCCGCCGAGTTGAGCCGGTAGCCGTCGGGTAGCGGCCCCCAGCCGTTCTTCGCGGCGACGTGGACCCGGCCCGACTCCGGGGCGAACACTCCCCAGCGCTGCTCTGCCACGACGTCGGCCATCAGGAAGCGGGCGACGGCGCGCCGCGAGCCGTCGAGCACGGAATCCGAGCTGAGCACGGCGCCCACCATCGCGTTGAGGTCGCCGGGGGTGGTGCGCCACAGCCCCCACCAGCCGCCGTCCATCGTCGTGTCGCCCATGCCGACGAGGTCACCGACTCGGCGCACTTCGTCGCGGCCGACCTCGGCGAGCAGTGACTCGGTGGCGGCGTTGTCGCTGCGGGTGATCATCCGCTCGGCGAGCCGGCGTCGGCGAGCGCTGAGCTGCTTGTCGTCCTGTTGCAGCTGGTGCAACACCGTGGTGAGGACGAGCACCTTGATGGTGCTGTAGCAGTAGCCCTCCTCGGCGTCGTACCGGAAGGACTGGCCACGGCGCAGGTCGACGAGCTCCAGGCCCAGGTCGCCGCTGCGGCCGTCGAGGTAGCTCTCGAGCCGGGCGGCCAGCCGTGGCGCCTCGACCCGCTGCACCGTTGCCGCCGAGGGGCTCGCGCTCGGACCCGGAGACGCCGTGGCGGATGCAGACGGGGACGCGGTGGGCGCGGCGCTCGACGTCGGCGTCCGGGCCGCGCCGACGGAGGTGCTCCCGGTCGTGTCGTCGGCCAGCACTTCGCGGACGCCGATCCCGAGGGCCCCGAGACCGAGGACGGTGCCACCCCCGACGACCAAGCGGCGCCGGGCGATCACGGCGGACGAGGCCGGCGGCGGCCGGCGCCGCTGGGCACGGGGTCGCGGGTCGGGTGGAACGGTCATCACGTCAAGCGTACGGGCGGTCCGTGGTGGTCACAGACCGCGACGAGGTCGTCGTCGACGGTGAGCAACGGCATCCCGGGTTCGCGTTCGTCGCCCTTGGCCGGCCAGCGGTGCTCGAGCGCGATGTGCACCACGGGGAGGCGACCGCGTGCCTCGTCGACCGCGGCCGTCGTCGCGGCAGTCTCCGCCGCCGGCCAGTACAGCCTGGTCACGGAGTGCCACACGACGGTGAGCACCCCGTCGTCGACCGGCTCGGCGAGCTGCTCCGCGACCCACGTCGACGCCGGCGCCTGGTCGACGACCACGGGGTGCTCGCGCGCCACGCGCAGGGCGGCGGCCAGGCGCGCATGGCGGTCGAGCTGCCAGGGCCAGACGAACGAGGTGAGGTAGGCCGCCCCCTCCTCGCTGGCGGCGTCGACGGGGGCCACGTCGCAGCCCCGCCGGTCGACGACCTCGACCGCCTCGGGCACGAAGCCCGCGGCCCCGCAGCTCGCGACGACCAGTGGTGCCTCCTGCGGACCGGCAGCCCAGCCGTCGCCCTCGAAGCGGTAGTGGTCGACGAGCAGCCCCAGCCCTGCGGACGCGCCCGGCTCGAGCAGCCGAACCCGGCGCAGGCCGGTGCGACGCACCGCCTCGGCCAGCCCCACGAGCAGGGCGACGGTGCGGGCCGGCTCATTGGTCTGCGGCGCCTCGCGCAGCGACTCGTGCAGCTCCTCGGCGTGCGCCCCGAGGACCGGGCGCACCACGGCCCACGCCTCGTGGTGGTCGAAGTCGCCTCCCAGCGCCGGGTAGAACCCCTCGAGCTGCGGCGCGTCACCGCGCAGCACGATGCGGAAGAGCCCGGCGAGCATCCGCAGCTGCGGGAACTGCCGTGCCGGGGCGTCCTCCCAGCCGACGAAGATCTCGCGGGTCACCCCGCCGACCTCCCAGTCGTCGGCCATCTCCGCGAGCAGCGCGCCGTAGAGGTGGTCGGTGTGTCCGAAGTGGTTGCGGAAGCGGTCGGCCAGCGTCTTCCCGTCGAAGGCACCCATGCCCCGCAGGCTACGCCCGCGCGGCCGCACGTCCGGCCCCGTGGCAGCATGGGCTGGTGAGCGAGCAGCAGAAGCAGGCAGACAACCGCGCCCGGGCGACCACCGACGAGTTCCGCGCCTTCGTGCGTGACGGGTGGGCGCCGCGTCGCCCGCAGGTCAGCGGCCCCTCCCCCGCGGCGGCCCCGGCCGCCGCCCGGCGTGCGGTGCTGAGCGCGGCCTTCCCCCGGCAGCGCCTCATCATCCCGGCCGGCGGCCTGAAGGTGCGCAGCAACGACACCGACTACGTGTTCCGGCCGCACACCGCCTTCGCCTGGCTGACCGGGCTGGGCGCCGACCGTGAGCCGGATGCCGTGCTCGTCCTGGAGCCGGTGGTCCCCGACGACGGCGGCACCGCCGGGCACGAGGCCGTGCTCTACTTCCGGCCCCTCGCCGACCGCGACAGCGACGAGTTCTTCGCCGACAGCCGTTACGGCGAGTTCTGGATCGGCGCGCGCCCGACCCTCGCCGACGTCGAGCTCGAGCTGGGGCTCACCGCCCGCCACATCGACGAGCTCGACGCCGCCGCGGCCAAGGATGCCGGTGAGGTGACCGTCCGGCTGGTGCGCGACGCGGACTCCGAGCTGACGGCCCGTCTCGACGCGGCGCGTAGCGAGAACGGCGCTGCCGCCGAGGGCCTCCAGGAGTCCGACGACGCGCTCGCCCACGACATCTCGCACCTGCGGATGCGCAAGGACGACCACGAGGTCGAGCAGCTGCGCGCCGCCGTCGCCGCCACCCACCACGGGTTCGAGGCGATGATCGTCGAGCTCCGCGGGGCCGTCGAGGAGGGACGGGGCGAACGCTGGCTCGAGGGCACCTTCGCCCGGCACGCCCGGCACCGCGGCAACGGGGTCGGCTACGACTCGATCTGCGCGGCCGGCGACCACGCGAACACCTTGCACTGGATCAAGAACACCGGCGAGGTGCGTGACGGCGACCTCGTGCTGATCGACGCCGGGGTCGAGGTCGACTCCCTCTACACCGCCGACATCACCCGCACGCTTCCCGCCTCCGGCAGGTTCACCGACGCCCAGCGGGAGGTCTACGACGCCGTGTTCGCCGCGCAGGAGGCCGGGCTGGCAGCCGTGCGGCCGGGCAACCGGTTCTCCGACGTGCACGCGGCCGCCATCCGGGTCATCGCCGAGCACCTGCACGCGTGGGGCCTGCTGCCCGACGGCGTGTCGGTCGACGACACCCTCGACAAGGACCACGGCCAGTACCACCGCCGCTGGATGGTGCACGGCACGTCGCACCACCTCGGGCTCGACGTGCACGACTGCGCCCTCGCCACCCGCGAGGAGTACATGGATGCCGTGCTCGAGCCCGGCGTGGTGCTCACCGTGGAACCGGGGCTCTACTTCAAGGCCGACGATCTGCTCGCCCCCGAGCGGTTCCGGGGCATCGGGGTGCGGATCGAGGACGACGTGCTCGTGACCGAGCAGGGTTGCGAGAACCTCTCGGCGGCGATGCCGCGCTCGTCGTCCGACGTGGAGGAGTGGCTCGCGCGCATCCAGCGCTGCTGAGTGCGCCGGGACGGCCTCAGCCGCGCCGGATGACGTCGAACAGCGCCGCGTGCTCGACCCCGGCGGCCTGACCGCCGCCGCCGAGGATCATGCTGAGCAGCTCTCGCGGTGCGGGGAAGTCGGAGGGCAGCGCGGTGTTGTACTCGGCGTGGGCCTCGAGGGAGTGCACCGAGGCCTCGAAGTGCTCCCCGGACACGTCGACGAAGTGCGTCGGGGTTGCGCTACCGGCCACGGCGAGCACCGTCACCCCGCCCCAGGGCTCGAGGCCCTCGTCGGTGAGGTCGCTGTGCAGCCAGCGGTTGCCGGCGTCCGCGACGGCATCCAGCGTGGCGAGCCCCACCGCGCGGTGGTCGGCCTGGTTGACCATCCCGCCGCCGAAGCGCTCGCCCCACGTCTGGGCGACGACCAGGTCGGGGCGGTGCCGCCGGATGGCGCGGGCGATGTCCCGGCGCAGGGGCACGCCGTACTCGATGGCGCCGTCGCGGTGGTCGCCGAAGTCGACGGTCTCGACCCCGACCCGGCGGGCGCTCTCCCGCTCCTCCTCCTCGCGCACCGGGGCCGCCTCGGCGGGCGACATCGTGTCGATGCCCGCCTCGCCGCGGGTCAGCAGGAAGTAGGCGACGGTCGCCCCCTCACCCACCCAGCGGTGGACGGCGGCCGCGGTGCCGTACTCGATGTCGTCCGGGTGCGCGACGACGCAGAGCACGCGCGAGAAGGAGTCCTGGAGGGGCTCGAGGGGGGCGGATTCGCGATCCATCGGCCGACCATACCGGCCCATCGGGCGCGACCGGAACCCGCACCCGTCCGACTTCGACAGTCGGGAATCCGCGTGCAGCACCGCTTCTCAGCCGCGAGGTGCCGTAGTAACTTCGAGGAACTGGGGGTGCGGTACGTCACAGTGTCGCGGTCCCGACGACTCGACGAGGAGTGGCGATGACTGAGCCGGTACGACGCCCGAGGATGGGTCTGAAGCTGGCAGCGGCCGTCGCCGTCGCCCTCACGGCATCCGGATGCCTGCAGAATCCGACCCCCACCGGCGGGGCGGGGGGAGGTGGGCTCGGCGGCTTCGTCGACGGCGGCACGGCCGACGGCGACAAGCGAGTCACGATCCTCGGGGCGTTCGGCGGTGCGGAGGCCGAGGCCTTCGAGGCCTCGCTCGCACCCTTCGAGAAGGAGTCCGGGATCGAGGTGCAGTACACCCCCGACGCGGACTTCACGACGACCGTGAAGCAGAAGGTCAACTCCGGTGACTCCCCCGACATCGGCCTCTTCCCCCAGCCCGGCGGCCTCCTGGAGTTCGCCGGGCAGGACAAGGTCAACCCGATCGACACCTACCTCGACTACGAGTCGCTGGACGCCACCCTGGTGCCGGGCCTGCTCGACTCGGCCCGCTACCGAGGTCGGGTGTACGGCGCTCCGATGCGGCTCGCCGTCAAGAGCCTCGTGTGGTACCCGAAGCCCGCGTGGGAGGACGGCGGCTACTCCGTGAAGCCGTCCTCCATGCAGGACCTCGCGTCGGTGACCGACAAGGTCAAGGCCGACGGTGCCGCCCCGTGGTGCATGGGCTGGGAGTCCGACCAGGCCACCGGTTGGGTCGGCACGGACTGGATCGAGGAGATCGTCCTGCGGATGTGGGGCCCCGACGTGTACGACCAGTGGGTCTCCCACCAGATCCCGTTCAACGACAAGCGGATCGTGCAGTCGTTCGACGAGTTCGGCAAGCTCGCGAAGACCGAGGGCAACGTGCTCGGCGGCGTCCGCGGCATCCTCAACACCCCCTTCGGGGAGACGATGAACCCCGCGTTCGGCGCCGACCCCCGGTGCTACCTCATGCGCCAGGGCAACTTCGCCTCCGGGTTCCTCCCGGCGGGCGTCCAGTCCGATCTGGACGCCAAGGTGGGCATCTTCGTCTACCCGCCGTTCGAAGGCGGCTACGAGGGCCAGGCGATCCTCGGCGGTGGTGACATCGCCGGCCTGTTCAACGGCAACGACGACGACGCCAAGGCCGTCATGAAGTTCCTCACGTCCGACAAGTTCGGCGCCGAGTGGGCCAAGGTCGGGGGCTGGCTGTCGCCGCACACCTCCTTCGACGCGAGCAACTACCCCAATGAGACCACCCGCCAGATGGCCGAGATCGCCGCGTCCGCCGACGTGTTCCGCTTCGACGGCTCCGACCTGATGCCCAAGGAGGTCGGCTCCGGCACCTTCTGGACCGGCATGGTCGAGTGGATGAGCGGTAGCTCGTCCCAGCAGGTCGCGGACAAGATCGAGGCGTCCTGGCCGAAGACCGCGGGTCAGTCGTCATGAGCAGCGCGACCACGGCGCCACCGCCCCCGACGGTCACGGATCCCACACCGGCTCCGGTCCGCGGCCCGGAGCCGGGGCCGAGCCGAGCGCGGCCGCTGCGCGTCCTCATCGGCCTCGTCGGCATGGTGCTGATCGTCTGGTTCGTCGCGAACCTCTTCCTCGGCTTCGCGTTCTACCCCGAGTGGTTCTTCGACAACAAGATCTTCATCGGGGCCCTGGCCCTCGTCGCCGGGGTCGGCGGCGCCGCCGGGTTGTTCTACTTCCTGAACATGTTCGTCGAGGGGCTCCCCCGCCGGCTGTCCGAGGGGCTCATCCCCTACGCGTTCCTCCTGCCGTCCGTCGCGTTCATCGGGCTCATGCTCATCTACCCGACGATCCAGACGATCAACTACTCGTTCGCGAACGCCGACAGCACGGCCTACGTCGGATTCGCCAACTATCGGTCGATCTTCAGCGACTCCCAGTTCTGGCAGTCGATCATCAACAACATCCTGTGGATCATCGTGGTTCCGGCGGTCACGGTCGTCTTCGGCGTGGTCGTCGCGGTGCTGGCCGACAAGCTCACCGCCCGTGGCGAGAAGCTGTCGAAGTCCTTCATCTTCTTGCCGATGGCGATCTCGTTCGTCGGCGCCTCGGCCATCTGGGGCCTCATCTACGCCTACGACAACCCCGGGTCGCCGCAGACCGGCCTGCTCAACGCCATCTGGGTCACCCTGGGCGGCGAGCCGCAGACGTGGCTCAACATCCCCACCGCGCGGCTCAACTCGTTCCTCATGATGGTGATCCTCATCTGGCTCCAGGTGGGCTTCGCGATGATCCTGCTGTCCTCGGCCATCAAGGGTGTTCCGGAGGACACCATCGAGGCCGCGCGGATCGACGGTGCGAGCGAGGTGCAGATCTTCTTCAAGGTCGTCATCCCGCAGATCAAGGGCACGATCATCACGGTGTTCATCACCGTGCTCATCCTGGTGCTGAAGGTGTTCGACATCGTCTACGTCATGACGAACGGGCGGTTCAACACCGACGTCATCGCCAACCGGTTCTTCAACGAGCTCTTCGCGAACAGCCAGGCCGGGCGGGCGACCGCGATCGTCGTCATCCTGCTTCTCGCGGTCATCCCGGTCCTGATCTACCAGGTCCGCCACTTCCGCGCCGAGGAGGCCAACCGATGAGCCGCACGCTGATGAAGGACGGACGGCCCCGTAGCGTCTTCTCGGTGATCACGATGGTGGTCCTCGTCGTGCTCTGGACGATCCCCACCCTCGGGCTCCTGGCCACGTCGTTCCGCACCCGCGACGACGCGGCGTCGTCGGGCTGGTGGACCGCTGTTCTCAACCCGTTCGGCGCCGGCTGGACCACCGAGAACTACAGCAAGGTGTTCGAGGGTTCGGACATCGGCGTCGGCCTGCTCAACAGCGTCGTCATCGCGATCCCCGCGACGATCCTGCCGATCATGTTCGCGGCCTTCGCGGCCTACGCGTTCACCTTCATGGAGTTCCGCGGCAAGGACGTCATCTTCATCGTCATCGTGGGCCTGCTCGTCGTGCCGATCCAGGTCGCGTTCCAGCCGATGCTCGACATCCTCGGGCCCGAGGGGTTGGGGATCTCGGGGCAGTACATCTCGGTCTGGTTGCTGCACACCGGTTTCGGGATGCCATTGGCGCTCTACACGCTGCGCAACTACATGGCGACGCTGCCGGTCAGCATCGTCGAGTCGGCAAAGGTCGACGGGTGCAGCCACTACCAGACGTTCTGGAAGCTCGTGGCCCCGATGGCCGTGCCGGCGATGGCGGCCTTCGCGACGCTCCAGTTCCTCTGGGTGTGGAACGACCTGCTCATCGCCAAGCTGTTCCTCAACTCCGACAACTCGACCGTCATCGTCCAGGTCCAGCAGCTGCTGGGCACCCAGGGTCAGGGCAAGGAACTGCTGACGGCTGCGGCCTTCATCTCGATGGTCGTGCCGATGATCGTGTTCTTCTCGCTCCAGCGGTTCTTCGTCCGGGGCCTCACCTCGGGTGCGGTCAAGGGCTGAGCGTCACCGCGCCGCTCGGCGCGCAAGGGCAGGGCGGTCACGCACCTCGATCGAGCCGCGGTGCAGGGCGAGGATGCCGTCCGCCTCCAGCCGCCGCAGCACCCGGTTGGTCGTCGGGCGCGAGGAGCCCGCGAGGTCACCGATGGCGTCCTGGGTCAGGGGGACGACCACGGTGCGGGCGCCCTCCAGCGCGGCGTAGCGGTCGCAGATCTCGAGGAGTCGCCGCACGATGCGCTCGTCGGCCGGGACGTGCAGGGCCTCGAGCAGGTGGTCGGAGAGCCGGGCCACCCGGTGGGCCAGCATCTCGACGAGCTGCTGCTCGACGGCGGGGTGGGCTGCCCGGAGCCGCTGGACCTCGGCGAAACCGAGGCTCAGCGTCACGGCGGGTTCGAGCGCGACGACCGAGGAGGTGCGCCGGGGCTGCAGCCCGAGCAGCGCCATCTCGCCGAACGTGTCGCCGGGGCCGAGGATCGCGAAGGTCACGGTGTCCCCCGCCGACGTGCTGCGGCGCACGGCGAGCCGACCCTCGGCGACGACGTGCACCGTGTCGGCGAGGTCGGCCTCGTGGAAGACCACCTCGCCGCGGGCGAACCGCCGCCGGCGGGTCGAGGCGAGGACGGCTCTCCGGTCGGGCTCCGACAGGCCCGTGAGCAGTGCCCAGTCCATCCCTCCAGTGCAGCACGTCCCCGACGCCTGTGTCACCGTCGGCACACAACGGGTGCCTCGGCGGTGACAGACCGGCCCGCCGCCGACGGCGAGGGTGGGGGGAAGCGGAGAGCTACTCCGCCTCCTGGTGAAGGAAGGCCCACCATGCGAACGCAGCGGACCCACCGGGGCCATCGAGACACCGCGCACCACCACCCGAGCGTGCACCGGGTGCAGGACTGCTGGGTGTGGGAGTGCGGCTGCGGCGGCAGCTCGCGCCGCACGGGCCACCAGCGACGCACGTGGCGACAGGCCCTGATCGAGGCGTTGCTCCACTCCGAGGCCCTGGCCCCGTGAGCGGTGCTCAGGCAGGCAGCGACGGAGGGGTCGCCGCGTCCCGAGCCTCCTCGAGCAGGGCCGCCTCGGCGGCGTCGTAGAGCTCCTGCGCCGCCGCCGGGGTGTGCCCGATCGCGGTCATGCCCACCCGGCCGAAGGTCGTGAGCGCGCTGAGCATGTGGAAGACCACGCCCGTCTGCCGGGCCTGGTCGAAGCTCAGCCCGCTGCGGGCCAGCAGGTCGAAGAGGTCCTCCACCCGCAGCCCCCGCAGGCTCGGGTGCTCGAAGTGGTCGGTGGCCACGAGGTGCCGTTCCTCCCCACCCGGAGTGACGAACTGCCCGGTCTCGGGGTCGTACCGGCCGTCGGTGAGGAACTGCAGGGTCAGGAAGGGGTGGGTCGTGCCCCCCTTGCGCAGGTTCACCTCGATGGCGTCCGCCTCCCAGTGCTCGCCCCGTCGCACGGTGACGAAGTCCACGGCGAACCGCCCGAGGACGCCCTCCTGGGCCAGGAGCGCACCGATCCGCTCGGCGTCCTGGGTGATCAGCCGGGCGTACGCACCGTCGGCCGGGAAGCGGCAGCCGAGGTAGGACTGGCCGCTGGGCCCCCCGAGCACCTGGTCGTGGGTCGACAGCACCTCGACCCGGCCCAGCGGGGTGACCCGCATCTGCACGCTCGGGCTGCGCAGCTCGTCACCGACGACCCGCTCCTCGACGATGCCGCCGCGTTCGTCGAGCTTGGCGAGGTAGGCACCCACGTCGATCCGGGTGTCCTCCAGCTCCATGCCCTCGACCCGGTCCGCCACCGCGCCGCGTTCCTGCGCGCTGCCCGGCTCCGGAAGGTCCGCCAGGTGTACGACCGCGTTGCCGGCGCCGGCGACCCCCTCGTTCAGCTTGACCATCGCTGCCCGGATGCCGGGGCGCTGGGCCCGCAGGGCGACCAGCGCCTCCTCGAGGTCGTCGCGCGTGTGCAGGTCCTCGACGCCCGGTGGGTAGCGCACCCCGGCGCGGGCGAAGAGCCGCCGGCATCCGGTCTTCGTCCCGAGCGGGAAGAGCCGGGGGTCCGCGCCGTACATCGGGATGCCGAGCAGCAGGGCGAGGTCGCGTTCCAGGGGGGTCGTGTTGTACGGGACCAGGTGGGAAAGCGAGCGCTCCGGAACGAGGTCGCGGATGCGCGCGATCAGGCGGGGCCGGGCGAGGATCTTCTCGGTCAGGGGCTCGGGGCCGGAGTCGTCGACCGAGACGAGGAAGAGCCGGGACCGCACGTGAGCGGGGATGACGCCGGGGAGCAGCGAGAGGTAGTAGTCCACGACGAGCGGGTTGATCGGCTGTGAGGTGACGTAGACCATCCGCAGCCGGGGCTGGCGCAGCAACAGCAGGAAGAACAAGAAGCGCTCCTCCAGCGCCTGGCTCATCCCGCCGGTGTTCGCCACGACGCGGTCGAGGGTCATCGACGGCACGATGACGACCGACTCGCGCGGGTCGTCGCGGCGCATCGCGTTCCACACCTCCGGCAGGTGCGCCTGGAGCCGGTCGAAGACTGCGTTGCGACCGTCCTCGTCGAGCTCGGCGAGGGTCGATCCGTGTTCCGCGATGTCGTTCACGACGACACCTCCGTCCTAGTGCAGTGCGATGATCTCGTGCGCCTCCACGGGCCGGCTGAAGCCCTTGAGCTCCAGGGGCCCGACGTCTCGACAGCCCACCGGCCCGGTGATGCCGTGCCGCACCCGGTGCGAGACGAGGATCTGACCCGGTCCCGCCACGGCGCACAGCCGGGCGGCGAGGTTGGTCACCGTTCCGATGGCGGCGTAGTCGTAGCGGCCCGGGAACCCGACCCGCCCGAGCGTGGCGTACCCCTGGGCGATGCCGACCCCGAACCCCAGGTCGTGGCCCTTGCGCCGCCAGCCCTGCGCCAGGACGGCGACGCGCTCACGCATGTCGACGGCCATCCGCACCGCGCGGTCGGCGGCGTCGGGACACGGGACGGGGTCGTTGAAGAAGACGAGCAACCCGTCGCCGGCGAAGTGCTCCAGCGTCCCCTCGTAGGCGAACACCAGCTCCCCGAGCGCGAGGTGGTACTCGGACAGCACCTCCATCGTCTCCTCCGGCTCGCCGCTCTCGGCGAACGGGGTGAAGCCGCGCAGGTCGGTGAACACCGAGACGATCTCGCGACGGTGGCTGCGCAGGAACGACTCGTCGCCGGTGTCGACGACCAGCTGGGCGATCTGCGGGGACAGGAAGCGGCGCAGCCGGCCGAGCCGCTCGAGCTCGGCGACCTGGGCGGCCACGCGTTCCTCGAGCTGTTGGTTCCACTCGGCGAGCGCGGCCGCCTGCGCGACCACCGTGTCGTGGTAGCGCTTGACCCGCACGAGCGAGCGCACCCTCGCGAGCAGCTCGGCCCGGTTGAGCGGCTTGGTGACGAAGTCGTCGGCCCCCGCCTCGATGGCGCGGACCTTCTCCGCATCCCCGCTCGCCGTCACCATGACCACGGGGACGAAGGACGTCGCGGGCTCCTGGCGGATCCGGCGGCAGGTCTCGTAGCCGTCCATCCCCGGCATCATGATGTCGAGCAGCACGATGTCGGGCAGACCGCGCGCGAGCAGCTCCAGCGCCTCAGCGCCGGACGAGGCGGCCAGCACCGTGAAACCCTGCGGGACGAGCACCGCGTCGAGCAGCCGGAGATTCTGGGGCAGGTCGTCGACGATGAGGACGGTGGCGTCGTCGGTCACGGCGCGCCGTCCGGTCCGCGCGCGTGGCCGCGCACCTGCTCGGGGAACTCGCGCACGCTGATCGGCTTCATGAGGTAGCCGTCGAAGCCGGAGGCGAGGGCACGGTCGCGGTCGACCTGCATCGCGAACGCGCTCACCGCGACGACGGGGATGCCGGCCGTCAGCGGGTCGGCCCGCAGCCGCGACAGCGCCGCGTGCCCGTCGATCCCGGGTAGCTGGAGGTCCATCAGGATGACGTCCGGCGCCGCGGTCCTCGCCGCGGCCAGCACCTCCTCCCCCGACGTCACCGCCGTCACCGCGAAGCCGGCGTGCTCGAGCACGTCGCGGGCCAGCTTGAGGTTGCGGGGGTTGTCCTCCACAAGAAGCACTGACAGCTCGCTCACGGCTGCACCTCCCGGCCCTCGTCGGGGACGCTGCCACCGGTCGCCACCTGGGTCAGCCGGGCGGCGAGCCAGCTGAGGTCGAGCTCGCCCTTCGAGGCCACGAACTCGATGCGGCCCCGCAGGCGCTGCCGGTCCTTCGCCGTCAGCGACTTCGCCGTGAGCACGACCACGGGGGTCGCGGCCGTGCGCGGGTCGGCCCGCAACGCGTCGACGACCTCGAACCCGTCGACCTCGGGCATGAGCAGGTCGACCAGCACGATCGACGGGTTCACGGCACGGATGACGGACAGCGCCTCCGCTCCGCCCGTGCACGTCGTCACGGTCCACCCGTGCGGCTCCAGGGTGGCCCGGACCAGCTCCAGGGCCACCGGGTCGTCGTCGATGACCACGACGTCGCGGCGTTCGCCCGCGCGGTCGACCCGCTCCGCGACCGCCCGCCACACCGCTCCGAGCAGACTGTCCTTCGACACCGGCTTCACGAGGTAGTCCGCCGCACCGAGCGCGAAGCCGTGCCCGCGTTCGGGGAGCACGGACACGACGACGACCGGTGTCGGCGCCAGCTGCGGGTCGGCCTTGATCGCGCTCAGGACGTCCCAGCCGTCCATGCCCGGCAGGTGGATGTCCAGGACGACCGCCGCGGGCCGCAGGGCCCGGACGGCCGCCAGGCCCTCCTCGCCGGTGCGCACCGCGACGGGGCGCAGCCCGGCGGCGGTGAGGTGCACCGCGACGAGCTCGGCGGAGCTCGGGTCGTCCTCGATGACGACGATGGCGCGACGGCCGTCGTCGACCGCGGGCTCGGTCCAGCCGGTCACCGGCCCGGTGTGCACCTGGCGGGGAAGGGCCAGGCCGAAGGTGCTGCCGACCCCGAGCTCGCTCTCGAGCCACATCCGGCCGCCGTGCAGCTCGACGATGCGGCGGGTCAGGGTCAACCCCAACCCGGTGCCTTCCGAGCTGGCCGCCGAGCGCGTGCCCTGCTGGAAGGAGTCGAAGATCCGGGAACGGTCGGACTCGGCGACGCCGATGCCGGTGTCCGTCACGGTGATGAGCACCTCGGGTCCCTCGGTCCAGGCGTGCACCGTGACGGTGCCGCCCGCCGGCGTGAACTTGACGGCGTTGCCGATCACGTTGAGCAGCACCTGCTTGAGCCGCAGCTCGTCGGCGGTGATGTGCGTCGGCGTTCCCGTCGGGTCGAAACCCAGCTCGACCGCGTGCTGGCCGGCGCGCTCCCGCACGAGCGCGAGCACACCCCGGATGGCGTCCGGGGCCGGGAAGGTCGTGACCTCCAGCTCCATCCGGCCGGCTTCGACCTTGGACAGGTCCAGCACGTCGTTGAGCAGTGCGAGCAGGTGCTGGCCGGCGTCGAGGATGTCCTGCACGTACTCGGCCTGGCGGTCGTTGAGCTCGCCGAACATCCGCTCGAGCAGCACCTCGGAGAAGCCGATGACCGCGTTGAGCGGGGTACGCAGCTCGTGCGACATGCTGGCGAGGAAGTCGGACTTGTGCTGGCTCGTCGTGGCGAGCTCACGCCGCTGGAGCTCGAGCTGCTCGTACAGCCGGGCGTTGGTCAGGGCGATCGCCGACTGGCTGGCGAACGCCGTGAGCAGGTCGCACGTCTCGTCGCTGAAAGCCCCCGGGGTGAGGCGTCGCACCACCAGCGCCCCCACGATCCGGTCGGGCCGGACCAACGGAATCACCACGAGGGACTTCCAGCCGGCGTCGAGCAGCAGGCGCAGGTGCGGGTCGAGCTCGATGTCGGACAGGTCGGTCACCTGGACGGGCATCCCCGAGATCGCCGCCCGGCCGACGAAGGACTCGTCCACGTGGATGCGGACCGTCTTCAGCTGCTCGCGCACGTCGTCGCTCGTGCCGTAGGTGGTGCGGACGCGGAACAGGCGGCGCTCCTCGTCGTACTCCATGAGGGACCCCCCGTCGGCGCCGGACAGATCGACGGCGTGCTCGACGATCGTTGCGAGCACTTCGTCGGGGTCGAGGGTGGAGCTGATCGCCGCCCCGATGTCGGCCAGGGCCTCCAGCTCGTCGACCTTGCGCGCCAGCTCGGCTGACCGGGACTGCAGCGCCGAGGAGAGCTCGACGTTGCGCAGCGCGAGCGCCGCCTGTTCCGCGAAGGTCGTGAGCAGGTTCTCGGTGTGCTCGTCGAACGGCTCGACGGTGGTCCGCCACACCGACAGAACGCCGACCACCTCGTCGTCGAGCAGCATGGGCGCCCCGATGATCGAGCGGTAGCCTCCACGCCGCTGCAACTCGGGCCGGTTGTACTCGGGGTCCGCGAGCACGTCGGCGATCTGCTGTGCCGTGCGGTCGAGGGCCACGCGCCCCACGAGAGAGTCACGGTCGCGCGGCACGGGGTTGTCGGCGGAGAACTCGAAGAAGTCGCGATCCAGGCCTCGGGAGCGCACCAGCTGGTAGAGGTCTCCGTCCACCACGTGGATCTGGGCGGCCTGCGCGCGGCAGATTCGGCGGGCATTGTCGACGACCGCCTCGAAGACGTCGTCCTCCGACGACGAGGCCCGGGCGAGGATCGACAGGATCTCCCGCGTCGCGGTCAGCTGCTCCTGCGCCTCGGCCAGCCGCGCGGCGAGCCAGACCGGGTCGTCCGCTTCGGCGGAACGACCGGGGGTGGTCGGTTCGTCCTGTGGCTCGCCCACGGGCCTCCGTTCACGAGGGGGACCCCGTCGTCCCCCTGGCGGTTACCCCAAGCAGTGTGCTCCCCCCGGGGCCCACCTGTCAGTGGGCAATCCGGGCCACCAGCCGGCCGGGCCGGGGCGCAGCGCCTCAGCCGACCGGCGGCAGCGGCGGAAGCTGCTGGGGCTGCTGAGGCTGCTGGGGCTGCGGTGCCGGCTGAGGCTGGGGTGCCTGCTGGGGCTGCGGTGCCGGCTGCTGCGCCACCCTGGCCTGCTCGGCCTCGCGGGCGCGGCGCACCTGCTCCTGGGCAGCGCGCATGGGGTCCATCTCGGTGAGCAGCTCGCGCCCACGCTGCACGTGCTTGTGCTCACAGAGCAGCTCGTACTTCGCGGCGACGACCAGGCTCACCGAGGTGAAGTCACGCTCACCACGGGTGAAGCGGTAGCCGACCGCGGCCCAGATCATGCCGAACACGGCGCCGAACGCCACGGTGCCCGCGACGCTGAGGATGTTGAAACCGCTCGGGTCGAACAGGGCGAAGATGGTGCCGACGAACAGGCCGAGCCAGGCGCCGGACAGCCCACCGGCGCCGAGGACACGACCGCGCGTGAGGCGGCCCGTGACACGCTCCAGCTGCTTGAGGTCGGTGCCGACGATCAGCACGTCCTGCACGGGGAACTCGTGGTCGGAGAGGTAGTCGACCGCCCGTTGGGCGTCGTCGTAGGAGTCGTAGACCCCGAGCGACATCGGGTACTCGAGCGAGAGGGTGGCGCGCAGGCCCGGGCGCGTGGGCTGGGTGCTCATGCCTCCATTATCCCCGCCCCGGGGCTGGGCCCGGACCCGCCCTCCGCGACGGCCAGCGCCTAGGGTCACGTCATGGAGTCACCGACGGCTCGACAGCTCGGCATCGGTGCCGTGGCGGTGGCCGCCGTGGCCGGCCTCGGTCTCGCCGTCGCGGGCCCGCTCACGCCGACGGACCCCACCTCGAGGTCGGCGCAGCCCCCGGCGTCGGCCCCTCCCTCGGCGTCCGCGGCGGCCGCCGCGAGCGCGACCCCGTCGCCGTCACCCACGGTCACGCCGCCGACGGTCCAGCCGCCCAAGGTGCGGGTCGCCGGCGACGACGTCTACGCGATCTCGGCCGCGGCCTCGCAGGCGTCGTTCCCCGGCAAGGCCCGGGCGCCGGTCGTCTTCCTCGTGTCCGGCGAGTCGCAGGCACAGGGCTACGGTGCGCTCCCGGCCGCAGCCGTGCAGGGTGGCGCGGTCCTGCTGACCCGGCCCGACGGCATCCCGACGGTGATCGCCGCCGAGCTGGACCGGCTCGACCCGGACCGCATCGTCCTGGTGGGCGGCGGTACCGTGCTGCGCGCCACCGTCGAACGGGCGGCAGCCGCCCATGCACCAGCCGTCGAACGGGTCGACGGGAGCAGCAGTGCAGCGACGTCGGTCGCGATGGCGCGCTACGCCTTCCGCACGGCCACGAAGGCCTGGGTCGTCTCGAGGGACCACGCCGAGCACGCGGTGGTGGCCGCTACGGCCGCCGCCGGGAGCCGGTCACCCCTGATCGTCGTCGACGGCACCGCGTCCTGGCTGCCGGCCGCCGCGGCCGACCTGCTGCGCGACCTCGCCGTCACGGACGTGACCGTCGTCGGGCCGACCGCCGCGGTGTCCACCGGCATCGCGGGCGACCTCGAGGACCTCGTCGGCGCCGAGCACGTCGTGCGTGCCACGGGCGCGGACCGCCATGCCGTCGCGGCCGAGGTCAACGCCCTCGCGTGGCCGACCCTGCCGACGGGAGTGGCCTACCTGGCGAACGGGCACACCCTGGGTGAAGCCTTCGCCGGGGCGTCCCTCGCCGGCCTGTCACAGCGCCCGCTCCACTACTCCCTGCCCTACTGCGTTCCCGCCTCGGTGCGCACCGCGCTCGTCGGGAAGAGCGTGTCGAGGGTCGTGCTGGTGGGCGGCGAGCGGTCCGTGCGCAGGCTCGCGGGTCGGCTCGAACCCTGTCGGAGCATCAGTGACCCGACCAGCGAGTGGGTGCTCGTCAACCGCCGAAACCCGTTGTCGCCGATCAGGTTCGGCCCCTCAGACCTGAAGGTGCCGCCCATGCAGCACGCCGGTGGGCACCAGATGCGCGCGGATGCGGCGGACGCGCTCGCTGAGATGGCAGCGGCCGCGGCATCCGCCGGCGCGGGACGCGTCGGCATCGACACGGCGTACCGCTCGTACGCCGTGCAGGACGCCCTCTACGACAGGTGGCTGGCCAAGCGCGGGCGCACCTGGACCGACACCTGGTACGCGCGACCGGGCCACAGCGAGCACCAGACCGGCCTGACCGTCGACCTGCTGCCCGTCGGGGAGTCGAACTGCAGCGTCAACGACTGCATCGACGAGACCCCGCAGGGACGCTGGCTGGCGCGCAACTCCTGGCGGCACGGCTACCTCCTGCGGTACGAGAAGGGCTACCGCTCCACCGTCGGGCTCGGGTTCGAGCCCTGGCACTTCCGCTTCGTGGGCAGGGCGCTGGCCCGGGCCTACCACGACGGCGGCTGGCACACCCTCGAGGCGTTCCTCGACGAGCCGGCTGCCCCGAACTACTGACCCGAGCTACTGACCCGAGACCCGGCATCCGGCCTCGAGTGCGGAAACGGTTGCCAGGGCAACCCACTTCCGCACGCACGGCGAGGTCAGCGGGCCTTGTAGTCCTCGAGGAGGCGGCGTCCGATGATCATCTTCTGGATCTCGGCGGTGCCCTCCCCGATGAGCAGCATCGGGGCCTCGCGGTAGAGGCGCTCGATCTCGTACTCCTTGGAGTAGCCGTAGCCACCGTGGATGCGGAAGCTCTGCTCCACGACGTTCGCGCAGTTCTCCGAGGCCAGGTACTTCGCCATCCCGGCCTCGAGGTCGTTGCGCTCGCCGGCGTCCTTGAGCCGGGCTGCCTTGACCATCATCTGGTGACTGGCCTCGACCATGGTCGCCATGTCGGCGAGGCGGAACAGGATGCCCTGGTGCTCGGCGATCTTCTTGCCGAAGGTCTCACGCAGCTGGCTGTAGGCGATGCCGAGTTCGAAGGCCCGCAGCGACACTCCGCAGGCGCGGGCCGCGACGTTCACGCGACCCACCTCGACGCCGTCCATCATCTGGTAGAAGCCCTTGCCCGGCGCTCCGCCGAGCAGCTGCGCGTCACCGGTGCGGTGCCCCTCCAGAATCAGCTCGGTGGTGTCGACTCCCTTGTAGCCCATCTTCTCGATCTTGCCGGGCACCGTGACACCCTGGGCCGTCTCGCCGAAGCCGGACTCCTTGTCGATGAGGAAGGTCGACATGTTCTTGTACGGGCTGTCGCTCTCGCCGAGATCGGTGCGCATGAGCACCGCGACCAGGTTGGCCGAGCCGCCGTTGGTCAGCCACATCTTCTGACCGGTGAGCACCCACTCGTCGCCGTCGCGCACCGCCTTGCTGCGGATCGCCGCGACGTCCGAGCCCATCCCGGGCTCCGACATCGAGAACGCGCCCCGCACCTCACCGGTCGCCATCTTCGGCAGGTAGCGCTGCTTCTGCTCCTCGGTGCCGTGCTGGAGGATGAGGTAGGCGACGATGAAGTGGGTGTTGATGATGCCGCTCACCGACATCCAGCCGCGGGCGATCTCCTCGACGACCAGGGCGTAGGTCAGCAGCGACTCGCCGAGCCCGCCGTACTCCTCGGGGATCATCAGGCCGAAGATCCCCATCTCCTTCATGCCCTCGACGATGTCGGTCGGGTACTCGTCGCGGTGCTCGAGCGCGGTCGCGACCGGGATGATCTGCTCGTCGACGAACTCGCGCACCAGCTTGATGAGCTCGTGCTGCTCCTCGGTGAGGCCGTCCGTGGTCTGGAGTCGGGACATGCGCAATCGCCGCCTTCGGCTGTGGTCTTGGGTCTGCCCCACGAGTATGCCGTCGGCCCGCCCGCCGATGGAGCCGGCGTGGGTGTGAGTCCTCCCACCCCCACCGCTGCGTCCGCCTCGACGGCTGCGGGGCGAGGGGCCACCATGGTGCGATGACGCCCGTCGCGAGCCCCGACGCCCGGACGGCCCCCACCCCGCCGCCGGTCGTCGGTGGCCGGTACGCCCCGATTCTGGGCCTGCGACGCAACGCCGTCCACTTCGCCGAGAGCACCTGGCGCCGGCACGGGGACCTCGTGCACCTGGTGATCGGCCCGCCCGGCGCGAGCCGTGACGTGTGGTGGGTGCACCACCCCGACGGCGCCGCCCGGGTGCTGTCCGGCACGTCGTGGCGGGCCTACTCCAAGCAGGACCGCGTGCACGACGAGATCGTCACGTGGCTCGGCCCCGGCCTGCTCACCGCAGAGGGCGAGGACTGGACGCGCCAGAAGCGCTTCCTGCAGCCGCTGTTCACCAAGGCGGCCGTCGGGGGCTACGCCGACCTGATGGTGGGCGAGATCGAGACGGTCGTGGGCGAGTGGGACGTCGAGGGCTCCCCCACGGTGGACCTCAGCCTGCAGATGCAGCGGCTCACCCTGCGGGTGGTGCTCGCCGCCCTGTTCGGTGAGGCGGCCGACGACCTGCTGCCCCACGTGCGTCGCTCCTTCCCGGCGGTCTCGGACACGATCCTGCGCCGCGGGCTGGGCGCGGTGCGGATGCCGGCCGGCATCCCGACCCGCCGCGTGCGCCGTGGCCGGGCGGCGCGCGACGAGCTCTTCGGCATGTGCGACGCCATCGTCGCCGCGCGCCGCGAAGGGCGCACCAGCGGGAAGACCGACCTGCTCAGCCTCCTGCTCGCAGCCCGCGACGGCGACGAGCGGCTCGGCGACGAGGAGGTGCGCAGCCAGGTGCTGCTGTTCATGATGGCCGGGCACGAGACCACGGCCATCGCGCTCACCTTCGCCCTGCACCTGCTCGGGCGCCACCAGCACCTGCAGGACGCCGTACGCGCGGAGGTGCACGGGGTGCTCGGCGACCAGCCCCCGACCGCTGCGAGGGTGTCCGAGCTGCCGTTGACGACGGCGGTGCTCAAGGAGGCCATGCGCCTGTACCCCTCGGCGCCGATACTGGGGCGGATGACCGTCGAGGAGGACGACCTTCTGGGCCACCGGGTGTCCCCCGGCACCACCGTCGTCGTCGTGCCCTGGACCATCCACCGCCACCCCGACTTCTGGGTCGACCCGCTCGTGTTCGACCCGACCCGCTTCACGGGCACCGGCGCCCGCCCCGAGCCGGCGCACCGCTACGCGTGGATGCCGTTCGGCGGCGGCCCGCGGGCCTGCATCGGCCAGCACTTCTCGATGGTCGAGGCGGCCCTGGCCCTGTCGCTCATCCTGCGCGAGCACCGGGTCACCTCGCTGGGGAACACCGACCAGGTGCCGGTCAGCTCGCTCATCACCCTGTTCCCCATCGAGCCGGTGCTGGCCCGGGTCGAGCGCCTCGGCTGACGCGCTGACTTTCCCGCCGTCACTGTGACGGCGGGGAAGTTCCCGCGTGGCGGCGAAGCTTCCCCGCCGATGCGGAACATCCGGGTCATCACCGTGATGGCGGGGAAGTTCAAGGTGCCAACCGGGAAATGCAGTGGTGCGGCCGTGCCCTGGTGCGTCACGCTGGGAGGTGAGCGCACGGCATCCGCCGTCGTGCCACGCCCTGAACCGGGACGAGAGAGAA
>Ga0105047_10004454_pt1 | contig 24352 bp, 21 predicted proteins | sample MAT04_FD_78384 | JGI IMG/M metagenome (GOLD analysis project Ga0105047, IMG submission 78384) | Freshwater microbial communities from Lake Fryxell liftoff mats and glacier meltwater in Antarctica - MAT-04 (megahit assembly) | ecosystem: Environmental > Aquatic > Freshwater > Ice > Liftoff...
CCGTGACTCGCGGCAATTCCGGGCTACTGATGCAGGTCGCCCTCGGCAACCAGCTTCTCCAAGCAAAGATCGGGTTCGTCGGCGATCAAGCGGTCGAGCCAGTAGGTGCTCTCGAACAGGGCCAGCAACGTGCCGTCGGAGCGTTTCAGCACGTCGACGCCGCGCATCGACTTGAGCCGCTCCTGACCGTCGGCATCGGTGCGTCGACATACCCGGTACGCCGTCGGCGTCAGCTCGATCGCCGCGCCGAACTCGTTCTCGAGCCGGTAGCTGACCACCTCGAACTGCATGGGGCCCACTGCGGCCAGGACGGGCGCCTGATCGCCGGTATCGGGGTCGCGCAGCACCTGCACCACCCCTTCCTCGTCGAGCTGGGCGATGCCCTTGCGGAACTGCTTGTACCGACCGGTGTCCTTCACCCGGGCGACCGAGAAGTGCTCGGGCGCGAAGCTGGGGATCTGCGGGAACGTCACCGGGTCGGACTCGAAGAGCGAGTCGCCGACGCGCACGTCGCCGGCGTTGACCAGCCCCACGACATCGCCGGGAAAGGCCTCGTCGACCGTCTCGCGGTCTTGGCCAAACACCTGGTGGGCGTACTTGGTGGCGAACGGCTTGCCGCTGCGCCCGTGGGTGACCACCATGCCCCGCTCGAATTTGCCCGAACACACCCGCACGAACGCAATGCGGTCGCGGTGGCTCGGATCCATGTTGGCCGCAACCTTGAACACGAACCCCGAGAACGGGCTCTCGAGCGGTCGGACCCCACCCTCGACCGTCGGACGGGCACGCGGCGGATCGACCAGATCGATGACGCCATCGAGGAGCTTGCGCACCCCGAAGTTGGTCATGGCCGAGCCGACGAACGTGGGAGTGGTCTTGCCGGCGAGGAACGAGTCACGATCCAGGGTCTGGCCGGTGGCCTCGAAGAGCTCGAGCTCATCGGACGCCTCGGACCAGGCGTCGCCCTCTTCCGCTGCGGCCCGCTCGACGTCGATGACCTCCTCGGGGGCCATCGTCGAACCCCGAGCCGTCCGGGTGAAGCGGGTGTACTCGCCGGTGCGGCGATCGATCACGCCACGGAAGTCGCCGGCGTACCCCACCGGCCACGTCACCGGCGTGGGCTGCAGCCCGATCATCGACTCGATCTCGTCGAGCAACTCGAGACCGTCGCGTCCGGGCCGGTCCCACTTGTTGATGAACGTCAGCAGCGGAAGGCCGCGATCGCGGCACACTTCGAACAACTTGAGCGTCTGCGGCTCGATGCCCTTGGCGGCGTCGAGCACCATGACCGCCCCATCGGCAGCGGTGAGCACCCGGTAGGTGTCCTCGGAGAAGTCGCGGTGACCGGGCGTGTCGAGGAGGTTGACCACGCAATTGCGGTAGGGGAACTGCAGCACGGTCGACGTGATCGAGATGCCGCGCTGCTGTTCGAGCGCCATCCAATCCGATGTGGCGGAACGGCGATCGCTGCGCGCCTTCACCGAACCGGCCTCGTGGCTGATGGCACCGCCGTACAGGAGGAACTTCTCGGTCAGCGTGGTTTTGCCGGCATCGGGGTGGCTGATGATGGCGAAGGTTCGGCGTCGCTGCGATTCGGCGACAAGGTCAGACATTCCACAAGGGTAGAGGGTGGCGCCCCCCGCCCGGACGGGGTTACAGCGACGCGTACACGGCGTCGATGAGCGCAGCGGTACGGGGATCGCCGGCGATTCCGAGGTCCATCTTGTTCATCACGTAGCCGAAGCCGATGTTGGCCTCGTAGTCGGCGAAGCCCACCGACCCGCCGGCTCCGTAGTGGCCGAACGACGACGGGCTACCAAGCTTGGCGAAGTCGGAGTTGCGCATGAAGCCCAACCCGAACGGGATGTCGAACACCAGCACCGCGTCGGGTCCGGTGCTGCGGATCTCGATGGCGTTGCGCATGGTCTGATCGTTGATGAGCCGCACCCCATCGACCTCGCCGACCGTAGCGGCGTACATCCTGGCCAGCGAGGGGGCGTTGGTCACACCGTTCGCTGCAGGGATCTCGGCCTGCCAGGTCTCGGGGCGGTTCCAGATGTCCTGGTCGGCGAAGGCCCCACCCGGCGCTGACAGCGCCCGGGCGATCAGGCTGTCGGGGCCCATCAACATGGCGAGCATCTCGATCATGCCCGGCTGGGGACCCTCGGGATCGCCGAAGTGCACCCCTGGCGGCGGACCGAGCGGGATGAGCGGAATGACGCGCTCGATCTGCTCGGACGGCAGACCGATCCAGAAGTCCAGCCCGAGTGGCCCCGCAACCTCATCGGCGAAGAACTGGCCGACCGATTTCCCGCTGACCCGGCGGATGACCTCGCCCACCAACCATCCGTAGGTGACGGCGTGGTAGCCCCGGTCGGTGCCGGGCTCCCAGATGGGCACAGAATCGGCGAGCGCCTCGACGACCGGATCCCACGCAATCGCCTGCTCGTAGGTCATGGGGCGGTCGACGTCGGGCAATCCGATCCGGTGGGACAGGAGCCACGACACCGGAGCGTCACCCTTGCCGTGGGCGGCGAACTCGGGCCAGTACTTCGACACCGGCGCGTCGACATCGAGTAGGCCCCGCTCGACGAGGATGTGGGCACAGATCGCAGTGGCCCCCTTGGTGGTCGAGAAGACCATCTGAAGATCCTTCGGTCCATAGGGCGTGGCGCCGTCCATCTCGGTCACCCCGCCGTGCAGGTCGACGACGAGCTGACCGTCGCGATAGAGCGCCACTGCCGCCCCGACATCGCCGCGTGCGTCGAAGTTGCCGACGAAGGCTTCGCGCACCTTCTCGTACCCGGGTGCTACGAATCCGTTGACCTCGACCATGTCATCTCCCCGTCTGTCGCCGCTCCCGGTCAGCGCTGACGCAATGACCGGAGCTGATTGCCCGGGGTGATCGTAGGCTCAGTTGTTGCGGACGGTGAATTGCGCGAAACGCTGGTAGGTGCTGCCGCTGACCGTGAGCACCTCGGCGAGGAGGCTGTGGGGGCCCTCGCTGAACGTGGTGAAGTCGAAGCCGTTCACGCCGAGGTCGAACGGCGTCGTCGATACGCGGTCGGGCTCGCCGGCTCCGGAGGGGTTGTCGATCCAGTACCGGACCCGCTGCACGTCGGGAGCGTCGAAGAAGACCCAGACACGGCGGCCGACGCGGGCGCTGTTGAGTGCCTCGGGGACGGAATGGTCGGCGCGTTGGCTGACGAAAAGTCCTTCGCTGGTGACCGGTGGGATCGTGGTGGTGGTCTCGCCCGGCACGGTCGGCCCCGCGGTGGTGGGGATCGGCACGGTGGTGGTCGCACCCGGCGCCGTGGTTGTGGTGGTCGGCGTGGTGGTGGGCGCAGGGTCGGTCGGGTCAGGTCGGCGCCGGGAGGTGGTCGGAGGGATCGGCGCCACGGTGGTGGTTGGTGCCGCGGCAGTGATCGCCATCTCCTCGCGAGCCTTGTTGGCCTGGTACGCCATCGGCCCCGCGACCGAGGCCGTCACCGACGCCGAGGTCGTGAGCGCCATGAGGACGCGGAACGACAACATGCTGCGAAGGAACAACAAGACTGCGGCCCTGGCCCGCCGGCGATACGACTTCATCGGCGCGGCCTTCACGCAGACACCATCGGCCTGTGAGCAGACGCGGCGAATGAGCAATTTGCTTGCTCATTCGTCGGGTGTCCGCTCATGGCGTCCTGTTCTAGTTCTGATCGAGGTGAATGATGCCGAGCCGTACGGCGCTGAGAACAGCGTGGGTCAGGCTTTGGGTATCGAGCTTGCGGTAAATGGCGTTGAGGTGGTTGTGCACGGTTTTCTGGGTGATCCCGAGCTCTCGGGCCACCTGCTTGGTGCCGTATCCGTTGGCGATCTTCTGCAGGATCTCGACCTGACGGTCGCTGAGCAGATCCTCGACTGCGGCGGCATCCTCTGCCGCCCGGAGCATGGAAACGGCAAGTGCGGGACTGAGGAACGTCTCGCCCGAGGCGACGCCGCGAATGGTTTCGAGCACCTCCGTGAACGATGTTCCCTTGGTCAGGTACCCAGAAGCGCCCGCTCCTATCGCTGCACGGGTTCGACCAGGGTCGTCATGCATGGTGAGCACGAGCACCCGGACCCCCGGAAGTTCGGTGGTGATTCGTCGAGTTGCCTCGACGCCGTCGAGCACCGGCATGGAGAGGTCCATGAGCACGATGTCGGGCGAGGCACTTCGGGCGAGCTCGACGGCCTCTTCGCCGTTGGAGGCCTCGCCGACGACTTCCTCGCCGGCAGCTTCGAGTCCGCGGCGTATCCCCTCTCGCAGGATCTGGTGATCATCGGCCAACAGGATCTTCAGCATCATGAACCTTCCTTGGAGCCAGCATTCGTCCCGACCGTGACTGAAATCGTGGTCCCGAGATCGAGCTGGCTATCGATTGATATACGTCCGCCGATGACATCGGCCCGCTCTCGCATCCCGACGAGGCCGTATGCGCTGTCGCGTACGCCCCTCGTTGCATCGAAACCACGCCCGTCGTCGATGATCGTGAGTTCGCTGGAACCCTCGTTCACTGTCCAGCGCACATCGACCTGGTCGGCCTTCGCGTGCTTGTCGACATTGTTCAGCGCTTCTTGGAGGATCCGCAGCAACTCGTTCTCGACGGGTATTGGCATTTTCTCTGTCGGGTTAGCCACTGTGAACCTCACCTCGATTCCTGTTCGTTCGGCGAAGCGGTCGATCAGCTCTTTGCCGACCACCGTGAGTGGCCGGCCTTCGCTGATGCCTGAACGAAGCTGACGCAACGTTTCACGCAATTCATCGAGCGCAGTTTGTACATCGGCATATAGTTGCGTGAGCTGAATAAAATTCGCACCTTCTGTCGCGATAAATCTTTCCAGTTCGAAACTGATGTATGTCAGCCATTGCCCAAGGCGGTCGTGGAGGTCACGCGCAATGCGAATTCGCTCCTCCTCGGCCCCGAGCGAGCGGAGCCGTCCGAACCAGCGGGCGTTGTCGAGCGTGAGGGCCACGACATCGGCCATTCCCATGAGGAGGCGGCGATCGCGCTCCTTGAAATGGCCCGGCACCGGATGCTCGATGCCGAGCACGCCGACCGTGCGCCCACGGGCTTCGAGGCGGGTATACAGGCCCGAACCGGAGCCGGCCGAGATGCCCCCGAGCGAACCCGTGGTGAGGTCGGGCACCATCCATGGCTCGTCGCTGTCCATGGCTTGACGGAGGTGTACCGGCAGCTCGTCGACCGACGACGTGGGCTTCACCGCGCAGCCCTCGGCCAGCTTGGGCGTCCACTCGTCGTGGACCTCGTCGAACTCGAGAAGGCAAATGACATTGCCACGGAACGTGTTGACCACCTGCACCCGCGCGGCCTCGAGCGCCTCGCGCTGATTGAGGCTGATGGGCAGCGTGCGAGCCACCGAGTTCAACATGGTCAACAGGTCGTTGGTCTCGGCAAGGGTGTCGACCTGGCCGGCGAGCAACACCCGGCGTCGTTCGGACTCGAGCAGGCGAGTGCGGAGGAAGGCAGCGGCAGCGGCAATGAGGGCCATCGACCCCAACAAGAGGCCAACCGAGCGGTCCCAGGTGATCGCAGTCGAACCGTCCGAGAAGAGATCGCCCACGACCATCGCCAGCCAGCCCACGGCGAGCGCACCGGCGGCACTGACGTACCCCCACCCGAAAGCGGCCACGGCGATGGCCGCCATGAGACAGAAGGCGAACGGTGACGACGGACCGCCGGAGTAGCCGATGCCGAGCCCGAGGATGAGGACGTCGGTGAGCCCCACGATGCGGTCGAGCCGCACCTTCGAGCCCATCTTGATGGGCAGCGTGGTGCGCCAACAGGTGAGGAAGAGGCAGATCGAGAGGGTGACGACGACGGCGTAGGAGCCCTTGAAGGCCTCGGCGGCGCCGAAGATCATGCCGTACATGACCGCAGCCCACCGGAACGAGTTGACCGTCGGTGAGACGGTGCCTCGAACGTGCGGCGGGACCTCGAGGTTGCGGGCGGTGTCGTCGAGGCCACCGAACGGTAGCGACCGGATGGCGGCAACCATGTCGCCCGAGGTGAGCGCGGTGTCCGACGAGCGGGCCCGGGGCGCGTCATCGCCCGAGCGGGAATTGGGCGCGACTGCCGAACTCATCGTGGGCTTGCCGTTTTCGGACAATGAGCTCCTCGAATCGTTCCTCGAGCGCGTGGCAACGCTATTTTGGCGCTCTCGCAGGATCCGGACAGTCTCCGGGGGTGCCAAAGGCCATATCATCTTATCGTGCAGGAACGATAGGACTTTGAGAGCGGGGCGCCGGCCGGGTGACTGGATCTGATGGCCTACGCTTCGAAATCGTGGCCGACGACCCGATGAATCCCGCTGAGAACTCCGAGGTGGTGAACTTTCCGGGGGCTCGACGCCCGGACCGACGGTACAGCGTCGATGCCGCGGGCTTGGAGATCTCGGTGGTCGAATGGGGCGATCGGGAACATTCACCCATGCTGTTCGCCCACGGCGGGTTCGATTTCGCCGAGACCCTCAACGTCTTCGCCCCGCTGCTCGCCGCCGAGGGCTGGCGGGTCGTCAGTTGGGACCACCGGGGCCACGGGAACTCCGCCTGGGCCGATCTCTACAGCTGGGAGGCCGACCTGCGCGACGCCGCGTCGGTGCTCGAGACGCTCGGTCCGGCACCGTTGCCGATGGTGGGACACTCCAAGGGCGGGGCCCTGTCGCTGCAGCTTGCCGAGGCCTTTCCGCACCGGTTCACCCACCTCGTCAACCTCGACGGCATGCCGTCGCGCCGCTCGATGCCCGACGTGGCCGAGCATGAGCGGACCAAGATGCTGGCCAAGGAGCTCGAGGCCTGGCTCGACCACCGTCGACGGGTGTCCGACAAGGTCCGTCGACCCGGGACCCTTGACGAGTTGGCTACCCGTCGCGGCCTCATGAACACCCGGCTCAGCCACGAGTGGTTGCGCTACCTGGTGACCGTGGGCGGTCGTCGTGACGCCGACGGATGGCGCTGGCGGATCGACCCCACCCTGCGCATGGGCGGGTTCGGGCCCTGGCGTCCCGAGTGGTCGATGATGCGCCTTCCCGGGCTCTCGATGCCCTTCATGGCGGTCCTGGGTTTGGAACTCGAGGTCATGGGTTGGGGAACCCGTCCCGGCGACGTCACCCCGTACCTCCCGTCAGGGGCACGGTTCGAGCAGCTCGAAGGAATCGGCCATTTCATGCATATCGAGCAGCCGGAACTGATCCGCGACATGGTGGTCGACTTCGTGGGGAACCCCACATGAGATCCGCCTCCTCCGACCAGACCTCCGACGGCGCTGTCACCTGGCTGCGTCACGGCCGCATCGACTTGGCACTGCACCGGGTGGGCGGCGGTACCGGCCGACCACTGCTGATGCTGCACGGGCTCGCCGAGCGCACCCCCGAGGACCTGCCACCGTGGGCCGTCTCGTGGCCCGGACCCGTGTGGGGGCTCGACTTCACCGGTCACGGACGCTCGAGTCTCTCGCGCGGGGGTGGCTACACGGCCGAGATGCTGCTCGGCGATGCCGACGCCGCCCTCGAGTACCTCGGGGAGGCCACCCTCATCGGGCGCGGGCTCGGCGGATACATAGCGCTGCTCCTCGCCGGAGCACGCGCATCGCGGGTTCACGGCAGCATCGTGTGCGACGGGCCCGGGATCGCCGGTGGGGGCATTCAGCCCGGTTCACCGTTCGTCGTGATCCCCCGGTTCGGTCGGGGAGCCACGCCCGACCCCTTCGCCCTCGTCGAGCTCGCCCGAGATGTCCGACCACCCGACTACGTACTGAACTACGTGCGCTTCGCCTTCGAGTCCTCGCCCGCTGCCGATCCGGTGGTGGTGTCGGCCACGGTGCGCCCCGAGTGGTTGGCGGCGGTCGCCGCCGAGCCGGGAGTCGTCGAGGTGTCCCGGTCGGATGCCCTGACGATGTTCGCCGCCGAATCGCCCTGAGCCGATCGGCCACCGACGGTCTCGATGCCGCCTGAGGGCTGCCTCGAGGGCTGCGCTCGACCTACCAGGTGGGGTCGTAGGAGATGAGCCGAGCGGCGTCGGGCTCGGACAAGGGCTTGGCGATGAGGAAGCCCTGGGCGATGTCACAACCGAGGCTGCGCAGCGCGCCGAGGTCGGACTCGGTTTCGACGCCTTCGGCGATGCACTGAAGCCCCAGTGTCCTGGCAAGGTCGATGACCGACCGCACGATCGCCGCGTTGTCGCGGTCGCCGCCGATACCGTCGACGAAGCTGCGGTCGATCTTCACCACGTCGATTGGGAACGATCGAAGGTAGGTGAGCGACGAATAGCCCGTTCCGAAATCGTCGAGCGCCAGCTTCAAACCAAGCGCCTTCAGGCGTTCCAGCACCGTGATCGACCGGTCGACGTCGTCGAGGAGGATCGACTCGGTGATCTCGAGCTCGAGGTTCTCGGGGTTGACCCCGGTCTCCTCGAGGACCGCTTCGATGTCGGAGATGAGCGACGGTTTCACCAGTTGCTTGCCCGACAGGTTGACGCCCATGGTGAACCGGTCGCCGCCGGGCAGAGTCTTGGACCAACGCGCCAGCGTGGCACAGGCCTCCTCGATCACCCACGAGCCGATCGGGATGATGAGGCCCGACTGTTCGGCGATCGAGATGAACTCGCCCGGCGCCAACAGGCCGTGTTCGGGATGCTGCCAGCGGATGAGCGCCTCCGCGCCGATGATGTGACCAGTGCGCAACGAGATCTGCGGTTGGTAGAAGAGCCGGAGCTCGTTGCGTCGCAACGCCCGTCGCAGTCCGGTCTCGACGGTGAGACGGTCGACGGCGCGGGCCCGCAGGTTGCCGTTGAACACCTCGGTGCGGTCGCGGCCTCGCAGCTTGGCCTCGTGCAGGGCGGCGTTGGCATCGCGGATGACCGAGGCGGGGTCGCCACGGGTCCCGTCGGTGACGGCCACCCCCGCGGTGAAGGTCATCAGCAGTTCGACCTCGGCCATGCCGACGCGCCCCGACACGGCCTTGCGAATGCGTTCGGCCAGGGCTTGCGCCCCTTCGGCCGACTCGAGACCCTCCATGACGATGGCGAACTCGTCGGCGCCGAAACGGGCGACCATGTCACGGGACCACACCAGCCCGGTGAGCTTGCGGGCGGTCTGTTCGAGGAGGTCATCGCCGACCTTGTGGCCGAGGCTCTCGTTGATCACCCGGAAGTTGTCGAGGTCGAGGAACACCACGGCGACCCACGTGCCGTCGTTGGCGCTGCGGGCCATTGCCTCGGCGAGGCGCTTGGTGAGCAACGCCCGGTTCGGGAGGTCGGTGAGCGGATCGTGAGTGGCTTCCCACTCGAGGCGCTGCTCGAACTGCTTGCGTTCGGTGATGTCGCGCAGCACCGCTGAGATGCGGTTGAGCTCACCCGACTTGAGGGTGTCCGGCACGACCATGGCCGAGAAGGGCTCCCACGCCCCGCCGATCGACTGCAGGGTGACCTCGCCGTGCCAGATCTCGCGGGCGACCATGTGCTGACCGATGACCGCAACGGCGTCGCTCGGCTGGGTCTTGAACGTGAGCGGCACCATGTCGGGTGTGAGCGCCAGGTCCTGCTCGACGCCGAGGAACCGACGGGCCGCCGGGTTGAGATACAGCGGGATCAGCCCGGGGTCCATCACCATCACGAGGTCGCTGGACGCCTCCATGAGCGTGTACAGCCGCGCCTGGTCCTCCTCGGCGCGCACCCGGGCCGTGATGTCCTCGACCGCCCAGAGGTAGTTCGTGATTTCACCGAAGTTGTCGGTCTGGGGAAGGATCCGGGCCGAACACCAGCGCAGCTCGCCATCGGGTCGCAGGAAGCGCATCTGGGTGGTCGAGGCCGCCGCAGCGTCACCGGCGGTGCTCCACGTGGCCAGCGCCGCTTGCAGGTCGCCGTCGTGGATGTGGTTCGAGAGCTCGTCGCGCAGCAGGTAGTTGGCGGCGGTGCCCATGATCTGCTTGAGGCGTGCGTTGAGGAAGACGAAGTTGCCGTCACGATCCTGGAGGCCGATGCCGAAGGGGGCCTCGTTGACAATGGTGCGGAATCGCTCCTCGCTCGAACGAAGGGCACTCGTGCCGGCAACGCGCCGCGACGCATCGCGCAGTGTCACCAGGATCTGCGGTTCACCGCTGTGGTCGAGCGCCACGACGTCGACGTCGAACCAGGCGTTGGATGAATCCCCGGTCGCCACCTGGCAGCACACGGTTTCGGTGGGCCCCGTGGGCCTCGTGGGCCTCGTGGGCCCCGACTGGCGGGTGCCGCGGGCCGCGCTCTCGACGCGGGACCGGATGGCCGGGCGATTGGCGTCGTCGATGAGGTTGCCGAGGTCGATCCCGCTGAGAGACTGCGGCCGATGGCCCAGGATCGGGTACACCGACGGCGACGCCCACGAGATGGTGCCCTCGGGTGTGCAGATCAGCGAAGCGAGCCCGGCGTTGGTGAGATAGGACCAGAGTTGCTGGGACTCGTCAGCGGCCATCGCGAGATCGGAGGATCGCTCGGCAGAATGGTTGTCGAGCAGCATCGAAGGCGGCGCGGGATGACGCTGGTCGGACATATCAACGATCCATCGGCAGCTTTCGCCGGAACTGGAGGCGGCGTGGGCAAAACCCCCCTCGCCCCGGACTCAGCGATGAGGGCACCGCAATCGGGCTGCAGCCGTCAGGGCGCGGCGGCCTCGTCGAGGTCGGCGACGATCTCGGTCACGCGCATCTTCGCGGCGTCGAGGCGTTCGCGGCACAGCGCCACCAGATCAGCGGCGCGGGCCACGTGGTCGGCGAGGTGGTCGATGTCGAGCTGATCGTCCTCGAGGCGCGCCAGGATGGTTTCCAATTCGGCCATCGCCGCGGCGTATCCGGGGGTCTCGTCGCTCATAGGTCCGTCACCGTACCGGTCGCGGTCGAGAGCACCGCGCCGTCGATCAAGGTCGTGACCAGCTCGGCCCCGACCGCGACATCGCCGGCGCGAGCCACCCGCCCGTCGGTGGTGCGGGTGATCGACCAACCGCGGGCCAACGCGATGGCCGGGTCGTAGGCCCGCACCGTGGAGGCGATGGCGTCGAGGCGACGCTCGCCCTCAGCGATACGCCGAGGGGCCACCGCGGCGACCGATGCCAGGGCGGCGTCGAGTCGCGCCGAACTGCGGATGAGGTGGAAGTCGGTGAATCGACGGACCTGGTGCGACGACGTGGCGAGGCGGGTCGACGCTCGGTCGAGTCCACCGACCGAGCTCCGGGCGATTCGCGACGCCAGGCGCTCGAGTGTGACATCGCCACGATCGAGCCGGGCCGACGCGGTGTCGCAGATGGCGTCCCAGAGCTGCTCGATCATCTGGGCACCGCTGTTCACCCGCTCGATGATCGCCGCGGCGCAGGCGGTGGGGGTCTTGAGCGAGCGGTGGGCCACCTCGTCGGCCACGCTACGGTCGATCTCGTGGCCAAGGCCGGTCCACACGGGCACGGTGCTGGTGGCGATGGCCCGGGCGATGAGCTCGTGGTCGAACGCGACCAGATCGGTGCGTGCTCCACCGCCTCGCACCAAGGCGATGAGGTCGACGCCGCTGGCTGCAGCGGCACCGATGGCGGCGATGACCGTGGGGACCGCCTCAGCCCCTTGGACCCGGGCATCGATGGCCACCACGTCGAACGCCAGATCCGATCCGGTGAACTCGGCCATGAAGTCGGCATGGGCTGCGCTCCCGAGACTGGTGATGAGCCCGATCCGTAGGGGCAGCGGATGCAGCGCGAGGGCCTTGTTGGTCTCGAGGAGGCCCTCGGCCCGCAACGTCGCCAGCAGACGGTCGCGCTCGGCGGCCAGGTTGCCCAACGTGAACACGGGGTCGATGCCCGACATCTTCAGCTGCAGTTGGCTCCGGGGACCGTAGATCTCGATGGCGCCGCGTATCCGTACCCTCACCCCATCGGACATCCGCACTCCGCCACCGCTGCGCTTGAGGTGGCGGTTGACGTTCTGGCGATGCCACTCGAACAACGTCACGGCCAGGGTGTGGGAGGGCTGACGGTTGTTCTCGCCGGGCTCGGACAGGCTGAAATAGACGTGCCCGGCGCTCGACCGTTGCAGGTTCGAGATCTCGCCCTCGATCCAGATCTCGCCGCCGAGCGTCTCGGAAATGACGGCATTCACCCAGTTGGTGAGTTGGGGGATCGTCCAGGTGACGGGTTCGGACACGGCGGTCAGGCTACTGATCGGTCCACGGCGCCGGGGTCCCGGTCCATACTGCTAGGACGATGGAGGCGGCCGACGACGAGATGGCGGGTACCGCGACCAGCACCGCCCAGGCGCGTTCCACCATTCGAGGGGTGCTCGGATTCCAGATCCTGGCCAACGGCTTGGGCCTGTCGGTGGTGCTGCTCTACGTCAGCCTGTTGTTCCCCGCCAATGGTTCGGCGGCGGAGCGGACGCTCAACCTGCGGGTCTTCGGCAGCTACCTGGCCGTGAACGTGCTGCTGGCCCTGCCCCTCAACCTGGTGCTGTTGCGACGGGCGGTGGTGTGGGTGCGCGAGGGGACCAAGCCCACCGGCCGTCAACGCTGGCTGGTGATGCGACTACCACTGCTCGAGACCGGTTCGGCATTCGTGAGCTGGGTGGGCGCGGCGGTGCTGTTCGGCGTGCTCAACGATGAAGCCCGGCGGGCGTCGCTCGGCATCGGGTTGGCCGGGGTGGTCACCTGCACGCTGTTGTACCTCCTGCTCGAAGGTCACTTCCGCCCTGTGTTCGCTTTGGCGCTCCAGGACGCCGACCTGCCCGAGGGCCGGCGCGATGTGATGCCGCGGCTGGTGCTGGCGTGGCTGCTCGGCAGCGGCATCCCGTTCGCCGTGATCGGAGCGGCGCCGTTGCTCGACGACGGCTTCGATTCGTCGCGGCTGCCCTGGATTGCGGGGATGGGTCTGCTCGGGGGCTGTGTCGTGATGACCGCGGCGGCGATCTCGGTGTCGCGCCCGCTCAACCGTCTGCGCGACGTGTTGCGCGACGTGGAGCAGGGCGATCTCGACATCCACGTGCCGGTCGACGACCTGGGGGAGCTCGGACGCCTGGCCGAGGGCATCAACGACTTGGTGGCCGGCCTGCGTGAGCGCGAACAGCTGCGCGACCTGTTCGGCCGCCAGGTGGGCCAAGCGGCCATGGCGGTGGGCGCCGGCGCGGGCGGTGGCTTCGAGGCCGGCGGCGAAACACGCGACGTGACGGTGCTCTTCGTCGACCTCCAGGGCTACACGGCGTTCAGCGAAACTCATCCGCCCGAGGAGGTCGTTGCCATGCTCAACCGCTTCTTCCGGGTGGTGGTGGCCGCGGTCACCCGCGAGGGCGGGTGGGTCAACAAGTTCGAGGGCGACGCTGCCATGTGCGTGTTCGGCGCGCCGCAGCCCGATGAGTCCCATGCGGTGCAGTCCTTGCGGGCCGCCTCGGGGTTGCGCCGCGACCTTTCCCGCGTGGACGACGTGCCACCCGCTGGCATCGGCGTGGCCAGTGGACAGGTGATCGCTGGCTACATCGGCACCCCGGAACGTTTCGAGTACACCGTCATCGGCAACTGCGTGAACGTGGCAGCGCGGCTGTGCGACCTGGCCAAGGACGAGCGCTCCGGAGTACTGGTCTCGACCGATACCTTCGCGGCCGCCGGCGAGCCGGACGGTTGGACCGATGCCGGCCGGTTCCGTATCCGGGGTCGATCGCAGCGAACCCCGGCCGTCACGATCGTCAGCTCGCGCCGCCGGCGCTGAGCCGACCTCGGAGCGAGCGCTCAGTCGCCGAGGTCGTGGGCCAGGTCGTTGCCGAGCAGGGTGCGGTAGAGCTCGGTGTAGAGCCCTCTGGCGGCGAGCAGCTCGGGGTGGGTGCCTCGCTCGACGATGCGGCCCTCCTCCATGACGAGGATCTGATCGGCCGCGGTGATCGTCGAGAGCCGGTGGGCGATCACGATGGATGTGCGCCCGGTCAGGGCGGTCGCGAGCGCCATCTGTACGAGGTGCTCGTTCTCGCTGTCGAGGTGACTGGTCGCCTCGTCGAGGATCACGATGGCTGGATCCTTGACCAGCATCCGGGCGATGGCGAGGCGCTGCTTCTCGCCGCCCGACAACCGGTAGCCCCGCTCGCCGACCACGGTGTCGAAACCGTCGGGAAGCCGTTCGATCACGTCGAGGACCTGGGCCGAGTTGCAGGCGTCGCGTAGCTCGGAGTCGGTGGCGTCAGGTCGGGCGTAGCGCAGGTTCTCCCCAACGGTGGTGTGGAACATGTGCGGGTCTTGGGCGACGATGCCGATGGCGGCCCGCAGGCTCTGCAACGACACCTCGCGCAGGTCGTGGCCGTCGATGGTGATCGAACCGCTGGTCACGTCGTACAGGCGGGTCACCAACGCCGACATCGTCGATTTACCGGCACCGGACGGCCCCACCAGCGCCACCATCTGTCCGGGCTCGATGACCGCGGACACTCCATGGAGCACGGTGTCGGTGACGTCGCTCTGGCGGGCGAAGTTGCCTTCGAGCGAGGCGACAGCGGTCTGCGAGGCCGACGGGTAGTGGAAGGTGACGTTGTCGAACTCGATGCGACCCAGCACCGGCTCGAGCACCTCGGGGTCGTCGGCATCGTGGATCGGCGTGGGCGTGTCGAGCACCTCGAAGACCCGCTCGAAGCTGACGAACGCGGACATCACGTCGATGCGGGCGTTGGTGAGTGAGGTGAGGGGCTCGTAGATTCGCAGCACCAGCGCCGCCAGCGCCGTGAGAGTGCCGAGGGTGATGGCACCGTCGATGACCTGTCTGCCGCCCCACCAGTAGATGGCCGCGGTGCCGATGGCACCGACGAGGCCCATGACCGCCATGAACGTGCGGGTGAGCATGGCCGAGCGCACCCCGAGGTCACGTACCTTCGCAGCTCGGCGAGCGAAGCCGCGGAGCTCGTTGCGCTCGTCGCCGTAGGTCTTGACCAACATGGCGCCCGACACGCCGAAGCGTTCGGTCATGATGTTGTTCATCTCGGCGTTCTCCTGCATGCCATCGCGGGTGATGACGGCCAGTCGGCGACCGATGCGTTTGGCGGGGAAGATGAACAACGGCAGGAGCAGCACCGATGCAATGGTGAGCCGCCATTCGAGCTGGGCCATGGCGGCCAAGGTGACAATGACGGTGATGACATTCGACACCACGGTGCCGAGCGTGCCCGTGAAGGCCCGTTGAGCGCCGATGACGTCGTTGTTGAGGCGGCTGACCAGCGACCCGGTCGGGGTGCGGGTGAAGAACGCGAGGGGCAGCCGCTGCACGTGATCGAACAGCTCGGTGCGCAGGTCGTAGATGAGGCCTTCGCCGATGCGGGTCGACCAGTAGCGCTCCACGAGGCCCAGCAGGGCCGCGGCCAGGGCAGCGACCACGACGAAGATCGAGAGAATGGTGAGCAGCCCGCGGTCGCCCGCACTGATGGCGTTGTCGACGATGGCTTTGAACAGCAGCGGCGGTGCCAGGCCCAGCAATGCCTCGACCACGATGGTGGCGAGGAAGCCCACCAGCATGAGCCGGTAGGGGCGGGCGTAGTGCCCGACCCGGCCGACCAACGATCGGTCGAGCTTGCGGTTCCGAGCCTCGTCGTCGCTGTGCTGCATGCGATAGAGCACGTGCACGATGTAGTGACCTCAAGGGGGTTTGATGGCGGAGAGTGGGGGATTCGAACCCCCGGAGGCTTGCACCTCAACGGTTTTCGAGACCGTCCCATTCGTCCGCTCTGGCAACTCTCCGGGGACGAGGATAGCCGACGGGCCGCGGGGTCCGTGCCGGGTTACTGACGGGTCTCGTCGTCGCCGGCATCGGCGGCGCCACGACGATTGGCGAAGAAGTCCGACAACAGGAGGCCGCATTCGGCACCGAGCACGCCGGCCCTGGTGGGGTATTCGTGGTTGAGGCGGGGGTCGCTGCCCAAGTGGTACAACGACCCGGTGGCGCCGGCCTTCATATCGGCGGCGCCGAAGACGAGCCCACCGATGCGGGCGGCCCAGAGCGCGCCGGCACACATCGGGCAAGGTTCGAGGGTGACGACGACGGTGACGTCGTTGAGCCGCCACGATCCTGCCAGCTGCGCCGCCTGCCGAAGCACCAGCACCTCGGCATGGGCCGTGGGGTCGTGATCTATGGTGCGACGGTTGCCGGCGGTGGCGATGACCTCGCCGTCGCGCACGGCCACTGCTCCGATCGGGAGGTCGCCGGCGGCAACGGCATCGTGGGCCGCGGCGATCGCCAGCCGCATGAAGCGCTCGGGCTCTGCGGCTACGGCGGCGTCGATGGTCATGACCGAATCGTAGGGCAGCCGCTCATGAGCCCAGCCGGTCGAGCGGTTCGCCACCGGCGATGCGGGCGAGGTCGTCGAGCGAGAGACCCACGAGTGTGGACAGGCGGCTGCGTCCGGGTGCGGCGGCGACCGCAACGATGTGTTCGACGCCGATGACGCGGGCCCCCGAAGCCTCCGCTGATGCCAGCCCGGTGGGCGAATCTTCGACCGCGACGCAGCGGGCGATGTCGACACCGAGCAGCGCTGCGGCCTTCAGGTAGGCCTCGGGGTGCGGCTTGCCCTCGGTGACCTCGTCGCCGGTGACTGATACGCCGAATACCCCGGGCGGAGCGGAACGCAGGATCTCGTCGGCCAGTACCCGGTAACTCATGGTGACGAGCGCGCACGGGATTGCGGCCTCGCCGAGCCGTTCGAGGAGAGCTCGTGCCCCCGGCTGCCAAGGCACCTCGACCGCAACGGACTGCAGCACCCGTTCGAGGAGGAACTCGATGATCGCGTGGTTCTCCAACGGCACGCCCCGCGCCTGCAGGGTGGCGGCGGCGTGGGGGAGTGCGCTGCCGACCAGGGCCGCAGCATCCTCTTCGGTCCAGGGTGCGTCGTAGCGCGCCGCGAGCTCGGTCTCGGCCAGGATCCACGCCGGCTCGGTGTCGACAAGGGTTCCGTCGAGGTCCCAGAGGACGGCGGCGGGTGGGATCAGCTTGGGGTCAGGCACTCGTCGAGTTTGGCGCGGAACGCGGGGCCCAGATGTCGTTGCACCGTTCGCACACCTCGGCGGGGATGATGCCGACCCGCATCAGCAGGCCGAACGCCTGGCACCCCAGGCAGAACCCGACGAAGGCCTCGAGCGACGCGGCGAGGACCAGCACGCCCAGCACGATCTGCGCGGCACCCCAGTTGTCGAAGCCGTACGTGAGGATGAGGGCGGTGATGGTGAAGACCGCGCCGACGGCCTGGGCGAAGCGCTTGGGCGGACCGGCGACGGGGCGCGGCTCGATGGGCAGTCGGGGAGTGACGACCCGGGTGACGAACTGGCCGAGGGGGCTGAGCGTGGGGCCGCTCGCGACCCGGGCGACGAACCCGTAGGCCAGCACGATGGTGAGCCAGCGCAGATCGGCGGCGATGGCGGTGACCGCCATGACCACGACGCCGGTGGCCACGAGGCGGGCCGAAACCTCGTTGACCGGGTCCGGGAACGAGAAGAACCGCTCGCGGGTGGCGGGTACCGACTCGGACGTCGCTGCGCTGGTCAGGTTGTCGGTGGTTGGGCCGTCGGTGGTTGGGCCGTCGGTGGTAGTGCTCATCGTGATCTCCTCGCCGCGGGCGCTGAAATCCCGAGCATATCGATCAACAATACGTGGCCCGCTCAAATTCCCACAGTCTTCGAGCGTTTTGTCCCGCCAGCCTTCCGGCTACCCGGAAGGTTGGCGGGACAAAACGAGTGCCCGGGGCCGACCGCACGAGCGTGGAAGCTTCGGGGGCGGACCTGGCGGAGACGGTGGGATTCGAACCCACGGTGAGTTGCCCCACACACGCTTTCCAAGCGTGCCGATTCGGCCGCTCTCGCACGTCTCCGAGTCGTTGACTGGCAGCGATGGTAGCGGGTGGTCGTGACCGAACCAGTAATTCCACGGCTATGCTGCTTCGGGTCCGTGGTCTCGTGAGGCGGTCGGGTCCTGTGCAACTCTGGGCCGTGAAACGGGTCAGGGCCGGAAGGCAGCAGCCCTCAGCGGATACCGGGGTGTGCCGCAGATCGCCTGACCGTCTCACCAGGCCACGGGCAAGCTCAGGCTCTGGCAGGGTTCGCTGTCACCCAAGGCTCAGCCACAGCAACCCGATCTGGGTGAGGTTGAACACGGCGTGGGCGACGATGCCCGTTCCCAGGCGTCCCGTCAGCTTGGCGAGGAATCCCAGGCCGAATCCCATCACCGACAGGCTCACGATCAAGTCGATGTTGCCCCACCCCTCGCCGGCGGTGAAGTGCGCGGCCCCGAAGATCACCGCCTGGATCACCACGGCAATCCAGCCGCCGAACCGTGACAGCAATCCCCGCAACATGACGCCGCGCAGCAGGATCTCCTCGGTGATCGGGGCCACCACACCGGCCAGCACGAGGAGGTAGACGAAGACGCCGACGCTGCGGCCGTTCTCGGCCACGTCGTTGAGGTTCGAGCCCTTCGGGAGACCGATGAGGGTGGTGATCACGTTGATGACGATCAACGTGATCATGAGACCGAACGCCGCGGCGATGCCCAAGGGGATGTCGATCCACCGGAACCTGAGCCCCAGGTCGGCGACGAAGCGCCGGGTGCCCCAGCGCCATGAGGCGAACCAGGCGGTGACCGGCATTCCGACCGTACCGACCACGAGGAGGGCGAGCGACAGCAGCCCGGCGATCAACGAGGTCTCGTCGAGGGCGCCGAGCAGCTGCCCGGCGATGGTGGTGACGACCATGAACCCGATGGCGAGCCACGCTGCAGCCATGGGCAGCGGGGTGATGTGGGGGAACCACGTCTCGTCGGGTTCAGCGACGACCGGTGGAGCCGGCAGGACCCACCGGTATCCGTCCCACCAGAGCCAGTGCTGGGCGCTGGGATCCTGATACCAACCCGGTGGGGCGAGCGGCGGGGGCGAAGTCACGTCGACAGGATACGGACGAACGGCTGGCGGTGACTCGGACGCGGGCCGTCAGGCTGTCACGATCCTCAGCGGAGCGGGCGGCGCCGGCGGTCGTGCTGTCAGGGGGTGCCAAGTAGTCTGGCCCGATGGCCCACCAATCGCTCTACCGTCGGTATCGGCCGCGCCGTTTCGCCGATCTGCGCGGTCAGGATCACGTCGTCAAGGCGCTGCGAAACGCCGTCGCCCAGGGCAGCGAGGGCCACGCCTACCTCTTCAGTGGCCCCCGCGGAACCGGCAAGACCTCCACCGCCCGAATCTTGGCCAAGGCGCTCAACTGCCTCGACCTCGTCGATGGCGAACCCTGCGGCGTGTGTGAGAGCTGCCTGTCCATCGAACACGGCAACAGCTACGACCTGTTCGAGCTCGATGCGGCGTCCAACAACGGCGTCGACGCCATGCGCGAGCTCATCAGCCGCACCGTCGTCGGCTCGCCCGGGCGCACCAAGGTGTACATCCTCGACGAGGTGCACATGCTGTCGGCGGCCGCGTCCAACGCACTGCTCAAGACGCTCGAGGAACCGCCCGAGCACGTGTGCTTCGTGCTGGCCACCACCGACCCGCAGAAGGTGCTGCCCACCATCCGGTCGCGCACCCAGCACTTCGAATTCTCGCTGCTGTCGGCAACCGAGCTGGCCGACTACGTCCGCTGGATCAGCGAAGACGCCGGGCTGGGGGTCGACGAGGAGTCGGTCGCCCATGTCGTGCGTCAGGGCCGGGGCTCGGCCCGCGACACGTTGTCCACCCTCGACATGGTGGTGGCAGCGGGAGGAGTCAGCGACCGTGCCGAGTCGGTGTCGGAGATCATGTTGGCGCTCGTCGATCGCGACACCGCCCGGGTGATGATCGCCGTGGCCGACGCCGTGGCGCAGGGCCGCGAACCCCGGGTACTGGCGGAACAGTTGCTGGTGTCATTGCGCGACGCGTTCCTGTCGTCGGTGCATGCCGGTCTCGACCACCTGTCCGACAGCGACCAAGAGCAGATGGCGCAGCTGGCCACCTCGCTCGGCACCGCCACCATCACCCGGGCCCTCGAGTCGGTCGGTGCCGCCATGGTCGACATGCGCCAGGCCGCCGACCCCCGAGTACCCCTCGAGGTCGCGCTCATCCGGCTGACCAGCCCGGCCACCGACACCTCCGCCAGCGCGCTGCTCGAACGCATCGAAGAGCTCGAACGGCGCGTGGCCCGAGGCGTGGTGGCGCCGGCCGGATCGGCAGCGCCTGCTGCTCCTGCTGCACCCGCGCCGCCGCCGGCCGCCGCCAAGGGCCCTGCAGCACCGGGGTCCCATTCGGCTCCGGCAGCTCCGGCGTCGCCACGGGCGACGGCCCCCAGCGCACCGGCGCCCGTCACCCCCGTCGCCCCCGTCGTCGATGACCCGGGCCAGTACGACGCCGAGCCCGCTGCCGGAACACCCTCCAGTCCCGCAGCCATCCGGGCCGAGTTGGCTCGCAAACGCGGCGATGCTCCAGCACCGGTGCCGCGTGCAGCCGTCGTGGCCGAGCCCACCGGAGTGCCTGGCGCTGCCCCGTCCCGACCCGGTGCTGCACCGTCGGCGCCCGGTCGCCCATCATCGTCAGCAGCGCCAACACCCGCACCCGCGCCCGCACCGCCAGCGCCGTTGCAGGCCGTCCCGCCGGTGGCCGCGTCGTCCGAGGACACCGCCGACCCCGCACCGGTCGCCGCCGCTCATGCGCCAGGCCCGGGCCCGAGCCCGGCACTCTCGCTCGTTCCCGATCCGCCGGCCGCCGCCGAGAGCGATGCCCTGCCGTCGGTCGACGAGCTGGGCGCGGCGATGACCGAGTCGGTGCTGGGCGCCGTCAAGGGCATGGCCAAGGCCATCTACTCGGGTGGTCGCTTCCTCGAGGTGTCCAACGGTCGCGCCGTGTTCGTGCTCAACAACGCCGCCACCTGTGAGCGGGCCGAACGCAGCCGCACCGACGTCGAGGCGGCGCTCGCAGCCCACTTCGGCCGGCCCGTGCCGCTCAAGCTGATCGACGAGGACGCGGCATCAAAGGCCGGTGGCCCCGCGGCCCCCGGCGCGGCCGCCCGCACCGATGCCGGCTCGTCCACCGGGACAGCCGCCAACGGCCCCCCGGCCGCATCGGCCGGCGGCGAAGCAACGACGCCGACCGTGGCCGACGAGTTCGAGGACGAACATCTCATCGACCTGTCCCAGCTGGAGGACGCCACCGATGTGTCCACCTCGGGGGTCGACAAAGTGATCCAGGCCTTCCCCGGGGCCGCCCTGATCGACGAGGAGAACTGATGACCGACACACCAGAACCGACAGCTGGCCTGGGAGGCCTCGATTTCGGTGCCCTCATGGGCGCGGCGCAGAACATGCAAGCCCAGATGGCCGAGACCCAGAACCGGCTGGCGACCACCATCGTCGAGGGCCAGTCCGGGGGCGGCGCCGTTGCGGTGTCGGTCACCGGGGCGTTCCAATTCCAGAGCGTGCGCATCACGCCCGACGCCGTCGACCCCGATGACATCACAATGCTCGAAGACCTGGTGCTCGCGGCGTTGCGTGACGCCACCAGCAAGGTCGAGGCCCTGCAGGCCGAAGCCAACCCCATGAGCGGACTCGACCTGGGAGGACTCGGCGGCCTCCTCGGCGGCGGCTCTTGATGGCCTCGGTCGCTATGTCTCCGGCTCGCTTCGCTTCGTCGTCTCCGCTCCTCGGCGGCTCGTAAATGGCGGACTACGCCCACTCGATCCAGGAGCTCATCGACGCCTTCGGCAAACTTCCCGGCATCGGTCCCAAATCGGCTCAACGCATCACCTTCCACCTGTTGAAGGTCGACAAGTCCGAATCCAAGCGCTTGGTGGCCGCCATCTCCACGGCGGTCGAGAAGGTCAGCTTCTGCACCCGGTGCTTCAACCTCGCAGAGGGCGAGCTCTGCGCCATCTGCGCCGACGACCAACGTGATGGTCAATCGCTGTGCGTGGTCGAGGAACCCCGCGATGTCGTCGCCATCGAACGCACCCGCGAGTTCCGGGGCCGCTACCACGTGCTCGGTGGAGCCATCGACCACCTCCAGGGCGTCGGCCCCGATGCGCTCAAGATCAAGGAATTGCTGAGTCGGGTGCAGTCCGAGGGCATCACCGAGGTGATCCTGTGCACCAATCCCAACATCGAGGGTGAAGCGACGGCGCTGTACCTCTCCCGGGTCCTCGACGTGCCGGGGCTCACTGTGTCGCGCATCGCCAGCGGCCTGCCCGTGGGCGGCGACCTCGAGTACGCCGACGAGCTCACGCTGGGCCGGGCCTTGGAAGGGCGCAGGGTCGTCGAGCGGTAGGGTTTCGGCTCATGTCGAACGAACGTCAGCTCATCGGGTCCGGCTCACCCTGGGAACTCACCGTTGGCTACAGCAGAGCGGTTCGCGTCGGCAGCCGGGTCTTCGTTGCGGGCACCGCCCCCAAGTTCGACGACGGCCTGTGCTCGCCCGATGCCGGTGTGCAGGCGCGGCGGTGCTTCGAGATCATCGGTGAGGCGCTCGAGTCCGCCGGATCGTGTTTCGCCGATGTGGTGCGCACGCGCATCTACCTCATCGACCCCGCCGATTTCGAGGCGGTCGGCACGGTTCATGGTGAGATGTTCCACGATGTGCGACCGGCCAACACCACCGTCGTGGTGGCGGCGCTGCTCGACGCTTCCTGGAAGGTCGAGATCGAGGTCGAGGCCATCATCAGCCAGGAGCGTCAGCCCATCCGCTGATCGAGTCGGCCGGCGGCGCCTGGCTGCTCCGGGCGCGATACGAGCGTCGTCTCAGTAGACGCGCACCGTGTCGCCGGAGCGGATCACGCCGTCGCGTAGCACCTTGGCGTAGATGCGGGAGTCGCCCGGGTGGCGGTCGACATCGATGCGACGGAAGTTCCGCTCGATGAAGAACGGCTTGAGATTGGAGCACGGCTCGCTCCACTCGCTGAGCTCGAGCAGCACCCCGTCGTCGCCGAGTTCCATCCGCGCGCCGGGACGGATCGCCGACCAGTCGATTCCGACGAGGTCGATATTCTCGCCGGCGTCGCCGGGCCCGACGGGGTGACCCTCCGCCGCAAGTCGCTCGATCACCTCGGTGGACCACAGGCACATCGCCTGCCACACGCGACCGTGGTGCTTGCGGGTGTTCTGGCGGTCACCCTCGATGCCGCGGTAGCCGACGACCGCCCGGGCGATCTCGGGCTTGGGCACCCCGCCCGCCGACGCGTTGATCCGAGAGATCCGGCCGGTGTGGTCGGGTGTGCCCGCACCCAGCGCCGCGACCGTGCGGCCGATGTCGGACAGGTGATGGGTGGCGTCGTGGATGGCGTGGCGGACAACTCCTGCCAGGTCGGCCTCCGCTCCGTTGAGGATCGCGACGCGAGCCCGGTCCGACGCGCTCACCTTCGCCCACAGGCGCACCATCCGGCTGGCCTCTTCGTCGATCCGCGTCAGCTCACGAAGGACATCGATCTCGACGGGTGCGTCCGACGCCAGCGCATCGGCGGCGGGCCGGCCCTGCACCGCTGGGCGGTCGTCGATGAGCATCAGTTCCATCAGCCCGGCCATCGACCACAGCATGCGCTTGCAGTGCCGCAGGTACTCGGCGGGCGACCACACCGTGGGCTCGGGTCGACGGTTGAGGACCTCGGCGTCGATGCCCTGCACCGAGTGGGTGAACCAGTCGCCCAGGTTGCGCAGCGTGCCGGCTACGTCGTCGTTGGTGTAGGCCGATCCATCGAAGCGACAGAGTTCGCAGTGCTCGATGACGCCGGTGCTGTGGTGGAACATCGCAGAACGCTAGCGCTGACCACGGGCTGGGCGTTGCGCCGGGTCGGGTGAGGGCGACGGCGTGGAAGGAACGCGGAAGTGGCGGCACCGACATCGGCTCGATGTCGGTGCCGCCGGGGCTGGCGAGAGGGGAAGTACCCGCGGGATCAGGCGCCGGTGGTCGTCGTGGCGCCGGCGCCATCGGCGGGAGCGCCAGCCGGCGCAGAGCCACCGTGGCGGCCCGGTCCACCGTGGCGCTCACCACGAGGGCCGCCGGCCGGCTTCACGTTGTTCACGCGTTCGGTGATGCGCTCGGCTTCGCCGCTCAGCCGCTCGTCGGCCTGCGCCTGGGTGATCTCGCCGGCGGTGACCTTTTCGGCCAGCTTGGTCGTCTCGGCGGCCAGCATGGCGTCGGTGACCGTGGTCAGGTCGACGCCCTTCTCGGTGGCGACCGCTGCGATCGTCTTGCCGGCATCGAGTTCGGTGCGGAGTTCCTCGCCGGTGAGGCCGAGGGCCGTCGCTGCTGCCTCGGCGCCGGGGCCACCGCCCTTGCCATCACGACCGCCGCGCCCGCCGCCATGATCGCCGCCGCCGCCGCCGCCGGCGGGTCGGGCGGCCTCGATGGCGGCGATGAC
>Ga0105047_10004455_pt1 | contig 24349 bp, 16 predicted proteins | sample MAT04_FD_78384 | JGI IMG/M metagenome (GOLD analysis project Ga0105047, IMG submission 78384) | Freshwater microbial communities from Lake Fryxell liftoff mats and glacier meltwater in Antarctica - MAT-04 (megahit assembly) | ecosystem: Environmental > Aquatic > Freshwater > Ice > Liftoff...
TGCTGGCTTCTTTGATGAGGATATCGCTGGAAAACGCGGGCGCACAATCCGGTTTTTTAATTTTGGTTAGAGATGGAAAACTATTAATTTCAGCTCAAGCGTCCGTAGTTGCTGAAGATGTCGCGGTGCTGCAATTTACGCCTGTTGAAGAATGTCAGGATTTACCTGTGACGGTGATTAATTTTGTGGAAAGGACTCGCTCGGACGTGGTGTTGAGCAATGCGGCGGCTGAGGGGCGATTTACGGCAGATCCTTATGTGGTAAGACACCAACTCAAATCTCTTTTGTGTATGCCGATAGTCAATCAACGCAAATTAATCGGCCTTCTTTATTTAGAAAACAACTTAACTGTCGGAGCGTTTAATGCCCACAGATTGGAAGTTTTAAGGCTGCTTTCTTCTCAAGTTGCTATTTCTTTAGACAATGCTCTGCTTTACAATTCGGTGGAGCATAAAGTGCAAGAACGGACGCAGGAGTTAAATGAAAAAAACGAGCGTTTAGAACAAACTTTGCGCGAACTAAAACTCACTCAAGCTCAATTAATTCAAACTGAAAAAATGTCTAGTTTGGGGCAAATGGTGGCTGGTGTTGCTCACGAAATTAATAATCCTGTAAGTTTCATCTACGGTAATCTCAATCCAGCTAGCGAATACGTGAAAGACTTGCTGAAATTGATTGCTCTTTACCAGCAGCACTATCCCGAACCTGTTGATGAAATCCTAGAGGAAATAGAAACAATTGAACTGGAATTTTTGAGCGAAGATTTACAAAAGCTGCTGGATTCGATGAAAGTGGGAGCGGAAAGAATCCGGGATATTGTGTTGAGTTTGCGGAATTTCTCGCGCCTCGACGAAGCGCAAATGAAGTCTGTTGATATCCATGAAGGCATCGACAGTACGGTGATGTTGCTGCAACCGCGCCTGAGAAAAGAGGGCGGCCGTTTGGGGATTGAGGTGATTAAAAATTATGCCAAGTTGCCGTTAATTACTTGTTATGCGTCGCAGTTAAATCAGGTATTTATGAATATTTTGACAAATGCGATCGATGCGCTGCTGTTGGCAAGAGATTGCCAGAAAACGTCTCAAAACACTCCTAATATTACAATTTCTACGGAGGTGACAGACCGCAATTCTGTAATAATTAGAATGGCTGACAGCGGGCCGGGAATGAACAATGAGGTGCTGCACCAGATATTCGATCCGTTTTTTACAACTAAGCCGGTGGGTTCGGGAACTGGTTTGGGATTGTCTATTTCTCACTCGATTGTTGTTAGTTCTCATGGCGGAAATTTGACTTGTGTGTCTGTACCGGGAGAGGGGAGTGAGTTTGTTATTGAAATTCCGATCGCCCCACGGCAAGTTTTGTAAAGAAAGAAAGGCGAATATAAGGCGAATAGAATTCAATACGGTTTAGATGCAGACGGCGGTTGAAACCGCGCCTACAAAAACAAAACCCGCCTCCGCGGGTTGAAGATCGGAGGTACAGTTTCAACCGTACGTCCGATCTAAGAAAATTGTACTTGGCGGTATAAATCGCCGATCGCAATTTCGACATTCACCGATTCCAGTCGCAAAGTATCGCCCAAACCATACTCCGAAAGCACCCATAGCCCTTGTTCATTGCGTCGAAACATCTCTACTATGGGCTGTTCAACTTGCACCAAGACATACTCTTGCAGCGTTGAAAATTGGCGATATTTAGCAAATTTTGCGCCGCGATCTATGGCTTCAGTTGAAGGTGATAAAACTTCGATAATCAAGGAAGGAAATTGCACCAATTGCGGAGCGTTATCGCGATCGTCGCAAGTTACGACAACATCAGGATAAAAATACTTTCGCCCTGGTTCTACTTGGACTTTGACATCGGCGATGTAAGGTTCGCAAGGGCGATCGACAAGGGCATCATCTAATATCCTGAAGAAATTTCCTGAAATCCGATTGTGATTGCGGGTGCCGCCTGTCATAGCGACGACTTCGCCATCCCAATACTCGTAGCGTTCCTCTTGGGTGGGTTCCCAAGTCAGGTATTCTGCTGCGCTCATCAATTGGCGATCGGGTAAAGCAACCATAATGCGATCGGGAATGAAGTATGTTTCTAGGATAACAGGAAGATTGGCTTCCCTGGACACTCTTGAAGTATTGAAAATATTAAGCGATCGCCTACAATAATAGTATCCCAATCTAAAATTCAAAATCTAAAATGGTATGACTACACTCATTAAACCTAAGCCCACCTTAGAAGATTTCCTGAAACTTCCAGAAACCAAGCCCGCCTCAGAATTTATCAATGAACAAATCATTCAAAAACCTATGCCTCAAGGTGAACATAGCACATTACAGGGTGAACTCTGCACTGTCATTAACCAGATAGCTAAAGTACAGAAAGTTGCTTGTGCATTTCCAGAGTTGCGCTGCACTTTTGGCGGTGCAGGAATTGTCCCTGATGTGACTGTATTCCGATGGGAAAGAATTCCCTTTTTGCGATCTGGAAGAATTGCTAACCGCTTTGAAATTCATCCAGACTGGTCGATTGAAATTCTGTCCCCGGAACAAAGCCAAACAAAAGTGTTGAGTAAATTACTGCATTGTTCCCGAAATGGTACTGAATTGGGATGGTTGCTCGATCCTGAAGAAGAAAGTATTTTAGCTATATTCCCAGGGCAGAAAGTGGAATTGTACACAGGTGCAACTCAGTTGCCAATCCTCAAGGGCATCGAGTTGGAATTGACCGTTGAAACTATTTTTGGGTGGTTGAGTTTTAGTTGAGATTGGGTAAGCGATCGCGCTCAAATATCAACAGTCTTGGACACACTCCCGAAAAAGAAACCGGGTTTTTTACTTAATCTGTGGACTACGAAGGATTTTCGTACAAAAACCCGGTTTCTGGCCACCCGTGCGTAAGTCCCGATCAAGTTTGTTTAACCCTGATAAGATATGATATAATTGATTGTTAAAAATACCTTCAAAAAAAATGAAAGCTGTTGAAGTATGGGGAACTATAGATGAGAAAGGTCAATTATTGCTCGATCGCGCGATCGCAGACTTCCCCCCTAGCCGCGTGCGAGTGATTGTACTTTTTGCCGAAGTAGCAGAGGAAGTCGAAATCGCTCCTGATGATACTCCCATTGCCGAAGTGAAAGCAAGTCTCAGGAGAGCATTACAGGAAGCAAAAGCAGGAAAAACTAGACCTAATTCGGAAATGTGGGAAGGAATAGATGTCGAATAAAATGCTTTTCCTAGAGATTTAAAGAGCTTGCCGCTGAGCCTCCAACAATTCCTGAATCCCTATTTCAGCCAAGTCTAAAATTTGATTTAACTGAGGGCGACTAAAACTTCCTTCTTCCGCAGTTCCCTGGATTTCTATGATGCTCAAATCTCCATTCATTACCACATTACAATCAATTTGGGCCGCTACGTCTTCAAGATAATTCAAATCTAAAAACGGCTCGCCTTCCAAAAGTCCGACAGATACGGCCGCCACTTGACGAATCAGGGGCGATCGCTCTAATTGACCTTTTTGTACCAATTTGTTCAAAGCATCAGCCACAGCCACAAACCCGCCATTAATTGAAGTTGTGCGAGTCCCCGCGTCTGCTTGCAAAACATCCGCATCCACAAGTATGGTGCGATCGCCCAATAGCTGCATATCCAAGCACGATCGCAAACTTCTTCCAATCAACCGCTGGATTTCTTGAGTGCGCCCCGATAATTTCATAAATTCCCGCTCTTGTCGCTGCGGCGTAGATCCCGGTAACATTCGATACTCCGCTGTCAGCCAGCCTTGTCCGGTATTCTCCAGAAACTTAGGCACTCCCGGCTTGATTGTAACGCTGCAAAGTACCTGAGTATCGCCACTTTTTGCTAGCACAGAACCGCTAGCAAATTTGTTGAATTCGCGATCGAAACTAATCGGACGAAGTTGATTTGGTTGTCGGCCGTCGGGACGTTGGAAAGACATAATATTTAGGTAATTGGCCAAACAGGCCAAACAGGCCAAACAGGCCAAACAGGCCAAACAGGCCAAACAGGCCAAACAGGCCAAACAGGCCAAACAGGGCATTAATATTCCTTATTTTTGCTCTTTGTTAAGTATGCATTCATTCCCAATCTAAAATTTAAAATCTAAAATCTAAAATCTAAAATGGTATGATTATTTACTATTAACCTCGATAGATTTGAGAATATCTTGCTGGACTTTTTCCGGGGATTGGTCGCCGTTGATTGTTAACAGTTTGTCGCGATATTCGTAATACTCTAAGATAGGAATAGTGCGTTCCTCGAACAAATCTAGCCGGCGGTGTAAAATTTCTGGCTCGTCGTCCGATCGATCGCGTTCGATCGATCGGCTCAACAAAACCTCATTCGGCACCTTCAGCCAAATTGCCCAATCTAGCTTCTGCGCCAAACCCTCTAATAAAAAATCCAATTCCTCAGCTTGAAAAGCCGTTCGCGGATATCCCTCCAACAGCCAGCCATTAAAGACATCCCACAGCAAAAGCCGGCGGCCGATAAACTTAATCAAAATTTCATCGGGAACTAAATCGCCGGATTCCACATAAGGCACCGCCAACTTGCCCAAGTATGTTTTACCTGCGATTTGAGCCCGCAGAATGTCCCCTAATGCCAGCAAAGGGATGCTCAAATTGCTGCACAGTTGTTGTGCCTGAGTTCCCTTTCCCGCTCCTGGCCCTCCCAGAATCACCAATCTCACACTGCTTGCTCCTAGTGCCGCGACATTAAAATTCTACGCGATGTTTACCTTTTCTTGACAATCCCGGACTTCCCAAGACTCCTCTGGCCTTGCTTTTTGATCCTCTAACTGTCTAATTTTGGCGATCCCCGCCATATTTGGGTAAAAAAACCGGTTTCTGCGCCGCCTCCCTCGTCGAGTTCAAAAAATCTCCCAAACGACTGTGACTGCGACTGCCGCTAGCTTTTGACTAATTGTACATCTAGCGTTCGATCCGATGTGCGATCGGCCAAGTACACTATATATTGTTCAGCAGGCTCGATCCATCCCAAGATCGGAGCCGCCGTCAAGACTTAGTTACTAATTAAATATTGCCCTATGGTTGTTGCTCAGTTACAAACCCCTAAACTCAATTTAACCCACAGCTTGCCCCACACAGTTGAAGGGCTGGTGCAAGTTTTTACAGGCCCGGACCGCTGCTTTTTTACCAGTGTCATGGCTGGGGCTCTCAGAATTGCAGGACAGGGAGCTCCGGTGTTGGCGGTACAGTTCCTCAAAGGGGGAATCAATCAAGGGCATCAACATCCGGTGCGGCTGGGGCAGAATTTAGATTGGGTGCGGTGCGATTTGCCCCGCTGCATTGACAAGGCAGATTTAGACGATCTCGAAACGCGAGGCGTTGAACAATTGTGGGAATACGTTCAAAATACGGTGCGCGAGGGCCGTTACGCCTTAGTTATTCTCGACGAGTTGAGTTTGGCGGTGAATTTAGGCTTAATTCCTGAAGCGGAAGTGTTGGCATTAATCGATCGCAAGCCCTACCATTTGGATATTATTTTGACAGGGCCTTCGATGCCGGCCGCATTTTTGGATGTTGCCGACCAAGTTACTGAAATTCGCCGCATTCAAGGACAGTAATTTAATTGACGATCGCCCGATCGGGCGATCGCATTTTTTCTGTAAATTGTCAAGTCAAAAAATAGGCGATCGCAGCACATCAATTTAGCAGCAACATTACACTGGAACTACCGGATCGAACACAACACTCAACCGTTCGCGCAGAAACATCCGTTTGAAAAATCGAGCGTCTGTAAGTACCTCCAAGGAATAAACGAAGGCGGCGAAAGAATTTGATGGTTTTGACCCATTGTGAAATATGCAATTCAAATGCGCGACAGCTAATTTAGAAATGAATTAAAAACTTGTTAACTCTTTAAATAATTGCCACTTTTATCATTAGACAATATTGCATCAGTCCTCGATTCATACATAAACCGCAGATTTCAGGCAGATGCAACACAGATATATAGCCTTTCAAGCTCTCATATGAGGTACGCGAACGGCATAGGGCATAGGGCATAGGGCATAGGGCTATGGGCTATCCTCACCACGCTTGAGAACCGCTATACGCAGATGCATTTCAGATAATTTGTCAATGAGTGCAAGAGGTAGATTGTTTCTTAATTCCTGCCTTTAGCGCCTTCTTCCGACTTCCTTATTCCTTCTTCCTACAAATCTCGGCGCGACAGCAGAAACCAGATCCCGCCCAAACCCAAAACACCGCACAAAACCCCACCTTCCCAGCCAAAAACAGTCCCTCCCGGCAAATGTCCAGGCTTTGCTTTAGAAGTAAAATTCAATTCAGTAAAGTATACCCACTCACCGTTAACCCGCCACCCCACCCGATCGCCAAAATTCTCCCAAACAGCAGCATCATAAACACCAGGCTTTCCCCCCAACTTTACCCACAAATTTTTTTGCACAGAAAAGCCGAACCTGCGGTGACTGTACCGAACCCAAAGTTGGTCAATCGTCTCTAAATCCTTAACTGGAAACTTCCTAATATCTTCCTCGCTCAAATAACCAGTTGAAACTTGATCCATCGCCTCCAGCATTTTCACAGAAGTTTCTTCATCAGCACCCCGCCAATTTTTAGCAGCCAGCAGCCTTTCCAAGTGAGAATAATCTATACCTTTTTCCGACTCTAAATTTACAGAAACTAGCGGAGTATCAGTCACAGGCTGAGTCGGTATAGAAAAACTCAAAACTGTTGCTTGCTGCAAATTTACCAGCCCTGGCTCCACAACAATAGGAGGTTTGATAACTTCCAAAACTTCCGCAGCAGACTTATAGCGGTCTTTGACATATTCCTGAATCAATTTATCCAAAATCTGACTTAAATCCTCGCTAATCTTTGTTCCTTTCGGCAAAGCCTCCCTCCAAAGCCAGCGACCTTCGAGCGGGTCGTAAAGTTCATCGTGAATGTCCCCGTAGATATCCAAATAAGGCATAACAGAAGTCAGCAAGCGAATGCAAGTCACTCCTAAACTGTAAAGGTCACTAGCAGGAACAGCCATACCGTGACGCTGTTCTAGAGCCGCGTAGCCTGGAGTTCCCAATTTAGTTCCTGTTTTGGTCGGAGCCTCAGTTACTACCTGTTTGGAAACCCCAAAATCTATCAGCACGAATTTGCGATCGCGATTTCGCCGGATCACGTTCTCAGGCTTAATATCCCGGTGAATTACATTGCGCTCGTGAACAAAATTCAACAAAGGTAACAAATCTAACAGCAATTCCCTGATCTTAGTTTCGTTATAAGCACCATATTTTTCTAACTCATCCTTTAAATTATTGCCATCAATAAACTCTTGCACCAAATACAAGCGCCCATCTTCCTCAAAATAAGAAATTAACTGAGGAATTTGCGGGTGTTTCAGTTCGTAAAGCCGCCTTGCTTCTTGTTCAAACAGTCGGACATACTTTTTGAAATGAGCAGGCTTTCGCTGAAACTCTAGAGGGGGCGATAACTGTTTTATAACGCACAATTCCTCAAATTTTCCATGATTGATAGCTCTAAAAGTTCTACCAAATCCCCCATCGCGCAGCGGCTCAGTAGCTGCATAAAGGTCTTTTAGCAGGAGCTTTGAACCACAATTAAGACAATACTTTGTGCCTGGTGGGTTCTGACGCTTGTCTCTTGGGCAATCGAGATTAAGGCAGTATGTCATATATTAAAAAAAATGCGGAAAATTATACTCAGGATGTCATTTTATTCAAGAGTCCGATCGCCTGTTGGTTTTTGTGGAGGCCAGACCGGGAACCTTATACCAATTTCATAAAGTAGCGCTAGATATTACCCCCCCCAACCCCCCCCGCGAGTTCGGGGGGGCTCAGACTTCATCTATAGCACATCTTTATAAAAATGGTATTAGTACAGCGGCAGCCACCGTCGCCCTCGGAAGCGCTCTCGCCAGACTGCCCCTAAGCAAGTATAACTCTCTTGATGGTTTGACCTCTAACTGGAAGTCCAAATCTAATCCTAAACTTCGATCGGCGCAATACATTTGATTTAGCGGTCAAATAGCCAGCAGATTCCGCAAAAATAGTAATTTATTACCCAGCCAGTTAGTTCTGCAATGCCGAAAACAAAACTTAGGATTCTGCCTGAGATATAATTTTATTGCCAGAGAGAAGCAGACTAACCCGAGGTGTCGCTGTCCTCAAGTTCGATCGAACTCAACCTTTATCAAGTATAAAATTTTACCAAAACCCTGCCAAATCAACCATCCAAAACTCCCCAACTCTCCCCACATTAAAATAAATATCAGCTTGCTCGATCGCACCCGGATTGCGCGATCGACAATTAGCCAGTTTAAGCTGCTGTCTTTTTTCAGCTATTACCACCTACATTTATTGCGATCGGTCTACTTAATTAGGAACTGCCAGTGACACCAAAACTACAGCCATCTCAAACTCTCAACTCCCGCAAAGAATCACCCAAAGTCCCCTGGTTCGAGCGGTTAATGGCAGTCCTTGCCCTCGGAAACTTAAGCCTAGTATTATTTGACATAAGTTACATTCCCTGGCGAAATTTCTACTTCCGTCAACTGCCAGTTCTCACCCAAGTATACGACCCATTTAAAGGAATTCAACCCCACCGAGACACCCAGAAATATCTAGAAACCTTAGAAAAATTAAAAAGTCAAGTAGTGCAAACAGGCTTGCCCTCTCCCCAAGTAGCAGCCCAATTGCAGGAAATAAACAATCTGAGCACGAAAATGATCGACGAAGATCCGTTTCGAGTAGCATCAAAAAGTGGCACCCTAGAAAAAATCAAAGACCGGATGCGCGATCGCACCCCGAATCCGCAACAATCCGCCAAACAATCATTCAAAACATTCTGGAGCCCTGAGTATTTAAACAAACAAGGCTGGCAACAAGAAATTACTTGGTTTGACGCCAAAATCAAGCCGTTAATCGCCATCAACTATTACCGCGAGATCGGAGAAAACGGTGAATTTACCGACAACTTTTGGCAAATCGACCTGCCATTTATTGCCATATTCGCGATCGAATTTCTAGCCCGCACCTACTTCATCAGCCGCCGCCACCGCAGCGTCACTTGGCGATCAGCCATGCTCTGGCGGTGGTATGACATCTTCCTGCTCCTCCCATTCTGGCGCCTGTTGCGACTATTACCCGTCACAATTCGCATCCACCAAGCCAAAATGCCCGATCTCCAAACCATACGCACCCAAATCAGCCGAGGTTTCGTCGCCAACTTCGCCCAAGAATTGACCGAAGTAGTAGTAATTCAACTCATCAATCAGATGCAAAAATCTATTACCACAGGCGAACTAGCTCGTCAACTATTTCAATCCCAAAAACAACGCTATCTAGACATCAACAATATCAATGAAATAGAAGCGATCGTCACCCATCTAGTCCAAATCACCGTCTACAAAGTCCTGCCGCAACTCCAGCCAGACCTAGAAGCCCTCCTCCGCTACAATATAGAATTATTTCTCAAACAATCCCCCCTCTATCAAGGATGGAAGCAAGTGCCCGGATTGGGAAACCTCCCCGCACAGCTAGCAGAGCAATTAGTTGCAGAACTATCCAAATTAGTCACCCTCGGCCCCCAAGATGCCTACGAAGCCTTTAAAACCGCCAGCGAAGACCCCGTAGGCACCAAACTCTCAAGCCAGCTAGTCCAACATTTCGGGCAAGCTTTAGGAGCCGAACTCCAACAGCAGCAAACCTGGCAAGAAATACAACTGCTGTTGTCCGACTTCCTAGAAGAGTTCAAAATCAACTACATCCAGCGGTTGAGCGACGAAGACTTCGAGAAAATTTTAGAACAAGCTAAAGAACTGCAACGCATAGCCCCGCGTTAAGCTAACCGATGTTGGGGGAAGAAGTCATTAGTCAACAGTCAACAGTCAACAGTCAACAGTCAACAGTCAACAGTCAACAGTCAACAGTCAACAGTCAACAGTCAACAGTCAACAGTCATTAGTCAGAAGCAAGATAGAATCTTTTTCCCACTCTCCGACTCTCCGACTCTCCCACTCTCCGACTCTCCCACTCTCCCCCTCCGACAGTCCGACTCTCCGACTCTCCCACTCTCCGACTCTCCGACTCTCCCACTCCCCTCCGAAAGTCCCGCCGGCGCGATCGGTTTGTCACCGGGCGGGCGATCGAGCTAAAATGAAAAATGAGGCACACTTCGATCGGAAGCAGGTCTCAAACTTCTTGGAAGAAATTGTTTTACCTAGGAGTGGGTCAAGCCCACTTTTTTTGTTGCATTAGTCGCAGGAAAAGAGATCTGGGCGTCAGACTTGCCAGTTGAAGACTGATCCAGTAGGGATAATTCCCCCGCTTGAGATTCCCAGCAGGGATGCTGGCTAAGTCCCAAAGTTGAAGACGAAAGTCGCAGCAACCCAATAAAACCACCTCAAAGCAAAGCAATCTCAACACCTGATTTTTCCTTGCCCGTGTCCGAGTTCAGGAGTTTTAACTTAAATATTCGATATGACTCACCCCCTAATCCCACAAATCATTGACTTAGCTACCCCCGTTGCGGAAACACTGGGATTGGAAGTAGTGGGAGCAGTGTTTCACACCAACCAAAATCCTCCCGTCTTGCGGGTAGACATCCGCAACATCGAGCAAGACACAGGTTTAGCCGACTGCCAGCGGATGAGCACAGCTCTCGAAGCCGAGTTAGAGGCAGCCGACATCATACCCGATGCCTACGTGCTAGAGATTTCCAGTCCTGGAATATCCCGATTGCTCAGCAGCGATCGAGAATTCATTACTTTTAAAGGTTTCCCCATCACAGTCAAAGCCACCGAACCGGACTCGCGAGTCAAAGAGTGGAAAGGACTACTTGTGGGCCGGGATGAAACAACTGTTTATCTCAATCAAAAAGGGCGACAGGTTAAAATTCCCCGCCCTCAGATTGTCAAAGTTGAACTAGACGAAGGAAAGGAGATGTAAAGGGAAATTTTGAGTTTTGAGTTTTGAGTTTTGAGATTGCCTCGCAGCAAGCTGAAAACGCTTGGCTGCGAGTTAATTTTTAACAATCATATCTGTAGCAGCGGGTTGAACAGGGACAACAAATAAATTGTTACAGCACCGAGTTCCCCTAATCCTATTCAGTAACTCATCACTCCTCTGTCATCACTTCTGCTTGAGAATTTCCAAGTACCAATTACCGATTACCAGTTACTTATTACCACAGCAAAAAAGGAGAGTTTTATATGTCAATGGTTCCCCTGCCCGGACTCAAAGAAATGGTCGAAGGTATTAGCAAAGATCGGAATTTACCCAAACACGCCGTCCAAGCAGCCTTGCGAGAAGCCCTGCTCAAAGGATACGAACGCTACCGCCGTACCCAAAAACTCGATCACTTCAGCGAAGAATACTTCGACAACTTTGATATAGAACTCGACGCAGAACAAGAAGGTTTCCGCGTTTTAGCGAACAAAACTATTGTCGAAGAAGTCACCAATCCCGATCACGAAATATCACTTTCGGAAGTGCAAGAAGTAGCCACGGAAGCTCAGCCTGGGAGCATCGTGCTCGTAGACGTAACCCCAAATCAAAAAGAATTTGGTCGCATGGCCGCGATCCAGACCAAACAAGTTTTCGCTCAAAAACTGCGCGACCAACAGCGCAAAATGATTCAAGAAGAGTTTAAAGATTTAGAAGAAACCGTTCTTCAAGCAAGAGTTCTCAGGTTTGAGAGGCAGTCGGTAATTTTAGCAGTTACCAGCAGCTTCGGTCAGCCCGAAGTAGATGCCGAACTCCCTAAGCGCGAACAGTTGCCCAACGACAATTACCGGGCAAACGCTACATTCAAGGTTTATCTCAAAAAAGTAGGCGAAGGCTCTACTAGAGGGCCGCAGTTACTTGTTTCTAGAGCCGACGCAGGTTTGGTGGTTTACCTGTTTGCTAACGAAGTGCCAGAAATAGAAGACGGAGTAGTCAGAATTGTTGCGGTAGCCAGAGAGGCAAATCCTCCCTCGCGGCACGTCGGCCCCCGGACTAAAATAGCAGTTGATACTCTTGATCGCGACGTAGACCCCGTAGGAGCCTGCATCGGAGCGCGGGGATCGCGGATTCAGGTAGTAGTCAACGAATTGCGCGGCGAAAAAATAGACGTGATCCGCTGGTCTCCAGACCCCGCAACTTATATTGCTAACGCTCTGAGTCCTGCTAGAGTAGATGAAGTGCGTTTGGTTGCCCCAGAAGGCAGACGCGCTCATATTTTGGTCGATGAAGACCAACTGAGTCTTGCCATTGGTAAAGAAGGTCAGAACGTCCGCCTCGCAGCCCGCCTGACTGGTTGGAAAATCGATATCAAAGATATTGCTAAGTACGATCGCGATGCCGAAGACACCAAATTGGCAGCAGAAGCAACCAGGCTAGAAGAACTAGCAGGGGACTATTACGAAGACGAAGACGAAGCATCAGGCTTCGACGACGAGGAGGAAAACGCAGAATATGAGACCCAAGAGGCGGCGGCCACGGATGAAACCGCAGCCCCAGTCTAAAAACTGCGACATTCACTCTAATTTTTCAGGGAGACAAGGAGAACTTGTTTCCCACTCTCCTACTCTCTCACTCTCCTACTCTGACTCCGATGAAACCGAACTACCGGTGCTGTGCAAGTTGTCGAAAAATAGCTCCTAAGGAAGCTTTTTGGCGAGTAGTCAGGCTCTATCCTTCTCATCAGGTACAATTAGATCGCGGCCTCGGTCGTTCCGCTTACCTTTGTCCGGCGAGCGAATGCCTCAAAGCAGCTCAGAAAAAAAATCGACTTGGGCGATCGCTCAAAGCGCCTGTGTCTGACGAACTGTACCAAACACTTTGGCAGCGCTTAGACACATCTGACTGTACATCTGACTCGGGTTCAACCGGGCGAAAAACCGACAAGAGTTCGGTATCGACTGTATAATAAACCCTCGCGAGCAGCACGCGCCAGTAATTACTGGTAGCGCCAGCTCTACAACCTCAATCCGATCGGCCCACCAGTCTGGAAAGATTTGTGTCAGATTAGATAAGGGTAGGGTACTAGCAGAGGTATCCTCAAGGTGGAAAAGCCAACTTAGAAGCTTGAAAAAGTGGCAGTTGCCAAAAAAATCACACTTCGACAGTTGCCACTTTTCCCAAAAAACTTGAAAATTATCTCAAGGCAGACTTCAGTGATCTGCATCTTTTAGATAAAATTACCTCGCTGAGTACCAAAACCCCGATTCCTGACACTGAATCAATCACAGGGAATGATGTCGTCATTAGAACAAAGAATCAAAATGTAAAAACTGGTTGGCACAAAAGAGGGCAGAGTGGATGAACAACGGCAAAGTAAGAATTTACGAATTATCACGGGAACTAAATTTGGATAATAAAGACATCTTGGCAGTTTGCGAGCGGCTCAATATTTCAGTCAAGAGCCACAGCAGCACAATTACAGAATCAGAAGCAGAACGAATTCGCAAAACGGCGGAAAAATACGTAGCCAGCAGCCACTCTTCCCCCGGCAAGCCAGCTCCTCCCGAAAGAGCAGCAGCGCCATCTAAAGAGTCTGGCCCTCACCCTAACGACCAACAAAAAAAGCAGCAAATTTTAGAAATACGCAGTCCAAAAGTACGGCCGGCTGGTGCTTCCTCCCAGCAGGCGGGCAACGAGGAGCAAAAAACCCAGCCTGGTGCTACCGTGGCAACTCCTCCCAAATCGCCTGCCGCCGGGCAACTCCAGCCCCCCGCTAAACCAAATATCAATCGACCGGTGCTGTCGAAGCCAAATGTCTCAGGCTCGGGAGCAATTTCGGAAACAGATTCAGAAACAGCTTCGGAAACAGCTTCGGAAACAGTAGGTGCGATCGCCCCGGAAACAACCGCCGAGGATCAAGCACCTGCGGCAACTGCGACAGCTAAACCGCCGTCGTCCAAGGCACCCGATCGCGCCCCGCGCCAGCCAGCCAGCCCCCCAGCACCACCAGGGGCCAAACTCACGTCGCCACCAGTCAGAGCGACGGCGGAGTCGGCGACGCACACCCCACAAAGTCTGGGAAACAAGCCGGTACTCAAACTTGCCAGAACCGAGCAAGAGCAATCACAACAGACAGAAAATCTGGAAGCGCCGGCCAAACCGAGCCGCCCCAGCAGACCCGCACCGGGAGGTAGTGAGGGCCAAAGACCTCGCCCTAGCGCTGGCGGCCCTGTCAGAACTGCACTTGCCGATCGACCCCAGCCCGGTGGGCCGCGCCGGAGCCTAGCGCCCGTAACGTCAGCAGGAGGGCTGCGTAGCCGAGGTGGTGACACCGGAGCCGCAGGGGATGACAATGATGACAATGATGAAGATAATACGCCGCTGGATACTCTTCTCCTTCCCAAGCCAACTCTCCCTCGTCCTGCCAAAAAGACATCGGTAATTTGGGAAGAAGATGATGACGAAAACTCAGATGCTGCCAAAGCGGCCAAAAAGGTCAAGCAGGCACGTTCTCGCCTCAAACCAATTGACGAGGATGATGATGACTTAGAAAACGGGTTGGATCTGCCAGCACCGGTCACGGTCAGCCTGTCCCTAGCCCGCCCAGCTAAACCAAAGGGACAAGCAGCACCAAAGTCAACACCAACTCCGGGCGCACCGGGAAGCAGTGGCAAAAATAAGAGACCAGGCCCTTCTCACGATAAAAGTTCTTCTGGTTCTTCCGGGGGACGCGGTAGTCGTGGTGGCGGCAAAACAGCCGAAGCTAAGGTAGAACGTCCAGAAAAGCTGCTGCTGAGCAGACCGATGACCGTTCAAGAACTAGCAGTTACTTTGGCTGTTCCCGAAACCGAAATTATTAAACGGTTGTTCTCAAGAGGCATTGCGGTCAACATTACCGAAACCCTGGACATTCCAGCGGTGAGGATGGTAGCCGAAGAAATGGGTGTAGAGGTAGAAACTCCAGAAAAAGTAGCCCCAGCGGAAAAACTGATCGAGATGCTGGACGCCACCGATATGGAATACCTCCAGCGCCGTCCGCCAGTGGTAACGATTATGGGTCACGTGGATCACGGCAAAACTACGTTGCTCGACTCGATCCGCAAAACAAAGGTGGCTCAGGGAGAAGCTGGGGGGATTACTCAGCACATCGGTGCTTACCACGTGGATGTGGTACACGAAGGCAAGAGCCAGCAGGTTGTATTTTTGGATACACCGGGCCACGAAGCCTTTACAGCAATGCGGGCTCGTGGAACGCGGGTTACTGACATCGCCATCTTGGTGGTGGCGGCGGACGACGGCGTGCGTCCCCAGACAATTGAAGCGATCAGCCACGCGAAAGCGGCGAAAGTGCCAATTGTCGTGGCTATTAATAAAGTTGACAAGGAGGGCGCTCAGCCGGAACGGGTGAAGCAAGAACTCACTGAGTACGGGTTGGTTGCAGATGACTGGGGCGGCGATATCACGATGGTTCCAGTCAGCGCTATCCGAGGCGAAAACCTCGATACGCTGTTGGAAATGATTCTGACAGTCGCGGAAATGGAAGACCTCTACGCTAACCCGAACCGACCGGCTAAGGGTACTGTGATTGAAGCTCACCTCGATAAGGCAAGGGGGCCTGTGGCAACCCTGCTGGTGCAGAACGGCACTCTGCGAGTGGGCGATATTGTGGTCGCAGGCTCGGCTCTGGGTAAGGTGCGGGCAATGATCGATGACCGGGGCGATCGCGTAGACCAAGCAACTCCATCCTTCGCGGTGGAAGTGCTGGGGCTGCGGGATGTACCTCGCGCCGGAGATGAGTTTGATGTCTTCGGAAATGAAAAAGAAGCAGCGGCGATCGCCAGCGGCAGAGCTACCTCCCAACGAGATTCCCGTCTCCTGCAAGGCGGCCGGATCAGCCTCAGCGGCTTCTCTCAACAAGCTAAGGAAGGCGTTCTCAAGGAACTCAACTTGATCTTGAAGGCAGATGTCCAAGGCTCCCTCGAAGCAATTGTCGGCTCTCTGACTGAACTTCCTCAAAAAGAAGTTCAACTCCGACTGCTGCTGTCTGCTCCTGGGGAAATCACAGAAACTGATATTGACCTGGCCTCCGCCAGTAATGCTGTGATTATCGGGTTCAATACTACTCTCGCCACCGGCGCTCGCCAAGCGGCCGACCAAGCGGGCGTAGACGTGCGGGAATACGGCATCATCTATAACCTCTTGGATGATATTCAAGGGGCGATGGAAGGTCTGCTGGAACCCGAACTGGTGGAAGAACCTCTGGGTAAGGTGGAAGTGCGTGCTGTCTTTGCGATCGGTCGCGGGGCTGTCGCTGGCTGTTACGTACTCGAAGGCAAGGTCATCCGCAACTGTAAGGTGCGGGTGCGCCGAGGCAACAATATCGTTTACGAAGGTATCCTCGACTCGCTCAAGCGGATGAAGGAAGATGCTAAGGAAGTCAATACTGGCTACGAATGCGGCATTTCCTTGAGCGGGTTTAGCGACTGGGCGGATGGCGATATTATTGAAGCCTACCGCATGGTTACTAAGCGCCGGACTCTATCTCAATAGTTTTGAGTGGTGAGTTTTGAGTTGGAAGAGAAGTTTTGAGTGCAGGTAACTAAATTGCCTCTAGCTCGAAACTATTCTCTTCACTCAATACTCCAAAACTAGATTTATGGCATAAATCTTTAATGCGAGCCGATCGACCGCAGATGCTATTGGGATAAACACAAATAAACGCAGATACATTTCAAAATACGTTTGTGAATCAGTGCAAGAAGTCTACTCTTCACTCACAAGTTTGGTTTTTAACTTAAAATTTAAAATTCAAGCACTAAAATAAGACTTACAAAAAGCAACCGGATTGATTTTAAAAATCCTCGGTTTGACCGCTAGATATGTACTCCTCGCACCCGGTTTCAGGGGCAAGAGTGCATCCAAGACTGTAAAAACTCAAAATTGAAAACTCATTATTCATAACTAATAATTAATGAAAGTGCGTTCTTTTTGGTCAGAGCCTTTCTTGTGGATTCACCTTTCTGGGGCGGCTGCACTGCCGATATTCCTGGGACTGTGTTTGCTGGGACTCGCAGTGGGTTCTCCCGCGATTCCTGTGTGGTTAGAAGTGTTTTTAGTGGCTGTAGCAGGTATTGTTCCTGTGCTGTGGATGCAGTGGTTCCGCCCTTTTAACATTTTTAGTATTTTAGTAGTGGCTGTGAAACCGGACAAGTTAACTGCTTTGCAGCGGCAGATTTTGACTCGATTTAAAACTAAATTAAATAAAGGAGTGGCTCTTTTTGTCGCTGTTTTGTTGGCAGTAATTTTGTGGCATCTCTACCGATTGGCTCCCCTCGCTGCTGGCGTGGCTCCGTTTCCTCCTTCCTGGCGGTGGGCTGGATTGTTGTTGGCAGCTTTTGCTTTTTTAGCTAGCAATTTGTTTTTGCAGGTGTCTGCTAGTGTGATGGCGGTTTTGCTGACGCCGGAATCTCAATTTGCAGCGACAAAGCCTTATGTTTTACAAAAAATTAGGCATGATTTTACGATCGCACTTTGGCAAGCCGATCAACTTTTGCCGACTTTTGCGGGCGAGATAACTGTCGCGGAAGCTGCACCCGGAGAGTCAAGCAATCCGCCACCGACAATTGGGAATTCGCCAGCCGGCAGTATTGTCAACCCACAACTTTCGGACACGACGCTACATCCTTACCCCAACAGTCGATCGAAAAGTGAAATAAAAAATTAAAATCGAGATAATTGTAGTTTAAGCTACTTTATCTTCGACAAATGTATGCTATCAAAAAAATAAGTAATGGCTCTGTTCTGATTGAGATTATTAATAATCTTAATATTTAATTTTCAATCACAGGTTATGGATATTTTAGGTTGGCTATTTCCAGAGAAGAATCTATAATAGAGAAAGTCAAGGTAAGCTTTCAATCCCTACAGGGGATTAAAACAGAGGTATAACAACATGGCGAATTATTCACCGATCGCACAACAACCTCAAGCCGCAGAGCCGATCGAGCTGTGCAAAGATTCTGAAATCTGGGACAGTCTCAAATCCGCGATCGGCGCAAGTTCAGGATTTCAACGCTGGCAGCCAGAGCTCAATTTTGAGAGCAAGCAGCCAAATGCCACCATCGATCAACAGGTGCGCTCCTATCTGCGAGAAACTTTAGCAACTTTGGCTTACTGAGCGCCCTCAAACCAAAGATGGTCAAGGTTTGTAAATTTTACAGGCAAAGAAAGCAGGCATCCCCTCCAATCTGCGAAGTAAGTGCCGCCAGCGATCGCAGCAACTTCGGACATCAAATTGCAGGGTGCGAGAATTTTTGCTTGCTGAGCCGGCATTAATTCTCGCACCCTACCTGCAACACAGTTTCAGAAAAATCAGAATAGAATTAGCCCCAAACTCCCAAGACAAAGCGACTGCGGCCGCTATCTATTGATGTGCCTGTTTCCGAAACTCTTTATAATAAGACTTAGGCAAAAGAAAATTAACAGTGCGATCGTGGCGTTAAATCAAACCCTCGAAACCGACCTGATTATATATCTTTGGCCCTATAAGTCTTACGAAAGATACTATACAACCAGAATTTAGGAAAATGCGTTTAGTCATAGTTCAGTATGCCGGCGATTACGCAGAAGCTTTTCAATGCTTGGCTAGAGGGGGAAGTGAAAACTACTACGCTCAAAAATATTCGGTTGATGCCGTTACCGAGATGGCAAAACGATCGGAGTCAGTAACGGTTAGGAGCCGTGTAAAAATAACTTGATAAAGTGCATTGCTAAACCGTATCTAATGTAAAGGCTCCAATTTTAAAATTACGCAACTTATTTTTACATGATTCCTTATTTGCTGCATGACACCAAAATTTGAGGATCTGGTTCTTGAAAACGGCGTGCGGGCGATCGGTTGCGGATTTAATCAAAAAATTAATTCCCAAAAACTGATCGAGTTAATTGCCAAGCAAAATCCGACTCATTTAATCATGCGGACGACTTTTCCCGACGTTTTTAAGTGGGCAATAAAAAACAAAGTTAGAACCATCGCCGTATTTGCCGAATCTATTGGAACAGCTACTTGGAAAAACAAAATCCGCAATTACTTTCTAGCTAATTTGTTGAATAACAAGCAAATAGAATGGGTTGGGACTTACTGCCTTACTTCATCTCTATTGTTCAAAGAAATTGGAGTCAAACCCGATAAAATAATTCCTTGGGACTTCCTGATCGAGAGCGATCCCGGTTCTCTTTCGCCCAAAGAAATCCCAGTCAACGTCAAAAATGTGAAACTCTTTTACGCTGGTTTGGTAATACCAAGTAAGGGAGTTGGCGATATCTTAGAAGCCGTAGCAAAGTTAAAAGAGCGCAATATATCAGTTCACTTAAAATTGGCTGGTAAAGGCGAACAAGAGCTTTTTGCCAAGCAAGTCGAACTGTTGCAAATAAAGGATTCCGTAGAATTTCTGGGATTAGTGCCAGCTCCGACTATAGAACCTTTAATGAGAGAATCCGATCTCGTGTTAGTTGCTAGCAGACACGAATATCCCGAAGGCTTTCCCCTGACAATTGAGCACGCTTTGCGCGCTAGAACACCGATAGTAGCTTCGGATCACCCGATGTTTAAAACTCACTTGAAGCACAAAGTTAATTCCATGATTTTTGAGGCGGGGAACTCTCTGGCTTTAGCCGAATGTATGGAAAAACTAATTTCGGATTCAGCGCTTTATCACAATATTTCTGTCGCTTCTCACTCAACCTGGCATGAGTTGCGCTTACCTGTCAAATGGGTCGAATTGATCGATCGCTGGCTGGATGATTCCCCTGAAAGCAAACAGTGGTTGTTTGAAAACCGACTGGCTTCTGAATACTACAATCAAAAATCCAGTAAATGATTAATTCAAAAAAGGCGATCGACCAACCAACCAATTTCCCAACCACAGCCCGAAACCGGAAGTAGCGACTAACAGGATAAATGTGTAGAGCCCGCCGATCGCGATCGACCTTTCGCCAGCCACCATCCGCGCCACAACTCCCGCAATAATCCCGATCGCAGCCCAAGCCCCATAAACAGTCTTAGATCCAGCAATGCTCAAGGCCCCAGCCAAAGCCCCCGAACCCGCCCCAGCCAAAACCCCCGCCCACGCGCCAATCCCCAACCCGATCAAACCTACAAGCGTAGATCCGCGAGAATTAATAGCTACTTCCGCCACCAGCCCGCACGTCAAGCCCACAATCCCCCAAGACACCGCCACAACCAACGCCTTAACCCAATCCCCAGAACCCGTTCCAGCCATCAATCCCACCACTGTCGCCACTCCCCCCACAGCCAAAATTACAGCCACGGCGCGAGACTCTGCCTCGGAACTGGCGATCGCCCCCAAAAGGGCGCCAACTGCCGCCCAGACAGCCCCTGTTACCATTCCTCCCGCCTGAAAACCGGCGATCGACCCCCCCACTGCCCCAGCCAAAACTAAGGCCGCCAGCCACACTCTAGGCGTTGCCGAACCCTCCGCCAGCAAAATCGCGGCCCACAGCCAATCCGCACCGCAGATTAAAGTCCACATCCACATCGGGGCCTCAGATTTAGTCAAAATCCAGCCAGTCAAAGCGTAACTCGCTACGGCGATTGTCAGCGGCCCCCAAGGGAAGCTGGAATAGTTTTGAGATAGTCGCGGTTTTGAGTATTGAGTCGGAAATTCTTGTTTCCGGTTCGGGGTAAGGTTTGGATATTTTGGAGATAGCCACGCTTCCCTCGCCACGCTGCGCCGGGATGGCTTTCTTCCCCGCGATGCTTGGCGATTTTGAGTTGTCAATCGTTTCTGGCTTTTCGGCTTGTTTTGAGTTTGAGTTTTTTTTGATGCGGCTTTTTGCCTGGTGTGACTGCGCTGGGCACCAACTCTACCTGCTGATTTTCCAGAACGCCTTCTCAGTGGCTTTTCCGGCGGCTTTTCCGCAGGTGGTGGTGGCTGCTGCGGTGTCTGTTGGTCGATCGACTTTGGTTCAGGTTGACTCAGAAACAACAGCAATTGCTGGTAAGCTTGATTAATTTCGGTTAATCTTTGTTGAGCTTTTTGTTGCAGGCGATCGTTGTGGGCAAACCGATCGGGATGCCACACAAAGGCTAAATCCCTGTAAGCGTGTTTAATTTCTTCTAAGGAAGCTCCCGGCTCAATTTCGAGGATTTCGTAGCATCGATTAATGTCAGCCATAGGCTTCGATCGGCTGGTGTTGGTAAATGTGCGATCGCACGTAACATCTTCTACTATTCTGAGCCAAGCTGCACATTATGCCGATCGAGCGATTTGAGATTTGAGACTTCGGCTAGCGCGAGCGTCGAACGATTTTGGATTTGAGATTTTAGAATTGCGAATGACTGATTATATAAGGGTTTAGAGCTTGTTTGCAGTTATATGCTATTTTCAAACAGGTATCACAAATGAGTAGAATGATAAAGCTGTTTCGTGCGATCGCCATCTGTGTCAGTGTCTGAAAATCAAGCTCCTACCTTCATCCTAGTTGACGGCCACTCTCTGGCCTTCCGTTCCTACTACGGCTTTGCCAAAAGTCGAGACGGAGGTTTGCGAACTACGACAGGCATTCCCACCAGCGTCTGTTTTGGCTTTCTCAAGTCCCTGCTGGAAGTTATGGCGGCCCATGAACCGGAGTACATGGCGATCGCCTTTGACACCGCCACGCCCACTTTTCGCCACGAAGCAGACGAAACTTACAAAGCCGGTCGCGTCGAAACTCCCGAAGATTTTATCCCGGATCTCAAAAACCTCCAAGAACTCCTCACCTATTTCAACTTACCAGCCTTCACCGCTCCGGGCTACGAAGCCGACGATGTTTTGGGAACTTTGGCCAACAAAGCCAGCGCTGCGGGTTATCGGGTGAAAATCCTGACGGGCGATCGAGATTTGTTCCAATTAGTAGAGACTGAGAAGCAAATCAGTGTACTATATCTGAGTACAGATGAACTTAGGCGATCGGGCAAAGGCAAATCCCAAGAATACGGCCCGGAAGAAGTCAAAGCCAAACTCGGCGTTTTGCCCACACAAGTAATAGATTACAAAGCCCTCTGCGGCGACAAATCCGATAACATTCCCGGAGTTAAAGGCATCGGCGACAAAACCGCCCTGCAATTACTGGAAGCTTACAATACCCTCGATGGCATCTATGCGGCCATCGATCAACTCAAAGGCGCAACTAAGAAAAAGCTCGAAGAAGGCAAGGAAGTTGCTTATCATTCTCAGCGCATGGCGACAATTATTCAAGAAGTTCCTTTAGAGGTCAATTTAGAAGATTGTCAGTTGATAGGTTTTGATGAAGCCGCTTTGATTCCGATGCTGGAAAAGTTGGAATTTAAAACATTTTTAACCAAAGTTAAGCAAATTCAAAAGCGTTTTGGTGGCGCGGAAGAAGAAAGTTCGGCAGCGGATTTTGTAACGGATTTAACGGATGTCGCGGATGTCACGGATGGCGGTTCGGCATCGAGCAATGTACGGGATTTAACGGATGTCACGGATGGCGGTTCGGCATCGAGCAATGTACGGGATTTAACGGATGTTCGGAAAAAGGGAGAATTTACAGTCTCTGAATTGTCTAATGCTGATAATTCAAGTGATTTTTCCGCTGCAAGTTCTGAAATTTCAGAAGCAGAGGAATTGTGGTTTTGGAGTTATGCTGACACCAAAGCGGCTCAGCAGGAAAACCAACTGCCAATTAAACCGCGAATCATTCAAACAATCGAACAGTTAAACGAATTAGTCGAACTCCTGCAAACCTTCACCGACAAAGCCTCACCGGTGGCGTGGGATACCGAAACCACCGCACTCGAACCGCGAGATGCTGAATTAGTCGGAATTGGCTGCTGTTGGGGAACCGGAGAACAAGATTTAGCTTACATTCCCACTGGACATAAAACGGGCACAAATTTGGACAAAGCCACGGTTTTAAATGCTTTGCGTCCGATTTTGGAAAGCGAGAATTATCCGAAAGCGCTGCAAAATGCTAAATTTGATCGATCGATCCTACGCTGTCAAGGAATCAAACTAGCCGGAGTCGTGTTTGACACCATGCTAGCTAGTTATGTACTCGATCCAGAACAAAAACATAACCTTGATGATTTGTCAAGTAAATACTTGCATAAGCCGGGTAAATCCCAAAAATATAACGAATTAGTGCCGAAAGGGAAAACAATTGCTGATCTCAGTATTCGAGAAGTAGCTAACTACTGCGGCATGGATGTTCACAGCACTTTTCAGTTAGTAGGTAAACTGCGGGAATCATTGGATCAAGCTGATAAAAATGCGCCATCTCAAAAGTCATTGCATCGGTTGCTGTTAGATGTCGAACAGCCTTTAGAACCAATTTTAGCAGAAATGGAATACTGCGGAATTCGCGTTGATTCAGCCTATCTGCAAGAACTATCGCAACAGCTAGAAAAGAGATTAGCCGAACTAGAAGCAAACACCTATCAAGCAGCGGGGAGAGAGTTCAATTTAGGTTCCCCAAAACAACTCAGCGAAATCTTGTTAGAAAAAATCCCCGAACAGTTCCAGAAAAAGTCTCGCAAAACTAAGACGGGATACTCTACCGATGCCGCTGTTTTGGATAAATTGCAAGGAGACCATCCGATTGTAGACGATTTATTAGAACACCGAACATTATCCAAATTAAAATCAACTTACGTCGATGCTTTGCCGCAGTTAGTGCGTGCGGATACCGGGCGAGTGCATACAGATTTCAACCAAACTGCAACTGGTACCGGCCGCCTTTCTTCTTCCAATCCAAATTTACAAAATATTCCCATCCGTACCGAGTTTTCGCGGCAAATTCGCAAGGCTTTTTTGCCGGAGTCTGGTTGGCTGATGGTGTCGGCTGACTATTCTCAAATTGAACTGCGAATTTTGGCTCATTTGAGTCAAGAACCTGTGTTAATAGAAGCTTACCAAAATAACCGAGATGTGCATACCCTGACGGCTCAACTACTGTTTGAAAAAGAGGAAGTAACTCCCGATGAAAGACGGTTTGGCAAAACGATTAATTTTGGGGTAGTTTATGGTATGGGGGCGATTAAGTTTGGTCGTTCGATGGGCAAATCTTCCGCAGATGGTAAAAAGTTTATTGAACGATTTAACGAGCGTTACAGTAAAGTCTTTGAATTTTTGGAGGGTGTGAAAAAAAGTGCGATCGCCCTAGGCTATGTTTCCACTATACTAGGTCGTCGTCGCTATCTCAACTTCGAGGAGCATGGCAGCCTCCGCCGCTGGAAAGGTAGCAACCCCGAAGACATTAACCCCAGCCAACTTAAGTCCCTCAGTAAAAATGACGCCCAATCTTTGCGGGCCGCCGCCAACGCTCCCATTCAAGGTTCCAGTGCTGATATCATTAA
>Ga0105047_10004456_pt1 | contig 24347 bp, 21 predicted proteins | sample MAT04_FD_78384 | JGI IMG/M metagenome (GOLD analysis project Ga0105047, IMG submission 78384) | Freshwater microbial communities from Lake Fryxell liftoff mats and glacier meltwater in Antarctica - MAT-04 (megahit assembly) | ecosystem: Environmental > Aquatic > Freshwater > Ice > Liftoff...
GCCACCGGGATGGCTCCCGCTTCGCCGTCGATGCCGCGCACACCCGTGAGGATCGGAACCGATGCGGGCACTCCCGCCCGCAGGTCGATCACCACGCCGCCGATCTCGTTCATGGGGTCGGCCACGAAGTCGACCACGCCCTCCGGCGCTCCCACTCGCCGAGCGCGACAGCCGAGGGACTCCACGAGCCGTGAGATCAGTTCGCAGCTATGGGGATCGTCGTTGATGACGAGCAGACGCAGGCCGGACAAGCCGTGCCCGGCTGCTACGCCGTCTTCGCCGAATTCCTCGTCATCAATCCGAGACCGCCTGAGCAACGGCCGCCTCCTCCGGGACAGTGGTCATTTCCATGCTTTCGATTTGCTCGCCCCGCTCGATGGCCTCGAGCACGTGCATCGCGATATCCGCCACCTTAACGGCGTCGTCCTCCAGACCCTCGCCTTTCACCCCATCGTCGATCATGATGTAGCAGAACGGGCATGCAGTGGCGATGCGGGAAGCACCCGTGGCGATGAGCTCCTGCGACCGCTCCACGTTCACCTGCTTGCCCACGTGCTCCTCCATCCACATGCGAGCACCGCCGGCGCCGCAACACATGCCCTTGGTGCCGTTGCGGGGCGCTTCCACCACCTCCACGTTGCCGAGCATGCCCACCACCTTTCGAGGCGCCATGTACACGTCGTTGTGGCGGCCGAGGTAACACGAGTCGTGGTAGACGATCCGCTCGTCGAGGTTGGCTTTGGAGAGGTCGAGCTTGCCTTGGTCCACCAGCCACTCGAGGAACTGGCTGTGGTGCACCACTTCGTAGTTGCCGCCGAGCTGCGGGTACTCGTTCTTCAAGGTGTTGAAGCAGTGCGGGCACTGGGTGATGATCTTGCGAGCGCCCATGCCGTTCAGGGTCTCGATGTTCTGGGTGGCGAGCATCTGGAAGATGTATTCGTTGCCAGACCGTCGGGCGGAGTCTCCGGTGCACATCTCGCTGGGGCCGAGGATGGCAAAGTCGATGTTGGCTCGCTGGAGCAGCTTGGCCATCGCCTGGGTGACCTTCTTGTTCTTGTCGTCGAAGGAGCCACCGCACCCCACCCAGTAGAGGTACTCGTGGTCGAACGGCGAGGAACCGTCGACGATTTCGATGCCGTCGAGCTTGGCGGCCCAGTCGGCCCGCTCGCCCTGATTCATGCCCCACGGGTTGCCCTGGTTCTCCATGGCCCGATAGGCGTTGCCGAGTTCTGTGGGGAAGTCTGACTCCATGAGCGACAGGTAGCGGCGCATGTCGAGGATCTTGTCGAGGATCTCGATGTTGACGGGGCAGTTCTCGTCGCACGCCTTGCAGGTGGTGCAGGCCCAGATCTCCTCGGACGTGATCCGCTCGAACAGCGAGTTGGCGCCGATGGTGATGTCCTGGTCGACTCCAATCGGGGGGGACACCGCGGGTGTGCCGCTGCGGGCCATCACCTCGCCCGTCTTCAGCACGATCTCACGAGGGTCGAGCGATTTGCCGGTGGCGTGGGCCGGGCATACGGCCGTGCAACGCCCGCACATCGTGCAGGCATCGGTGTCGAGGAGCTGCTTCCAGGTGAAGTCTTCGATCACCGAAGCGCCGAAGCTCTCGAGCTCGGTTTCCATGAGGTTCGGCATCGGCTTCATGGCGCCCTTGGGGCGGTCCTTGTCTTTCAGCCACATGTTGAGCGGGCTGGTGAAGATGTGCCGGAGCATGGTGACGGGCAGCATGGCCACGAAGGCAAAGAAGGTGAAGACGTGGAGGCCCCAGAGCACCGCATGAATGTTGGTGAGGGTCTCCACCGACATGTTCTTGAACGGGAACGACATCGCATACCCGACGAAGCTCCACTTCTCGAAGTCGGGTTGGCCCTTCTCGGCGATGCGAATGGCTTCCGTGAGAAAGCCGGTGATCCCGATGGCCAGGAACACCCCAAGGATGGCGGCGTGTTCGGGCCGGCTCTTGATGCGGATCCGGTAGGGCTTTTGCACGTAGCGGCGGATGATGGCCCACACCACGCCGATCGTGAAGAACAGGCCGGCGAAGTCGCCCACGAAGGAGTAGGCCTGATAGACGCCGCCCTTCAGGAACTTGAGGCCCTCTGGTGCCTGGTGATCGATCTCGAGGATGGTGGTGACCGCCATCAAGATGATGAACGAGAAGTAGATCATCGAGTGCATGAGCCCGGCGGCGGAATCGCGCATGAGGGTCTGCATGTAGACGCCGGCTCGGAATCCCTCCGCCCGCTTCTTGGCGTTCTTGCGAGTGAGCGACCGATTGTCCGGGCGACCACGTTCCCAGTTCTTCACACGGGCGGCGAACTGCAATGAACCCCACACCATGATCATGGGGAGGACGCCGTAGAACATCCAATAGAGCCACAACGGAATGCCCTCGAAGGGGACCCGGGTGATTGGTTCGGTGTTCTCGTGGTGGAACGCCTTGCCGGCGATGCCCGAGATGATCGTGACGACGGCGAAGCCGATCCCGATGGTGAGGACCAGCATCCGGGGCCGGCCGCGCACCTTCGATGGTGCTTCCTCGGTGGTGGAGGGTTCGCTCATACGTTCCTCAACGTAGTTGCGGCCTTCGCGTCAGGCGAAGTTTGCGGCCGTTCGGCGAGCTGACGATCTGGGGTGGTGCCTGATCGTTACGGGTAGATCTTCTGGTCGAGCTCGCGCACCTTGCGAGCCAACGTGGTGAGGATCTTGTGCGCGAGCCCGGGCACTTCGTCGATGAGCCCGGCGAACTCTCGTTGGCCGAGGACGAGCACCCGCATGGGAGTCTCGGCGATGACGCTGGCAGTGCGGGGGCCACCGTCGAGCAACGCCAACTCACCGAAGTGATCGCCGGGGCCCATGGTGGCGATTCGTTTGCCGCCTCGCTTGATCACGGCGTCGCCTTCGACGATCACGAACGCCTCGTGCCCCGTGGTTCCCTGCGTCACGATCTCCCGACCTTCTTCGATCTGCAGCTCGTCGACGGCGCGGGCGATCTTTTGCAGGTCTCGGGTGGAGCACGATTCGAACAGGGACACCTCGGCGAGGTGTTTCAGGTAGCGGCTGGGGGCCATGCCCAGCAGCATAGGTCTCGTGGCCTTTGAGAGGACGTTGATCGCGACGATGGCGGTCGGAACGCCCGACGGCGAGCCGCGGGGTGCGCGCCCGGCGCGGCGACGTTCACGTCGACGAAACAGAGTTGAAACGAACCTTCCCTAGCGTGCCGATCGATGGATGTGGTCCTTCTCCGGTGGCCCATGGAACGGCAGCGACGCGACGCCCTCGCCGACGAGGGAAGGCCGCGCCTTCTCCTGGTCGAGAACGGCACGGAACCGCCCGTGGTCACCGACCTGAAGGAGGACTGGATTCGGGTCCCCGCCGAGGAGGTCGACGTCAAGGCTCGGATCGACGGACTCACCCTTCGTTTTGCCGAGGAGCGGCATGATCGTCCGGACCTCGACCCCGACGGGGTGCTTCGATTCGCCGGTGGCTGGGTATCTCTTCCTCCGGTCGAAGGTCGGTTGATGTCTTCGCTGCTCGATCGGTACGGAGCGGTCGTCAGCAGGGAGCAGTTGGCACGAGCGGGCTGGCCCGACGGCGCCCCCGGTCGTAATGCTCTCGACGTGCACGTGCTCCGTCTTCGCCGCCGGATAGGTGAGCTGGGGCTGGCCATCAAGACCGTGCGGTCCCGCGGCTATCTGCTCGAAGTCGACAGCGAAGGGGCCCGACGCCACGCCTGATCGCCGGCAATTGGTAGCGGGTGGCGCGAGACTGCCGCCATGACCGAGATTCGGTTCCTCCCAGACAACACCGTCGTGGCCGCAAAGAAGGGTCAGACGCTGCTCGCTGCCGCCCTCAAGGGTGGCATTCCCCATACCCATGCCTGCGGTGGGAACGCGAGGTGCTCCACCTGCCGGGTGATGGTGGTGGACGGCATGGAGAACTGTTCCGACCCAACGTGGAAGGAAAGTCGGATCGTGAAGAAGCTCGGCTTCTCGAGCGCCTTCCGGCTGGCCTGTCAGACCACGGTCGCCGGCGATGTGACGGTCCGCCGGCTTGTGCTCGACCCCGCCGATGTGGCCCTTACCGACGCTCGCGACCACGCGGTCCCGATCGGTGACGAGAAGGACGTAGCGGTGCTGTTCTGCGACATCCGCAACTTCACGCCACTCGCGGAGACGCTGCTCCCCTACGACGTCATCCACCTGCTCAACCGCTTCCACTACGACATGGCGACAGCGATCAACCGTCACGGCGGCATCGTCACGGTCACGATGGGAGACGGTTTGATGGCCCTATTCGGAATCGGCGACGATCACGCGGACCCGGCCCTCGCCGTGGTGCAGGCGTGTCGGGCCGCACTGGACATGGTGGCCTCTACCGATGCTCGTCGCCCGGAGCTCGAAGCCATGTATGAGGGCGTCTACGACATCGGCGTGGGCATCCACTGCGGGCGGGCGATCGTGGGGTTTCTCGGAAACCAGAGCGTGGTCCCCACCGCCATCGGCGACTGCGTGAACGTGGCGAGCCGCATTGAGGGCGCCAACAAGCAGCTCGACACCCGAGTGCTGTTCTCGGATGACTGTTACCAACGCGTGGCCGAGTTCGTGGAGATCGGGCGCACGGCCGGCGTGGCACTGAAGGGCAAAACCGGCACCTTCAACCTCTACGAGCTGACCGGCATGCGTGGCGGTGGGCGATAGTCGGCGCCAGCGTTTGCGCTACCCAGTGGAACGGGGAGAGCGACGAACGGCCGCCGCCCTCGTGCGGGCAATCGGGGCTGGGGTGGGCGTTTACGCCGCGAGCCGGTCGATGCGCTCGGTGAGAACGGCGAAGGCGGTGCGCACCTCGCCGGCGAGGGACTCGACGGCGGCCTCGATGCGCGCCTGACCGACTTTGAGTTCGGCCACGTCGGTCTTGAGTTGTGCGACGTCGACTTTGAGTTCGGCCACGTCGACTTTGAGTTCGGCCACGTCGACTTTGAGTTGTGCGACGTCGACTTTGAGTTCGGCCACGTCAGTGTTGAGTTGGGTCACGTTCGAGGTGAGACCAGCAAGGGACCGCGAGTGATCGCCGAGGACCGCGTCGGTACGATCCATCCGCTGGTCGGAAACCGCGAACCGATCGCGCATCTCTGCGAACCCCAGGGTGATGTCGGATCGCAGGTCCCCGATGGCGCGCTCGTGTTCGGCGTAGCGCCTATCAGCCTTGGCGTCAGCCGCATCGAACCGAACGTCCAGCGCTCGAAACGCGTCGCTGGTTCGCCGGCCCTGATCCTCGACCTTGCCGCGGATGAGGGCTCCGTCGGCCGCAAGCTCGCTCAGGAGCCGGGATGTCTTCTTGTTGTTCCCCCGAACCTCTTCCCGAAAGCCGATCAGGTCGGCCGCAACGTTGCCGATCTCGGCGCGGGTGTGGGTGAACTCGTTTTCGTTGTGGAGCCGGAGTGCGGCGACTTCCCGGTGGCACGCCATCACGTTCAGGAGGGCCGCCAATGTGCCGCTACGCGACGCCTCCATGGCGGAGCGCAGCGCATCGACGGCGGCACGTAGGAGTGTTTGGTCGGTTCCGAGGCGGTCGAATCCGGCCAACATCTCGGTCTGCACGGTCGTGAGCCGCCGGTCGACGGCGGTGACCCGCTGGTTGGTCTCGTTGAGGCCGGCTTCCATCGACGACCAGATGTCTTCCGTCTGGGCTTCGGCCCGTTCGGCCGCACTGTGGGCGGCGGTGACGTCGGCTCGCATGGTGCCGTTCAGTTGGGCGAGCATCTCGATCTGCCGGTTGATCGGGGCGAGAAGCTGGAGGTAGGCGTCGATCTGTGGATCGGAAGGCATCGATGTATCTCTTCAGATGAGGGGGATACACAGAAAGATACAAAAAGAGAGCCGGAAAAGCAATGAAAGATCTGAAAGATCCCGAGAGTGTCGGGGTGTCAGGCGACGTTCACGATGCAGTGGCGGCGCTCCCCTGGGCAGCAACGGCCGCGGCGGCGGCCTTCGCGGCAGCTACGTCACCGATCGCCCGGTCGAGCGGGTGACGAGTCGACGCCGGTCGCAGGTCGGTTCCGAGCTCGTAGAGCAGGGGCACGCCGGTGGGGAGGTTCAGCTCGGTGATGTCGTCCTTCGAGATCCCGTCGAGGTGCATGACCAAGGCGCGCAGCGTGTTTCCGTGGGCGGCGACCAGCACCATTTTCGCCGCCTGCAGGTCGGGCACGATGGCGTCGTACCAGTAGGGAAGCGTGCGCTCCACCACGTCCTTCAGACACTCGGCCAACGGGATCACGTCGGAGGGAAGCGCGGCGTAGCGAGCATCGCCATTCGGGTTGTGGGGATTGTCGGCGGCGATCGGAGGCGGCGGAACATCGAATGATCGCCGCCACACCTTCACCTGGTCGGCACCGAACTCCGCCGTGGTCTGCGCCTTGTCTTTGCCCGTGAGATCGCCGTAGTGACGCTCGTTCAACCGCCACGAACGGCGTACGGGGATCCACAGTCGATCCATGACATCAAGGGCGAGGTCGGCGGTGCGGATCGCGCGGGTCTGCAACGACGTGTGCACGACGTCGGGGAGGATGCCGGCCGAGAGCAGATCCGTACCGGCCCGACTGGCCTCGGTGATCCCGTCGGGCGTGAGGTCGGCGTCGAACCAGCCCGTGAACAGGTTCTGGGCGTTCCACTCGCTGCGGCCGTGACGGAGGAGCACGAGGCGATAGGTCATGGCGAAGTCTGTGCGGATGTCGGTGCATCGGGCAAGCTCCTGACGGCGGGGACCGACGCCGTCGTCGCCGCAGGTGGTCGGCCCATGGCGAGATGATCCCCGCCCCCACCGTCGGCGACGCGCCGGAGCACGCACCACGACGCCTCACCGCAGGTCGAGGCGACGCCGTCCCAGGTGCCCGGCAACGCAGCCGCCACCTCGTCCGGCGGCAGGTAGATCGGGGTGTGGGGTCCGGCAGAACTCACCCACACCACGGTGCCGTGGCCGAGCGGCGTGAGCACGCGAGCCACCTCGACGGGGAACAAGAACATGTTGATCAACGCCACGGAGTCGACGGACCCGTCGGGCACGGGAAGGGCAGCGCCATCGGCGCAGACCCGAGGGGCTACCCCAGCTGGTGCCCGCCGCAGCATCTCGAGCGACAGATCGAATGCCAGCACGGCGGCGAAGCGGCCGGCCAACCACGCGCTCGTGAGGCCAGTGCCGGATCCGAGCTCCAGGCAACGGTCGCCGCCGATGGGTCCGCCGCGCCGTGCGGCATCGGCCAATGGTGCGGCGCGATCCTCGTGGCCGAACCGGTCGTTCCAGTCCCCGGCCAGCTCATCGAAGAAGCGGGCGACCACGCGAACCTCGTCGATGTCCCAGGTTTGGCCATCGAGAAGTGAGCGGGTGCGCACACGCATCGGGTGATCGGTGGGCGGTGGCCGGTCCGTCACCGTCGGCGGCGCCCCGGAAGCGGCGGACGGCTCTGCGGTGTGGGAGAGCTCGGACGGCCCCGACGGCCCCGACGGCCCGGGCGGGTCGGCGGGCCCGGGCGGGTCGGCGGGAGGAAGCACGCGGATCACGTGGCCCAGCGTGACAGACCGGGACGAAGCAAACGGGTTCGGTGGGCAGATCTCGCGTGCAACAACGGCCTGCGTGAAAGGCCGCCGAGAAGAGACCCCAAGAAAGGCCGAAAAAAGGTTTGTTCCAGAGTTGATAATCAGTGACTCAGCTTTTATCCTGCACCTATCCGCAGGAATATCGCACCGGTCGCCGCGAGGCAGTAGGTTTCCCCGTCCCTCGCCAACTATCCGTCGCGAATACAGCGGTCGCGATTCCATCCCTCGCAATCCATCACCCAGCAGGAGCACCCACCATGCCCAAGGCAGTCGGTATCGACCTCGGCACCACCAACTCCGTCGTCGCCGTCCTCGAGGGCGGCGAACCCGTCGTCATCCCCAACTCGGAGGGGTCCCACACCACCCCGTCCGTGGTCGCGTTCGCCAAGAACGGGGAGGTGCTGGTCGGCGAGATCGCCAAACGCCAGTCGATCACCAACCCCGACCGCACGATTCGGTCGGTGAAGCGCCACATGGGCGAAAACAGCTGGAAGATCGACATCGACGGCAAGGCCTACAACCCGCAGGAGATCTCGGCCCGCACGCTGATGAAGCTCAAGCGAGACGCCGAGAGTTATCTCGGCGACACGGTCACCCAAGCCGTGATCACCGTGCCCGCCTACTTCGACGACGCCCAGCGCACCGCCACCAAAGAAGCTGGCCAGGTGGCCGGCCTCGAGGTGCTGCGCATCATCAACGAGCCCACCGCCGCGGCCCTCGCCTACGGCCTCGACAAAGACGCCACCGACCAGACCATCCTCGTGTTCGACCTCGGAGGCGGCACGTTCGACGTCTCGGTGCTCGAAATCGGCGACGGTGTGTTCGAAGTGAAGGCCACCCACGGCGACACCAAGCTTGGCGGCGACGACTGGGATCAGCGAGTGATCGACTGGCTCGTGTCGAACTTCAAGAACGCCCAGGGCGTGGATCTGAGTGCCGACAAGATGGCGGTACAGCGCCTGAAGGAAGCGGCCGAGAAAGCCAAGATCGAGCTCAGCCAGGTGCAACAGACCTCCATCAACCTGCCCTACATCACCGAGGGGCCACTGCATCTCGACGAGACCCTCACCCGCGCCAAGTTCCAGGAGCTCACCGCCGACCTCCTCGACCGGTGCCGCATCCCCTTCGAGCAGGCGATCTCCGATGCCGGGCTCACCAAGGGCGACATCGATCACATCGTGATGGTGGGCGGCTCCACCCGTATGCCCGCCGTCGTCGACCTGGTGAAGGAGATGACGGGCAACGACCCCCACAAAGGCGTGAACCCCGATGAGGTCGTGGCCGTCGGCGCGGCGGTGCAGGCCGGCGTGCTCAAGGGCGAGGTGAAAGACGTCCTCCTCCTCGACGTCACCCCACTGTCGCTGGGTATCGAGACCAAGGGTCAGGTGATGACCAAGCTCATCGAGCGAAATACCACGATTCCCACCCGTCGCACCGAGGTGTTCACCACCGCCGAAGACAACCAGCCGTCGGTGGAGATTCATGTGCTCCAAGGCGAGCGCGACATGGCGCAGTTCAACAAGACGCTCGGCAAGTTCCAGCTCGTGGATCTCCCGCCCGCACCCCGTGGCGTCCCGCAGATCGAGGTCACCTTCGACATCGACGCCAACGGCATCGTGCACGTCGCCGCCAAGGATCGGGCCACGAGCAAGGAGCAGTCCATGACCATCACCGGGCAGTCCTCGCTCAACAAGGACCAGATCAACCAGATGGTGAAGGACGCGGAGGCGCACGCGGAAGAAGATCGCCAGCGCCGCGAGGAAGCCGACACCCGCAACCGCGGCGAGAACCTGGTGTACCAGACCGAGAAGTTGCTCCGGGAGCAGAGCGAAAAGCTCTCCGCCGACGACCGCAGCAGCGTGGACTCCCGCCTGGCGGAACTGAAGGACGCGCTCAACGGGTCCGACATCGCCCAGATCAACACCGCCACCGAGATGCTGATGAACGCCAGCCAGGAGTTCACCCAGAAGCTCTATCAGGCGGCAGCGGAGAGCGAGTCAAGCGCGTATGGCGCAACCGGTGGTCCGGGCGCGAGTGGTTCGGCCCCGCAAGACGACGACGTGGTCGATGCCGAGATCATCGACGACGACGATGATGGCAACAAGGACAAGTGACCATGCCCGATCCCCACGAACCCGTCGACGACGACGCTGTCGTCGACGGTGAGCTGGTCGACGATGCCGTTGGCGACGATCTCGTCGCCGCGGTCGAAGAGGCCATGTTGCTCGACGACGCCGACCCGGCTTCCTCCGGCGGGAGCATGCCTCCCCCCGGAGGTTCCCAACTCGCCGCGGAACTCGCCGACTATCGCGACGCGCTCTTGCGGGTGAAAGCGGACTTCGACAACTACAAGAAGCGTGAAGCAAAGCAGCAGACCGAACGGGTGGCACGGGCAGCCGAGAGCCTGGTCGCCCAACTCCTTCCCGTGCTCGATGCCTGCGAGGCCGCCGTGGCGCAAGGCGTTGCTGATGTCGAGCCCATCCTCAAGAGCCTCCGCGACACGCTGGTAAAGGAAGGGCTCGAAGCCATGGACGACCTCGAAGCACCGTTCGATCCCGCTCGCCACGAAGCCGTCATGCACGAAGATGGCGACGGTAGCGAGCAGGTGGTGTCGGCGCTCCTGCGCAGCGGCTACCTCTGGAAGAGCCGCGTCATCCGCCCAGCCATGGTGAAGGTCCGGGGGTAGACCCCACGATGTCGGCCCAACGCGAGTGGTTCGAAAAGGACTACTACAAGGCGCTCGGCGTGTCCGAGAACGCCACGGCGAAGGACATCACCAAGGCCTATCGCAAGCTCGCGCGCGAGCTGCATCCCGACGCCAACCCGGGTAACGATGCGGCGGAGGACAAGTTCAAGGAAGTCTCCGCGGCGTACGACGTGGTGGGCGACGAAGCCAAACGCAAGGAGTACGACGAGGTCCGCAAGCTCGGCCCGATGGGGGGGATGGGCGGTGGTTTCGGTCCCGGCTTCGGTCGTGGCGCCACAAGCGGTCAACCCGGCGGCTTCACGTTCACCGAAGGCGACATGGGTGGGCTCGGGGATCTCCTGGGCGGCATCTTCGGGCGGGCGAACCAGCGCCGCGGCACACCCGGTGCCGGCCCGGAATTTTCACGGGGCACCGGCCCGCAACGAGGCCACGACCTCGAAGCCGAGTTGCACCTTCCGTTCCTGGAAGCGGTGCAAGGGGTCACCACCACCGTCCACCTCACATCGGATGCGGTGTGCACCACCTGTGCCGGTTCCGGCGCCGCGGCCGGTTCCGCTCCCGTGCGTTGTACGACCTGTGGGGGTCGAGGTGTGCTCGATGAGAACCAAGGTCTCTTTTCCTTCAGTTCTCCGTGTCCGGCTTGTGCCGGCCGCGGGTCCACGATTGTGGAGCCGTGCCCGTCATGCAGCGGAAGTGGGGTAGAGCGTCGCCCCCGAGAGGTCAAGGTCCGCCTTCCGGCGGGCGTCGATGAGGGCAAGAAGATCCGTTTGAAGGGCCGGGGAGGTCCGGGACGCAACGGCGGTCCGCCGGGTGATCTCTATGTCGTCGTGCATGTCACGCCGGACGCCACCTTCGGCCGTAGTGGTACCAACCTCACGGTCACGGTGCCGATCACGTTCCCCGAAGCGGCGTTGGGCACCAAGCTCCGTGTGCCCACGTTGGCTGGGGACCCCGTCACGCTCCGAATCGCACCCGGAACGCCGAGCGGCAAGGTGCTTCGGGTCCGCGGCCGTGGCGTCGACACAGGTAAGACCGTCGGCGACCTTCTCGTCACCGTCGAAGTGGCGATCCCCACCAAACTCACCCCTGAACAGCAAAAGGCCATCGAAGCATTTGCTGCTGCCACCACGGAGTCTCCCCGAGACCACCTCGTTACCTGAACCGTCGGTACCAGACCCGTCACCCGGCCCGGTTCCTTCCCGCCTTTCCTGCGTTTCCTTTCTATCGCTCTCCGCTCCCCGTGGCTCTTTCGGCTGCACCCGATCTCACCGGAGGTGAATCATGTCGATGTTCAATGGCGTCAACCGCGAAGTTCGGACTCGGGCGGTCTACGTGATCTCCGTGGCCGCTGAGCTGGCGGGCATGCACCCGCAAACCCTGCGGATCTACGAGCGGAAAGGGCTTCTCGAGCCGGCTCGTACGCAGGGTGGTTCGCGCCGTTACAGCGATGCCGACATCGCCATGCTGCGTCGGATCCAGGACCTCACGGAGGAGGGGCTGAACCTCGCGGGCGTGAAGCGCGTGATGGCCCTTGAAGCCCACATCACGCAGCTTGAAGCCGAATTGGGTGCTGCCCGGGAAGCCGCCGATCACGCGGTCGCGCAAACCCACAAGCACTACCGGCGCGACCTCGTGCCGCTCAGCCAGCAGGTGGTGCTCTACGGCGAAGCGGCCCGCATCTTTCAGCGTGATCAGTAGCTACCAGGCCGGCAGATCGCTGCGGCCGTGTGATCGTCAGTGCAGCACCGAGAGGCTCAACGCGAAGTCGCCGGCGGGGTCGGTCATCCAGCGCACGAGATCCAGCCCGGCATCGGCCAGTTCGGCTTCGATGCTGCTTCGTCGGAACTTGGCGGAGATCTCGGTGCGCATCTCTTCACCGTTGGCGAAATGCACGGTGAGATCGAGGGCGCCCACCCGCACGGTCTGCTCGGTCTGGCTCACGAGCCGCATCTCGATCCACTCGTTGGTCGAGTCGAAGAACGCCCGATGGTGGAAGTGATCAAGGTCGAAGTTCGCATCGAGGGCTCGGTTCACCACTCGTAGAACATTGCGGTTGAACGCCGCGGTGACGCCTTGCGAGTCGTCGTAGGCCGCTTCGAGCCGCGCCACCGACTTCACGAGGTCGGTACCCAGGAGCAGGGCGTCGCCGGGGCGAAGGTTGCCGGCGAGGTCGGCGAAGAACGACTTGCGTTCCGGTGGCGCGAAGTTGCCGATGGTGGAGCCGAGGAACGCCACGAGCCGACGGCCGCCCCGCGGGAGCTGTCCGAGGTGACGTTCGAAGTCGCCCACCACGGCGTGCACCGGAACGCCCGGGTACTCGGCGCCGATGGCCGCGCCGGCCTCTCGAACGGTTGCTTCGTTCACTTCGAACGGAATGAATCGTTGGAGTTGGCCGGCGGCGGCGAAGGCATCGAGCAGCGTGCGGGTCTTGTCGGAGGTGCCGGAGCCCAGCTCCACGAGGGTGTCGGCGCCGGAGACCGCAACGATCGCGGCCGCCTCGGCGGCGAGGATCGCTCGCTCGGTCTCGGTTGGGTAGTACTCGGGCAACCGGGTGATCTGGTCGAACAGTTCGCAGCCACGATCGTCGTAGAACCACTTCGGCGGAAGGGTCTTCGGTGTACTGGTGAGGCCGACGCGAACGTCGGTGCGCAACGCCGCATCGAGGTCGTCGGGCGAGAGCAGTACGTCGATCGTGAAAGGGGCTGGCATGCCCGGCGAGGCTACCGGTGCCGGTCCCGGCCACCACCCGGCGCTGAACGAAGGCCACACGGGGGTGCGGCCGACAACCACCTCGAGGATCGAGGTTGTTGCCGGCCGCCGCACCCCCGGTGACATTCCCCGGGGATCGGTTGCTGCTCGCTTGTTGCGGCAGACGTGGAGCGGCGGACACCCACGCGGGACACCGTCCTACGACCAGCTCACGATGTCGGCGGTGAAGGTTCCGTCGAAGTTCTGGGTGGTGACGGTGCCGCAGACCTTCTTCGTGGCCTTGTCGACCTTGGTCAGCTTCACGTTCTCCTTCACCGAGCTGACGCCGGTGAACGTGACCTTCCCGTCGGGGGTGTAGGCGTAGGTGTTGTTGAGCTGAAGGGGGCCGAGCTCATCGGAGACGGACACATACGTGCCGGGCTCCAGGGCCGTTTTGCCCTGCGCCACCGACAGGTATCCCATGACGAGCATTTGATCGCCGGAGAGCTTGGGAGCGGCGATGCTGCCGATCAAGGAGTCGGGGACGTCGTAGTTGCCGATGGCGAACTCCAGCGTGCTCCCGAGGGTGACGGTCGCCTTCGCCGCCTTGGCCTCGAACTTCTTGTCGCCTGTGCTGGTGTGCACCACGATCTCGGTCTTGGTGGGGCAGTCGCTGGCTGCGGGTGCTGCGGTCGCCGGTGTGGCACTGGTGGGCGGCGTCCCCGCCGCTCCGCCGGCGGCTCCGGGTTTGGCGGTGGTGGGCGCGGCGCTGGCGGCGGTCGCGGTGGTGCTGTCCTTCGAACTGCAGGCGGCGGTCAACAACAGAGCTGACGCCCCAAGTCCGACGGCGAGCCGACCAGGGGCGCGAGAGGCGAGGGTACGGGTCATGGTTTCTCCGAGTGATGGGGATCGGCGATCTCGCCGATCAAGGGTTGGGGGTGCGTTGTCGGCGGGCCGACCTTCGCATCATCGGGGTTCCCGACCCCGCCGTCACCACTCAACCTGTCCACAACAGTGAGTAGTGGCGTGGTGTCTGCCGGTTGGACGGGCCGATCCCGGTGTCCTCGTCCTCACCGCCCGGGAGCAAGGGGGCTTTCGGACTTCGTCCTTGGGCTCGATCCCGTCCACCTCGGCATCCACCCGAGCGAACCTTTCAGGTCGCAGCACTACCATCCCACGGATGGGGGATCGACGGGGCGAGTCACAACAGGTGAGTGGCGGTGGCCTCGCCCTTGCGGCGGTGCTCCCCGGGTGGGTCGAGACGGCCACGCGAACGTGGTTCCTCGACCGTGCGGGCGACGACGAACAGGAACTGGCGCGGGTGGTGGCAAGTCGGTGGGATGCGGGGGCGCTCCACCAGGAGGACGGGGTGTGGTGGTGCGAGGATGCCGTTGCCCGCGTTCCGGGCACGACCGAGACAACGGCTCCCGCAGGGATCGACCCGTCGGCGGCACCGGCGATGGAGCCTGGAGCGGTGGTGTTCGCGGAGATGCGGGATCTGTGCGATCGAGGCCGTCCCGACGACGCGCTGGCGCTGGCGGCGGCAACACTGGCTCCGGCGATGGGGGTCAGCGATTGGCAGGACACCGCACCCGAGGTGGTGGCGATCGTGGGACTCGGATCGTGTTTTGCGCTGGTCGAGGCGGGGCGGTTGCATGCCGCCTGGATCACCGGTCACACGGGGCGGGTGTTGGGCGCCGCCACTCGGTCCACGCTGCTCCAAGGGTGGTACGGCGCAGCGGTCGGAATCTGTGAACTTGGCATGGGTCGACTCGATGACGCGTTGGCGTCGTTGGCCGAGGCCCGGCTGCTCGGCCGGTTGTGCGGTGACGCCCAAATGCGGGCGTTCGCGTATGCCTCGTTCGAGCTCGCCCACGCCATGGTCGGTCGGCTGCCGCCCCGCCCTGATGGGCCTGGTCCCGTCCGGCGTTTCGCCATCGAAGACGGCGCGATGGCAGGGACGTCCTGGCTGGTATCCACCCACCGGGCCCGGGCACTCGCGTGGACGGAGCCCACCCCGTCGAATGTGGCCGCGTTGCTCGAACACGCAGAGAAGGCGCGGGCGGCGGGCCGGTTCGGTGTGGCCGCATCGGTTGCCGGCGAGGTCGCCCTGCTCGGCGATCCCGCAGGAGCCACCCACGTCTTTCGGCGTTTTGGCGAACTCCAAGGGGAGCTCCTCCCCCTCTGGCCACACATCTCGGCGGCGCTGGCCGCAGAAGACGCGGCGGCTCTTGATCATTTGGCCGACCAGCTTGATCCGCTCGGGGTCGCGGGTTTGTCGGCTTCGCTCACCATCCAAGCGGCGGCCGTGCACCATCGCGCCGGCGATGACGAGGCCGTTCGCGAGTCGCTGAAGGCAGCCAACCGTCGTGCCGCCGCGGTGCAATCGAGTTCGGCCTACCTGGCGCAGTTCCGAGCGCTGCTCCCGCTGCGAGAACGCGAACGGGAGATCGCCGAGCTCGCTGCCGCGGGGCAGTCCAACAAGGCCATCGCCGACGAGTTGGTGATCTCCATCCGCACGGTGGAGAACCACCTCTACCGTGTGTACGACAAGTTGGGCATCGCTGGCCGCGATGATCTGGCGCCACTTCTCGGAACGCCTCCCTTGAGCTCGGCTTCTACCTGAGGGTGGGTTCGATCAGTTCTGAAGCGCGACACGCGTTGCGGCTCGCCGAGGCGGCTACCCGAACGGCAGTGACGTGATTGTCGACGCGTCGAGCGACGGCGTGGTCGTCATCGTGACGATCGATCGATCTGGCACCTCGGTCCAATCGGGATCGAGGGACAACGGCTCGGAGACGATGATCATCGCCCGTTGATCGGTGGCAGCCGACGGTAGCTCACGCAGGAACAGGCTGTTCCCCCAACGGGTGGCGACGAGCGACTGGCCATCGCCAAGCAGGAAGTTGAAGCGTCCATCGGCGAGCCCACTGATGTGGTCGAGCAGATCAAGCAACGCTTCGGACGCGGTTGCGCCGCCGTCGATGCGGTCCAGCACCATGGCGAACAACACCTCGCTGTCGGCGGCTCCGAGGATTGCACTGGCTCGACGCTCACTGACCTCACGTCGAAGGCGTTCTCCTAGTCCTAGTCGGAAGCCGTCCACGAAACCGTTGTGGGCGAAGAGCCACGGCCCTGACATGAACGGCGCGTTGCCGCTCTCGTCGATCGGCGCACCCGGCGACGCATTGCGGATCGCTGCTACCACCGAAGTGGATCGCAGCAGCGGCGCCGTTTCGCGGAAACGATTGTCGGCCCACATCGGGGTGACGGTGCGGTAGCGAGCAGGCTCGTTTCGTATCTCGAGGTCCCACCAGCCCACCCCCCAACCATCGGCGTTGATGCGGCCGACGTCCTGGTAGCGCGGAGCGTGGGCCTGCCGGGCGAACGGGACGGCGGAGCCGTACAGCAGATGGTGGAGATCGACGGGTGGACCCAGGTAGCCCAGGATGCGGCACATCGCTCGATGATCGCGCAGTCGCCGTCAGGCATCCCGCGCACAGCGGAAGCCGCAGAAGATCTGTCGGCGAATGGGGTGGTCCCAGTTTCGGAACGTGGAGCGAGCGGCGGTGTGGTCGGCAGCCCAGGATCCGCCACGAAGCACCCGGTAGTCGCCATCCCAGAACACCTCGCTGTATTCGGCGTAGGGGAACGCCGAGAAGCCGGGGTAGGACAGAAACGGGGTTGAGGTCCACTCCCACACATCGCCGATCAGGCCGAGCACCCCGGTGGGTGAAGCGCCCAACGGGAACGATCCAACCGGCGCCGGTCCATCGTGGATTTGCCCGAGGTTGGCGTGTTGCGAAGTCCAAGGACCATTGCCCCACGGGTTGGCGAACGACACGCCGGTGGCCGGATCCCAACGAGCCGCCTTCTCCCACTCCGGCTCGGTGGGAAGCCGTCGGCCGGCCCATGTGGCGAAGGCCTCGGCTTCATGGAAACACACGTGCTGCACAGGCTCGTCGAGGTGATCAGCGAGGTCGAGCACCTGTCCGAATCGCAGCATCGACCAATCGTGTTGGCCCTCCCGAACCCAATACTGCGGAGCGACAAGGTCTGCCTCGATCCGCCATGCCCATCCGGTGGGCGACCACAGCCGATTGTTGTGGTAGCCGCCATCCTCGATGAAGTTGAGGTAGGTGCCGTTGGAGACGGGCACCGTATCGATCCAGAATGGATCAACCGATCGCTGATGGGCCCCGAGCTCGTTGTCGTAGGCCCAGGGGGTGGCGGCACGTGTGGTGCCCATCTCGAACGACCCGCCTTCGATGAACGTTTCCGGTGCGACCGCCGCCTGGCTTGCCGTAGTGCCGGTGTCAGGCGAGGGGAACGGAACGACACCTGCCGGCGGTTTCGCGGCAGTCCCTCGGAGCTGATGGGTGGCGAGAAGGGTTTCGTCGTGTTGGTGCTCGTGCTGGATCACCATGCCGTACACGAACGCGTCTCGGAGCAACGGCGTATCGCTCGATGGGGAAAGATCGAGGCCGGGATCGTGGAGCAGGGTGACCACGGCGTCCCGCACCCGAGCGTTGTAGGCGCGGGCCTCGACCGGGCTGAGCATCGGGAGCGATGGGCGTTCCCAGCGCGGGTGTTCGAAGGCGTTGTAGAGGTCGTCGAGCGATGGGTCGATGGCGTGGCGGCCGTCGATCTCCCGAAGCAGCCACAGCTCTTCGTAGTTGCCGATGTGGGCGAGATCCCATACGAAAGGCGACATCAACGGTGACACCGGCGCGCACTGCTCGTCGGGCGTGAGACCGTCCACCAACGCCAGGGTGCGGCTTCGTGCTCGGTGAAGCTCGGCCTCGATCCCGTGACGGTCCGGCGCGGTGGCCCCAGGTGGGCTTTTCGACGCCGACGACTCGGCGATCACGGGGGGCTCACCGAAACGTTTCGCCCGTAGGGCACGGGAGATTCCCGGGGTGGGAACAGCTCGCCGTTGTTCCGCCACGCGTCGAGGCGGTCGTCGGCGGGGCAACGCCCGCGGGCCACCCATCGATCGGTGTAGGTGTCGACCACATCCACGATCGACGGGTCGACGTCGAGCCGGCCGAGCGCTTGACGGGCGATCCCGAACAGCTCGATGGCCACAGGGCCGAGCACCGGATGGTGCAAGCCGTGCTGAGCCGCCGCGCTCCAGAGGTGATCGGCTTGGGTGCGGTCGAGTAACGCTGCCGTTTTGGATCGTGCCGTCTCGTCGATGGTGAGTGCCACTGACACGACGGCGGCCACCATCCAGAACGGGGTGGGAAGCGCATCGATGGCGCGTAGCTCGAACCAACCTTTGGGTCGCACGGGGGGAAACAGCGTGGTGAGGTGGTAGGCGAAGTCGTCGATCGTGGGCCAGAGGCCGTGGCACCCGTGGGTGATCCAGGTGCGGAACGTGAGGGGAGGATCGATGGGCGTGCACGCGCCGTCGACGGGGGCGAGGAAACCGACGAGCGCGTCGAGCGCATAGGTGGTGTAGTCGTCGACGGGCGATGGCCCGAGAGGAACCGGCCGGCTTCGTGTGGGGTCGAGGGCCCACCAATTGCGCAATCGCGACGACATCCACCCCGAAGGCTCGGCCTCGACGAGCGGCGAGTTGGCGAAGGTGCCGGAGAGGACCGGCGCGATTCGGTTGAGCGTGCGCCACCGATCATCTCGCTCTGCCGGCGTGCCGAGCCCGAGGTTGATCTGCACCGAAGCGGTGTTGTGCATCATGGTGCGTCCGGCCGGACCCATGGCGTCGAAGTAGTGCTCCATCGCCTCATAACGCGGATGATCGAGCACCCGTTCGGGTGGGCGCACCGGGTCGGATCCCAGCGCGAACAAGCCAATGTGGTTGCGCTCGCACCATCGGTCGAGTTCGAAGAGCTCGTTGGCGGTGCGATGGCAGGCCTCGGCGAGCGATCCCGACGGGGCGCTCGAGAGCTCAATCTGACCACCGGGTTCGAGGGTGAGTCGGCTGCCGGACGGGAACGGCGACAGGGCCTCGACGGGCGCAGACGCGACGTCGATCTGGAGACGAGCGAGGTCGGGGTCGGCGGTGAGCCACTCCAGCTCGATGCCGAAGCGATGTCGAGCCGGGTCGGTTTCGTGGATGGCATCGCCGAACACGACGTCGCGGCAATGGCGAACGCAGTCAGCTTCGGACAGGCGGGGAAAAGGAGTAGGCATGAGCCGGAGCGCGGCACCGGGCTGCCGCAACGCGCCCCACGGTAACGGCACGCGGTTGGTTTTCGTTCCTGTCGCCCCCGCTGGATGGTCGCACGCCCGCACGCCCGCCGGCCCTGATCGTGGCCGCGACCACGACCGGCGGGCACGATCGGCCGGCAAGATCAGGGTTCCGCCGAAGAATATCCAAGAAATCTCAAACCTGACATTGTCACACTCAAGTTTTCTAGGTAGCCTTCCAACAGGAACCGGCCGCAGGTCGCTGCTGCTCGAAAATCGTGAGGACCGCCCATGGCGCTCGACCCCAACCACTGGACGCTCAAGACCCAGGAAGCGTTCAACGCGGCCGTCGATCTGGCCCGGGCCGCCAGCAACCCGGAGGTCACCCCCGATCACCTCCTGTCGGCGTTGCTCGGGCAGGAGGAGAGCGTGGTGCTCCCCATCCTCCAGAAGGTGGGGACGTCGCCGGTGTCGCTCCGCAACCAAGTGGCCGACGCGCTCGACAAGCTGCCGCACGCCTACGGGGGCGAGAGCCGCTTGGGCAAAGAACTCGTGGCGTTGTTCGATGACGCCGACACGTTTCGCACCGACCTCGGCGATGAGTACCTCTCCACCGAGCACCTGCTCCTAGCTCTGGCGAGCAAGGTGGGCGTGGAGCGTGAGCAGTTGTTCCAAGCGCTTCGTGAGGTTCGGGGTAGTCACCGGGTCACCAGCCAGAACCCGGAGGCGCAGTACCAGTCGCTCGAAAAGTACGGACGTGATCTCACCGAGGCGGCCCGTAAAGGCAAGATCGATCCCGTCATCGGCCGTGATGAAGAGATCCGCCGGGTGATCCAGGTGTTGAGTCGCCGTACCAAGAACAACCCGGTGCTCATCGGGGAGCCTGGTGTTGGAAAGACGGCGATCGTGGAAGGCCTGGCCCGTCGCATCGTGGAGGGCGATGTGCCCGAAGGGTTGAAGAACAAGCGGCTGATCGCACTCGACCTCGCCTCGATGGTGGCGGGTGCCAAGTACCGCGGTGAGTTCGAGGAGCGGCTCAAGGCGGTACTGAAGGAGATCACGTCGAGCGAGGGTGAGGTGATCACCTTCATCGATGAGATGCACACGATCGTGGGAGCCGGCGCCGGCGAAGGGGCGATGGATGCCGGCAACATGATCAAGCCGATGCTGGCCCGTGGCGAGCTCCGCCTCGTGGGTGCCACCACGCTCGACGAGTATCGCAAATACGTGGAGAAGGACCCGGCTCTGGAGCGTCGGTTCCAGCCGGTCTACGTCAACGAACCCTCCGTCGAAGACTCGGTGGCGATCCTGCGAGGGTTGAAGGAGCGCTACGAGGTCCACCACGGTGTTCGTATCCAAGACGCCGCACTCGTGGCTGCCGCGGTGCTTTCTGATCGATACCTCACTGGCCGGTTTCTCCCCGACAAGGCCATCGACCTCGTCGATGAAGCAGCATCGAAGTTGCGGATCGAGATCGATTCCATGCCCACCGAGATCGACGTCGTGGAACGCCGTATCCGGATGATCGAGATCGAGCGGGTGGCGCTGGGCAAAGAAACCGACACGGCGTCGAAGGAGCGATTGGCGGCACTCGACGAAGAACTGGCGAACCTGTCGGAGCAGAGCGCGGGCATGAAGGCGCACTGGCAGGCGGAGAAAGATGCCATCGCCCACATCCGAGCGTTCAAAGAAGAGATGGAGAACAAGCGCCTCGAACTCGAGCGAGAGCCCGACCTCGAAAAGGCGGCGGCGATCCGCTACGGCGAACTTCCGGAGCTCGACCAACAGGTGGAGGAAGCCACCAAACACCTTGCGGAGCTCCAGGCCGATCAGAAGATGTTGAAGGAGGAGGTCGACGAGGAAGACATCGCCGAGGTGGTGAGCAAATGGACTGGTGTTCCCGTGTCTCGGCTCGTCGAGGGCGAGATGTCGAAGCTTCTGCGCCTCGAGCAGGTGCTCCATCATCGGGTGATCGGGCAGGACGACGCCGTCGTGGCCGTCGCCAACGCGATTCGGCGGTCCCGTGCCGGTTTGTCCGATCCCCATCGGCCGATCGGAACGTTCTTGTTCATCGGCCCCACGGGCGTGGGCAAGACCGAGCTGGCCCGGGCCCTTGCGGAATACCTCTTCGACGATGAACGCGCCATGGTTCGCATCGACATGAGTGAGTACATGGAGAAACACGCGGTGGCTCGGCTGATCGGGGCACCGCCCGGGTACGTGGGATACGAGGAAGGCGGTCAACTCACCGAGGCCGTGCGACGTCGCCCCTACTCGGTGGTGCTGCTCGATGAGGTCGAGAAGGCTCATCCCGATGTGTTCAACGTGCTCCTCCAACTGATGGACGATGGCCGCCTCACCGACAGTCAAGGTCGAACGGTCGACTTCGCCAACGTGGTGCTGATCATGACCTCCAACCTGCCCGGTGATCCGCAGTCGTTCTTCAAGCCGGAGTTCATCAACCGCATCGACGACATCGTGCGGTTCAAGGAGCTCACCCCCGCCGACCTCGGCCACATCGTGAAGATTCAGTTGGAACTCCTTCGGCAACGGTTGGCCGCTCGACGCCTGTCGCTCGTGGTCACTCCCGACGCCGCGTCGCACCTCGCCCGTGAGGGATTCGACCCGGCGTTCGGAGCCCGGCCGCTCAAGCGGGTGATCCAACGCGAGGTGGGCGACCGGCTGGCCTCCGCGATCCTCGAGGGGCGCTTCACCGAAGGCGACACGATCAATGTCACCGTCGATTCCGAGGGGGCGCTCTCGATCCACTGAGCCCGCTGCTGGGCGACGTGGCCCGCCGGTGCGGGGTGAAGAGACCCCGGGGAAAGGGCCGCGGCCGGGCTCCCTCGCTCCCGAGGCCGAGCAATCAGAGAACCTCGTGGGGGCGGAGCCATATGAGGCTGGCCCATCCTCATGCCGGCGGGAGGTACGTCATGACCAGCCGGTAGGTCAGCACCGTGGCCGATGCGGTGATTTGCTCCAGACCGGAGGCGGTGAGCCCCGCCACCACGCTCCCGTCGCACCCATCACGAGCCTGCGGTGCCCGCCGACGGATGATGGTCACGTCGGGGGGGGCAGAGACGTCAGGAGGCGGGGAGGTCTTCCTCGTCGCCGGCGGTGACGCCGGTATCGAGCAGTTCACGGGCGCGCTCGAGGGCCTTGGCCGGCATCGAGCCAGAGATCAGGGGGGCGATGCCAGCGAAACGTGTGAGCTCCTCGCGGGCCTTCTCGGCGTTGACGTGGCTCACGAGCAGGGCGAGGTAGGTCTTGCCGGGTTCGATCTGCTTGCGGAGATCCTCGATGAAGGAGTCGCTCACACCAACGTCGACGAACTTGGCGTCGAGGGCGCTGGTGGCGGCGCCGATCACGAGGCCGGCGACGGGCACGAAGAGGAGGTTGCCGAAGAGCAGGCCCCAGAAGCCACCGGAGATCGCCGACTGGCCGGGCGCCGGGTCCATGGTTTCGATGACTCGAGCCTTCTTCCCCTCTCGGACGACGAACACGGCATCACGGAGGAGGAGCGTGCCCTCGGTGTTGAGACGCTGGGCGGCAATGAACGCCTCTTGGGCGGCGGCCGTCGAATCGAAGCCGACCGAGCAGGTCACGAGTGCCGCCGACCTCGACCGAAGGAAGCGCGAGAAGCTCCCCACGTCCCTCGAGCCGATCGCTGCCCCCCTAGCGGCCAGCGCACGGACGTACGCGCGAGGGTTGGTTCGTGATCTCCTCCATGCCGAGCGTTTCCGTACGGCGTGGGTGGAGGCCAACCGCGTTGCCCATTCCAAGGTGGTGAAGTGCATCGACGGCGACACGTCCGTGGTGGTGTCAAACCAGCCGGGGAAGGTGACGATCAATCTCCTGCCCGTCATCAACTGGGTGCTCCAAGAGATCGTCACGCAGGCGCGTTCCCTGTTCGGCCGCGACGTCACGTTCCCGGAGGTGACGTCGGGTGAGTTGCCGTCCACGGTTCGTGAACGGCTGGGCAAGATCCTGGATCGGGAGATCCCGGCCGACTTCGGCGAGATCGTCATTTGTGAGAGTGAGAAGCTCGGTATGGTGCAGCGGGGACTGGTGCTTTTCCGGCAGGCAGTTTCGGTGCTCATGGTCGCCACGGTGCTGCTGGGCGCCGGAGCGATCCTGTTGGCCCGGCGCAAACCCCGAGCCCTCATCGCCTGGGGAGTGGGGTGATCCTGGCGATCGCCGTAGGTCGCACGGTGTTCGGGGTGGCGCAGCGAGAGGTGCTCGACTTGATCTTGAAACCCGATGCTCGCCGAGCGCTGGCCGCCGTCCTGCAATCTGCGTTCGTTGGATTCACCGACCTCACCACCTGGCTTATCGTCGCCGGCTTGGCCTTACTGGTCCTCGGGTTCTTGCTCAGTGAGGCGTCCGCGATGCGGACCCTTCGCAGCCGTTCTTCAGGAGCCCAGCCCGACACTTTGATTCACGCCGTGGGAACCCGTCGCGTTGGGTTCGCGCTCGGAGGCGTCGCAGCGGCACTCATCGCCGTCGTGATGTTCGAGCGGATCACCTGGTCCGCCTTGATCTTGGTAGGGCTGGTCTTGGTGGTCTACGAGGTTGCCGTGGCATGGGCGGCAACGAACGTCACGCGGTCCGCCGGCGGTGGCGGCGGTGGCGGCGTTGTCACGAACCCGCCCGCATCGGCCGCCGCTTCGCCCAGCTGACCGCCGGGCCGCTCGTTCGTTGACGGACCCGTCGGCCACCGCGGTCGGCGGCCGATTGGCGCCGACGCTCGGCCGCCGCGTCGAGTACGTCGTCCCGGTCCGTCCACACGGTGTTGGTGACGGTGCCGAGCACTACCCCTTGGCCGGCGACGAAGAGGTAGCTCAGGATCACGACCACGATCCCGATCACCCCAGAGAGCTCCGCCGCCCGTTCGAGCTTTGAGGTGAAGTACCACGACCCACCGACGTTGAGCAGCGTGAGAACCACGGAGGTGAGAGCGGCGCTCGGCAGCAAGTCGATGAGGGTGGTGGGACGCCGCGGGAGCAGCCACGACAACCCGAGAAAGAGCAGCGTGTTCGCGAGGATCGTGGCGGCGATGCCGGCGAATGAGGCGATGGGTCCGGACGTGGTGATCGCTTGGCGCAGGGTGCTGACGACGACGAATAGGACTATCGCTCCCATGAAGCGAGCGAGTAAATCGACGATCGACCGGTCGGACTTCACCTCCACGCCCCACACCACGC
>Ga0105047_10004457_pt1 | contig 24344 bp, 19 predicted proteins | sample MAT04_FD_78384 | JGI IMG/M metagenome (GOLD analysis project Ga0105047, IMG submission 78384) | Freshwater microbial communities from Lake Fryxell liftoff mats and glacier meltwater in Antarctica - MAT-04 (megahit assembly) | ecosystem: Environmental > Aquatic > Freshwater > Ice > Liftoff...
AAAAGGAGAAAAAGAGGATAGGAGACTCTTTTTCTCCTTTTCTCTTTTACTCTGTGTGATCTGTTCGACGATCTCATTCGAGGCGCTCATACTCATTGAGGTAGCCATTCATGATGCGCTGGACGCCGTCGATGAGGCGTTCGCCTCCGAAATTGACGAGCAGGCCTACAGGCAGCTTCATGAGCCGGAGATAGGTCAATAATTGTCGCTGGTGAATGGGCGCCGGGCGTTCGGTGCACTTGAGCTCGACGGGTACGCGGCCTTCGACCAAGAGGTCGAGGCGAAAGCCGAAGTCGATTTTCGTCCCCCGGTACTCGAAGGGGATGACGAGCTGTCTCTGCACACACAGGCCGCGGCGTGTAAGCTCGGCGGCCAACAGCTCCTCATAGGCCGATTCGAAGAGGCCCGGGCCCAGGTCGGCGTGGAGATGGATCGAGGCGTCGATGATGTCGGCGGTGATCTGATTGATCGGTGGCATGCGAGAATGTTCGGTCGGGTCGTCATTGAGCCGTCAGCGAGTTGCCATCTCGTGGCCCAGCCTGCAACGTACGGGAGCCGTCCGCACGCGGGCGGCCCTGCGGTGCTCCGCCTCCTCCTTCCCGACCATGCTTCCACTTCGACCTTTCCTGTTTCTCACGGCGTTGTCCGTTCCGGCGGCGCTCACGCAGCCTCCGGCCAAACCGGCGGTGAACACCGTGAAGGCGATCGCCCGCGCGGCGCCGTTGGCGCCAGTGACGCTCGATTCGACGCTGCTCAAGTCGTTCAAATGGCGCAACATCGGTCCCGGTCGTGGCGGCCGGTCGATCGCGGCCAGTGGTGTGGTCGGCCGGAAGAACGAGGCGTATTTCGGTGCGACCGGCGGCGGGCTGTGGAAGACCACCGATGGCGGGGAGAACTGGGCGCCGGTCACGGACGGCCAGATCACGAGCGCGTCGGTGGGCGCCGTGGCGGTCAGTGAGAGCAGTCCCGACGTCGTGTATATCGGCATGGGCGAGTCGGCGATCCGCGGCAACATCATGCCCGGCGATGGCATCTACAAGAGCACCGACGCCGGCAAGACGTGGGCGCACCTGGGCTTCAAAACCGTGGACGCGATCTCGAAGATCCGTATCCACCCCACGAACCCCGACATCGTGTACGCGGCCGTCTTCGGCAAGTACAGCGTGGCGAGCGCGGAGCGTGGTGTGTTCAAGAGCACCGACGGTGGGAAGACGTGGCGGAAAGTGCTGTTCCGCGACGAGAAGTCGGGCGCGGTCGATATCGCCCTCGACCGCAACAACCCGAGTGTGATGTACGCAGCCATGTGGGAAGCGTACCGCAAGGAGTATCAGATGTCGTCGGGCGGTCCGGGCTCCGGCCTGTTCAAGAGCACCGACGGTGGCGAGACGTGGACCGAAATCACGCGCAACAAGGGATTGCCGTCGGGTCTCGTTGGGCGTATCGGTGTCGCGCTCACTGCTGCCAATTCGAATCGGGTGTACGCGCTGATCGAGAACGACAACGGTGGCCTGTTCAAGAGCGACGACGCGGGTGCCACGTGGACGTTGGTAAACAGCGACCGCAACATCCGTCAGCGGGCGTTCTACTACACGCACCTGTTCGCCGATCACAAGAACGCCGACGTCGTGTACGCGCAGAACACTTCTCTGTTCCGCTCCGCCGACGCGGGGAAGACGCTCACCAGCATCGGTAACGGCACACACGGCGACCACCATGACCTGTGGATCGATCCGAGTGATCCGACGCATCTGGTCGGTGCGAATGACGGCGGCGGCGCGGTCACGACGAACACCGGCGGCAAGTGGACCGAACAGGATTTCCCGACCGAGCAGTGGTACCACGTGACCACGACCAAGCATATCCCGTATCACGTGTGCGGGTCGCAGCAGGACAACAGCACGCTGTGCACGCCGTCGCAGTGGAACTTCGGCCGGCCGAACGGTCCAGAGCAGACGGCGGGAGGTCTGGCGGTGTCGTATCCGGTGGGCGGTGGTGAGCCCGGCTACATCGCGGCCGATCCGCTCGATCCGGACATCTTTTTCTCCGGCACGAACAACGGTGGCTATGTCGACAAATTCAACAAGAAGACGGGCTTGTCGCGGGAAGTGAATCCGTATCCCTGGTTCTACTCGGGTGAGCCGTCGAAGGACATCAAGGAACGGTGGCAGTGGACGTTTCCGATCCTGTACTCGCCGCTCAACCCGAAGATGTTGTTCGTGTCGTCGCAGCGCCTCTGGCGCACGCTCGATGGCGGACGCACGTGGAAGGTGCTGAGCGGTGATCTCACACGTCATGCGCCGGAAACGCAGGAGAAGTCTGGTGGACCGATTACGGGCGACATGAACGGTCCCGAAGTGTACGGCGTGATTTTCTCCGTCGGGCCAAGCAAGAGAGATGTGAACGTGATCTGGACCGGGTCCGACGACGGCCTCGTACACGTGACGCGCAACGGCGGCGTTACGTGGACCAATGTGACGCCGAAGGACATGCCGGATTTCGGTCGTGTGTCGCAGATCGATGCGTCCGCGTTCGACGCTGGCACGATGTACATGTCGGTGCGTCGTCCGCTGCTGAACGATCGCGCGCCGTACATCTTCCGCACGACCGACTACGGGAAGTCGTGGACAAAGATCGTGAACGGGCTCGGTGCCGAGGATTACGTGCACGCGGTGCGCGAAGATCCGGCGCGCAAGGGGCTGCTGTACGCTGCCACGCAGCACGGGGTGTACCTCTCGTACGATGACGGCGCGAACTGGCAGAGCCTCAAGCTCAACATGCCCGACACGCCGGTCTCCGACCTGGTGGTGGAAGCGAACGACCTCGTGATCTCGACGCACGGCCGCGGGTTCTGGGTGCTCGACAACGTGGCGCCGTTGCGCCAGGCGACGCCGGCGGTATTGGCGGCGGATGCGCATCTGTTTGCGCCGCCGGTCGGCATTCGCTCGAGCGGCGGTGTACCGATGAGCTGGACGTTCAAAACGGCGCCGAAGCGTGCAACGTTGTCGATTCTCGATTCCACCGGCGCGGTGCTGCGTGAACTGACTGGCGACACCGCAACGTCGGCGGTCGCCGGTGCGCTTGGCCGTCGCCGTGGTACATCGTCGTCGTTCCCGCTGACCGCGGGGCTCTCGCGCTTTACCTATGACTTGCGTGCCACCGGCATTGAAAGCTTCCCGGGGATGATTCTCTGGGGCGCTGGAACGGCTGGTCCGGCGATTCCGCCGGGTCGCTACACCGTGCGACTCACGGCCGATGGTAAGACGCTGAACGCGCCGATGACCATTGTGCGCAGCCCGCTGTTGCCCGAGGTCACGAATGCCGACCTCCGTGCGCAATATGCGTTCGGCAAACAGGTGCGCGACGCGACGAACGAAGCGCAGAAGGCGGTGATCGATATCCGTCGTGTGAAGGAGCAGTTGGCCGACCGACTCAATCGCAGTCAGGATGCAGCGTTGGCTGAGAAGGGCGGCACGCTGAAAGCCAACGCCTCGGCGGTGGAGGAGCAGGTGTATCAGGTGAAGAATCAGAGCGGACAGGACCCGCTGAACTACCCGATTCGCGTGAACAATCGACTGGCGAACCTGCTGTCGATGTCGGAGCGCGGTGATGGCCCGCCGGGGACCTACATGCCGGAGATCCTCGCCATTCTCACCAAGGAACTCGGTGGCTACACGACCAAGCTCGATACGGTGTGGAAAGTCGATCTCGTGGCCGCGAATGCGGAGCTGAAGCGGCTCAACCTGCCGGCGCTCGATCCGAAGTGCACGGTGGTCGCGGGCTGCGTGGCCACGCCATGAGGACTCGCGTTGTCGTCACGGTGCTCAGCGCGCTCGCGCTGAGCACCGGGTGTGGACCGAGCTTGGGCGCGTCCGCGACGAATGCCATGCAGGGCTGTATAGACGTGCGCAATCCTGCATTCGTGCGCGGTGACGGCGAACAGGCGCTCGCGATTGTGCTGCCGGCTGCCGTCGACTCACTGGCCATCCGCACGGCCTACTCGTTCGGCCTGAGTCTGTATCAGCAAGCGGCTGAGCAAGCGACGACGCAGGCAGAACTCACCTGCGCGCTCGAACTGGGATCGCGGTACAAGAGTGATGATACGCGCGACTGGATCAGCACCTTCACGCGACATCCGAATGCGCCGGTCGCGAATCTCGCGAAGCGACTGCTGGCTTTGCAGTAGCGCGACTCGTTCATGAAGGAAGACGGGCCCCGGACGGCGATGTTCAGCCGACCCCGGGGCCCGTCGATTTTCACTCATTGAAACATTGGCACTGCGACATGGTGTCGGATCAGCGCTCGATGCGGATGCCGATCATGCCCCACGACTTGTATGCTTCGAATGATGGGTCGTCGCCGCCACCACCGCGGTTCTCTCGATCGCCGACGAAGGCACGGAGCGGGGTGTTGGTGAGGTTGATGAACTCGCCGAAGAGCTTGACGTTGTCGCGGATCTTGAAGGAACCCGAGGCATCGACCTGCAGGCGCGACTTCGTGCGCGTGTCGCCTTCCGGCGTAGTCGGGTTGATCGTCGAGAGAAAGGCGCCGGAATAGTTCGCGCCGGTACGGAGCGAGATTGGCCCGCGGTCGAAGAAGATGCCGAGGTTGCCGGCGTTGCCCGTCTGTCCGGGGAGCGGCGTGGTCACGCCGGTACGACCCAAGCCCGGAATCTTGGCGTCGGACTGGGTGTAGGTGTAATTCGCGTTCAGTCCCAATCCGGACAACACGCCCGGGAGGAACGTGAGGTTCTGCTGCCACGCCAATTCAAAGCCGTACAACCGTGCCGTGGGACCGTTCACGGGCTGGGTGATCTGCGTGGCGTCGGGGCCGACGGCGTCTTCCGGCGTGCGCGGGCGCGCCGTGAGGAAGATGAAGTTCGACAGGTCCTTGGCGAATGCACCAGCCGCCACGAAGCCGACCGTGCGGAAATACCGCTCGACCATGATGTCGTAGTTGATCGCCGTGGTCGCTTCAAGCGCCGGGTTACCGATCGACGCCGTCTGCTGTCCCGCCTGCACATTCACGTACGGCGCCATGTCGCGGAACTGCGGGCGAACGAGAGCGGTGGTGACCGCCGCCTTGATGTTCGTGTACTCGTCGACGCGGTAGGTGGCGTTGATCGACGGGAACGCGTTCACGTAGTTCGTCGTGCCGGTGGTGTCGGTGATCGGCCGCGTGAGCGCGGAACCGGCGGCATTGAGCGAGACGATCTTGGCGGTATTGCTCGTTTGGGTGGCCTCGATACGCACGCCAGGCACCAGGTGCAACTTGCCGACATCGAGCGACGCCATGAGGTAACCCGCGTAGACGTCTTCGCCCACGGTGTACGTACCACCGGCCGACACGGTTTGCGAGGTGAGCGTATTCACCGTAAAGGCACTCGCGTTCGCACCGATGAACTCACGCATTCTTCCGGCGTCGAACGTGCGCCCGAAGTTGTAGTCATCGAGGATCGGCCGGCCGCTCGTTTCCGTGGTGAGTGCCGACATCAGCGTGGCACCGGTAGCACCGAGCGAGTTGGTGCCGATGGCGTTGGTGAATGTCCTGTTCTGGAGCGAGTTGCTGCGGTTCTTCAAGCGCGCCGAGGCGCCGGCCTTCATCAAGCCGGTAAAGCCGCCGAACGCGACGGGGATCGAGCCGTTGACCTTCGCGCTCACGTCGTCGTCTTTCGTGTTGCGCACTTCGCGCACGAGGCTGTTGAACGGGAAGCGCGTCGGGTCGTCGTACGAGCCTGTGACGACGTTGGCTCGCGGTTTGTCGGGCGTCGCGACATTGTACGCTAGCGTCATGCCGCTCTGTCGGAATGCCATCGTGAGCACGTCGGGGCGCTCTTCACGGGCGACGGACGTGCCGATGGTCCAGTCGAGTGACTTGCCGCTCGCGGAGAAGTGTTCGCCGCCGAACTGCGCCGTGTAGATGTCTTGAATCACCTCACGCAGGCGAAGGTCGCGGTCTAGCTGCGAGCCAGTGGTCGTACCGGAGTCGGCGCTCACCTGGTTCCAGCGCGAGCCGCCACCGCCACGGAAGCGGAAGCGCGTACGAGCGCGGATTTCGTCGTCGGAGAACTGGTTCCAGGTGCCACGCAGGAAGAGCTTGCTGTTCTGGCCGAGCAGGTAGTCGAGGGTGCCGTTCACACCGTTGCGCAGGCGGTTCACCTGCGGATAGTCGCGGAGCTCGAGCAGGTTCGGGGCATCGAGCGACGTGAGCGACGGAGCGACACCGCAATTGCGGGTCTGTGAGCACCAATCGCCTTCGACGTTCTGCGAAGCGCGGTCATTGCGATAGTACGTACCACCGAACATCGCGCCGAACTTTTGTGACTTGCCAAAGCGCTTGCCGGCATTCGCGCCGGCGTTGATGAGCGCGCCGCCACCGAGCTGGTTCTGGCCGCCGGCCAAGGTGGCGTTCAGCAGCGGCTGGTTCGCGCGCGCCGAACGCGTCACGATGTTCACATTGCCGCCGATGGCGTCGGCATCCATGTCGGGCGTGAGCGTCTTGGACACCTGGATCTGCGCGGCCTGGTCGGACGGAATGACGTCCATGGGCAACTGGCGGCTGCTCTGCTCGGGCGTGCTGACGCGCATGCCGTTCAGCGACATTGAGTTGAGGTCGGCGCTGGTGCCGCGGATCTGCACAAAGCGTCCTTCGCCCTGGTCACGGACCACGGCAATGCCGGGGACGCGCGCCAACGCTTCCGCCATGTTCGGATCGGGGAGACGTCCGACCAGATCATTGTCGATGACGCTCGAAATGGTCGGCGACGTGCGCTGCTGATTAAGCGCCGACGCCTGCCCGACCACTTGGCCGCGGACTTCAATGGCGGACAGGCTCGTGACCACATCGGCCAACTTTACGTCGAGAATTGCCGTCTTGCCGTTCTCGACCGTTACCGGCCTCGACGCCGGCTGGTAGCCGATGTATCGGAAGGTCAGCGTGCGAGCGCCGGCCGGGACGTTGACGGCGCGGTACTTCCCCTGATCGGTGGCAGCCCGAATGTTGGTACCGTCGATCAAGACGAGCACGCCGGAGAGCGGGCGTCCATTGGGACCGGTCACGGTGCCGGTGACTACACCCTGCGCGCCGAGCGGCGCGGTGGCGAGCAGCAGGCCGAGAGCCACGCTGCGAGGCGATAGTTGCATCGAAGTGATCAGTTTGGAGGAAGGCGCTTTCGGACGTCGCGCCAATCGTAGAAGTGGAACGTCTTGTCGGTCGACATCATCACCAGCATTCCGTCGGGAAACGCCGGCGACAGGGCACGAGCCGTGACCTCGAGGCCGTCCGTTTCCAGTGCCGCCACCGGGATCGTGGCGAGCGCCACATGCGAGTGCGGTGCGTCAGCGGCACCTTCGCGTGCGAACAGTTGTATGCGCTGACCTTGCTGATCGGAGATCACCAGGTAGCCGGTGGAATCGCTGGTGGGATACACGGCGATGCCTTCGTGATCACTCACGAATCCGGTGGTGCCGAAGAGCGCGAGTTCCTTGGCGGCGTCGGCGCGATCGGGATCGACGTAATACTTCCGGATGCCGACCGTTTCGTCGCTGTAGTAGACGAAGCCCAACTGCTGATCAACGGCGATCGCCTCGATCTCTTTCTTGCCGCTGTACGTGCCGAAGGCGCGCACCCGCTTGCCCGTGAGCGTGCCGTTGCCGGCGTCTACGAGGCGGTATTGCCAGAGATAGCCTTCCGTCGGTCCGCTCTTGCCACCAACGATGGCGAACACCGCGCCGTCGCGCGGACGGCGATACAGCGCGATCCCCATTGGCCCGCGGGTCACATCGCCGTCGAACACCTCGATGCCGCCGCCATCGATAGGCGTCATGTCGGGCAGCCGGAAGATCCGTATCGACATCGTACCGCGTTCGGCCGTGACGGCGATATCGATGAGCTTTCCGTTCAGCGACACGCCGGTGATGACATCGACATTGTTGGGACGCTTGAGCGAACGTCGCGTGCGCGTGCTGTCGATCTTCCCGTCGAGGGCGAACACGTACAGCCCGCCGGTGCTGTCACCCTTGTCGGTACCGATCACCAGAGAACGCGACGGATCCAGCGTGTCGATCCAGATGGCCGGATCGTCGGAGTCATTGAGCACGGCGGCCGTGATCACGACGGGACGCAGCGTATCTCCTGACGAGGCTGCGGTAGCGGCCGATGGGGGCGCGGAGGTCGCCGAGGACTGGGGCGACTCCCCAGGGCGACAGGCGCTGAGCGAGAGCCCGAGGGAGGCCCAGGCGGCCAGCGAGAAGGATTTCACGGGGATGGAGCAGGGGGTTGCCGCCCGGCCTCGTGCCGGTTGACTCGAGGGCAGAAGTTCCCCGGACCCGGTGACTAATAGACGACGGGTTTGTCACGGTTCTGTATCGGCGGCTTTCCGTGCCGTGACTTTCCTGCGAACCCACGCGGCGTAGCTTTCAGTTATGACCGATTCTGTGGCTCCTTCAGCCGTTCCCCGCCCCGTCGCGCTCATTACCGGCGCGTCGCGCGGTATCGGGCACGCCATCTCGCTCCGGCTCGCGCCCAGGCACGATCTGATTCTCGTGGCCCGCGACGAGTCGCGGTTGGCAGCGGTCGCCTCGGAGTGCGAGGCACTTGGCGCGCGTGTGCAGTGCATCGCGGTCGATGTGCAGAAGGCGCTGGTCACGGCGCAGCGGCTGACGGGGCTGCACGTGGATGTGCTGGTGAACAACGCCGGCGTGGCCGTCATGAAGCGGTTCCTCGAGATGACCGCCGACGAGTGGAATCGTATGGTCGACGTCAATGTGAACGCGCTGTATCACGTGACGCGCGCCGTGCTGCCCGGCATGGTGGCGCGCGGTCACGGACACGTGTGCATCATCGGCAGCATGGCGGGACGCAACACGTTCGTGGGCGGCACCTGCTATACCGGCACCAAGCACTTCGTGATGGGTTTTGCGGAATCGCTCATGCTGGAGGTGCGGGATGCCGGTGTGGGCGTATCGGTGATCACGCCCGGCTCCGTGGACACCGACCTGTTTCCCGCTGGAACGGATCGTACGTGGATGCTCGAGCCGAAGAATGTGGCCGATGCCGTGGGCTTCGCGATCGAGGCGCCGCCGCACATGCTGGTGCATCGGCTCGAGGTGCGGCCGCTCTCGCCCAAGCGCCCGCGGGCGTCGTAACGGTGAGCGACGCGCGCGAACTGATGGCGGTGCGCGAGATCGCGCACGCCTTTCTGCTAGCGGATCGCCCGAGTGATGTGCAGCAGTTCGCGCTCGATCGGGTGACGCCGATTCTCGGCGCCGCGTTTTCGCTGGTGATGGAACTCGGCGACGATGGCGAACTGCTGCGGCCGGTGGCACAGCACGAATGGCCCGCCAAGCATCGGCACTGGATCGGCGCCCTGCGCGTGCGCGTCGGTGATGGACCCAGTGGCGTGGCGGTGGCCGAGCGACGGTTGGTGGAAGTCGCGGATGTGCTGGCGGATGAGTCGCACGGTATGTGGCACGAAGTGGCCGTGGAGCTTGGATTCCGCTCGATCATCGCGGCACCGATGGAAACCGCCGATGGACCGATAGGCGCCGTCGCGTTTTACTTTGCCGATGCCACGCACGTTCGTGACGAGCAGCGGGCGCTGGTGCGGGTGGTGGCCGATCAGTTGGCGGCGGCGACGGACAAGTCGCGGCGCACCGACGCACTCCGCCGCGCCAACGCGGCGCTGGCCGAGGCGAATGCGCAACTCGAGCGACAGGCAGCGGTATGGAACAACGCCGAACGCGCCCGGGACCAGACCGTGCAGGGCGTGGTCTCGGCGCTACTGACGCTGGCCTCGCCTGACAACACGAGCGACACCTCGCAACGCCTTTCGGCCGTCCATGCGCTGGCGGTGGCGGCCCGCGACTACGACCTGGTCACCCGCGACGATTTCTCGGCGGCCGTGGCGGACGTGGACCCGCGCGAGCCACTGCTGGCGGCGGTCGCCACGTGGCGGGCGCGCGCCCCGATGGTGCCCATCCATGTGGACGAGCCGACGGTGCTGCTGCCGATGATCCGTGGGGACCTGCATTGGCTCTCCCGTCTCCTCGACCTCGTGGTGGGGCTGGCGGTACGGTCGGCATGTTTGGAGGGTGGGACGGTAAATACGGGCGTGCGACTGGGGCGTGGATTCATTGCCCTGCAGGTGGGGTGGCGCGATGCGTCAACCGAAGCGTCGCGCGATCAACCTCCCGCAGCGATTCCACGTATACTTGAGGATGCGCCGCGACGTCCGGCGCACGACCCGTTTGCGGGCGTGCGTGGGGCGGTGACGGCGCTCGACCAGCCGCTGGCCACCGTGCTCGCCGGACGTCTCGGCGGCCAGATGCGCGTGGAAGAATCGGCCAGTGGGTCGGAAGCTGAGGGCGGATGGACGTTGGTCTTCCCTGTCGAAGCCGAGCACTGACACGCGGTCGTCGTACCTCCTGTTTTCCCGTTCAATCCGGATAGCCCGAATGCACCAGCAGTCGAATCGCCAATTACAGGAACGTCTCACGTCGCTGCCCATCGCGGAGGTCCTTGCGTTGGCGGCGCGTTTTTTCACGCGCCGAAGTGGCGTGTATGCGACGTTCATCGAAAAGCAGGGTCCCTCGCACCTCGTGCTGCGCGGGCAGGGTGGCGAGGAGCTGGTCATCGCGGCGCGCCTCACGGACGCCGGGACGGCCGTGTCCGGTTCGACCTACATGTTCGATCAACAGGTCGCGCGCTTTCTCGATTCGCTGCCGCCGGCACCCGTGATGCCGGTGCTCGTGACCGCTGATGTCGCCGCCTTGCCGGAGGGTACGGCATGACGGTGAGCACGACGCATTTCGTGAATACGCTGCGCGTACGGCCGGAGATCATCCGCCTCGCGAGTGAGCAGGTACCGGTGTTGTGGACAGTGCGTGTGCAGGCGGCCGAGGTATGGGATGCCGTGCGGGTTGAAGTGACGCCAGAAACGCCGGTGCGCGACGTGAAGCAGGCGGCGATGGCCTTGCTGCTCCCCGACGTCGAGCAGATCGACAGCTACCTGGTGAAGCTGCATGGCGCCGAAGTATCGAACGAGGCGCAGTCGCTGCAAGCGGCGGGCGCGCGTGATGCGTCGACGTTGTTCGTGACGGCACGTCGGCGTCGGCCGGTCCGGTGAGCGAGCGGTCGCCCGAGTCGTTGATCGCGGCCGTGCAGCGGCTGCGCGGGGAGATAGCGAAGCGGATTGTCGGACAGGATGCGGTGGTCGATGAGATTCTGATGGCGCTGGTGGCCGGCGGTCACGCGTTGCTGGTCGGTGTGCCCGGGCTCGCAAAGACGCTGATGATCAAATCGCTATCGGATGCGATGCAGCTCGAGTTCCGCCGCATTCAGTTCACGCCCGATCTCGTGCCGAGCGACATCACGGGCACGGAGATTCTCGAAGAAAGTGGTGGTGGTTCACGCGCGTTTCGGTTCGTGCATGGTCCGGTGTTCGCGAACATCGTGCTCGCCGACGAGATCAATCGTGCCCCGCCACGAACGCAGGCGGCGTTGCTGGAGGCAATGCAGGAGCACAGCGTGACCGCCGCCGGCCGGACGATGAAGCTGCCGGAGCCGTTCTTCGTGCTCGCCACACAGAATCCTATCGAGCAGGAAGGCACGTATCCGCTGCCGGAAGCGCAGCTGGACCGCTTTCTATTCGACATCCGCGTGGGGTATCCCACCGAGGCCGACGAGATTTCGATATTGCGCACGACCACCGGCAAGCGCGGCGCACCCATCGAAGCGGTGTTCTCGGCGGAGGATGCGCTGGCGTTGCAGCGCCTCGTGCGCGAATTGCCCTGTAGTGAGCTGGTACTCACGTATGCGGCCAAGCTCGTGCGGGCCACTCGACCGCAAGAGGCTTCGGCCCCCGGCATCGTGCGGCAGTATGTGCGATGGGGCGCCGGACCGCGCGCGGGGCAGGCGCTCATTCTCGGAGCGAAGGCGTCGGCGCTGTTGGCCGGACGCGCGGCGGTCTCGCCGGCGGACATCCGCCGCGTGGTGATGCCGGTACTGCGTCATCGTATTCTGCCGAACTTCGCGGCCGAGGCGGATGGCGTATCGGCGGAACCGATCATCGAGGCGCTGTTGACGCACGTGGCGGCGCCGGGCAGTGCGCTGCCGGCCTGATCGCGCGGCCGCGATGATTGGTCGATGAGCGCGGACTACGGGCCGCTGCTCGACGCGTTGCGCGGCGTGCGCTGGCCAGCACGACGCGCCGTCGCGGCGGCGGCATCGGGCGCGCACCGCTCGCGACAACGCGGCACGGCGGGCGAGTTCACGGAGTATCGCTTGTATCGACAGGGCGATGATGCGCGCGCGCTCGACTGGAAACTGCTCGCGCGCAGCGATCGTGCCTTCGTGCGACTGAGTGACGACCGCGCGTTGCTGCCCACATGGATCGTGCTCGACGGGAGTGCCAGCATGGATTTCCCGGCGGAGGGCGAGATGAGCAAGTGGCGGATGGCCTGCGCCGTTGCCGTCGGACTGGCTGCGGTCGCGCACGCGTCGGGTGATCCGGTGGGGGTATTGGCGTTGCACGCCGATGGTGTGTTGAGTATGCCGCCGCGCACACGGCGTGGCACGGTGCGCGAGATCGCGCGATCACTGGACGCGCTGCGGGCCGGTGGCACGAGCGCGCTGGCGTCGGCGCTGATGCAGATCCCGGTCACGGCGCGCTGCGTGTTGGTGACCGATTGTCTTGGCGATCACGCGGCGACGATCAAGAATGCGTCGGTGTTGGCCGCGGGCGGGGCGATGCTGGAGTGTGTGCACATCGTGGCGCGTGAAGAGCTCGCGCTGCCCGAGGGGGTCTTTCGTGCGCAGGATCCGGAAGATGCTGCCGTGTGGCGAGTGACCAGCCCCGATGTGCGGACTGGATACGCCACGAGTTTCGACGCGTTCCGCGCGCAGGTGCGCGATCAATGGCGCGCGCTCGGCGCGGGCTACACCGAAGTATCGACCGACATGGCACCGGCGCGTGCCGTGCGTGTGGTGGTAGCGGGGCTGGCCCTCTCGTGAGTCGGCTCCGGGTCGCGTGTTGATCGGCTTCGCCGTGCCCTGGGTATTCGGCATCGCACTGGCAGCCGCACTGGCGATCACCGCGTTGCACTTTCTTTCGGTGCGGCAGCCGCGCGTGATGTTGTTGCCCACGGCGCGCTTTGTACCGGAGCGCGATGCGCGCGCCGTCGCGCGTCAGGCGAAGCCGCGTGACCTGCCGTTGCTGATGCTGCGCGTCGTCGCACTCTTGGCGGCCGGCGCCGCGCTGGCTGGCGCGCGCTGCGGTGTGGCGGGTGCCACGGTCTCTTCGATCATCGTGCTCGATGCGACCTTACGCGCGGATTCTGCGGTACTGGTCACGCGCGCGGTCGCGACAAGCGCGGGGGCCGATGTCGGTGCGGCGGCGGATGCATCCTCGCCAACGGTGTTGTGGGTGAACGGCGTCGGGGACGATCCCGGGGTCGCGATTACGGCGGCGATCCGTGAGTCGGCGCGGCAAGCGCGGGCGAATCCATCGTTGGCCGAGTTGTCGCTGACGGTGGTCATGCCGGCGTCTGTGCGTTCACGCGAGGGTTGGGAGGCGTGGCGTGGCCAGTGGCCAGCGCGTATTCGCGTCGTGCCCCTTGGGAGTGCCGCAGTGGCCGACACGGGCACGATGTCGACGTCAGCTGTAGGGAAGGTACGGGTGGTCGGTGTTCGTACGGCGGCTGGAGCGGCCAGCGGCGTTGACGTGGTCGAAGCGGCCTTCGCGTCGCGCGGCGCAATCGCTGCCCGTGGCTCCGCACCCGAGGGCGAGGAGGTGGTCGTGCGGCGCACGGTCACGAACGGTGCAGAGCGCACGGCGGTTGTGGTGCAGTGGCCGGTAAATGGTGTGCCCGCAGGCTGGGAAGTGGCGCCGGCGATGGACTCGGTTGGTGCCGTCACGTCCGCGGGCGTCGCGCTGGTGGCGCCGTGGGTGCGTACGGCGCTGCCCCCCGTGCTTTCGGATAGCGTACGGGCGATCGCGTGGTGGAGCGACGGCGTGGTCGCGGCGGTCGAGCGCACGCGCGGTACGTCGTGCGTGCGCGACGTCGCGCTGGCGGTGGCGGAGGGGAGTGACCTGTTGCTGTCACCGGCGGCTGATGGCCTGCTGCGCGTGCTGCGAGCACCATGCGGCGGGCGTGGCGTTGCGGCACCACGTGAGAACCCCAGCGCGTTTACGACGACCGGTGCCTCGGCCGACCGTTTTCGCAATGCCGGCACGATGTCGCGCGCGACGCGACCGGAGTGGCTGGCGGCGTCGTTGTTGGCGCTGGCGTTGGTGGCGCTGTTGGCGGAGCATTTCGTGCGACGCGACTCGATGGGCACGGCGGCGGGAGCGACGACGTCATGAACGATACGAGGCTTCTCTCGCGTGTTGCTGGCGTTCGTCGTGCGCTCACGCGATTGGTGTACGCTCGGGCCATGTTAGTCGCCGGCAGTGTGGCGCTGTCGGCGTGGCTGGTGGTTGACGGCGTTCGTCTGGCCCGAGGGAGTGCGCCGTTTACGGGTGGAGGCAGCGTTGGTGTCGTGGCTGGTAGTGCACTGCTCGCGGTGCTCCTCGCGGCCTGGTTGCGGGCGCGACGTCGCACGCGCGACATCAACGATGTTCGCACCGCGCTGTGGATCGAGGAACGCGATACCGATGCGCGCCCGGCGAGCTTCGCGTTGGTCACGCTGGTCGAGGCGCTGGTCGCGCGGCGCGCGTTTGCTGCCGACCTGTCGGCGAGGGCCATTGCGGAGAGCCCGCTGCTGCAGGCGTCGGCGAGTGCGGTGCTCGCGCGCACCGACGTGCCCGGTGCCTTGCGGCGTTCGGCGAAGAATCAGTTACTTGGGCCGGCACTGTTCGTGGCGGGCGCGCTCAGCGTGCTGGTGGTGGGTGCGCTGGTACGCTCAGGCCCGAGCGGCATCGCGGGCTCGGTTTCGCGTGCGGTGACCGGCGACAGCGCCATGGCCGCGCCCATCCCGCCTCTCGGTGCGTGGCAGGTGCGCATCGACGCACCTGCCTACATGCGTCGGGCGCCGCAGCAGTTCGGCGACGTACAGAACGTGGGGGCCGTGAGCGGCAGCACGGTACAGTTGCGCGGCACCGGCCCGATTCCCGAGCAGGTCACGGCGCGTCTCGTCGGCGATGCGGCCGACACGTTGGCGGCGGCACGTCGCGAGCGTGTCTTAGTGCCCACGGCCAGCGGTGACGGGTGGCAGGTGCGCACGATCGCGACCGACGGACCGGTCACGATACAGCTGTCCCGCGGCGGTCGGGCGCGGTTGCTGGTGATCGAAGGGCGCGCCGACTCGATACCGGCGGTGTCGCTGCTGCAGCCGGCCCGCGACAGCGTGTTTCGCGCGCCCGAGGGATCGCTCGCGCTGGTGGCCTCGGTACGCGACGATATCGGGCTCGCGACGGCGCGCTTCGAGCTGATCGTCAGTTCGGGAGAAGGCGAGCGGTTTACGGCGCGCACGGTGGCGATGGGTGCGCGCCGCTTCGCCGACGACAGAGCCGGAACGATTCGGGCAACGATGGACATCGCCGCGCTCGAGCTCGTCGCCGGTGATATCGTGCACCTGCGTGCGATCGCGCGGGACGCGCATCCGGCGTCGAACCGCGAGTACGGTAGCAGTGAGACGCGCTCGTTTCGCATTGCACGTGTGGCCGAGTACGATTCGGTGGCGGTCGAGCCGGCGCCGCCTCCTGAGGTGGATAAGTCGCTGCTCAGTCAGCGCATGTTGTTGATGCTCACCGAGAAGCTCGAGAAGCAGCGGCCTTCGCTGGAGCGTAAAACGCTGATGAGCGAGTCGATCAAGATCGCGCGCGATCAGGCTCGATTGCGGCAGGCCGTCGGTGCTATCGTGTTTCAGCGGCTGAGTGGCGACGTGAGCGGCGAGCACGCGCACTCGGTGGGAGACGGGCATGATCATGGCGTGGAACAGCAACAAGGCAAGCTGGCGCTGTCGGGTAGCAATGCGGGCGGTGTGCTCGAAGAAGGTGACGATTCACCCGTCATCGCGATCAACCAACCGTTGCTGGAAGCGTACAACGCGATGTGGGACGCTGGCCGAGAGCTCGAGCAGGGCAGTCCGACGTCGGCGATTCCGCACATGCGCCTGGCGCTGGCAGCCATCGAACGGGCTCGTTCAGCGGAACGACTGTATCTGCGTGGAAGGCCACCCACGGTGATCATCGACATCGCCAAGGTGCGGCTCGCCGGGAAGGACTCCGGTACCACGAACACGAGGCGCGAACGTGACGCGCTGCCGCCGCGTGAAGCGCGTCGCGCGGCCCGACTGGTGGTGGCCGCGCAGTTGGTGACGGGTGATGTGTCCGCGGCGCGTGATACGTTGGCCGTCCTGCGCGTGGAGGCACTCGGCGATTCGCCGGCCTTTGCCGCTGCCGTCGGTGCCGTGCTCGATGCGCTGGGCCGCAACGGCGACGCCACCGAAGCGTTCGTGCGCGCCCGCCGTGTACTGGGTGGTGTGGTGCGCACCGATGCCAGTGCGTGGTCGCGCGGCGTACCGCGATGAGTGACTCGATGAAAGATGCCGTAGCGGTGGAGCCGTTCGTGTTTGCGACGGCGCAGTACGAGTCGGGTGACTGGGACTCCGCACCGATGCTTCCGGCCAACGTGATCGATTCGGTTGCTCGGTACACGTCACTGCCGGTTCGGCCGCAGGGCGTGTCGGTGCCGTTGTCTTCAGAGGCCGTGTTCGCGTATCCTCTGCTCTTTCTCACGGGCCACTTGCCGGTGCGCTTCACCACGCGTGAGGCCGATGTACTGCGCCGGTATCTCGTACGCGGTGGGCTGCTGTTCGTGGACGATCACAACCACGATGTGGATGGCGCCTTTCACAAGACGGTGCGTGAAGAGATCCGACGGGTGGCCGGTCCATTGGTGCCACTGCCGAACACACACGAACTGTATCGCAGCTTCTTCGTGTTCGAGAATGGGCCGCCCACGACGTCGCACGAGATGAACGGGTGGGGTGACAATCTCGTGCACGAGCAGCTCGATGCCGTGCTGCGCAACGGCCGCATCTCGGTGTTGTACAGCAGCAAAGACTACAGCTCGGAGTGGAGCTTCCATCCCGACAACAAGCGCTTCCTCTCGGTGGACAACACCAAGTTCGCGGTCAATCTCGTGGTCTACGCACTGACCCGATGACGGCGACGACACCGAATCGAGGGCGGTCCATGCTCGAACGTGGCCTGCGAACCGTCGCGTTACTCGGGCTGGCGGCGGCGATGTATCTCGCGAGCAGACCGGTCGGCGCACTTGACCGGCCGGCAAGCACGCCGCGATGGACCGCCAACGACCTTGCCGACAGCACCGCCATGGTGCTCACCACGGCGCTGATGCGTGAGATCGTGGCCGCGGGAAGCGACACGCAACCACGGCGCGTGAACGTGGAGCTCACGGCCGTGCCCAGTCCGCGGGCCCGAGCTGCGCTCGGCGCCGTCCACGGCGCCGACGTATCGGTGGGTTGGATCGATCGTACGGCAGCGACCGGCCTTGCCGTGTCGGCCACGGCTGTGGCTGGTCCATCGGGCGCGGTGGATGTCCGCGTGGCCGGCATACCATCTTCGTTGCCGCTGGTGCTGCGTGATGCTGGTGGGACGCTCGACTCCGTCCAGACAACCAGTGTGACGGCATGGCGGCTGGCCAGTGTATCGCCGCCGCTCCGGGCGTCGATCGGTGCGTCGGAGGCCAGCGTCGTTACGCGCGTGCCTGCGTTCACGCGACGCGTGATGCTGATGGCGCTACCCGGTTGGGAAGCAAAGTTCGTCGCGGCCGCGCTCGAGGAGGCTGGGTGGCACGTGGACGGCAGTGTGCGCGTGTCGCCTCACACTACGGTCACACTGGGTGCCCCGGTGCGACTCGACACCGCGCGATACGGCGTGGTGGTATTGCTGGACAGTATGTCGGTCGATGCCACGGCGATCCGTCGCTTCGTACAGCAGGGCGGGGGCTTGGTGCTCAGCGGCGATGCTCTACGCATTCCCGCTCTCGCACCGATCAGCCCGGCGCGGGCGACCACGATCCGCGGTGCGGTGGCCGGCGCACTGCTGACCGATTCTCCGCAGCGCGGCCTCGAAGCGTGGGAGGTGGTCGTGCGGCGCGGCGCGTTAGTGGTGCGCTCGGACGATTCGGATCACGGACATGCGGAACCGGCGCTGGTCGCGGCGCGCCTTGGTGCGGGGCGGGTGGTGGCGAGTGCGTATCGAAACAGCTGGCGCTGGCGCATGGAGGGTACGGACGATGGTGCCGCCGAGCACCGCGCGTGGTGGGGGAATGTGCTGGCGCTGGCGGCTGGCGTACCGGCGGCGGCGCGCGATTCGCTGGCCGACGCGTATCCCGGCAATGCGGCCCCGTACGCCGACCTGGTGGCCCGTGTGGGATCACCGGTGTCGGCGGACCCTGCGACCGTACGGGCGGCGTCTGCTCTCTCGGCGTTCGAGCAACTGCAGGATCGACTGCGCGCGGCTCCAGGCCTCCTGTTCATCGTGATCGCCCTGTCGCTACTCGGAGAATGGGCTTCGCGGCGGCTGCGTGGCAATCGGTGAGGCTTCGCCCGCGAAGAACAGCCGCCCTGAAATTGTTGCTCTTGAAGAGTCGCGCACAACGCGCTACCGTCACGCGATGAAGCCACCGGTCGCCTTTCTCTCGCACTCCGATTGTGGACGCCACGATACGGGGTGGGATCACGCCGAGCACGTGGGCCGTCTGCGCGCCATTCCGCGGGCACTGCGTTACGATCAGGCGTTGTTCGAGGCGCTGCAGCATCACGAGGGGCGGCACGCCACGGAAGACGAACTCGCGCTGGCGCACGATCGTGGCTACATCGCCAAGGTACGCAAGATGGCGGAGTCGGGTGGTGGCCGTCTCGATCCCGACACCGTGGTGAGTGAAGGATCGTGGGATGCGGCGACCGCTGGCACCGGCTGCGTGCTCGACGGCGTGGACATGGCCTTCGACGGCCGCGCACCGCGCAGCTTCTCGGCCGTGCGTCCTCCGGGACATCATGCGCTACGCGATCGTGCAATGGGGTTCTGTCTGTTCGGCAACGTGGCGATCGCCGCGCACTATGCGCTGGCGACAAAGGCGTGCGAGCGCGTGCTGATCGTGGATTGGGACGTGCATCACGGCAACGGTACGCAGGCGCTGGTGGAGCACGAGCCGCGCATCCATTTCGTGTCGATGCATCAGTGGCCCTGGTATCCCGGCACGGGTGCGGCCGACGACCGTGGTCCGCACGGTACGGTGTGGAACGTACCGCTGGCCCCGTCGCTACCGTCGTCGCAGTACGTGGAGGCGCTGTTGCGCGCCGTCGATGCGGCCGCCGAGGGGTTCACGCCCGATCTGATCCTGTTGAGTGCCGGCTTCGACTGTCTCGAGGGCGATCCGCTGGGCGCCTTCACCCTCACGCTCGACGATATCGGCACGCTTACGCGGGCGCTCGTGGAACGCGCCGAACGCTGGTGCGGCGGTCGGCTGGTGAGCGCCATGGAGGGTGGGTATGCCCCCGATCCCGTGGCACAAGCGGTGCTCGTCCACCTCGCGGCGCTGGCCTGACGGCCCGCGTGCCACCATGATTCGCTGGTGACGACTACTCTACCTGCCGACCACCTCTCGATCGACCTGCCGCACGATCCGCCGCCGCGCACCATCTACCGGTCGCCGTCGGGTGAGCACATCGTCGATTGTCATCCGCGTGACGTGGCGCAGCTGCTGGCCGATGGTGGAATCATGTGGGTCGACATCGATTCGAGCGTGCGGTCGCAGCATGCGATGCTGGAGAAGGTGTTTCGCTTCCATCCGTTGGCGGTGGAGGACACGCTCAACCCGAATTCCCGCGTCAAGCTCGAGGAGTACGACGGGTTCCTGTTCGTCATCATCCGCGGGGTCGCACTCGCCGCTTCGACCGACGATCCGTACGATCTGGAGACGAGAGACCTCTACTGCTTTCTCGGGAAGCACTATCTCGTCACGGTGCATGCCGGCCCGATGGCGTCGATCGATCGCGTGTCGGAGCAGCTGCGCCGATCGCCCGACCTGCTGTCGCGTGGTGTGGAGCGTGCGTTGCACGCGATTCTCGACGACACGATCGACAGCTACTTCCCGATCATGCAGCAGATCGACGAGTTCATCGACGGACTCGAGGAGCGCGTGTTCGTCACCTTCGACGAGTCCGCGCTGCGCGACCTCTTCCTCGTGAAGCGGCTCGTCCTGTCGCTGCGACGGTATCTGCAGCCGTCGCGTGAGGTGATGAACGTGCTCACGAACCGCCCAAGCTCACTGCTCACGCCCGATGTGCAGCTGTATTTCCGGGATATTTACGATCACGTGCTGCGCATCAACGATGCCCTCGACACCTATCGTGATCTACTCAGCAGCACGATGGATGCATATCTCACGCAGGTGTCGAACCGTCTCGGGGCGACCACCAAGGCGCTGTCGGTGGTGGCCACCATGTCGCTGCCGTTCGTCGTCGTGAGTGGCATGTGGGGCATGAATTTTTCGACGATCCCGCTGTCCGGCTGGCCCCATGGGTTCTGGCTGCTGCTGGTCGTGCAACTCGGGTTGGGCTGCCTGCTACTTTTCTATCTCAGGCGCCGCGGGCTGATCTGAGCCGCCCGTCACGCCGCTCGTTCTCCACTCTTCTTCTTCCCTCGCCAGATGTTCTGCCCTGAATGCGGGACCTGGAACCGGGCTGCGGCCGCGCGCTGCACGCGCTGTGGCGTGCCGCTGCCCGACGTCTCGGCCCCGCCTATCGATATCCCCGACGCGGAGCTGCGCGAGTTGCGTGTCGCCACGGGTAATCGCTACACGGTGGTGAAGCGGTTGGGAAGCGGCGGTATGGCCCACGTGTATCTGGCGAAACACGCCGTGCTGGCGCGGCCCTTGGTCATCAAGGTGCTGCACCGCACACTGGCGCAGGAGCCGGAAATGCGTGAGCGTTTCCGCCGTGAGGCTGAAGCGGCGGCCCGACTGATCCATCCGTATATCTGCGCGATCGCGGACATGGGCACCGCCGGTGACATCGAGTATCTCGCGATGCCGTACTACGCCGGCGGGTCGATGGCCGATCTGCTGTCACGTCGCAAGACCGTGTCCGCCAGCTCGGCGGCCTCGATCGCGGTGCAGGTGGCGTGCGCGCTCGACTACGCGCATCGGCACGGCGTGGTGCATCGTGACATCAAGCCCGACAACATTTTGTTCGACGAAGACGGTAACGTGGCGCTGACCGACTTCGGTATTGCGACGGCGCGTTTCCACGGTCGTCTCACCGCGAACGGCCGCGCCATGGGCACGCCACACTACATGTCGCCCGAGCAGGCGATGGGCAAACTGGTGGACGGCCGGAGCGACTTGTACGCGGTGGGGCTGCTGCTGTACGAAATGCTGTTGGGTCATCCACCATTCGACGGCGAAGACTCGTACGCGGTGGGCTACAAGCACGTGCACGAGACTCCGGTGGCGCCCGATCAGGTGGATACGCGTATCCCTGCTGGATTGAGTGCGATCACCATGAAGTGCCTGTCCAAGCAGGCCGTCGATCGGTACGATCGTGGTTTCGAATTGGCCGATGCGCTCATCGCGTTTCTGGGGCAGGCACCCGGAGCCGAGCTGCGCGCCGCGCGTTCGTCGCGTCCGTCGGGTCTCACGCCGTTCTGATCTCCACTTCCGACTCTGCTCGCGACATGCGATTGCACGCCGAAATTCTCACCGTCCACACCACGCATCCGTTCATCATCGCGCGCGGCGGTTTCAGCGAGTATCGCGTGGTGTGGGTGCGCCTGCGTGACGCCGACGGTGCGGAAGGGTGGGGCGAGGCGGCGCCGAGCCGCTTTTACGGGGAGACGGCGGACAGCGTGATGGCGGCCATGGCGCAGTTTGCGCCGGTCATGGAGAAAGTGAACGGCTGGTCGATCGACGCCATCGAGCGTGAGCTCGAGAAGACGCTGCGCTGGAATGCGGCGGCACGATGCGCGATCAGCTCGGCGCTCCATGATCTGGCGGCCAAGCGGCTCGGCGTGCCGCTCTGGAAGCTGTGGGGGCTCGATGCCAAGGCGGCGCCGCGCTCGACCTTCACGATCGGGATTGCCCCTGATGCCGAGACACTGCGGGCGCGCGTGCGTGATGCGGCGACGTATCCGATTCTCAAGATCAAGCTGGGCTCGAGCTGGGATCGCGAGGTGTTGCGCATTGTGCGCGAGGAAGCGCCGCACGCCACATTGCGCGTGGATGCCAACGCGGCATGGACGCCCAAACAGGCGCTGGCGATGCTGCAGCCGCTCTCCGACGTGGGTGTGGACATGCTGGAGCAGCCGGTCGCACCGCACGATATCGAGGGGCTTCGCTTCGTGCGCGAGCGCTCGCCTATTCCAGTGGTGGCCGACGAGTCGTGCCTCGTGGCCACGGATATTCCGAGACTCGTGGGCGCGGTGGACGGCATCAACATCAAGCTCGCCAAGTGCGGCTCGCTGCGCGAAGCGATGCGCATGATCGCCGTGGCGCGCGCGCACGGCATGCGGGTGATGTGCGGCTGTATGATCGAAACGACACTCGGCATCGCGGCGGCAGCGCACTTCTCACCGCTGCTCGACGACGCCGACCTCGACGGCGCCGCGTTGCTCTCCGACGATCCGTTCACCGGTCCGTCCATTCCGAACGGACAAGTCACCCTCAGCGACGCGCCGGGACTCGGCGTGCAGCGCCGCTGACTGCGCCCTCGTCGTCGCCGACGTCGTCGCCGGCTTCGTCTGAGATCGCGTCCCGCTGCATCGACGTGGCGCTGGCGGCGCCGCTCTTTCGCACCTTCACGTATCGCGTGCCTGAGGGCATCGCGGTGCCGATCGCGCCCGGCACCCGAGTGCTCGTGTCCTTTCGCAATCGCCCCGAGATCGGGATCTGCCTGGGCGCAACGGAGCCACCCGAGGGTATCACGCTCAAGCCGATTCAGGCCGTGGTCGACGAGGTGCCGTCGCTTCCGGCTTCGCTCCTCCACACGGGAAAGTGGATCGCCGACTGGTACGCCGCACCACTCGGACTGACGCTCCGATCGATGCTCCCCACGGCGCTTACGTCGGCCAAGGCGCCGGCACCAGCGTCGCGCACGCAGCGCATGGTACGCATTGTCGTGGATCTGCCCTCGTTGTTGCAGCGCGAGCGGACGTTTGCCCGCGCAAAGCAACAGCGTGTCGTGTACGACTTGCTCGAGGCGCAGGGCGGCGCCGCACCGCTCGAATCGCTGCGCGTTCAGGCCGACTGCAGCGCCGGTGTATTCACCGCCATGGCGAAGCGTGGTTTGGTGGAGATCCGCGACGAAGTGCATCAGCGCGACCCGTTCGCGGATCGCGCGGGCACGTTGCCGCCGCCGAATCCCAGCGAGGCGCAGAAGGAGGCGGTGCGTGCCATTCTCGCTGGTGATCCTGGGCAGGTGTTTCTGCTGCACGGCGTGACCGGCAGCGGCAAGACGCTGGTCTACATCGAAGTGCTGCGCGCGGTCCTGGCGCAACGCGATCAGACGGCGATTGTGCTCGTGCCGGAGATCGCGCTCACCTCGCAGACGGTCGATCGCTTTCGCGGTGCGTTCGGCGACGATGTGGCGGTGCTGCATTCCGGACTCAGCGACGGTGAGCGATTCGATGCGTGGCAGTCGCTGCGTCGCGGCGAACGGCGCATCGCCGTCGGCGCGCGCTCGGCGCTGTTCGCACCGCTCGAGCGCGTGGGCGTCGTGATCGTGGACGAAGAGCACGAGAGCAGCTACAAGCAGTCGGAGACTCCACGCTACCATGCGCGCGAAGCCGCCATTGTGCGTGCGCGGGCCGAAGGTGCTGTGGTGGTGCTGGGCAGTGCCACACCGAGCCTCGAAACGTGGGAGCGTGCCGATCGCGGTCAGGCCATCCGCCTGACCCTTCCCGATCGTGCCGCCGGCGCGCAGCTACCACCGGTCACCGTCGTGGACATGCGCGTCGAGTTGAAGCAGGCCGTGAAGGCGCGCAATCCCAACGCGCCGTTCGACGAAGCGCTGGGCGTGTTCAGCACGTCGCTACTCGTGGCACTCGAACAGCGGCTCGTCCGCGGCGAGCAGAGCCTGCTGCTGCTGAATCGGCGTGGTTATTCCTCGTTCATGCAGTGCAACGCGTGCGGCGACGTACCCGTGTGTCCGCACTGCAGTATCTCGCTCACGTATCATCGTGTGCCCGAGATGCTCGTCTGCCACTACTGTCAACATCAGCAGCCGGTGCCGGCGGTGTGTCCGCAATGTTCGGCCGATACAATGCGCCGCCGCGGGCTCGGCACGCAGCAGGTGGAGCGCGTGCTCTCCGAGCGCTTTCC
>Ga0105047_10004459_pt1 | contig 24342 bp, 26 predicted proteins | sample MAT04_FD_78384 | JGI IMG/M metagenome (GOLD analysis project Ga0105047, IMG submission 78384) | Freshwater microbial communities from Lake Fryxell liftoff mats and glacier meltwater in Antarctica - MAT-04 (megahit assembly) | ecosystem: Environmental > Aquatic > Freshwater > Ice > Liftoff...
CATCGCATCGTTCTCCATGGCCACATTCGGGCCAGCATCTGATACGATCATTCACCCGTCGCGGTTGCGCGATTGTTCAGAGATTCCATCTTTGTTCTTCCGGTCTCCTTTCTTATGGCACCTGTCTCTACGTGTTTGTTTATTTCTAGGGTTCGGAGCGTGGTCTCGGCCCAAGTCGCCATCCTTTCTCGCCAGAATCGAGGGTGGAAACGGCGTTAGAACGTTCTCAATGCGGTTCAAACGTCTCGGCGGGACCGCGTTTGACGCCATGGTGGATCGGGTTGCTGACCTGCCTGCGACCTTTGCCACCCCCCAACTGCCGCAGTCGATGCGGAGGCCATGACTATGGCGAGGTATCCGGCGAATCGGGATGAGTTTCTGCGTTAGGCCGAGGCCCATGTTGATGATTGTTACGGCGCAGGCCGCGAACATCGAGCTGACCGCCGCGCAGGCGACGGCGTACAAAACGCAGGTCGGCACGCTGCGCTCGCGCACGACGGCGCAGCAGGCGCCGCACGACGCCGAGAAGGCCGCGACGCTGGCGGCGGGCGATGCCGATTCGGCTACGCGCGAGTTGAGGAGCGATCTGCTCCGCTCCATCTGAGCGTTTGCAACCAACGCCAACAACCCCAATGTGTACGTGCTGGCGCAGATCCCCGCGCCGAATCCTGGGGCGTCGGTGCCGTCGCGCGAGCAGGCGACGGATTTCAAGGTCGAGCTGAGCTCGATCAGGTCGATCACCTTGAAGTGGAAGGCCAAGCACACCGAGGGCTCGGATCGCGTCGTCTACTTCGTGCAGCGCAAACTTGTTAGCGAGGTGGCAGCAGTGTGGTGGGGGGTCGGGCAGCGAAGAGGAGATGAAGGCATGATCCCGAAGGTCATCTACACGGCCGATTTGTCCGAGTCCCCCGACAAAGAGCGCCTCACGGCGTGGAAGCGCGCGTAGCAGACGCTGCAACCCGAGTGGGATGTCGTCGCGTTTACACTGGAGACCAGGCCTTCGATTCTGAACCACGACCAATGGCAGCAGACGCTCGACCTGAGCGAGCCCGCGGCGTCGGCAGCGCGTTTGAACTTGCTGCGCTACGAGGTACTGGCCCGCGAAGGCGGCGTGTTCGTCGACCCGGATCGCTTGCCGCTGCGCCCGCTTGATGAACTAATCGCGGGTATCGGCGCATTCTGCTCGACAATCCCCAGCCACGGCGCTCGCCGCCCGCACATGCTCTCGCCGTCGGTGCTCGGCGGGATGCGGAACCACCCAATACTCTGGCACGCGATCTGCGATCTGCCGCATTCGGTGCTGGTTTATCAAGGCGTTTGGGACCAGAGTGGGCCGGGCTTCCTCACGCGCGTGGTCCGCGACCACGGGCACTTCCGCGACGTCGTGCCGTTCCACTGGGCGATGTTTGAGCAAGGCGAGGAGGCTGCAAATGTGCATGGCGGCGCGTTCGGCTTCGTGCAGGCCAAGAGCGTGGAGGCCATGGCTTGAGCACCGCCGCACGCACCACCTCGATCTCGCAGTTCCTGCACCAGATCTGGCTAGGCAAGGGCGAGATGCCCCTGCAACAGCAACCCTGGCGACGGCGCTTCGCCGAGATAAACCCGCACTGGGAGATGCGGCTGTGGACCGACGAGAATCTGCCGCCGATCTTCAACTGCAACGCATGGGCGGCATGCGGCAATGTCGGTGGCACGCCAGGATGCGTGATGCGGTCGAACATCCTGAGGCTGGAGCTCCTGGCGCGCTTTGGCGGCGTCTACTTTGATACGGACGTGAAGCCCATCCGTCCTCTGGACGAGATGTGCCCACCTGAGGTCAAGGCTTGGGCGGCCTGCGAACAGCTCGACATCGTGTCAAACTCGGCGCTCGGATTTCCGCCGAACCACCCGGCGATGTGGCACGCGGTGGCGATGGTCGAAGAGTCGTTCTTCGAGAGGCGGTACGTTGGCGATCAGGCCGCGCCCGGGCTGGTGGCCCGCGTGGTTACCCAGTACGACGACGTGGCGCTCTATCCGCCCGCGTACTTCCATCTGACGGTCGGCGAGTCGAAGTCCAGTCTGAACGCGAAGAGATTTCTTCTGAGCGCGCGTCTGTTGGTTGGGACGTGGGTAGAGGACAACCGCGTTCGCCACCATGGATTGTGGTCGGCCAATGCGGCTCACTAAATCGCAGCGATCGATCTCGCGTTGATGACTACCGACTTTCCATCGGCGGAAGTTACCTTGCCTACCACGACCACCTCCGAAAGTTCCTTAAGCCCTCGGCGGCCCATCATGTCTGTTCGCAGGATCTGGCCCTTGGCGTCTACCACTTGCACCGTCACTGAGTTCGCGAGAATGTCGTCCTTGGTCTCGCAGCAATAGTCCCAAGGTTTCGAGCACTTGTCCTCCGGGTTCTCGTTGCAGGCCTTAATGCCACTGCCCATCAGCGTGAACACCGCCCGTCCCGCGACGAATGGCTCCTTACTGCCGCCGATGCGCCCTCGGAGCACGACCTCGTCTCCAGCCTTGAGCCCGCCCGCCTTCCGAGCGTCTGATACGTCGCGTGCATTCTCGGCAGGTTTGTCCGTGAAGAACGCTGGAGGAAGCGGCCCCCTGGGAATGTGCATCGAGGTCACGCTGATCAGCAGCGCGTCCTTGCCGTTGGCGGTGGTCACCGTGCCGGTCGCGAAGACTTCTGCGCCAGGCTTGAGCCCGTGCTGACCGCTCAGTCCGAATCCCAGAGCGCGGCCACCAGCGTCTACGAGCTGGACCGTTGCACGACCATCGGCGGGGATATCGCACGCCGTGTCAGGAAGTTTATCGCTGGGCGGATAGAAGCCGTTGCGAGTGGATTCGTCCACAAGCGTGAACATCGCTCGGTTCTCGACAAACGCGTCCTTGGACATCGCGACGTTGCCGCGGATGGTAATTGTGACGCCCGTCTTCGCGGTGGTGATGGCCTTGGTGATCTCGGTTGCGTTTGCAGGCAGCGTCGGCGTGAGAATCGACTTTACATCGCTCGCGGACTTCATCGTCGGTCCGGGCGTGATCGCGGGCGTGGCTTGGGCCAAGGCCACACGCGGCGCGAGAGCGCCGCCGATGATCGCCAGCGCGACGGCAGCAAAGGCCGCCGCGCGCGCAACCGAGCGTGCTCTGATAGTGGTGCGGGGAATGGACTGTGTCATTGCAAGGTTCCTTGTCAGGGTGATGAGATTCTTTGCTTGGCCGGGCCGCACGCTGCGTGCCCGTAACTGGATCTGGTGAACGTGCTGCTAGACGGCTTTAAGGGCTAAGGGGATTGTGGGCCGTAAACACTTGATCGCTGGCGGCAGCGCGCCGAGCACGCCCAAAGCCAGCCCGCTGAGCAGCCCCAGCCCGATGACGGGTTCGTCGATCGCCAGGCCGAAGGCGCCCATCGAGAATCGCACCGCCAGGCCATCGATCAAGAACACCCCGACGGCGCAGGCGATCAGCCCGCCTGCGGCGGTGGCGAGCGTCGATTCTTGGATCATCGACCACACGATCGCCGTCTGGCGATAGCCGATGGCTTGCAGTGTGCCCAGCTCGCGGATGCGCGAGGCGAACGCAGCGTACATCGTGTTCAGCCCGCCGAAGAGCCCGCCGACGGCGATCAGACCTGCCGTGACCCACGCGACAATCTTGATCGGCCCGAAGAACGCCGCGAGCTTGCCGTAATACTCGCGTTCGGTCATCGAGACCAGTTCCAAGTCGGGCCGGGTCTTGGTGAAGGCGGCGATATCGGCGAACTCGGCCCCCTCGCCGGTGGCCTCGTTGTACGGCTCGAGCGTGAGCACGACACAGGAGATCGTCTCGCGCTTAGTCGCGGCCTTGAGGTCGGACAGCGGCATCCACACCTCGGCCTCGACGGTCGTGCCGGGCGCTGCGAAGGTGCCGACGATCGTCCACGGGCGTTTGTCGATGAGAAGGGTCTTGCCGACGGCGACCTCGCTCGCGCCAGTTCCGGCGACGGTCGAGACCATCCGTCCGACCATCACCTCGTCGGCCCCGGCCCGGGGCCAGCGCCCCTTCGTGATGGCGACCGACTCGTGGACCAGCGCGGCGGCGAGAGTGACGCCGCGGAGCATGACCTGCCGCAGGTTGGTCGTGTCGGAAGCGACTCTCGACTCGCTCTTCAGATTTCCCCCCACACCCCCCACACCCACCGGCAGCATGACGTGGACCTCGGGGGAGATGTACACCACTCCTGCGCGCGTGCGGATGCCGGGCACGCTCGCAGCCAGCACGCCGGGCGTCGCTGTCTCGATCTCGCTGCGCTCGACGCTCTCCTCGCTCCCGGCGCCCATGAGGATGACGTTGTGCTCCCCGCCTGTGGTGCGGAGCGCCCGGCTCATGCCGGTCACAAACCCACCCGCGACCAGGATGAGCACGACCACCAGCGCCGAGCCGCCAACCGACAAGATAAGCCTCGACGGCGAGCGGCCCAGGTTGCGGACGGCGTATTCAAACGGCAGGCGTTTCATCGGCTCTCCGAGACTAAAATGCGAGCGCGTCGCTCGCACAGCTCACAACGCAGGAACCCGCTGCGTGACGCGAACAAACGTCTGGGTGAACTGGATGATCGTTGCGATGATTCGGACGAACTCCGAAGAGAGATGGACCAAGGTCCAACCGGGCCGGACGAACGTTCGGATGGTTCGGCCGCTCGTCCAAGGGCCGTGGACGATCGTCCGAACGGTCGGCCTAATCGTCCGAACGCACTAGAGGCGGGCGGCTCGGCGCGCCGGGGCTGCGCCGCCGCCATCGGGGGTTCCATCGTGGTTGCTTTGGTGGTACGGGTCGGCATCACGGGTCCATTCTTTGTTCTTCGCTGTTCAGCCGCGGCTCGGCGAGCGTCACACCGCTCGGAAACAGGCCGCGATCTCGCGCCGTCCGGCTCTGACAGCTGGCACCAGCCCCGCCACGATCCCCACGCTGGCGGAGATGAGCAGCCCTAGGGCGAGCACCTGCCCCGAGGCCTGCACCGTCACCGACAGACCCTCTTGCGACAAACTGAAATTGCCGTAGTGGACGACCGCGAGCGCCGCGGCGGTGCCCAGCGCCCCGCCGAGCAGCCCGATGAGCATCCCCTCGCTCACGATCATGCGGGCGATCAGCCCGGAGCGGAACCCCAGCGTCTGCAAGACCGCGTGCTCCTTGATGCGGTCCTGCACGCTCAGCACGATGGCGTTGGCCACCAGCGCCAGCACCGCCGCCAGGCACCCCCATCCGAGCCACTGGGTGAACTTCACGATCTCAACGATGTCGGCCCCGGCCTGAGCGACAAACGCTTTCTCGGGGCGAGTCGTCGTCGGATCGGCTTCTGCGCGGAACGCCTCGTCAATCGCGGCGGCGACCGATTCCATCTTCGCCGGGTCATCGACGCGGACGGTGAACTGAGTCACGCTGCCAAGCCCGCCCCCCTTGCCCGCAGCCTGCTGCAGGAAATCGAGGTGGACATAGGCCACATTCTGATCCTGCGGCTCGGGCGAGCGGATGATCCCGGCGACGGTCACCGTCACGCCCGAAGAGTCGAACGACTGGCCGACCCTCAAGCCGCGCCGTGCCGCGAGGGTTTCGCCAACCAAGGCCGAGTCGGATCGCTGCTGCCACTCATCAAGCCCACCGGCCAGCACGGTCCACTTCGCCGACATCGCGCTCGGTCCGGCCAACTCTTCACTCGGCACGCCGCGGAACGTGATCACGTCAAGCGAGGCCCGGCAGTTGTTCACGACGATCTTGATCGGTACCGCCGAGGCCACGCCCGGGATCTTCTCGATGCGATCGACATAAAACTGCGGCAGGCGGCTGGTCGCCGGACAAAAGCGGTTCTCGCGGTAGACCACGAGCGTCGTGTCCCCCGCCGCGGCCTTGGTCGCCCGAGTGACACCCTCTTGCAGCGACTGGACGGCGATGAACAGGAACATCGCCATGCCCACACCAGCGACGGTAAGGGCCGTGCGGACGCCATGCCGCGTGAGCTGCTTGATGACGACGAGGAAATAACGCGGGGCGAGCATGGGTTACGCCTCCTGAAGTTGTGAGGGTGTGCGACGAGATGCCAGCTCCGTAGCCTCGATCAGGCGGCCCTTCTCAAGGTGAAGTGTGCGGCGGGCATAGGCGGCGCTCTTGGCGTCGTGGGTCACGATGATGAGGGTCTTGCCCAGCTCGTCGCAGAGCCGGGTCATGAGCGTCATGATCGCCTTGGCCGACTCTTCGTCGAGGTCACCGGTAGGCTCGTCGCCGACCAAGATCGTGGGGTCGGTCACGATCGCCCGCGCGATGGCGACGCGCTGCTCCTGACCGCCCGAGAGCTGCCGGGGGTAGTGGTCGTGGCGGTCGGCGATGCCCACCAGTTCCAGCGCGGTCCGCACCTTCTCGTGCCGCTGTCGAGAGGAAAGTCCGTGGAGAAGCAGGGGCAGCTCCACATTCTCATAGGCCGTGAGCACCGGCACCAAGTTGTAGAGCTGGAAGATGTACCCGACGTTTGTGCTCCGCCAGTCCGCGAGCCTAGACCGCGAGAGCGTGGCGATGTCGGTGCCGCCGATGACCAGCTGCCCGCCAGAGGGGCAGTCGATCCCGGCGATAAGATTCAGCAGCGTGGTCTTGCCGCTGCCCGAGGGGCCCATCAGCGCGAGAAAGTCGCCCGCGGGCACATCCAGGTCGAGCTCCTGCAGCGGGGTGATGATGTTGTCGCCCTTCTTGTACGACTTGGTCAGGCGGCGGCACTGGATGAGCGGTGCGCTGGCGGGCGATCGAAGTAGATCTGTCTGCGGATGTGTCTGGGTCGGGGGCATGGTTGTACTCGTCTGAGCGGCGTCGCGCCGCGAGATGCGTCGGCGGTGCAAAGTTACTGGGTGGTGGATGCCGGTCGAGAAGCGGCCGCCGTCGGCTCGCCAAGGATCTTGAGCCGGGTGCCGTCTTGGATCGCTGGAGGTGCTGGTGGGTTGAGGATGACGCGGTCGGTCAGGCGAAGCCCGCTCGTCACGCCCACAAAGCCCTCGTCTGCGGAGGGTGCGGTGGCGATGTCGCGCCGACGAGCGACAGGACTGCCGCCGCTGGCGTCGACAACCCAGACTTGCCCTTTACCTTCGCCCGCTGGCGTGACAGCAACCATCGGTATCAGGAGCATCAAATCCTCGCCTCCCGCATCGCCGGAAGTCTCGCCGCTTGTCGATTTACCGCGCGCATTCTGAGAGTTTGACGCTGGCGCGTGAAGTTTGACGCGGGCGAGCATCTCGGGCTTGAGCACCGGCGACGGCGCGTCGAGCGACACCTTGAACTGGACAGTGTTCCGCTGGATGTTCGCCTCGTGAACAACTCTTGACACGACGCCCGCAAAGGTCTGGTTGGTGATCGCCTCGGTGCTCACCACGGCCCGCGTTCCGATGCCGACTTTGGCCGCATCGGCGAGCGGCACGTCCACCCGCACCTGCAACCTCATCGGGTCGTAGACGCGAAGCACCGCGCCAGCCATGCCGCCAGCGGCCGTGCCGTCGCCGCCCTTGCCGCTCATGCTGATGCGAGAACCCGGCTCCACGAGTCGGGCGAGCACCACGCCAGCGACCGGCGAACGCACCTCCATGCGCGAGAGCCTGAGCAGCGCCTCGTCCTTGGCCACCAGAGCCGCGGCACGGGCGGTCTCGGCCTGCGCCACCGCCGCGCGCGACTCGCCGACCAAGCGCTCGGCGGTCGCGACCTTGGCCTCGAGTCCGCCGAGTCGGATCTCCATCCGCCGGAACTCCCCCGCGCTCACGCTGCCCGCTGCGACGAGGTCTCGTTTCCGCGTCACCTCGTCGCGAAGTTCGTCGACCGCGATGCATTCGACCTGAACCTGGGATTCGGCCGTCGCTCGCGCTGCACGGGCTCGCTCCACGTCCGCGTCTCGCTGTGCGACGTTGGCCTCCGCGGCACGAAGCTGCAATCTCGCATCATCGTCGATCAGTCTCGCGACGACCTGCCCCGCCTCGACACGCTCGCCTTCGAGGACGAGCACCTCGCGCACGACGCCCTCGGCCAGCGCCGGGACGCTGACGGCAAAGGGGGCCGGTTCGATCCAGCCCGGGGCCTGGACTACGACAGGCCCGAGTGAGGAGTCTACGAGAGTGCTGTTTTCGCGTGTTGCTGCGGGCTTGTCACCGCCGATTGACGCGCCGACAAGGCTCGTTTTGGGGATCGCCGCAGCTACATACACCGGAAAGCGAGGGCGCAGGGCGTCGCGGGCGGCATAGGCCAGGATGCTCCCGGTCGCCAACAGCACGACCGCCGGAACGAGAAGGCGTGTCACCGCTCGCGAGCGGGGCCGCTGCACGACCGCCGAGCTGTTTGATACGGTCGGACGGATGTTCGTCTGATTAGAAGAGCGGGGCCCTCTCTGGAGGGTCCGCAGGTTGGTCTGCGATTTGGTCATGGAAGTTCCCTGAAACTCACCCGAGGGTGGAGACGGGTGCGTGCCGTTTGCCTACTACTCGCGCCTGCCGTCACGAGCCACCGGAGCGAGGACAACATGGACCATTAGTGTCCGTTGCGGGCAAAAATTTAGATGTTCAGCGCGCAGAACCACCGGAGCGCTTCGCGGTTGGCCTTGATAAACAACCGATCACCTCGCCATGAGGGAAGTCCCGCGATCATCGCTGGATCCGGCATTGGGAGATCGGACAGCACCAAGAACGCAATCGTCGCGATCGCGTTCAATTCTTGATCGAGTGTCGAAAACTTGGCCTCAACCTTCAGAGCCGCCTCATCGGAGGCACCTTGGCAGGAGGGACAAGATGGACAATCGCGAGGGAGCGAGCCTTCGTGATCTTCCGGAGCTGATTCTTCGTTTGACGAAGGCTGCGCGTGGCAACTCTGGCAGCATGCAGCTGACTTTTCCTGAGGATCCAGCGTGCTTTCGCAAGCAGTTCTCGCCAATGCCATTGCCTGGCAGCAGCACAGCGGCGTGCAGACGCCGATAAGCAAGGCCACTAGAATTCGGATAAGCGGGTGTCGCATAGTTCTCGAAATGGTATGGCGACAGATGCAATCGGCTCAACGTCCGGTCGGATCCAAGCTCAAACGAAAACTTTGGTACGCCATGAGCTTCACTCCGAGCTCTTTCCCGCCGAGACCGACGACAATTGCGGCCTCGGGGTCGGGCGTTTCTTGCCTCACGCGCTTCAGCGATTCACCGAGATTAAGTGCCAAGCGAAAATGACCGATAATCGATCAGTGAACTCTCTGAACGGAGAGCCGTATACACTTCCGCGTACCGCATGTACCAAACTATCCCCCAGCGCCTCATTGCAATTCTCTGCCTCGTGGCCCTTGGCCTTGGGCAGACGGTTTTCTCGTCAATGGGAGTGCTGTGCACGGATGCGTCGGGCGAGAGCCGGATCGAGTACGCCTGCATCAAGACAAGTGAGGGGCAATGTCTGACCTCGTGTACCAACGGTGCTTCAGCGTTGATTGAGGACGATCACGACGAGGATTCAAGGACGCTCCCTGAGCCTTGTGAGGATCAACCGCTCAGTCAGCAGCTCAACGCGGCGAAGCTCCTTCCTCAATGGATTACCATTGGTAGGGTTTTGGCGACTTTCGTGGTCGCTGTCTTCTGCGATACCTGGTCTTCGCCTCTCGCCGAGTCGGTTGGGTCTGGGCGCACCCCGGTCGACCGGGAGCGACCGCCGGATTCGCTTGCGCGATTGCGCACGATCATCCTCATAGTCTAGTTTCGTGACCATGCTCTCTCGCCGCGTTTGCTGACGTTTGGCGAGCTGGCCGCACTGCGGGTTGAGGCGAATTCGCTCTCTTGGCACTGCGAGCTGCCACTCACCAAGCTGGCTCCAAATGGCGACGATACGAGTTTCCGTGCCTCGCGGCGCGAGCTTTATCTCAACTCACGGCCTCAGCATACCTCCGGGCGTATCCGCCTCGCGGCATCGTGTCTCAGATCCACCAACCGAACGACACCACACTTGCCTCGATTGGCAATGACGAGTTCATCCATGAATCCATTACTGAACGCACGCATATCCAACCAGCATCGCTGCATCGGCTCTCGCGTGACTCCGCTCGCGCTGATGGTCGCCGCGGCACTCGTGTCCGGCTGCACCACCACGCCGCGAGGAGATACGGACACCTCGCGGTCCATTGGCGAGGCGACCGGCCAAGCGGCACCGATTCAGTTCGTGGCCGTCGGCCCCGACGGCGGCTCGCTTGACGAGCCCGACGTTGCTGGAAATGCACTCACGCTCGCCGATGCGCTTCGCAGGGCGGTGACGACCGATCCCGGCCTCCAGGCCGCGATGGCCCGCGTACGCATCGCGATGGCCGAGGCGGACCAATCGCGGTTGCTTCCCAATCTCGTGCTCAATGTCGTACTCCGCTGGGGTTCCGGAAAGCCGCAGATCGAGGCATCGCTGGCGCAGGACTTCGTGCAGGCCTTGCAGATTCCTCAGCGGTCGAGCGCCGCTGACAACCGGCTTGGACAGGTCGCGGCGGAGGCTGTCACCGAGGCTATCGACGTGGCCAGCGAGGTTCAGGATCGGTACACGATGGCCCAGGCATCAGCGGCGCTCGTGCCGGTGCTCCGGGCACGCATGGACTTGCTCGAGCGCCTCGTTGCGGTCGCCAAGTCGCGGCTGGATGCGGGCGAAGGGATGCGGAGCGATGGAGTTACCCTCAACGCTCAACGCGTTGAGTTGCAGGTCGAGATCGATCATGCCGTACTCTCCGAGCGAGAAGAGCGGCTGCGTCTGGCGAGGCTCATCGGCGAACCGTCCTCAGCCGCGGTCTGGTCGCTGGAAGCGTGGGCAGCACCGACCATCGACATGCAGCCTGAAGCTCGATGGGTCGACGCGGCTCTTCGCCAGCGTCCTGAGCTCATGGCGATCGCCTGGAAGCTCAAGGCCTTGGGCGACGATGAGGCGTTGGCAAGGCTGCTGCCCTGGGATGGCGCGAGCGTCGGGGTCGATGCGCAGCGTGACGATAAATGGTTCGCAGGACCATCCGTGTCGACGCCCATCCCGGTGTTTGACATGGGCCAGGCGCAGCGCGCCAAGCTGACCGCCGAGCAAATGGAGGCACGGCACGAGCTGACGCTGACACGACGCAAAGTCGTCGAGGATGTCCGGACCGCATACCAGACCCTGAGGGCAAGCTCCGCCAACCTCGCTCGTATCAAAAACGAACTCATCCCACTTCAGCAGCAACGCCGCGCCCTCGCCGAGGATGCGTACCGCGCCGGACAAAGTGACGTGACTGCGCTTTTCCTCGCCGAACAGGACTTGAAGCTTTCGCAGGCCAAGGCTATCGAGGTCGAACGCCAGGCCGCGACGGCGCTGGTCCGCCTGCAACGCGCGGTCGGTGGTCCGGGTGTCGCTTCGACACTGTTTCATACCGCCGCCGACCCGACTATTTCCAATCCCCAGCTTCAGCCCTCTCCCTCGGCATTCGCTACGAGCGCGACGGCACTGCCCGATCGTGGATCTCGACACTGAGCCCGTTACCTCGCCACTCTCCCTGCAACGAAAACCTGATTACTGAGACTTCACCCGTGCAAACCATGTCCACGAACCACTCCGCCCCAACTCGACTCGCACGGGTTGGCCTGGCCAGCGATGCACTTACGCTCAGCCTTCTCGCCGGGTGCGACAAGCACACCGAGGGCGATGAGCACGGCCACCCTCCCGCGGCAAAGCCTGCGGCAAAGACCGATCCGCACGCGGGTCAAGACCACGGGTCTGGTGCGGGGAATAGTGAGAGAGCTGGGGAGGGCGAGAACGCTCATGCCGACGAGGTCAAGCTCACCACCGAGGCCATCGAGCGTTACGGCGTCAAGGTGGAGCCAGCCTAGATGTGGATTCTCAAGCAGACGTTCATCACGCCCGCTCGCGTGGGTTTCAACACCGAGGCGATGGCTTACGTCGGCTCGCCGCCGCGCGGTCGGGCCGTCGAAATCAAGGCCCGGCTCGGTGACACCGTGAAGAAGGATGATGGCCTTGTCGTCATCTGCATCCGCGGCAAGGTAACCGAAAAAGATATGTTCCTGATCCGCTGGGCCGAAGTGGCCTATGAGCCGGTGGCTAAGTTCGCCGTGAAGTTTCGCTACGCAGTGGTCGCCGCAGCGGTGGTCGCGTTCCTGGGTTCGCTGCTCCTCTTTACGCGGCTGGGGCAGGAGTTTGTCCCCACCCTCGACGAGAAGGACATCGCCATGCACGCCATGCGCATCTCCTCCACCTCGCTCACGCAGTCGCAGAACATGCAGTTCGACGTGGAGCGAGCCGTCTCGTAGATTCCCGAAGTGGCGTTCATCTATTCCAAGACCGGCACGGCGGAACTCGCCTCCGACCTCATGCCCCCCGATGTCTCCGACACCTTCATCATCCTCAAGGACAAGACCCAGTAGCGGAGCGAGGCCGATGTTGAAAAACTCATTGCGGACAAGACCGCCGAGATGGCGAAAATGGGCGATCACGCCGGGGACCACGATGAGCACGGCGCAGAGGGGGGAGGCGGGAACGAAGAAGGAGAGATCAAGATCGAGGGCCACAAGGGCAAGCTCATCTAACTTATCCAGCTCATCGTCGCCGCTGTTCCCGGCAACAACTACGAGTTCACGCAGCCGATCCACGTGCGGTTCAACGAACTCATCTCTGGCGTGCGCGGCGACGTGGCGATCAAGGTGTACGGCGACGACCAGGCCGCGATGAAGAAACCGGCCCAGCAGATTCTCGCGGCTCTTTCGGCGATTTCGGGCGCGCGGATGCGAAAATGAAGCAGACCGAGGAGCTGCCGGTGATGACCGTTGAGATTGATCGCGCGGCCATCGCTCGCTACGGCCTCTCTATCCACGACGTGCAGACGGTGGTAGGACCGCGATGAGAGGCGCGGAAGCGGGACAGGTCTTCGAGGGTGACCGCCGCTTCGACCTGGTCCGTCTCCCCGATGCACTCCGAGGCAAGATCGACACGCTCGAAAAACTATCGATCCCGCTGCCCAAAAGTCAGGACCAGTCACAAGTCGTGCGGCTTGCCGGCGCGGACAGTGGCATTGGCAGGATAAATCAAAGTGAAGAGATGAGCTTCATCTCGCTGGGACAGGTCGCACGGGTGGAAGTCGCCGAGGGCACCAACCAGATCAGCCGCGAGAACGGGAAGCGGCGGGTGATGATCCAGTGCCGCGTGCGCGGCCGCGATCTCGGGTCATTCGTACAGGAGGCCCAGGTGAAGGTGAACGCCATCCCGCTCGCAGCAGGCCTGTGGGCCAGTACGAAAACCTCGTCGCCGCCAAGGCGCGGCTGTGCGTGGTCGTCCCGATCTGCTTCCTGCTGACCTTTCTCTGGCTCTTGGGCACGTTTGACCTGCCCCCCAGATTCGTACCACATTCTACTTCCGTAGCTGGATCTGTTCCTCCTGCCGCAGTGGCGTGCGCAGCGCAGCGGAGCACGCCTCTGCGGCGGCGCTGCTCACCACGCTCACGATCGTCTGCGGCGCGGGCTGTCGATACCCCAGGCTGCTGTGGGGTACCGCCCGTCGGCGCCGCAGACGCTCTCGGGCCGCGGTGCTGCTGAGCCATGCGGAGCGTGGCTCATCAGCACCGCCACGCGATCAAATCAGGGACATAGACTTTGGTACGAACCGTGGGGGCAGATCATGAGCGAGCGCTGACGATGAGCAGATCAGCATGACCAGCAACACGACGAGCATCATTGCCATTGGATGCGTCATCGCTCGTAAAACACGCGCCGAAGGTTCAGCCGCCGCCAGAGCGGCAATCCACTTGAGGTGAGTATTCACGCCGCAATCCTTCCCCGTTCAAGTTCAGGAGTTTCTTGCCGGTCTCCCGGAACAGCGGGAATCGCGCCATCACGCTCATGATCAGAGCCTTGTCTTCGTCATCGGCGGTGAAGAACATTGGCAAAGGCACGCCGCCGGGGTCACGCTTGAGGGTGGCGGCGGAGGCAGAACTCAATGGATCACGTCCGGCACCCCCCAACCACCTGATCCACCATCGGGGAGGGGGAGTGGAGGTGCGATCTTGGGTGTCTCTCTGCGCTGCAGCGATATCGCGGTCCCCGGGATGTATGACCCGTCAGGAGATGAATAGAGGTTGAAGCGCAGCCCGGGCGGAGGGGCAGGAGCGAGGCCGAACGAGCCGTGGTGATGTGGTGCGCCGCTGATATCTCTTCGCCCCAACGGGGCGACGGGCTGTAGCCACGGGTGGAGCGACGCGGCCCTGAGCGTCGCGGAACCCGTGGAAGCCGTGACGGAAGCGCACGTCGCCCCGGCAGTGGCGGAGGGCGATTACTAGCCCAACTGCCGAATCCAATCCTGAAGGTGCATCTCAAGCCGCTTGATCTCTTCACCGTCCAGCACGTTCGTGTGTGCAATGACGTTTCGTGACCGCTCCGCCTCCGTCATGCGAGACTCAACCCACGCTTGGTCGGGCAGGAAGTCCTTGAATACCTTCCACTGGTTCTTGATGAGCAAACCCAAATCGCCAAAGTCAAGGTAGTACACGTCGCCCGCGTTTCGACCAATGTGCCACTGATTCTTCTCCTCGGCTTCCTTTCGTTGCTGCAACCTCTTCTTCATATCCGATGTGCCGATTGTATTGAACCATGCTGCACCATGCTCCTCGGTTAAGCGGGTGACGACGAACTCGCGAACAAGATTCTCCAGCATGAACAGCAACTCGTAGCATCGACTCATGCGGATTGCGCTCGCGGCAATCTGGTGTGGCACCGCAGCAAAGGCGTCTCTATCCCGTTGCTCCTCAGACGTGGCGGTGGGTCGGCGCAATCGGCCAGCGTCCTGCATCTCACGCACCACGCTGCGGGCCGCCATACCACGAAATGCGAAGTCAAAGATGCTCCGGTTGGTCACATCAGCTCCTCCCGGAGTGCCTTGAAGATCGCGCGAAACGTGTCAACGTTTTGAGTGTCAGGTAGGTGGATCTCGACGCGGTACACGAGGCCAATCGTCGACGAATACGATGGCTTTGGAAGTTCGATCAAAGGAGGTGCCTTGGACTTCACTGCGGTTTCAGCAGGTATCCCCTTGTCTGGCTCCTCTTCCGCTTCCCCCTCGATCTTCGGAATTGTGGCATCGACGTCTTTAAATTCCGCCAAGTCCGCCAGCTTCTTGAACGTCGTGGCGATCTTCTTGGCTACCGCATCGCCTTGTCCTGTCTTGGTCTTAGACCAGCCTTTCAGAGATTCTGATGTCTTCGAGTGCGCTTCACGATCAGCATTGAACAGATCGTCAAAGGCAACGGTTAATCGCCGCGCCAGCACCATGCCTCCTTTGTTCTTGTCCATGAACTCGCGGTAGTGCGATGTCGGCTTTCCTGACGGATCGAGGAAGCCCATGTACTTCAGGATTTTCGTTACGCCGCGGTCGTTTGAGCTGGTGAAACCGAGATCGTTCACAAAGTCGATAGTAAAGGTCTCTGGGCATGCGGCTTTCTGGATGGCCGCGAATATCTTGTCCAAATTCTTTACCGTCACCATGTATGGAATAGGCAGTTGCATGAATCGTTCCCAAAGGGATTTCGAATGACACGGGATTCTAGCGGAGGCGCGGTCGCTTGATTTAGCGTCTATGTCGCCCCAGACACGCCCTTCCCAATACAACTCCTCCGACCCTATCGGGGCGGGTCCGTGAAACGTCATGCTTTCCACGGGTTCTGCGTCGGCGGACTTCGCCGCGCCGCCGCTTCACCCGTGACTACAGCCCGTCGCCCCGTTGGGGCGAAGAGTAGGCGCGGCGTGTCGCGCTGGGCCTTGTCTTTCTGGAGATGGAGGTGCCGGAGGAAGGGGCTTCTTCTTCCTCTGGCATCAGCGGACCATGCTCCTCCGGCTCACCCCCGTGATCGGGCGGCGTCCATCGGCTACTTCGGGTTCTGCGAGACACCGTCGGTGCAACGCGACCGAGGCTCATGGATCAAGCGGCGGCTGCGAACCGTGGCTTGGAAGCAATGGAAACGCGGCACAACGCCGCAGTTGAGTCGTTCTGGGGCAAGCCAAGACGAAGATGGTCTACCAAGAAAACTTCGCCGCCAAGGCCCAAGCTCGCGCCGCGGTGTTCCAATACATCGAAATGTTCTACAACTCAAAGCGTCTCCACGCCGCCCTGAATTACCTCAGCCTCGAAGCGTTCGAGGCCTGTAGAGTTGGTGAGAAGTTCGTCAACGGAGAGTGGGTCAGGTCAGTCGCGTGACGGACGCGCGTCCGCGCCGCCGATACACTCCCACCATAAGCCGCCCGGGGACTCTCCTCGATCGGCCAAGCACGAGGGAGTTCGCACGCATGAAGGGCATCATTCTCGCTGGCGGCCTTGGCTCACGCCTTCGCCCGCTCACGCTCGTCACCAACAAGCACCTGCTCCCGGTTTACGACCGGCCCATGATCTATTACCCCATCCAGTGCCTCGTGAACGCGGGCATCGACGAGGTGATGGTCGTCACCGGCGGCGAGCACGCTGGCGACTTCCTCAGGCTTCTCAAGAACGGCAAGCATCTCGGGCTTCGCGGCCTTCGTTACGGCTATCAGGAGGGCGAGGGCGGCATCGCCGATGCGTTGAAGCTGGCCGAGGACTTCGCCGAGGGCGGCAAGGTCTGCGTCATCTTGGGCGACAACATCATCGAGGGGAACATCCGCAAGGCCGCGGCCGATTTCTTCACGCAGAGGTCGGGCGCCAAGATCATCCTCAAGGAAGTCCCAGACCCCGAGCGCTTCGGCGTGGTGGAGTTCGCTGGCGACGCCAACACTCGCGAAGGCCGCAAGATCAAACGGATCATCGAGAAGCCCAAGGAGCCGCCCAGCACCATGGCCGTCACGGGGATTTACTTCTACGACGGCGACGCCTTCAAGGTTTGCAAGGAATTGAAACCTTCCAACCGTGGCGAGCTGGAGATCACCGACGTCAACAACTACTACCTCAACCGCGGCGACCTCACCAGCGACACTCTCGAAGGCTGGTGGACGGACGCGGGCACGTTCGAGAGCCTGCACCGAGCCAGCACGTATGTTGCGGAGAGCGGTGCGAACCATCTAGATTTGTCGGCGGTGCGGCCGAACTTGTTTGGGAAGAACTAAGGCTGCTCGATCACTTCGCAACTTACCTCATGCCAGGGCGGACGGTCCTTCGTCCTCGGCACACTTGGTTTCCGCATGACCTCACGCAGCGAGAACGCTCGAGGCGTTCGCGCTGGCACGGCGGCGCTGCTTTGTGCTGCCTCGCCTCACCTTGCTGGCAAGGTTGAGCACTCGTCTCGGGCTCTTGGCTCGTGTGCGGGGCGGTCGTTTCGTCGCGCGAACGGTCGTTTCGGCGTGTAGTATCGATATTCTCAAAGGGCTCGACGCTCGGTCGAGCTGGAAGCAACGCCAAGGAGCCGTCGATGCGAAGCAGACAACCGCACCAGTCGACCATGTTCTTGGTAATCGCCTTCGCCGTGTTGATGCTGACCGGCGCCACGCTCGCTCGTGGGCAAGGAATCGAGTGGAAGACGCTCACGATGAGGTCAAGTCGCTTTACAGGGCGGGCAAGTACGACCGAGCCGTGGTGGTGGCGAGCAAGGCTCTGGCGGTGGCTGAAAAGAATATGGGTGCCGACCATCCTTCAGTGGCCACGAGCCTGAATAACCTGGCCGCGCTCTATGAAAAGCAGGGCCAGTACGCTGCGGCCGAGCCGCTCTACAAGCGGGCGCTGGCGATCGATGAAAAGGCTCTCGGCAAGGACCACCCCGACGTGGCCAGCAGCCTTGAGAACCTCGCCGCGCTCTATCGCAAGACCGACCGCGTCAAAGACGCCGAGCCGCTCGAAGTGCGAGCCAAAGTGATCCGGGCCATCAAGCGCTGAGTTCGCGAGGACCGCTCTGGCGAGGTCTACCAAGCGTGTTTCTCGTGGTCGCGAAATGTTCGCAAGGCTTCGACGCTCTTTGTGACGCTCTCGTCAAAGCCGAAGCGGCCTCGAGGCTATGAAAAACGCGGTTCGTGACTCGCGCACACCGAGGTGTGCGGCTTTTCTTCGCGCGGCACGCTCGCGCTCGAGTTCTCGGCCGTGCCGCTCGCTCATGCACGCGGCTCGCGCGCAGCAGGCCGAATGACCTGCACGCTCGCGCGCAAGTTTGTCACCGGCGCGAGCGCAGCTCAAACGCGCGCGAGAAACTCTCTCACGCGCGCGCGAGGCACTCTCATCCAGCGCTGAGACTTTCTCGCGCGCGCGAGAAACTCTCTCATCCAGCGCTGCGACTCTCTCACCCAGCGCCGCGACTCTCTCGCCTAGGTTTGCCGCGGTGGCACCGAGGTTTTACCTAGGCCAGCGCGAACGCGCGACCGCCCTCGGAAGCCCGGGTTGGTCGCGCGCCGCTTTTCGAGCGTTGCCCTCGCCCAAGTGCGGCTCTCGCTCTGCCGACATATGTTCTACATCACTTATGAAAACCATCACTCTCAAATCTTGGCTCAACTCTGACCTCGTCGCCGCCCACCAAGCCGCTCAGGAGGGGCGCGAGCCGATCTTTGTGCCCTCCTCTCTCTTCACCGACGACCGCGGCTGGTCGCTGATGAACCAGATGCAGGGCGTGATGAGGCCCGAGGGGCAGGTCAATTTTTCGGTGCAGTACCCAGGGGTCGTGAAGGCTTGGCACCGGCACGCGCTACAGACCGATTTCTGGATCTGCCTGCAGGGGCACCTCAAGGTTGGGGTGCATCGCGAGGACGACGGCGCGTCGTGGCTGCTGGTGATCGGCGAGAAGCGGCCTGGGGTCGTGATTATCCCGCCGCCGCTGTGGCACGGGGCGGCCACGGTCGGCGACACGTCGGCGGGGCTGCTGTATTACGTGACCCACGCCTACAACCTCGCCAAGCCTGATGAGGAGCGGCGTGCTCACGACAGCATTACGGGGTTCTCGTGGGGCGTGCGGCACGGGTAACCTGAGCGTGACAAGGCGGAACGACTCGACGCTCAGGCCTCGTCTGGCCGATACACCGGGCGTGAAACTTGATCACAGCGTCTCTCCGGTTCTTGTCATCGGTGCCCGCGGGATGCTGGGGCGAGCGGTGGTTTCGCGGCTGCTCGAGCGCGAGATCGTGGTGGACACGCCGCCGCTGGCGACGCTAGACCTGACCAAGGACGACACGATCGCGCTGGGCGTCGGGGCGCGGCGGCGCCTGGTCATCAACTGCGCGGCGTACACCGACGTGGACGGCGCCGAGGCCAGCGAAGAGCTGGCGACCACGATCAACGGGCACGGCGTGAGCGTGCTGGCCGGGGCGTGCAGGAATGCCGGGGCGCTGCTGGTGACCTATAGCACAGATTATGTGTTCAACGGCGCGGCGGCCACGCCGTACCAGACAGATCAGGCGCTCGACCCGCTGAACGCCTACGGGCGAAGCAAGGCGGCGGGAGAGCGAGCGCTGGCGGCGGCGGGTGGAGAGTCCCTGAATATCCGCACAAGCTGGCTGTACGCGCCGTGGGCGAAGAACTTTGTACGCACAATCGCGGCCGCGGCACGCGCGCGGCCGCTGCTGCGAGTGGTACACGATCAACGCGGCCGGCCAACCTCGGCGGAACATCTGGCGCGGGCGTCGCTCAGGTTGATCGAGGCGGGCGCGACCGGCAACCACCACGTCACCGACGGCGGCGAGTGTACTTGGTTCGAATTGGCGACCGAGATCGTCCGGTTGGCGGGGCTGGCGGGGCAGTGCAAGGTAGAGCCCTGCACCACGGCGGAGTTCCCGCGACTCGCCAAGAGGCCCGCGTACAGCGTGCTGGACCTGAGCAAGACCGAAGCGATCCTCGGGCCGATGCCGCACTGGACGCAGAATCTGGCCGACGTGATGAGGCGGCTGGAATCGTGAGGCCGAGACGCCGCGCGTCTGACGCTTCTATGGTCTGGGGGTGTTCTCGAACTCTCTCTCATGGCCGTGCGTGTGGCGTGAAGAGCGGCGCGGTTGGCACTCTCTCGGAGCATGACTCAGATGCACATCCTTCTCACCGGCGGCGCGGGGTTCATCGGCACCAACTTCGTGCACTTCGTGCTGGAGCATCGGCCCGACTACAGGATCACAAACCTCGACGTGCTGTCCTACTCGGGCAATCTTGAGAACCTGACCGAGGCCGAGAAGAACCCGCGGTATCGGTTTGTGAAGGGTGACGTGTGCGATGAGAAGGTCGTTGCGAGACTGGTCGATGAGTGCGACGCGGTGGTGCATATGGCGGCCGAGAGCCACGTCGATCGTTCGATCCTTGATTCCAGGCCGTTCGTGGTGAGCAACGTGCTGGGGACGCAGTCGGTGCTTGACGCGTGCAGAAAAGCCAAGAGCGGGGGGTGGCTGAAGTCGGGGCGGTTCGTGTACGTGTCCACCGACGAGGTGTACGGCTCGCTGCCGCTCGATCGGCCCGAGCTTCTGTTCACGGAAGAGACTTCGCTGCAGACCAACAGCCCGTATTCAGCGAGCAAGGCCGGGGGCGACATGCTGGCGCGGGCGTACCACCACACGTTCCACATGGACGTGGTGACGACGCGCTGCTCGAACAACTTTGGGCCTTACCAGTTCCCGGAGAAGGTCATCCCGCTGTTCGTGACAAACCTGATCGAGGGCAAGCAGGTGCCGCTCTACGGCGACGGCAAGAACGTGCGCGATTGGCTGCATGTGGACGACCACTGCGAGGCCGTGCTGACAGTGCTGGAAAAGGGCAAGGCTGGCGAGGTGTACAACGTCGGCGGGAACAACGAGCGGTCTAACGTGGACCTGACGCACACGATTCTGAGGCTGATGGGCAAGGGCCCGGAGATGATTCGCCCAGTCGCGGACCGTCCCGGGCACGATCGGCGTTACGCTATCGACGCGAGCAAGATCAAGCGTGAGCTGGGCTGGCACCCGACGCGCAGCGACTGGCCGACGGCGTTGCAGCAGACGATTGACTGGTACGTGAACAACCCGACGTGGTGGCAGCGCGTGAAGAGCGGGGCGTACCGGGAGTATTACGCGAAGCAGTACGAGGCCGTGCGGGGCTGAGCCTGTTCGTGCGACCATCGGTGCGACTGAGCGATTTCCGCAGGTCGGGCAACTGTCGAGGATGATGCTCGACCTCGCAGGGGCCGTTGGCATTGTTGATCCTTTATTCGAGGTCGCGGTGCGTGCGGCCGCGACGAGAACCCATAAAAACAGCATCTCCGACTGGTACAAAGCGCGTGGAACGAGCTGTTCTTGGCCGCCTGAGCCGCCGGGGGACCGATGCCGATTATGATGAAATTTCCTGACAAATACCAAATGTGAATGACTTTAATGAGATGCGCACCGTTGCGTTTTTTCTGCATTCAGGCCGTGATTACTGCCTCCTTGATGCTCAGGACGCCTTGGATCGAGCTCACTTAGGCCGCGCGGGGACGAGATTTGAGGCAGGTATCGTCGCGGCCTTGGCGTGGTTTTCGGACCGAGGTGTGAGTCGAGGGCTCGTATCTTGCTCCGATGACAGCACCAGTTCTGAAGGGCGCGGGGATCTCGCGTTTGGGGGTGATGTCCGATTGGGCGTCTAATCGATCGGGGCGGTGAACGGTGTGGTCGGTATACTGAACGATCGGATCGGGTCTCTTTGTGCGACCGACGCCCGACGCGCGAATGACCTTTGGTCGCTCGCTCGCCCGCGCCATTCAGGACGAAGAAACCATGACAACCGCTCAAGCCAAGGTCTGTATCGCCTGCCAGCAGGATGTGTCCGCCAAGCCGCGGTCCAAGGACGCGCACGGGCGGTACGTGTGCAAGGAGTGCGAGGCGAAGGCTTTGGCAACCGGGGCCGCGACGCGAGCGGCCGCGTCCGCCGCCAGCGCAGGGGAGAATGTCGGGCCCTCCGCTGCGAAGGCTGCTGACACGAGCGTGAAAGCACCGTCAGGATCAACCGTGTCGTCCGGGGGTTACGACCTCTTCGCCGAAATCCCGCAGCCCTGCCCATCGTGCTTGGCTCCGATGAAAAGCACCGCGAGTGTCTGTACGATCTGCGGGTTCAACAAGGAAACCGGCAAGGCTTTGAGAACTCAGGTTTCGGTTGAGAAGGGCGTTAAAAAGCCTGGTGGCGATATCAAGCTGCCGGTAAGTTGGGACGTGATCGCGGGCAGCATGGCCGCGCTGGTGGTGCTGGCTGGCGTGGCGGCGTGCGTGACGCCCGCGGCGATCATCCCGCTCTACATCATTCTCTCGGTGAACGGGTTCATCGGCTATGTGATGACCGTCATCATCCCGTTCCAGGACAGCGCGACGAAATGGGGCGCGTACAACCTGTTGTCCCCGGTCGTCGTTGCCGTGCTGATGGCCGTGGGCTATCCGGTGATGGGCCTGATCGCGGCGGTGATCTATCCGATCGCCGTGCTGTACTACGTCTTCTCGGTGAACTATCGATCAAGCCTGAAGAAGGTGTACCTTGTCAGCATCGGCGGGTCCGTTTTCTTGGCAATCCTTTTCGGGTTGTATGGACCGGAAAAGATTGTCGAATCAATGGGGCTGGACTGGAAGGATTTTCAATCCGACTCCTCCTCTCAGGTCGCCCCCTCCGACCGGTCTGGAGCTCCCGCACGCTCGACGCCCAACGGTGCCGCGACGGAAACAGGACCGGGCCTGTAGTTTGCCCGAGAAGGCAGGCAGTTGGGCTTGAATGTCCAAAAAGAGGCACGCGGTCGGCGAGCGAGCAATGAGGATGGCTACCCGTTCGAGCCGAACGCGCGCGAATGGTTGGATTCAGCATTCCACCTCTCGCTGGCCGATCAGAGGGTGCGGCCTGAATCTTCATTTCAGCAGCAGAAGTCTCTTCCACGTTCAGTGGCAAGAGGTGTAGGAGCGAGTTTCCATCTGCCTGAAGCCCGCGGCATTCTCATCAGTGTTCGCGAGGTCGCCCGCACACGAGCGAAGCACGATCGCGCTCGAAAACCACCCCGGCGGCGTCCGGGCAAGTCGTCCGCGCGCCGTCTGAGTACGGGACTGAACGCAATCAGCCACTGAATGGTCGGGCAATCTGGTTTCAGCACTCGGGCGAACCAGCATACCGAATCGAGAACCTGAACCCGAGTGGGCGTCCTCCGGCACACCCGGCGAGGTGGAGCTTGCGAGAGAGAATTCAGACGGCCCCGACGCGTTTCAAAGTCGTCCACGCAAGAAATGCATGCGTGGTCCGACGCCGGTGCCCGCCTACACTCAAGCCCAGCCACGGGAGAAATCCGGTGCGAGGCCCTCCTAGCTCAGTTGGTAGAGCAGCTGACTCTTAATCAGCGGGTCGAAGGTTCGAGTCCTTCGGGGGGCATTTCGATTTGAGCCTGTATTTACAGGCTCTTTTCACTTTCGCCCCAGAGCCCAAAGCCGGGCGGAAACCGGTTTGTGGCAGATTTTGTGGCAGTTGGGGCTCGGAGCCTGTGGCCATGTGGCGAACATCTCAAGGCGAACGTGTGCTGACCGGCGGCGAAGCTGCGGCGTTCAAAGCCGGGCTGAGCGATCTCGTGGAGGATCTCGCCGAGTGGGGCGATGACCAGACGACGGGCGTCGAGGCTTTCGACGCACTCTCGTACGGCCAGCGGCTGGCACTCTTAGTAGACCTCGCTGGCGCTTTGCTCAACCCCTCGGTGCCCCCGCCGTCGCACACGTCGGCGAACGAGGCGACGGTACACGCCGTCTATCGCCAGTTGTTCACGTTGATCGAGGTCGAACTCGATAGCAATACGCCCGCCACCAACGCAAGGCAGTTGGTCCGAACAGCCTGTTTTGAGCGCGGGCTGGAAGCGTTGTCCGAGACGCACGTCGACCTCGACGCGTGGCAGGGCGCAGTCGAGAGCCTGAGCGATCAGGTGTTGTGGGACCGCGACTTCGAGGATGGCACCATGTTCCTCGACGCGGCTCCGGAGAGCTTGAATCGCGACGAGGTCGGCGTTGGTGGCGACTACTTCGCCGCTGTATCGCGCGAGCTTCGCGACGCCGAGATCGAACCAACACTTGTCCGGCTGCGTCAACTGGCACAGTGAGCGGGTCTACTTGGCCCCGTCCGCGTGCTTGTTCACGATGGCGAGGATCGCGTCCTTGGCCTCCTGCGGCAGCGACTTCCAGCGCTCGACGATGCGCTCAAGACCGTCATCCTTGGATGCTCCCGTGATCCGGTCCATGTCCGTCTGTCGCACCCGGCCCAGGTAGTACTTACGCTGAACCTCTTCGGAGTGGCCCGCGATGAAGGTCACGGCCCACGGGTCCTTGAGCTTGTCGCGAAAGTCCTGCACGGCGTTGCGACGGAGTGTCTGAAACAGGTCTTCCCAGGGCTGCACGCCAGCCTTCTTGAGCGCGACTCGGAGTCTGCTGTGCTGGTTGCTGCCGCTGCGACGGTC
>Ga0105047_10004464_pt1 | contig 24319 bp, 20 predicted proteins | sample MAT04_FD_78384 | JGI IMG/M metagenome (GOLD analysis project Ga0105047, IMG submission 78384) | Freshwater microbial communities from Lake Fryxell liftoff mats and glacier meltwater in Antarctica - MAT-04 (megahit assembly) | ecosystem: Environmental > Aquatic > Freshwater > Ice > Liftoff...
CGATCTGCCCGGCCAGCGAGATGCTGAGCAGCCGTTTGGGAAGGGTGAAGATCCACCACACACCGGCGGTGAACTTGGCCCACGCCGCGGCGAAAAACGCGCCAATCATGCCTGAAAATCCTGGGGTGCTTGCCTGGCTTCTGGCGTTCCCATGCGGGGGGTACCACCGCACCGCGAACGTCGCATCGCCTTACCCTACACGGACATCCTGCAAGCTGCAACGCGAACGGCACGCCCACGCCTTCCCCTTAACGCAACAACGTGGCCCGCGCGCGCCCAAAGGTGAAAGCCGCTTGCCAATCAACCAGGGCCTGGATATAGTAAGTGTCCCACCCGGGAGATGGGCTCGCTCGTCTCCCGATCACCTGCCGAGTCTGCCTCGCCGATACAACCTTCCTAATGGGGTGCAGCCGTGAGTGAAAAGAAACGAATCCTGCTGGTCGACGACGACAACGTCATCCTCGAGTCGATGAAGGTGGCGCTCGAGACCCGCGGCTACGATGTCTTCACGGCGGCCAACGGCACTGACGCCCTGGAGATGGCCGAAAACTCCGATCCGGACCTGCTGGTCCTGGATCAGATGATGCCCCAGCGAAGCGGCTTTCGCGTCCTCGAAACACTGAGCAAGACGCCCGAGTCGAACGTGCCGGTCATCATGATCACGGCCAACGAAGGGGTCCGCCACAAGGCGTACGCCCAGATGCTGGGGGTTAAAGACTACCTGCAAAAGCCGTTCACCATGGACCAGTTGATGGAAGCGGTCGAGCGGGAGTTGAACTGATCTGTAGGGAACTCCCCTCGGTGACGTTCCGCGCGGGAGTTGAACTCACGGGGCAGATGCGGGAAACTGAACCCGCCCCCGCACGGGTTCGTCCCGCGCACGTTGGCCTTGCGGACCAGTCTGGTGCGTCCCGGGGGTGCTCACTCCTTCGGACGCGCCATGATCCTGCTGATCGATAACTACGACTCGTTCACCTACAACCTTGTGCAGCGGCTGGGCGAAATCGATCCCACGCTGAATCTCGAGGTGCATCGCAACGACCGCATCACGGTCGAGTCGATCGAGCAGCGGGCCCCCACGCACATCATCATCTCGCCTGGTCCCTGCACGCCGCGCGAGGCAGGCATCTCGTGCGAAGTGGTCGAGAAGCTCGGCCCCAAGATTCCCCTGCTCGGCGTCTGCCTGGGACATCAATCGATCGCGCACGCCATGGGTGGAGAAGTGGTGCGGGCCGACCGGCTGATGCACGGCAAGACCGACATGGTGCATCACGACGGCAGCGCGCTGTTCGCCGGACTAGCCAGCCCCTTCCAGGCCACGCGCTACCACAGCCTGATCGTAAAGCCCGGCACCTTACCCGACGGCTTTGAAGTCTCCGCCTGGTGCATCGCCCCGGGTGGCCAGCGCGAGATCATGGCGCTGCGGCACCAGAAGTTCCCGCTGTTCGGCGTGCAGTTCCACCCCGAGAGCTTTCTGACCCTCGGCGGGATCAAGATCCTCGAGAACTTCCTGGCCGTGAAGTAGCTTCCCCCTGGTCGAACAATCCGGACGGGCTGGCAGGGGTCTTGGCTTCTCAGGACAAACGCACGTCTACGGTCGTGCGGCACTTTCGGGCTCCCCTTGAACCCGCGCGCCGGCTGACGTAGAAACGCCTGCACCTCCTGTTTCTTCCCTCCGCTCAGGATCTCCCTCATGGCGCGCGTTTTGGTCACTCCCGAAATCATGCGGCGTCGCGGCGACCATGTGCAGCTTCTCAAGGAAGCAGGGCTCGAGATCGTCTCGCCCGACCCCAGCACCCCGCTGATGCAGGCGTCTGTGCTGCTCGAGAACCTGGCGGGAGTGTCGGCGGCCGTGGTGGGAATGGAGCCGTTCAACGCCGATGTGCTGGCGGCGGCCAGTTCGCTGCGGGTGGTCGCCCGGGTCGGAGTGGGCTACGACGCGGTCGATGTGCCGGCGGCGACCGCGCGGAACATTGCGGTCACGATCACTCCGGGAACGAACGAGCATTCCGTCGCCGAGCAGGCGCTGTCGCTGATCTTGGGCGTCTATCGCGGCTTTCCGCTGCGCGACCAGAACGTGCGCCGCGGTCTTTGGATCCGCCAGTCGCTCCCCCGGCTGGCCGGCAAGACCCTGGGCCTGGTCGGCCTGGGCCGGATCGGTAAGGCGATCGTGCCGCGGGCGCAAGGCCTGGGGTTGAAGGTAATCGCCTACGATCCGTTTCCCAATCAGGAGTTCGCGGCGGCCAGCAACGTCTGGCTTTGCTCGTTCGAAGAACTATTGGAGGAGGCCGACATCGTGAGCCTGCACCTGCCGGCCACTCCGCAGACGCGCGACCTGATGAACGCGGGCACGTTGGCCAAAATGAAGAAGGGCTCGGTCCTGATCAACACGGCCCGCGGCACGTTGGTAGACGAGGACGCGCTGGCGGCAGCCTTGAAGAGCGGTCACCTGTGGGCGGCCGGGCTGGATGTGTTCAAGCAGGAGCCCGTGCCGACGGATCATCCGCTGCTGGCGATCGACTCGGTGCTGGTCAGCCCGCACACGGGCGGGATCGACGAAGAGTCGGAGTTCGCCATGTGCACGATGGCTGCGCAATGCGTGGTGGAGTTGTTTGAAGGTCGCTGGCCGGATGGGGCCGTGGTGAATGCCGAGATCCGCGGCCATTGGAAGTGGTAGCGTGCCGCCTGTTTGCCCCGCGAGTTAGCTCGAAGCTCCCAACACGAAGGGCTTGTGGCGCAGGCGCGTAAAGTAGCAGGCACACTTCGTGTGCCGTCCGCCTATACTCTTTTCAGCGCCTGCCTGTTGACTTTTTAAGAGAGCGCCAGCGGACGGCACACGGAGAGGCTGTGATTTTTGTGGTGCAGGCGTCCCGCCTGCTGGAACATCGGTCCCACTTCAAGGCAGGCGGGACGCCTGCACCACAAAAAGGCGGACGGCACACGGAGTGTGCCTGCTACTTTACGCGCCCCGCGCCGCTCCTAATTCCGGTTGTCGCCCGCTGGCGTGGTGCGGCTCGTGGCGGTCCGGATCGACGAGAAAACGACCTTCGGGTTTTCGCGCGCTATGAAGTCGGCGTCCCACTGCGATTGGAACAGCACCGCCCAATAGCCGAACTGGTCGCTGACCAGCTTGGCCGAGTAAGGCAGGCGGATGTTCTTCAGGTCTTCCGCTTCTCCTTCGAGCCAGCGAGCCAGCTTGAAGGGGAGCCAATCCATAATCGTGGCCGTGTCGTACTCGCTCTCCAGCCGAAAGCGGACCACGTCGAACTGCAGTTCGCCCACAGCCGCCAGCATCGGCTCGCGGACTGCCGACTTAGGATCCGAAAACAACTGAATCGCCCCCTCTTCGACCAATTGGTCCAGCCCGCGGTGGAACTGCTTCCGGCGGTCGGCTTCCTTGGCTCGCAGCGTGGCAAAGTTCTCGGGCGAGAACTGCGGTAGCGCCTCGAAGTTCACGGCCTTGCCTTCGCAGATCGTGTCCCCCAGGCGGAACTCGCCCGGGTTCACCAGACCGATGATGTCGCCGGGGTAGGCCTCTTCCATCGTCTCCCGTTCCTGCCCAAACACACGATGCGCCCGCCGCAGCCGCAGTTGCTTGCCGGTCCGCGAGTGCAGAATGTCCATGTCCCGGCGGAACTTGCCCGAGCAGATCCGCACAAAGGCAATTCGGTCGCGATGCCGCGGATCGAGATTGGCCTGGATCTTGAAAACGAAGCCCGAAAACTCCTTCCGCCCGGCGTGGATGGTGCCGATATCGCTCTCGCGATCGTTCGGCGGCGGGCAAAGCTCCAGGAAGCCGCGCAGAAAGTGCTCGACGCCGTAGTTGTTGAGCGCGCTGCCGAAGAAGACCGGAGTCTGCTGACCGGCCAGAAATCGCCCACGATCAAAGGGCTCGCCCGCGGCCGTGAGCAGGTCGACCTCTTCAATGGCATTGATCGCCACCTTGGCCCGCATGCCTTCGAGCAGCGCAGGCAACTCGGGGAAAGAAACCGTCTTGAACGAGATGCGGCGGTCGCCGCTGCGGATGTCCTCGAACAGAAATGCCGAGCGCGATTCGACATTCGCGATGCCGGAGAAATCCTGCCCTGTCCCCAGCGGCCAGTTAAGGGGGACCGCCTCGATGCCGAACTTGGTTTCGATCTCGGCCAGGATCTCGAGCGGGCTGCGGCCCGGGCGGTCGACTTTGTTCACGAACGTGATGACCGGAATCTTTCGCAGCGCGCACACACGGAACAGTTTCTCGGTCTGGGTTTCAATGCCCTTGGCCAGGTCGATCACCATCACGGCGCAGTCGGCCGCCATCAGCGTGCGATAGGTATCCTCGCTGAAGTCATGGTGGCCTGGCGTGTCGAGCAGGTTGACCTGATGCCCTTCGAATTCGAAGGTCAGCACCGTGGAACTGACCGAGATGCCTCGCTGCTTCTCCAGTTCCATCCAGTCCGAGGTGGCCGCCCGTTGGGTTTTGCGGCCGCGGACCGATCCCGCCACGTCGATGCAGCCGCCGAACAGCAGCAGCTTTTCGGTGAGCGTGGTCTTGCCGGCATCGGGGTGCGAGATAATGGCAAACGTCCGACGGCGGGAGACTTCGCGTTGAACCTGGGGATCGAGATCCGGCATGATGGGGCACACGTGAGCAAAATGAGGTCTTGAAGCGGCAGGAGGGACGCCGGCACCATAAAAAACATAGGCCCGGCGAGGAGAACGGGCAATCGGCTCCCTGCATTGTACCTTAAGTTACGCTGTAGGTTGGGGCTTGAAACCTGCCCCCCATCGAGCGGGTAAATCTGACAGACGAATCAATCTGGTTCGATCCGGGACACTTGATGGGACGTGCTATGAAGAAGCTCCTTGGTCTTAGCATCCTGCTCGCCACGACGGCGCCGCTCTGGGGGCAACTGTTTCGCGGGCCGGGGCCCAATACCTCGGAGCAAACCCTCAAAGTCGGCGAGCTTACCCGCAGCTACCATCTGCACGTGCCCCCCAAGCTGGCCAAAGACAAAACGGCGCCGCTGGTGCTGGTGTTCCACGGCGGCGGGGGAACGCCGGTTTTCTCGGAGCGCGAGAGCAAGTTCAGCGAACTGGCCGATCGCGAGGGCTTTCTGGTCGCCTATCCCGAAGGGGTCGGCAAAGGCTGGAACGACGGCCGCGGAGACAAGACCATCACCGCGCACCGCGACGGCATCGACGACCTGGCTTTTATCGCTGCCTTGCTCGATGACGTTGCCAAGAAGCACGCGCTCGATCCCAAGCGGGTCTACGCGACGGGCATCAGCAACGGCGCGATCTTTTCGCACTACCTGGCGGCGAATCTCTCCTCGCGGATCGCGGCCATTGCGCCCGTGGCCGGCGGACTGGCCGAGCCCTTCCATGCGCAGTTCAAGCCGACGGAGCCTGTCTCGGTGCTGATCCTGCAAGGGACCGCCGACCCGTTGGTCCCTTACACGGGCGGCGGCATCTCCATTCCCGGCGGCAAGCAACGGGTGGGAATTGTCTCCACCGACGAGGCGGTAAAGAAGTGGATCGAAACCAACGGCTGCAAACCCCGACCGGCCCAGGAAGAGGTCGCCGACACCGATCCGCAGGATGGCTGCCGCGCGACAAAGTACACGTATGCTGGCGGCAAAGGAGGCAGCGAAGTAGTGCTGTACCGCATCGAAGGAGGAGGTCACACCTGGCCCGGCGGCATTCAGTACCTGGGAGAGCGACGGATCGGAAAGCTATGCCGCGACTTCGACGCGACCCCCGTGATGTGGGAGTTCTTCAAGGCGCATCCTAAGCCGTGAGGGGTGACAACTCGATCGCCCCGCACGCGAGCGGGCAACGTTAGAGCGGACTTTTGCGCCCTTTCCTGCCTTTGCCTGCACGATCTCCCTTGGTCTAATAGACGTATCGTAGGCCAGGGAGGCAGAAGCGGTGTGAACCATCGTGGCGGCTTTGATTCTTGCAAGTCAGGCCGCAGTTCGATCCAGTCGAAGGGATTCCGATGTCCATGTTCCCCCAGCGCCCGGCCACTTGGGTTTTGGCGTCCCTCATGCTGGCCAGCGCCCTGGTCGCGCCGGTTCATGCTCAAGATGGCGGCGCGCTCGAAGGGAAGCAGGTCGAGAAGTCGATCGAACTAGGCATCCAGTACCTGCAACGCCAGCAAGACGCGCGCGGCGAGTGGGTCGAATGGGCCGGCTTTGAAGGCGGGACCATCGCTCTGTGTACGCTCTCGCTTTTAAGCGCCGGCGTCCCTGCCAACGATCCGTCGGTCACAAAGGCGCTGGAAAGCATCCGCCGACGAGCGAAAGATCCCAAGCGCGTCTACGTTGTCTCGCTCGAAGTCATGGCCCTTTGCGCCGCGCGCAATCGCAAAGACATGGAGCAGATCAAATCGCACGCCCTGTGGCTGCAGAATGCCCAGTCGGGCTCCGGCGGCTGGGGCTACTCCAGCCCCCCCAGCGGTCCTGGCGATCCCTCGAACAGCCAGTTCGCGCTCTTGGCTCTGCACGAGGCCGAGCGCTTCGATCCGCGCATCGCCTCGCGCATCAACGAAAGCACCTGGCGCAAGGCATTGAAGTATTGGGAAGACAGCCAGAATCCCAGCGGGTCCTGGGGCTACAAGCAGGGGGATGGCGGTTCGGGCAGCATGACCTGCGCGGGGATCTCGTCGGTGGTGATCGCCTCGGGCAAGATCTCGGCCGACCCGGCCGCTGACGAAACGCAGTTCAATTGCTGCGGCAACGAGACGCGTAATGCGCGGGTCGATCGGGCGCTCGTCTGGCTGGGTGACAACTACTCGGTCACCGTCAATCCGGGGCAGGGGGGCTTTTTGAGCTACTACCTGTACGGCCTGGAACGGGCCGGCCGACTCACCGCCCAGCGCTTTCTGGTCGGCAAGACCGGCAAGCCGCACGACTGGTATCGCGACGGCGCCATGTTCCTGGTCTCGAAGCAGGATCAGATCTCGGGCAACTGGAAAGGGCTGGGCGACACCGAGGCTCATCCCAATATCGCCACCAGCCTGGCGCTGCTCTTTATGGGCAAGGGGCGGCGGCCCGTGCTGATGTCGAAGCTGAAGTACGCGGCCGGAATGCCCTGGAACCAGCACCCGGAAGACGTCGCTAATCTCACCGCCTACATCGAAGGCAAGTGGGATCGCGAACTGGCCTGGCAGATTGTCGATCCGCGCACCGCTTCGGTCGATGACTTGCTGCAGTCGCCTATCCTCTATATGAACGGCCGCGACGCGTTCACCCTTCCGCCAGAGGCAGTGAAGCGACTGAAGGGCTACATCGAGCAAGGGGGCTTCATCTTTGCCGAGGCCTGCTGCGACGGCAAAGAGTTCGATCAAAGCTTCCGCAAGCTGGTCGACGCCATGTTTGCCGAGGCCGGAGCCCCGGGCGAAGCGGGCGAGCGCCGCCTGTTGCCCCTGGCGCCCGATCATGCCGTCTGGAGGACCGAAGAGGTCGTCCCCGAGAATCACCGCACCGATCTGTGGGGTGTGAACATCAGTTGCCGCACCAGCATCATCTACTCGGCCAAGGACCTGTCTTGCGGTTGGCATCACGCTTCGCCCCGGCGGATGCAGAAGCTCAACGCCGGCGCGCGGATCGAAGTCGATGCTTCGCTGGCCATCGGGCACAACGTGGTCGCCTATGCCACAAACCGCGAGCTGAAGTACAAGTACCAGAACTTCGACATCAAAAGCGAAGAGCCCAACAAGTACCCGCGCGGCGAGTTGAACCTGGCTCTGGTTCGCCACAGCGGCGGCTCGGACGCCGCTCCCGAGGCCTTGCCGAATCTGCGCCGGGCCCTGGCCAAGGTGAAGAACGTTTACGTCAACTTCAACAAGAAAGATGTCGGACTGGCCGAGGAAGCGATCTTCGACTTCCCCGTCCTCTTCATGCACGGGCGGCACAACTTCACCCTGAGCGAGAGCGAACGCAAGCAGCTTCTCAAATACACCGAGCGAGGCGGCGTGCTGGTCTGCGACAGCGTCTGCGGCAGCGAATCCTTCGCGCGGGCCTTTCGCCGCGAGATGGAAGCCATCTTCGGCGAAGGCAAGCTCGAGAAGATCCCTGTCGACCATCCGCTATTCACCGACAAGTACGGCGGCTCCAACCTCAAGACCGTCACGCGACGGGAGCCGATCCGCGTGGCCCCCGACAAGCCGCTCGAAACCATGCCCCGACAAGTCGAGCCGCAACTGCTGGGCGTGAAGCTCGGCGACCGCTACGTGGTGATCTTCTCCGAGTTCGACATCAGCTGCGCCATGGAGAATCACTCCTCGCCCGAGTGCCGCGGCTATGTGCACGAGGACGCGCTTAAGCTGGGCGTAAACGCAGTGCTGTACTCGCTCTATCAGCCGGGTCCGTAGCGATCGGGTCCTGCCCGCAGACCGCAGCGCTGTAGGGAACGCCCTCCGTGGCGTTCCGCGAAGTGCGCATCGCTTTCCATTCCGAGAAAGCGGGACGTTGGGGGAGTCTTCCACTCCGCTAGTAACGCCACGGGGGGCGTTCCCTACCGATGGGCCCCGCCCTACGCGGCCTGCTGCCGGGTCTTTCGGCGGCGAATCCACAGGCCGGTCATGGCCACGACGCACAAGCCCATGGCCCAGGTCCCGGGCTCTGGAACGGCTGCAAACGTGATGTCGTCGATCGCAAAGTAGCCAGGCGTGTTCATGCCGTACGTCACGTCGTTGTCGGTCGACGACAGATTGAAGTACAGGCTCTCGGCCCCCGCGAGCGAGCTCAAATCGACGTCGAGCCAGGTGTTGAGAATGAACTCCTGGCCGCGGAAATCGGCCAGGATCACCTCGACCGTGTTGCCCAGCAGGTTATTCGCCGCGTCGACTCCATAGATTGTCAGAACGAAGTAGTCCCCATCCACAAACTCATTCGAATACGAGTCTCCGTTGGCGATCACCAAGGCAGTGTAGGTCGTGTTCGTTACCGACGCGCTCTGCAGGATCGCGCCGCTCGGAAGCGTCAGCGTAGGAAGCCCCAGCGTAGGAAGCCCCAGCAGATCCGCGGCAACGGCCGGCGTGCCCAGGAACGAGTTATAGCCGCTCACGATTCCGTAGGTGCTCGACCCGTCGTTCCCCGAGCCTGCAAAGGCGCTGAACTGATTGCCAAAGCCCGGTGTCGTGCTGTCCGTCATGGTCGAATAGGTAATGCCACCCCAATAAGCCCCGTACATCGGATCGTTGGCATAGTAGTGCCCGAAGGTGGCTCCCCCGCTGGTGAAGTAGCCGGGCGAGGGGCCAAAGAAGGCCGCGTTGGGGCCGATCTCGGCGCCGCGATCTTCAAACGTCACGATGTCCGCGCGGGCGATGCTCGGCGCGAACCACAGGGCCAACAGAGACAGCGTCCACAACGTCGTGATGCGTGCAGAGTTCATGCGGAGTTTCCTCAGGCGGGATGCCACAGTAGGTGGGAATTCAGGCGGAAAATACGGTCTAAAAGTCGACATCAATCACTTCGCGTCCCTCGCGCGAGCACAGGGCGGCCAGCGTGCGGTTCTCGATTCCCTCCAGCAGGAAATGAACCGAGCCATCGGCCAGCAGCACGTTGGCCCCGGTGGGGTGGTAGCTGCTGATCTCCTGCCCGTAGTCGCCAAACACATAGTTCAAGGCGAAGGTGGCCGGGGCGTTGATGGTGCCCGACTGGTCGAAGACGTTGCGGACGCTCACCCAAAGCGAATGGATCCCTTCAGGGGCTTCGCCGATCAGAATGGTCTGCGAGGTCCCGTCGGATATCTGATGCAGCGAGATATTCATGGCCAGAATCATGGCCCCGCGTTCAGGGCTGTTCGTGCCGTTGGCAGCGCGCAGGCCGCGCTCTCCGTTGATGGCCCCGTAGCCCGTCCGTCCGTACTCCTGGGTCGAAGTCGCGGGCAGATCGGCCGACTTGCGCAGCGTGTTGAACTTGGGCGTGGTGGGGCACAGATAGACCGGCAGCATGGTCTTGCCCACGGTCGCATTCACCGGATCGGTGTAGAGCTTGCCGACGTTGAACTGGTCGAAGAGCCCCTTCTGATCGAGATACGGCAGGCTGGCGGCCCCCCAGCTATGGGCGGCGGTCGCAGCCGTCCAGCCTCCGCGCGGCAGGATCGAGTTCAGGTCGTGATACAGATGCAGCGCAATGCCGATCTGCTTCAGGTTGTTGCGGCACTGGGTCCGCCGCGCCGACTCGCGCGCCGATTGCACGGCCGGCAGCAGCATGGCGACCAGCACGGCGATCACGGCGATCACCACCAGCAGCTCGATCAACGTGAAGGCCAAGCGCGAGGAAGATCGACGCGCGAAAGGGGTGCGTGCCATACATATGCGCGCGGACCGGGCGCATCTCGAGCGTCAGCAGCGCGCGGACGGGCGTCGACTGCGCGCAGCAATGCGCACCGCCGAACCATCTGCAACGACGCAGCCCGAGCAACCGCCGGCCAGCGTTCTCCGAGCGGGACGCAAGCATCGCACGTGCGCAGCAACTTACGTGCTGAGCGCGGGGTTGGTGCGTGAATCCCTAGATGACTGAAGTAGCCCCCGTCCCTCGAGGATGGCCACAAACCTGCGCAGGTAGGTCTTCTGACTGGGAGCTGGGCCGACCCGCCTTCTCGCCGCATTCGCTTCGGCAATCCCGCGGGGGGAGTTGCACGCAGCTTGCGGCAATGGCTTCAGAATGGGTCGCCCTGGACGCTCCTTACAGCGGCGGGGCCGTTCCGGATTCTCACCGGATTCCCTGTTTGCAGGCCCTCTCGAACGGAGAAAGCCTGCCACCAACGCAACTGCGGGCCAATGTAGTCCACTCCCTCGGGGCGTCAAGCCCTCGCGATTTTGCCTATTCGCGCGATTCCCATAGTGGCTTACGCGCGTAAAGTAGCAGGCACGGAACTGAGCGGCAGGGCGCTAGCCGCCGGTAGTACACGGTGGAATCACACCTTGCGAATCCGTTCCCATTGGAGCGAGCATTCCTGGCGCCACCGGCGGCTCGCGCCCTGCCGCTCAGGAAGAAGGCGGACGGCACACGGCGTATGCGCTCTCGCTGAGCGGCATGGCGCTAGCCGCCGGTAGTACACCGTGGGATCATACCTTGCGAATCCGTTCCCATTGAAGCGAGCATTCCTGGTGCCACCGGCGTTTGCTCTCTCGTCGTTGAAAACGATTCGCAGCCTCTCCGTGTGCCGTCCGCCTGGGGTGCAGGCATCCCGCTGCCTTGAAGCGTCTCCGATGTTCCAGCAGGCGCTCGCGCCTGGACCACCAGCATGCGACCGTTCGTTGACTTGGCGCGGACCTCGACCTATCCTCGCCCGAGATCGCAGCATGGCCTCTTGCCGTCAATCCACAGAACCTGGTCGCTCCAAGGAAAACTCAATGAAAGGCACTGACGCAAGAAAGAAGCTGTCGCCGAAGCAACGCGAAGAACTTCTAGAGACGTTGAAGACCCGTTTCGAGGAGAACATGGCCCGCCATCAGGGGCTCTCGTGGGCCAAGGTCGAAGCCAGGCTCGAGGCCAGCCCCGAAAAACTATGGTCGCTGAGCGAAATGGAACGAACGGGCGGCGAGCCCGATGTCGTGGGCCAAGACAAGAAGGCAGGCGATTTTCTCTTTTTTGATTGCGCTGAGGAGAGCCCCAAAGGCCGGCGAAGCGTCTGTTATGACCGCGAAGGGTTGGAGTCCAGGAAAGAGCATCGGCCCGCGGACAGCGCGATCGATATGGCGTCGGCCATGGGCATTGAGCTACTGACGGAAGCGCAGTATCGCCAGCTTCAGGAGCTGGGAGAGTTCGACCTGAAGACGTCGAGCTGGTTGAAATCACCCGACGCGATTCGGAAGCTCGGCGGCGCCATTTTCGGCGACCGCCGCTACAGCCAGGTGTTTGTCTATCACAACGGTGCGCAGTCGTACTATGCCGTCCGAGGTTTCCGCGGCGCGCTGCGGGTGTGAGATGGAAGTCGGCCCCGGATCGTAGTCGTACAACCGCCCTGCTTTGGCTCGTGGCACTCGTTGCCGTGCCACGAGCTCTTTGAGCCGGCTCTATTTCAGCGTCTTTACCGTCTTGTCGTAGTGCGTCGCCAGCGCCAGGCTAAGCTTGGCCGCCTCGACGCCGATGTCGCTCAACGCTTTCGTCGTCGACTTGGGGATCAGCGGGTTCTTCTTAAAGCTCGCGTTGACCTTCACGCACTTCGTCTCCAGGTCGTCCAGGTCGCTCATCAGTTCCTTGACGTTCGTGCCGTACTCAGCCTCGTACTCTTTCTTCGGAGCTGTGGTGCCGCGGAATCGATCCCAGTTCACCTGCTTGTGACTTACGGTCATCATGTCGATCGCCTTGCCAATGCCGGTCTCGGTCTTGAAGACCTTGGCGATGATGCCCTTCTGCTTGTCCCACGATGCCTTGGTGAGAATGGGAGACAACTTGAAGGGTCCGGGGTCTGCCATCGTTCTACTCCTGAAAATCCATGAGGTGGAAACTTGTGGTGCAGGCGTCCCGCCTGCTTGACCGATCGCAACGCAATGCTTGGGTGTAAAATTCGTCGTTGCGTGGCTCAATTCGTCGTAGACTTTAGCATGCCTTAGGCAAACCCGCAAAAACCTTAAAGCGGCGGGCTCGCTCGGATCGCGTTCCAGCGGGATACGTGGCCCAGGGCGTTGACCCTGCTATGTCTCTTCGCGACCGAGCAAGAGAAGTCTAGAGAGTCCGCCGGGCGCATTCCAGGAACGATGGCGGAAGGATAAAGGCATTCTGCCAGGCGTTCCCCTTCCCCTTCCCCTTCCCCTACTTCGCTTGCAGCGCCTGAAGATACTCGGCCAGCGTTTCGACATTCCGGCTAAACACCTCGCTCGAGATGTACCGGAACCCGTCGCGGAACTTCGGCTGACCCACCAGCTTCTCCCCCGCATAGGTCGACACCCAGCGTCCTTGCTCGTCCTGCTCACGCACGATCTTGCGGACCGCATCTTCCAGTTGCTTTGGAATCTCCCCGCTGCCGACCGCAGCCTTCTTCCATTCCCCGCCTGCCTGCGCGCTATGGGCCGCCTGATACTCCCGTTCAATCGCCTCGAAATGGGCCGTCTGCTTCCACCCATAGTGCGCGGGCACATCGGCGTCGTCGTAGGTCAGTTGATACGCCCGATCCATGTAGAGCGGCTTGTTGGTCTTCAGTTCATAGAAGCGGGCCACGCGACCATCGGCCAAGACGCACGTCTTGAAGTAGGCCAACGCCCGCGGGATCGGCGCCAGATACTTCTTGTCCCCCGTGTGCCGCGCGATTTTGATCAGCGTCCGCATGACGTCTTGCGACTCATAGCCCGAGATCGCCGGCGGCTCGAACTTGCGGGCCCACATCGGCATCATCTGTTCGTTGTACTGCTGGCACCAGCCGGGCTGCGGGTCGGGCATCTGCGCCAGAATCAGAAAATCTCCCAGACGGGCAATTGCCGCCAGGCACCTGGCGTCGCGGGTGATCTGATGGGCTTCGATCAGCGTGTCGCAGACCGATCCGGCCAGATTGTCGTTCAGGGTGTAGTGGTCCCAGTAATTCTTCACTCGCCCTTCCGTCTTCCAGTCGTAGTCGGGATAGGCTGCTTTAACGACGGGCCGCGCAGGGACCGGGCCGATCCAGACCTGCGGAAAAGCCCCGTTGGCAAACTGGGCCTTCAACAGCGCGTCGAGTCCAAACTGCGCGGCCTCGTGGATCGCCCCGTCCTTCCCTTCCAAGGCCTGGTCGGTCCGCAGCAGCATCTGCAAGGCGGCCTGCGTCTGGCCATCGTCCAGCGACGAGACATTCCAACTCCCTCCCTTGCCGTTGCGGTACTTGCCCATCCGCTTGTCCGCCGCGAAATGGATGACCTGTGTCCATCCGCCCGAGGCAAGCTGCCCATAGACCAGGGCCCCGGCCGTCTCTTGCGCCGCCTCCCGATAGATCGGATCGCGGGTCGCATGCCAGGCCTTGAGATACGCCATGCCCACGGTCGGCGTGCCCGGCGGCTGCACAAACAGCGTGTCCGGCGTGGCCGTCCCTTCGCCCCAGCGCTGACTCAGATCCTCGCTCGCGTAATAGACATAGCCCCCGTGCCGCGCGACCTTGCCGCGGTAGAACGCCCCCCCCTTGGCCAGCGCCCGCCGGGCCTGCTCCGGCAATTCGGCAGCCGGTTGTGCCGCAACCGAAGCCGCGGAGGTGGCCAGCAGCAGCAGGGCCAAGAATGCTGGAAGGATACGGAGCAAGCGTCGGCTCCTGAGCGAAAGGGGTAATATCCCCCCTTCATGCTCCCTCCCCCTTGTGGGGAGGGCTGGGGAGGGGGTTTACAGCGAGTTGATTCTCAATCCTCGAGCGACAAATCTGACTTTGGTCACCGATTGACTCCTTTTGGCCTTACTGCCTATTGGGCACATCGAACCGGTGACAAATGGCGAAAGCCAAGCAACGGGAAACCCCGTAAACGGGGCTCAACAAAAGCCTATTTCCCTGCGCCCTACTTCCCCTCTTCTTTCCCCTCTTCCTGCAAGCCATACCCGCGCCACAGCCATCGCATACTCTCCGGCAGGATCGCTCCGCCGTGCTTGCCGTTGTGCCCCTCTTCGCCGATCACGCACTTGTAGTCGTAGCCCGCAAACTTCAGGCTCGAGGCCATCTCCAGGTTGGCCAGGTACCAATTGCCGTGCAGGTTGTTCAGATCCTTGTTGCCATCCTGCAGGAAGATCCGCAGCGGCTTCTTCTCGGTCTTGCGGATCAGAGCCTGGTAGTTGTGCCCGCCGCGGATGTTGGTGTAGCTGCCGATGTGGCTCAGGACTTTGCGGAACTCATTGGGGCGTTCCCAGGCCACGGTGAAGGCGCAGATGCCGCCGGAACTGGCCCCGCCGATGCCGCGTCCTTCGGGATCCTTCGTCAGGTTGTAGCTCTTCGAAACCTCGGGCAGGATCTCTTCCATCAGGAACTTCGAGTACTGATCGCTCAGCGTGTCGTACTCGAAGCTGCGGTTCGAGCGGTCCTTCTGCGTCTTCTCGGCCGCGGGGATGTTCCCGGGGTTGATAAAGATGCCGATCATCACCGGGATCGCTCCCTCGTGGATCAGGTTGTCCATCACAATGGTGCTGCGGTACTGGCCCGTCTCGCTCTGGTAGCCGCCGCCGTCTTGAAAGACCATCACGCAGGCGGGCTTCTCTTTGTTGTATTGGGCGGGCACATAGACCCAGTAGTCGCGGACCGTGCCCGGATAGATCTTGCTATTCTCCCACTTGTGCTGCGTGACCGTCCCCTTGGGGATGCCGGCCTGCCGCTTCGAGTCCTCGCCGAACTCATAGGGACCGGGATGGAACTCGTCCTCGTCCCCCGGCTTGGGCGTAAGGATCGAGCCCTCGATCGGCTTCCCCTCTTTCACGGTCGGCTTGGGCTGGGCGTTCGCCTGAGCAACAACGGTCACGCTGATCGCAGTCGCGCCGGTGGTGTCGGTCAGCTTGCGCGGGGGGAGAATGGCCAGCCCCTTCACGCCCAGGTCCAGACGGAAGAGCCCGCCGGGGCCGTCCTCTTTGCCGATGCCGCCGGTGACAAAGAGCTGGTCGAACTTCGGCCCGCCGAAGGCGACGTTGCTGGTGGTCTCGTTGCCGCCGGGGAGCCGCGCGATCAGCTTACCGCTCGGATCGAGGACCTGTACCTGCTGCATGCCATAGTGGGCGATGTACAGATTGCCGGCCGCGTCGAGGCACATGCCGTCGGGCTGGCTCCGCATGTAATCGCCTGATGTGTGCTTGGGCAGATCGGCGAACAGCTTCCGCTTGTCCGTCTTGCCCGGCCCGGTCACGTCGTAGACATGCACGCAGTTCTTCTGGCTCTCGGCCACGTACAGTTTCTTACCATCAGCTGTCAGCACGATGCCATTGGGAAAGGCCAGCCCGCTGTCGACCAGGGTGGTCTTGCCTTGAGCGTCGACGTAGTGAACGGTGCCGATCGGCTTCTCGAGGGTCGACTCGCCCGGGTCGGTGAAGTAGAAGCCGCCGTTGGGGGAGTCGAGCGTCAGGTCGTTCGGGCCGCGAAGGGCTTTGCCTTCGCACTCTTTCGAGGCATAGCCCAGGATCTTCCCCTCGGGCGACAGGTGCAGCACCGCATGGTGGCTGGCGTCGCAGACCAGGTGCGTGCCGTCGGACAGCACCTTATGCCCGTTCGGCGCGCCGGTCGCCTTGTCGGTGGTGGCCGTCATCCAGGTGTCGTGCTTGCCGTCGTCGGTGAACCAGGTGATCGACTTATTGTGCGAGATGTACCCCTTCCCCTCGTGATCGAAGACGACCCCTTCGCAGTAGCGGTCGACCTCGAACATCTTGACCGCCTGAAACTTGCTCCAGTCGGGCGTGTCGGCCGCCAGCAAGGGGGCCGGACAAACAGCGCACACGACGGCGCAGCACAACAGGAAACGAGGCATGGCGGGAATCCTTGCGGGATGAACAGCAAAGCCGCTGGCACGCGGCGGGGCAATCAGGGAACGAGGCTGAGCTTAATGGCGCGAAATGCGCGAGGCAAGAGATGGGCGGTTGGGAGGTGGGGGACGAGGGAAAACGGAGCGCTGTAGGGAACGCCCTCTGTGGCGTTCCGGGACGTGCCGAATGTTCCCCCATTTCCAACCGATAGGAATGGAGAGGGAATGGGCACGTCGCGGAACGCCACGGAGGGCGTTCCCTACAGCGCCGAGCGCGATGGAGTCGTTCTCTACAGCTTGGCCATCAGCATCTTCACCACGGGGGCCTGTGCCCGGATATGCTCCGACAGGGCCTGTCGCGCCTTGCGCCAGTCCTTCTCGAGCATGGCCCGCAGGATCTCGCGATGTTGGCTGGCCATTTCGGCGACGGTCTCGGCCCCCAGCGCGGCGTGATCGAAGAGCGTGGTGTAGTAGACGCCGTGCCGGTCGAAGAAGTCGCGGATGTAGAGGTTGCCGGCCTTGGCGATTAGATAGCGGTGCAGGTCGTTGTCGAGCCGCGGCCCGGCCTTGCCTGCCGCCGGGGCATTGCCGGCCAGCATCCGCTGCAGGTCGTCGTCGGTCAGATTGGGTCGGGCGAGATCGAGCGCCTTCAACTCCATCATCTCGCGGACCTCGAGATAGGCCAGCATGTCGGCCTCGTCGTACGATCGGACCCGCCAACCGCAGCGCGGGACATGCTCCAGCAGTCCCTTGCCTGCCAGGCGACTGAAGGCTTGGCGAATCACCGTCCGACCAACCTCGTACTTCTCGGCGGTCGCTTCCTCGCGCAGATAGTCCCCTTCGCCGCGCAGGCTCTGGCGAATCACGTCCAGGGCCAGTTCCCGCTCCCAGTCGCGCGGCGCGGCAGGCTCTTCGACCGGCAGCACGCGCCGCCCCTTCTGCGGGACGACCGCCAGCCGGCCGTTGTCCTTCTTCTCCAGAAAGCGCTCGTGGATCAGTTCATCCACCGCCCGGCGGACTGGGGTGAAGCTGACGCGATAGTGCGCGGCCAGATCGGCCAGCGTGAGCTTGGCGGGGACATCCTCGCCCGCTCCGATGCGGCGCTTCAGATCTTGCTTGATGTACGCGGTGATGTTCATGGGGGGAGCGCAGAGTAGGCACTGGCGAATCGGCACTACACTTGTAGCCGAAGTTGCCCGCGATTTCAGCGCTCGTTCTGCCGCCGCTTCAAGGCTTTCTGGCAGGACGCTTCAGATGTAGCAGAAAGGACCGATCGCCCGCCTTGAATCCTTTGGGCCGTGGATGTCCGGCAACGCCCAGGCAGATTTCAAGTTCGCCATCGACCCAGCGATAGATGCCTTTTCGCTCGGAAACGTCGTCTCCGACCTTTTCCTTCGTATCGATCTCGGCAGGCGTCTTGCTGGGGTCGAGTTGAAAAGTTTCGACTCGATCTTGGTCCGACATCCGAAAGAAGACGGCACTGGCCGTCTTAAGTTCGTTGTCGACGCTATTGATGGACAATTGACCAATCAATCCGATGGAGACTCCTGGAGAGATCACGAGCTTATTCTGAGTAATCGTTGCCTTGATCGGTCTTTCAGGCGTTCCGCGAAGCTCAAAGCCTGCATGGAAAACGGAGGCTACAATCCATTCCCCTTGAAAGGCCTCGGCGGGATCCTTCGGTACTTTTTCATTGTCGGCCAATCCGGCGGCCGCCATCGCTGCCAGGCAAGCCAGCGCTGTCAGCCAGGAAAGTTGTTTCATCATCATCCCTCCGTGTAAGAAGCGATCGAACATCCGTTAGAATTAAAACAGTAGATACCAGGAAGTACAACTGACCACTTAACGCCATGCAAGGTCGGCCATGAACAAGATGCCGAAAGACTGGGGCCGCTCGAAAGAGCCCTTTCGATTCAGCCTGGCCACGGCGTTCGTCGGCATGATGGCGGCCGACGCCGTGTTGGGGCTTGTCGCTTCGGGCGCTCGTTCGGCGCGAGAGTCCGCCCGGAAAATGCACTGCACGAACAACCTGAAGATGATCGGCATAGCCCTGGAGTCATATCGTTCGCAGTGGGGGCGATTTCCGCCCGCGTGCACGTTCGATGCCCAAGGGAACCCGGCACACAGCTGGCGGCTGCTGATCATCCCCTATCTCGAGAGCACCAGCTTTTACGCCCAATATCGATTCAACGAGCCGTGGAACGGCCCCAACAACCGGTTGCTGCACGACATTGCCCCGGTCCTCTATCGCTGCCCATGCGAATCGACGTCGAATCTCAAGCAAAATGAGACATCGTACGTGGCGATCGTCGGCCCGCAGACGGCTTGGTCGCCCGATCCTTCGAAGACCCGGCACGATCCACCTGGGCAGGCGCTGCTGATCGTGGAAATCGCCAACTCGGGCATCCACTGGCTGGAGCCTCGCGACTGGGACGTTTCAGAAGGGATCGACTTGATTAACTCCGGTCCCAACGGTCCCTCGAGTCTCCACCTAGGCGGAGTTCTGGCCGCCAGAGCCGACGGCAGCATCGAGTTCCTGCCCAACACGCTCTCGGTCGAGGAGCTGCGCGAACTCATCGTGCCTGGCAGCGGCGCCAAGGCGGCGCCTTGAGATCGCCGACTTACCAAAGTGGCACCCCTTCTTTCGAGAGCGACCGGCAGTGCCCGTTGCCAGTTTGCCCCACTAATCTCTATAATCCTCGCGGTTTACCAGTTTCGTTTCGGCCACTGCGCGGGATCGTTCCCTCGGGCCGCTTTTCACCAGCACGGAGGGTCTCTCGTGGGCTCGGGCAAGTACCTATTTACCAGCGAATCCGTTAGCAGTGGCCATCCCGACAAGCTCGCCGATCAGATCTCCGACGGCGTTTTGGATGCCATCTTCGCCCAGGATCCCATGAGCCGCGTGGCTTGCGAGACCATGGTCACCACCGGCATCGCCATCATCGCCGGCGAAATCACCACCAAGGCCCAGCTCGACTACTCGCAGGTCGTCCGCAACGTCATCCGCGAAGTCGGCTACACCGACGACCAGATGGGCATCAACGCCGACACCTGCGCGGTGATGGTCAGCCTGGACCGCCAGAGCCCCGACATCGCCCAAGGCGTGAACGACGACGCTGCGGCCGGCAAGGACATCGGCGCGGGCGACCAGGGACTGATGTTCGGCTATGCCTGCAACGACACGCCCGAGCTGATGCCGCTGCCGATCGCCCTGAGCCATCGGATTCTGAACCGCCTGACCGAAATGCGACAGAAGAAGGCCGTGAACTGGATCCGCCCGGACTCCAAGAGCCAGGTCACCGTGGAGTACGACGGTTACACTCCGCTCAGGATCGACACGGTCGTCGTCTCGACCCAGCATTCGCCGGACGTGACGAACGAGCAGATCCGCAAGTTTGTGATCGAAGAAGTCATCAAGCCCTGCCTGCCGGCCGAGCTGGTGAAGGGGGCCATCAAGTACCACATCAATCCGACCGGTCGGTTTGTGGTCGGCGGACCTCACGGTGACTGCGGCCTGACCGGCCGTAAGATCATCGTCGACACCTACGGCGGCTGGGGCCGTCACGGCGGCGGCGCCTTCAGCGGCAAGGACCCCACCAAGGTCGACCGCAGCGCGGCCTACATGGCCCGTCACGTAGCCAAGAACATTGTGGCCGCCGGTCTGGCCGATCGTTGCGAAGTACAGTTGGCCTACGCCATCGGTGTGGCCGAGCCGGTCAGCATCCACTGCGACACGCAGGGCACGGGCCAGATCCCCGACGAGCAGATCTGCGAGCTGGTCCGCCAGCACTTCTCGCTCACCCCTCGCGGGATCATCGAGTACCTGAAGCTCCGTCGGCCTATCTATCGCAAGACGGCCTCGGGCGGTCACTTTGGCCGCAACGATCCGGACTTTACTTGGGAAGCGACCAACATGGCCGCCAAGCTGACCGCTGCGGCCGGCCTGGAAGCCGCGGCGCGGTAAGTGAAGCAGGGATCGGGGGTCGGCCCGACAGGATCTCGATGTCGCCCTATGGCGTGCCAAACGATATCCTTTCCTGCTCCCTCCCCCTTGTGGGGAGGGTTGGGAGGGGGTTGTGATGCGAGATATTGCCGCTGTTAGTCGAGAGTTAACACGGGGTTTGGGTGAAGTGTGAACGAGTCCTAACCCCCTCCCCAGCCCTCCCCACAAGGGGGAGGGAGCAGGAAAAGAACTCTCGGGAAGCTGCTGCCCGGCTAAAGAGATTTCAAATTGCTACGATCGCACGGCAGGGAGGAGGCCACTCTTCCCTGCCGTTTTTCTTAGGATCACCCGCCCGATGAACGCAGCCGACACCACCACCGGCGCCTGTCCTGCCGGCGCAATCTGCGCGGCGGTTCGTGGGGCGCTGCGTGGAACGCTGGTGGTGCTGCTGCCGCTGCTGGCCGGCACGCTAATGGCCCGTCGGATGGCCGGGGCGTTTGACGCTCGGATCTCGGCCTGGGCCGTATTGGCAACGATCGGGCTGGCTTGCCTGGCGGCACTGGCCATTCGCTGGCCGCCGCGGCACCCCGGCGGGATTCCGACAAAGCTCTCGCGCGCAGGGCAGTTGAAGTGGCTGGCCGGTTGGCTGGCCACGCTGGTCCCCTCGCTGTCGTTGCTGATCCTGGCGGGCACACTCAGCGCCACGCGGATCTCGCGCCCTGCCCGCGTGGGAAGCTGGCTGTTGGTCTTCGCCGAAGAACTGCTCTTCTGGGGCTGGATCTACGGGCCGGCCATTCGGCAGCGGCTGTGGCCTGCCAATCATCGCGTCGAGGAACCGCCGGCAACGCCCCCTGCGGGAGTCGAGTCGCTGCACCATCCGATCGACGATGCAGAGCCAAATGACGAGCTCGAGAACGAAACCACGGACGACGTCACGCAGCAGTTCGTTCGCCGCGTCGACGCCCAAGGGCACGAGTCCCTCTCGGGCCTGCTGCGCGTCCACTTCGTCCCCGGCCAACGGATCGCGCAGGCTCATCTCGGCTTCTGCCCTCCGCTTCATGCGACCCCTACGATCGAGTTCGAACAGGTCGAGGGACCGCCCGCCCGCGTCAAGCTGGCGCAGGTCTTCCCCTATGGCGCGCGTTTCGAGATCAAGCTCGAAAGTCCCGCCCCGTCGGGCGAAGACGCGTCGGGCAAAGACGCCCCGCGCGTGGGACTCGACTTCGTCGCGTCTGTGGCCGCTGCGTCGCTCTCGTTGCCCGGCGCCCAGGGCGAATAGCCGCGCATGGCCCCTTCCGCCCCGCGAATCTCCGTAGCCCTGGTGATCACGGGCCTGGCCCCCGGCGGTGCCGAACGAGCCCTCACCCGGCTGGCAATCGGTCTGCCCCCTGCGGAATTCGCCGTCGAGGTCTACAGCATCCTCCCCCGCCCCGAAGCCGGCCGCGACCTGCTGGTGCACGAACTCGAACAGGCCGGCATTCCCCTCCACTTCCTTGAAGTCACCGCCCGCTGGAAGTGGTTCATCGTCCTGCGGCATCTGGCCGGGCTGCTCCGCAAGCAACAGCCCGACATCGTGCAGACCTATCTGATGCACGCCAACGTGCTCGGCGCTTGGGCGGCCCATCAGGCCGGCGTGACGCGCGTCGTTACCGGCTTGCGCGTGGCCGAGCACCGCGCCCGCTGGCGATGCTGGCTGGAACGGGCCGCCGGGCGCTGGGCCATGCGCCACGTGGCGGTCAGCGAGTCCGTGGCCCAATTCGCCCGGGCCCGCATGGGGCTCGATCCGGCCAAGCTGCTGGTCATTCCCAACGGGGTCGATGTCGAGCGCTTCCGCGCCGCCCTTCCTGCAGACCTTTCCCCATGGGGAGTGCCAGCAGGCCGTCGGGCGGTCGTCTGCCTGGGTCGCCTGGAACCGCAGAAGGGGCTCGATTGGTTGCTGGAAGGCGCCCCTCGCTGGCTCGGCGAGCTGCCCCGTCACGATCTACTGCTGGTGGGCCAAGGCCCCGAGCGAGCTCGCCTGGAGCGTCAGGCCAGCGACCTGGGAATCTCCCCCCGCGTCCACTTCACGGGCTGGGCGGCCGACATCCCCGGCATCCTCAAGGCGAGCGACCTTTTGGTCCTTCCCTCCCGTTGGGAGGGGATGCCCAATGTGCTGCTCGAGGCCATGGCCGCGGGCCTGCCCGTGGTCGCTCGGGCGGTCGAAGGAGTGCGCGAGGTGCTAGGGGACGGCGCCTCGCACGAACTCCAGGTGGTTTCACAGAATGATGCACAAGCCTTTTATTCGTCGATAGTTACGATTCTTTCTCAGCCCGAGCTGCGGGCCCGTCTGGGGGCCGAAAATCAGCGCCGCGCCGCCGTGAACTTCCGCTGGGAAAAGACGATAGAGCAATATGCCGGACTCTACCGCGGACTCGCGCACGGCTGAGGCGCGCCTCAAAGAAGAATTTTTGCGCCAGTTGTGGCCCCCGGGTTTGCTCCAAGTGGCAGTCAGCAGGCGACCTAGGGCAGACGGCTGTGACGCATGTATTTCGCGCCGACGAATCGAGCTTGACTGGCCCGGTGCAGCGGTTATTTTTGGGCCTCGCTGACGCGTGTGCGACAGTTCCTAAGTTTTGCAGTGCTAGCAGTTTAGAGACGGTTCATTAAGCCGACTCCGGGCTGATCCCACCAACATAGCATGCGGGTTTTTTCTGGCAGTTCTTCTTGATCTTCGACGGCGCAAGCTGTCGGAATCGTACAGGCCAAGTGCGTGGATCTCTGGGCGTCAGTCACCGGCCACCGACTGCCGCTAGCGTGCTTCGGAGAAGCCGCCGCAGGATCACGCGGGTTGCGAAGCGGGATGCTTCTCGATCGCCTACTCGCGGTATAACGAAGTCGTCCTCCTAACAGACTTGTCATCCGCCGGTGCTTACCTAACCTGGGCACAAGGACGTGCCCTAGGTAAGCGGCCGACTCTCTCCAGCGCAGGCTCGTCACTTCAAGCGCAGCCTCGCCCCCTTTCTCGGTCACCCGCCCGCGACCATTTCGTGTCGTGACTCAAGCCTCGGTCGCTCCATCGCTCCATCTCGCCACCGAGCGTGTCGACAACGAAATGTAATTGCAGATACATTTGCAATTACCTATACTTCTGAAGTCCATCTCTGACTCCAGGAGCATCTCCATGTCGCAGCCGCATCAGCCCCATCCGCATCAGCACGGCCCCAACTGTGGTCACACGGGCATCAAGCACGGCGACCACATCGACTATCTCCACGATGGCCATCTGCACCACCAAAACGCCGACGGTGCCGTGGTAGAACATGCCCTGCCCGTCACCCCGACGAATCCATCCGGTTGCACCCCGCAACATGCAGCCGGGCACGATCCGCAGCACGTCCATGGCGAGAATTGCGGGCATACGGCCGTGCCCCATGGAGATCATGTGGACTATCTCGTCGACGGCCACCTCCATCATCCGCATGGAGACCATTGCGACGATCACGGTCCGGTCGAAGTCGTCTGAGCAACGCGCCATGGCTCACGGATCAGTCTTCGACATTCTTCAAGACTTCCTGGCGAAGCACCCGGGCTTGTCCCCCTCGGACCTGGCGGAGAAGCTCGTGCAGGGGGTCTTCGACCCGCGCAAACCGCTTACCGAACTGACACGGCTGGTTGTCGAGTGCGAGTCCATTCTGGATTCCGATTGCGATGACGCAGACTGCAATGCCCGGATCCTGGAGGCCTGGAAATCCGCCACTTCGCCCGCGGTGATCGCGGTCGTTTCAGAGTGGGCGGGGCGAGTCCCCGACGAAGGGGTGCCCTGACCGACCCACCCGCCCCTGGGGGCTAAGCCATCTGGAATCCCGCGCGATTTCGCTTGTCGGGCTGACTTGAGCGGCAAGGCGCTAGCAGGGTGCTGAAAAACTCCGTTTGCAAGGCGATTTTATCGCGCTAAACTACTCGCATCCCATTCTGGAGGCGACCATGCGCGGCCAAGCCGATCGACAACTCCC
>Ga0105047_10004466_pt1 | contig 24312 bp, 21 predicted proteins | sample MAT04_FD_78384 | JGI IMG/M metagenome (GOLD analysis project Ga0105047, IMG submission 78384) | Freshwater microbial communities from Lake Fryxell liftoff mats and glacier meltwater in Antarctica - MAT-04 (megahit assembly) | ecosystem: Environmental > Aquatic > Freshwater > Ice > Liftoff...
ATTGACACGCCGGCAATCGAAATGGGCGAAGCCGAGAGCGGTGCCGACTTCGAAGAAAGTGGGAGGATCCATCGCTTCCACGGCATGGGCGATTTCGCTCAACCGCGCGGCCATCTCATCGCGCGTGATCGGCACGCCATTGACCTGAATGCGCTCCGAGACGTCGCTTAGATGCGGCGACGTGAACAGCCCGACCCGGTAGCCGGCAGCCTGGAGCACGCTCGCCAGCATCGCGGCGGTCGAGCCCTTCCCCTTGGTCCCCGCCACGTGGACAATTCGGAACCGTTCCTGCGGATCGCCCAGCGATCGCAGCACGGCCCGCATCCGATCAAGCTTCAGGTCGTTCGGGTCCGGCGTTTTCCGCTCGAAATCGATCCGGCCGTACCACCACGCTAGTGCCTCAGGGAACGTCATACCCACTTGCTAGGAAGAGCCCGCTAAGTCAGCAAGGCGGATACCGCATTGATCAGATCGCTTTCCTGACCCGGCAAGATCGTGCGAACATCGAAGAGCACGCGGCCATCGCGCACCAGCGCGACGACGGCCGGTCGTCCCATGCGCAATTTCTCGGCAAAAGCGTTCTCGCTCCGCTCCGGTTTGATCGAGACGACCCAACTCGGCAAAGGGCTGTCGGGAAGCGCGCCGCCGCCCGCGAATGCTTCTTCGGCATGGACACTCACGTCACCGATTTGGGGGATCGCGCGGAGGCGTTCCGCCAATTGCATGGCACTCTGCTGAAGTTCTTCCGCCGTCACGGTGAGCATCCGCAAGACCGGCACATCGTGAATCGCCTGTTCTGGAACAAGATAAAAACGCAACGTCGCTTCCAGGGCCGCGAGCGTCATCTTGTCCAACCGAAAAGCGCGCATGAGCGGATCACGCTCGATGCGCTCGATCAGTTCACGCCGGCCCATGATCAAGCCCGCCTGGGGTCCACCGAGGAGTTTATCGCCACTGCAAATCACGACGTCGGCCCCGGCGGACACACTGTGCGGGATGATCGGCTCATCGCGAAAGATGGGCAGGTCGAGTAAAGCGCCGCTACCGCAGTCATCGACGACGGGGATGTTCCGCTTGCGGCCGAGCTCGACGAGTTCGCCCAGTGAAACACTTTCCGTGAAGCCGCGAATGCGATAATTGCTGGGATGAATCCGCATGAGCAAGGCGGTGTTGGGTCCGATGGCCCGTTCGTAATCGCCGATGCGGGTGATGTTGGTCGTACCGACCTCGCGTAGAATCGCCCCGCTGGCGGCCATGATCTCGGGGATGCGGAAGCTGCCGCCGATCTCGATCATCTGCCCGCGCGAGACGATCACCTCACGCCCGGCCGCGAGCGCCTTCAGAACGATCACCGTGGCGGCCGCCCCGTTGTTCACCACCGTTGCCGACTCGGCCCCCGTCAACTGCGTGAGCAACCGTCGAATCGGCGCCTGCCGCGAAGATCGCTCGCCCGTCGCCAGATCGATCTCCAGATTCAGATACCCACGCCCCGCCGCCGCGGCCGCCTGCGCGGCGCCTTCCATGAGCGGCGCCCGCCCCAGGTTGGTGTGGAGAACGATTCCCGTCGCGTTGATCACGTTTCGCCAATGGGCCGCGGCTTCAGCCTCGATGCGATCGACGACTTCACGGATCAAGCCATCTCGATCGAATGTCGCGCCGGCGTCCGCTCGAAGCGTTTCACGGCACGCGGCCAGTTCCACCCGCAGCGCCTGAAGAACGATCTCGCGCGCACGCCGCAACATAAGATCGACGATCCGGGGATCTTCGAGGATTTCGTTCGTCGGCGGAATGTCACGGCAGGGGTGGTCGTTCATGTGGGGCATTGTAGTGTTAGCCGCGCCGCGAATGAATCAGATACAAGCCTCGGGGTGAGGCTTTGCGAACCCCGAGGATCAATCGCCGATCCCCGGGGTTCGCAAAGCCTCACCCCGAGGCTTGATTCGTCCCAATTTCTGGGTGACGATGGCCAATGGCATCGCTTCATGACCGCCCACTACCGGCGGAAGAAGTAGCCCACGGAAATCACGCTCATTGCCACCCGCGGCGGCGGAAGAGATAGCCTGCCGCCAGGACCCAGGCGATGGCCAGGATCCAGCAAAAGAGGAGATTGTACCAGAGGTCCGGATTAAACTGATCCGTAAGCGTTGCGTGAAGGATCAGCGGAGCGTGGTACTCAATTGCCAGATAGGGGATATAGACGATGTTGTTCTGCTGACAGATCAACATCGTCATGGCGACGACCAGCATGTAGCACAAGGCCGCCAGACTCGCCGAGCGCTGCGTGCGCGCCAGGGAGGCGATGCTCATGCCGATGCCCAGGCTGCCGAGGGAGAGGCTCACGATGGAAAGCCAGAAGAACGGGCGCGTCAACACGTTCGCATTGTGGATTCCCGCGAGCAACGTGGCCAGCAGGATGCCAAAGGTCGGGTAGAAGAGGAATTTGGCGGCCAGGATTTCCCGGACCCGGGCCGGCGAGAGGGCCTGGGCGAGCAGCAAGCCGCGTTCGCGCTCTTCGCATGTCAATGACGGCATCATGTAGACGCACGTGAAAAACAGGGCGAACATGACCAGCGATGTCGCGATCGCGGCCCGCATGTCGAGCGATGAACCCGAGAGCGACGATTCCTGAAGATCCAAACCCGGCAGCGGCGAGCCCTGATTGCCGGCCAATTCCGTGTAGCGTTTCTGAAGCTGTTGATTGACGAGCCGGCGATTCCAACTTTCGTCCTTGTCCAGCTCGGGAAGGGGGAACGCGTTGGCGGCGTCGATGCCGTTCTTCTTCAGTTCTTCGCTCGCTTGAGCATGCTGGAAGCGATAGCTTTCCTTCCAGAACCATTGTTCGAATACCGCCATCCCCGCTCGATCGCCTGCGGGATACCAGAGCCAAACGAGGTATCTCGGCTTCTCGTTCTCGGTGGGAAGCTTGCGCACCTGGATGGCGCCCGTACCCGTGCGATAGGTCGGGGTCTTGTCCAACCCGATCGGGTCGAGCTTGTAGAACAGGACGTGCTTTTTCAATTCGGGCGGCACGTGGTCGCGAAGGTGCTTCGCCCAGGGGCCATCGAAGTCTTCGAGATGAACCACGCAATGATGGATGCCGCCGATGAACTGCGACGTCTTGCCGTCGGCCGGGTTCATCACCGAAAGCACAAGCGACGCGGTGACCAGCAGCGCGGCCAGCATCAGGCCGCCGCGATTGGTCGAGTGCCGTAGGGCTTCCTTGTATAGCAGTGCTTTGAGGATGTACCAACGCATCGGTTGTCTTGAGTCTCTACGCCCACGCTCGCTCGGCGGGCATTCTGGAAAGTTCCGTCAATCGAAAATCGTGCCCGTCAGTTTCAGAAACGTTGAATGGAAATCGAACTCGCGGGTGTGCATCGATTCGACCGTGCCGGCGGCCAGGTGATCCGCGAGGCGGCGGCGGTGTTCGTCGTTATCCATGTCGAGCACCAGGCGCTCGTTCGATCTCAGGATGACATCGACCTTTCGTTCGCTGTGCCGTTGCCGCAGCGCGAGCGGCGTATCGAGTGCCACAAGCTTCCCCTTGCACATGATGGCGACGCGATCGCAGATTGCTTCGACCTCGGGCATGTTGTGGGTCGTCATCAGAACGGTGCCGCCTTCCTTCACATGCTTCTGAAGGATGCGATGGACGATGGCGGACGAATGAATGTCGAGATTGGCGGTCGGTTCGTCGAGGTAAAGAAGTTGCGGTTTGTGCAGAAGAGCGCGGGCGAGCAAGAGCTTCTTGCGCATGCCCATCGAATAGCCACGCACGGGGACGTTGGCCGCCTCGTCGAGTTCGACGAGTTTCAGGCACTCGTCGGCTCGCGATTTCGGGACGTTGTAAAGCCCCGCGAAGATTTCGAGGTTCTTGCGGCCGGTGAATTCGTCGAAGTGATTCTCGCGATCCGGCACATAGCCAAACAGCGGCTTGACCTTCTGCCAGTCGCGGGCCACGTCAATCCCGCAGACCACGGCCGTGCCGCTGGCGGGGCGGTGCTGGCCGATCAGAACTTTCACCGTGGTGCTCTTACCGGCCCCGTTCGGGCCGAGCAAGCCGAAGAGTTCACCCCGGCGCAGCTCCAGGTCGAGCCGATCGACGGCGAGGAACTTACCGTAATAAGCGCGCATCTCGGAGAGGCGGATGACGACATCGGACATCCCGAAATGATAGGACGGAATTGGCCCGTTGGAGAGGGGAATCGGGCCGCTCGGCAATTCTTTCTTGAGCGACATGGGTTCGAACGTTCTTGCTTTTGGCCGAATTCGCCCGAACGGGGGCCGGTCGAAACCGGGAAAAGACGTATAAGTTCTCGGTTTGGGGAACCCACGTTTGGGAGAGTCTTATGACCAAACCACTATTTGCGAGCACCTTCGCGGTCCTGGTCCTTTTCGTTTCGAAGGGGCGATCGGAGGAGCCGACCTGAAAAGCCGGGTTGGCGAAGGCGGGTCTGCGGTTATGCCGACGACATGATTTCCTACATCCCATCGCGGCGCGTCTGGGCCGAGGGAGGTTATGAAGGCGGATCGTTCCTCTATGAATACGGCCGCCCCGCCTTGCGTTGGCGGGGCGACATCGAAGACATCATTGCCGAGTCGGTCCGGAAACTGGTAAAGGGCGTCACTCCGTAGATCGTGTCACTCGCCCATCTGGAAGCAGCGGAGTTCCTTGCCGTCGCGGACGTAGAGTTTGCCGTTGGCCAGGGCAGGATGAGCCCAGGTGTTGTCGCAAACTTTGCCGCGAGCCAGTTCCTGGTATTCCTTCACGTTGGGCGCCAGCAGCATGAGGTTGCCCGAATCGTCATGCAACAGCAGGTTGCCGTCGCCCAGTTTCAGAATGGCGGCGTGGAACTTGCCCATCTTGGGTCGGTTCCAGGCCTCTTTTCCCGTCGCGGTCTCAACGCAGCGGAGTGTGATCGACGCTCCCGTCAGCGAGGCGATGCCGGTCATCATGTAGACGTGCTCTTTACCGACCGGGACGGGCGTTGAGAAATAGCAGGTCAAGTCGGGGTTCTTCCACGAAGGCGTAACACTCGGCTTGCCTTCTTTCTCTTCTAGCTTGAGGCCGACGGCGCCCGCTTTCACGGAACTGGCGATGATGAAGTCGCTCATCTTGATCGGGGTCGTCGAGCTCTCGCTGAGGGCATCGACAAACGGGTGCTTCCACAACGTCTCACCGCCCGGCGACAGGCTCAACACATTGGCCCCCGTCAGGTAGATGATCTGCCGCTTGGCCCCCTCGCCGATGACGATCGGCGACGAATAACTGGCCCCGTCGCCGCCGCCTTGCCAGGAGACTTCTCCGTCCTTCTTGTCGAAGGCGACGACGCCCGCCTTGCCCTTGCCGGCCATCACGAGAACCTTATCGTCGACAACGATCGGCGAGGTGGAGATCCCGAAGACGAGATTACTTTCCTTGAAGTCTTTGAGAACGTCCTTCTGCCAGATCAGTTTGCCGTCGGCCGTGTTCCAGCAGGTCAGCACGCCCGTGTTGCCATAGGTGTAGAGCTTGTCGCCGTCGACGCAGGGCGTCGAGCGCGGTCCCTCGCCGAAGAACGGCGTGAACTTGGCTTTCGCGTACGTCTTTTCCCACTTCAAGTCGCCCGACGTGGCGTCGAACGCCTGCACCAACTCTTCGTCCTTCCCCTTCACCTTGGTGTGCAAGAACACGAGCCCGCCGGCCACGATCGGCGAACTGTTGCCTTCACCCGCGGGCTTGGTCCAGAGCGGTTTGAGTTCGCCTTTCCAGGGGGCAATCTTCTCGGCTGACGAACCATCGCGGTTGGGCCCCAGCCATTGCGGCCAGTCGCCGGCCATGACGGCGCTCGTGAATAAGAGAGTGGCGAGTAGTGCGGAAAACGCATGGCGCATCGTGGGTGCTCCTCGGGTATGGGTTCACGCGGGCCGAACCGGCAGGGAAAGGCGGGCAACGCCTTGCCCTTCTGGACGCTGCCGGGGTTCCGCTTCATTCAAAAATACGTGCAGAGGCGCATATCTCCAACCGGTCTCCAATTCCTCGGCCAGGCGTTTCAACTTATTGAGGTGCGTCTCGGTGATCGCGTTGCCGGTCTCCTGGTAGGTGGGATCGCAGAAGTAAACCCGGCAGCCGAGTGGCCGCGGTTCGCGGGCGGTGCAGAGATTGTCGACTTGGAAGGGGCAGAAGTCGGCCGTGACCGGTTGTGAATAAGGCGGGGCGGACTCGAGCAAGACGTCGGCCTCAAGTTGACTGATGAAGAGCGTGTGCCCGTATTCTTTGAATCGGCAGCAGCGTCCGGACGAATCACAGCGCGGCCCGGCCGCTGCGACGGCAGCGTCCGCCTCGGCGTAGATGGCCAGCACACGTTGATGGAGGTCGGTGGTCAACGAGATGCCCTTTCAAACGAAGACCGGCTAAAGCCGGGACTCCACCGAAGAGGAAGACCCGGCACTGATTTCGTTGGAGTCCCGGCTTTAGCCGGTCTTCGTCCGAATCCTTATACTCGTACCAACTTCACCCGCCGCGTGATCTCTTCGACGGGAATCAACTCGCCCCGGCCCGCGCCGGGGCATGATTCCTGCGTCCGCTCCCAATCTTCCGGCGAGGTGGTGGTGCTTTCCCAGAACGGCCAGGTACGGCACTGGCGCGGCCGGGCTTCGTAGATCGTACAGCCGATCTCCGCGTCGTAGAAGACACAATCGTTGTTTAATTTTTCACGCAGAGATCGCTTGCCATTGACCCAGCGAGTGTGCAGAGCGGTCACTTCGTCGAGCGGCTCCTGAAGAAACTCGCCAATCGCCTGAATCTCGGCGTCATTCACCCAGACGAAGCCGGGAGCGCCGGTGCAACACTTGCCGCACCGGGTGCATTCGAACCGCAGGCCATCGGCATACCAGGGGGTCGACATGGGTTTTCCATTGGATACAGGACGCCAATCATGATCGCCCTGGACGGGGATCCGCACGGCGCACGGGTTTGGTGCTCGCGTATTTCTTGAGGTGCGCCAAAGTCACGGGGTGCGACACCAGAACAGTGGCTTTGGCCTTGTTGTCGGTTGGGATCATACTCACTCCTCCACTACATTTTAGCGGTTGCCGGGATTCTCTAGCGGAATGACCGCCGACCAGCATTGTTATACGGGCGGGGCGTACGCGGTATCCTCGTCCGAACAGATTTCTCGATTGACCATCCCAAGGGCAATCGTTAAACGCACTTCTCCGCACAATCCCTGCGTCCTCGGAGACCTGCATTGTCGTATCCAAACGGCGCAATCTGGGCAGGGCTCGCCCTCGTCCTCGTTGGTTGCCATTCGAAGCCGCTGGCGCCGTTGCCTCCGACGATTGCGAAGACGCACCGCTTGCTTCCCGAAGTGCATCATACCCAAGAACCCGAGGCAAAGCGGCAGGCGGTTCTCGCATCGGTCCCCATCGGGATGTCGATTGACCAGGCGCAGGCCGTTCTGAAAGCCGAGGGGTTCCAGTGCGAAGCCGGAAGCTTCTGGGGAATGGACGGTCGCGGCGACCTGCGCATGATCTCATTCAATCACTTGCAGCAGCAGATTGCGTCGACCAGGCCGAGCCGGCAGATCTGGTGCAAGGCGGCCTGGACGCCCGAGGGCGACTGGCGGTTGGCCCATCATCATGTCTTCGTTGTCCTCGTTCCCGACGACAACCAGAAGGTGAAGGATGTGGCGGTCGCCGACGAAATGGAGTCGCACCCCGAAGCTCGCTACTTTCGCCAACGGCCCGAGTTGACCGAACCCGGTGGGCCTGAGCGCCGGGGAGGCGCAAGCACACATGAGCAAATTCGGCTTCCGTTGTGAATCCCGAACGGAATCGGGCCAGCCGATCCTCTTCTGTCAGGCCTGGGACGAGAACCCGATCGGCGGCGAGATCATCCGCGTCCGGCTGTTGCTGGATAAGACGGGGAACGTGCGTGAAGGCCGCGTTCAAGAGGATAGTGAATGGTTCGACAACGAGGCGTGCATGTTGCCGCGCGCGGAAGAATCCGCGTCACGGACTCCGGGCAAGGTTGCGTTATTCCCCGTGCGCCTGGCCACCCGTCACACTCTGTTTGGTATGACTTTGCTTCTGTGGTCGATGACGGGCGGTGTGGTGGCCTGAGGATGGTGGAGGTGGAAGCCGACGCGTCGCCCGGAGCGATTTGACGGCTTCCGAGCCCATCGCCAATTCTAGACTTTTTGCCGTTTCGGCAGAATGAGCTTGAGTAGTTTCTGCACCGGATCGTAGAACTCGTCGACGACGCGTTCCTTCAGCGGGATGATCGCGTTATCGGTGATGGTGATGTGTTCCGGACAAACTTTCGTGCAGCACTTGGTGATGTTGCAGTAGCCGATGCCATGTTCGTTTTTGATAGCCGGGATACGTTCTTCGACGTCGAGCGGATGCATCTCGAGTTGGGCGAGGTGCACCATGAAACGCGGGCCGACGAAGGAGTCGTGCTTGTGATGATCGCGGAGAACGTGGCAGACGTCCTGGCAGAGGAAGCACTCGATGCACTTGCGGAATTCCTGAACGCGTTCAACGTCTTCCTGCTGCATGCGCCAGGTGCCGTCGGCGGCGTCGGGCTTGCGCGGCTTGAACGGCTTGATCTTCTTTTTGACTTCGTAGTTCCACGAGACGTCGCTCACGAGGTCGCGGATGTGCGGGAAAGCCAACATCGGTTCGATGATCACGGGCGATTCAAGCGGGAGGTCGCTCAGGCGCGTCATGCACATCAGCTTGGGCATGCCGTTGATCTCGGCGGAACACGACCCGCACTTGCCGGCCTTGCAGTTCCAGCGGCAAGCCAGATCGTTGGCCGACTCCGCTTGAACCTGGTGAACGGCATCCAGGACGACCATGCCCTCGGTTACCGAAGTCGTGTAGTCTTTGAACCCACCCTGCCCGCGCTCGCCGCGGAAGATACGAAAGGTGGCCGAGGCCGGAGTTTCAGTCGGAGCCGGTGAGATCATCGGATTTCCTTCAGGGGCGAATCATGGGCTTCACTGGTACGATACGGAATAAACCGCGAAACGTGGAGAGAGTTTGCAACAGACTCATCTAACGTTTGACCTCCGTTCTCCCATCGGATACTCTATCCCTCGCCCGAATCGATCTTCCCACCGGGATCTTCACCATGCGTCTTCTCCTTGCGATCATCTGCTGCCTTCCCCTTCCTCTGTTGGCTGCGGATGCCGATCCTTCGAAGGTGTTTCCTCCCGGTGAGAAGTGTCCGGATGTCCGGTTGAATAAACCCAAGACTTTGAACGATTACTTCCCATTCACGCCACCCGCCACGAAAGAAGCCTGGCTCGAGCGCCGGCAGCGTGTGCGCGAGCAGGTGCTCGTCGCCAATGGGCTCTGGCCGATGCCGGAGAAGACGCCGCTCAATCCCGTCATTCATAGCATGATCGAACGTGACGGTTACACCATCGAGAAAGTCTACTTCGCTTCAATGCCTGGCCACTACGTTTCCGGCAACCTTTATCGGCCGACCGGGAAGGTGAACGGCAAACGCCCAGCGGTGCTGAGTCCCCACGGTCACTGGCCGCCGGAAGGGCCAAACGGCGGCCGCTTCCACGATGCCGGCGAGGCGAGGGCAAAGAAGGACATGGCTGACGGCGCGGAAAAGACGATGGAGAGCGCCCGGCATCCGGTGCAAGCACGGTGCGCTGGCCTGGCCCGCATGGGCTTCGTCGTCTTCCACTACGACATGGTCGGCTATGCGGACTCGCAGGCCTTCAAGCATCGCACCGGTTTCGGCGACCTGGGGGCCGAACTGCGCGGGCAGAGCTTTATGGGGCTCCAAACCTGGAACAGCATTCGCTCGCTCGACTTCCTCGTCTCGCTTCCCGATGTTGATCCGGAGCGACTTGCGGTCACGGGTTCCAGCGGCGGCGGCACGCAGACGTTTATCCTCTGCGCCGTCGACGATCGCCCGGCCTGCGCGTTCCCGGCCGTGATGGTCGGAACGGCGATGCAGGGCGGCTGCATTTGCGAGAACTGCTCGCTCCTGCGCGTCGGCACCGGCAACGTCGAGATCGCCGGCCTCTTCGCCCCCAAGCCGTTGGCCATGAGCGCCGCCAAGGACTGGACGGTCGACATTGAAACGAAGGGCCTGCCGGAACTCAAGCAACTCTACAAGCTGTACGGGGCCGAGGATCTCGTCGCCGCCAAGTGCTGGCCGCAGTTCGGCCATAACTACAACCAAGTGGCCCGCGAGTTCATGTACAACTGGTTCAACCAGCATGTGTTGAAGCAGAAGAATATCGTCACCGAGGCGCCGTTCAAACCGGTCGACCCCAAAGAGCTTTCGGTCTATGACGACAAACACCCGCGGCCGAAGGATGAACTCGATGCGGCCTCGTTACGTGAGAAGATGAGCGAGGCGGCCGAGAAGCAGATGAAGGCGCTAACGCCGAAGGATGCCAAGACACTCGAAGAGTTTCGCAAGGTCGTCGGCCCTGCGCTGCGGGCGATGACCAATACATCGCTGCCGGCCCGCAACGACGTCGAAACCGTGGGCAAGGAACGAGAGCCGATCAAACTCGCGGATGACGCCATCGTTACTCGGGCATACCTTACACGCAAGGGGACCGGGGACGCGGTGCCATTCCTTTTTGTGTCGGGACCGGAATCTGACGGAACGACCGTGATCTGGGTCCACCCGGCCGGCAAGGCGAGTTTGTTCGAGAACGGCAAACTGGTTCCGGCCGCTCAGGCGATCCTGGCGAAGAAAGCTGCGATCATCGCCCCCGATTTGTTCCAGACCGGTGAGTTGATCGGCGAAAAGCCGCTAACGATCGACAAAGACCCGTTGTTCGTTTACGGTTACAATCGCTCGATCTTTGCCCAGCGCGTTCACGACCTGTTGACTGTGATTCGTTTTTCTCAAAGCGCTCGGAATTGTAAGACGCTCCATCTCGTCGGTTGGGAACAAGGCGGCATCTGGTGCGCCGCGGCCCGCGCCATGTCAGGCGATCTGGTCGCCAAGACGGCTCTCGATCTCAATCAGTTCCGTTTCGAGGACATCCGCACGATTGCCAGCGACATGCTGCTGCCGAGCATCGTCAAATTTGGCGGCGTCGGCGGTCTGATCGCCCTCTGTGCCCCGCATGAGGTTCTTGTTCATAATCAGAAGGGCACCGGCCTCGGCCTGCTCGGCAAGGCGGCCTATGAGGCAGCCGGCGCCGAGGCCAAGTTGAAACGTTCACCCGAGAAGATGGCGGACAAGGATGTGATCGAGTGGTTGCTGGGTAAGTGATGTTCTACGCGCGTCATTCTGGTTGATACAGAATGACGCTGACGAACTGGAACCTCTTGCGTTCCAGTTCCGTCCAGTTTGATGGAATGTGCCGCAGGATCTTGTCGTGATCGCCCGGGATCTTGCTGTTCCACACATACCAGTAGCGTTTCGGCGGGGCCGACTTGGGCGCGATGGTATCGTGCCAGGTATTCTTCCGGTCGCGGAATTCGTACTCGCCTTCCCAGGAATTGAAACCGACGCCGTCGCCCGCCTGCCAATGTTCGTTCACGTAGCGGGTGGCAGCATGTAAGTCGGGCCGTGCGAGCGGCACCATCGTTCGCCAAACGGCTTCCAATGCAGGCAGAGCCAAGATGAGCCCGAGCGCGATCGCCATGCCGATCGAGCGCGACTTCAGCCAGGCGAGCAAGTTCGCGGCGCCGGCGCCCGCCAGCAGACAGATTGCCGGGGTGATGAAGACCAGCACGCGCAAGCCACAATAGGGATACTTCCCCAGCAGGGCGGCCAGAAACACAAGGCCGAGCGGAGCCAATAGCAGGGTCAAAAGCGTTCGTTTTTCGGTTCGGCTCCACACGATCGCGCTGAATACGACGAAGCCGCTCATCAGCCCGCCGATGGGCGAAATCGCGTAGTTAAAAATCTGATAGGTCGCGGTCAACGCCCACAGCGGCACGCTCCACGGCCGGCTCCAGTTCGGGAAGCCGTTCACCCAGCATCCTTCCAGTTGCGAAACAGTTTGAGCTCGGATGGGGCCGAAGAGCAACGTCAGAAACGCGACGGCCACGACGGCTGCTAGTAGCAGCGCGGCACTCCAATCCTTCAACGAGCGGCAGCGAAGCAGAGCCGGGACCTGAGCCAGGAACCAGCCGCCAATGACGAAGCAGGCCGGGAACGACAACCAGATCATGATGGGGAAGACGGGCAGCGCCAACAGGCACTGCTTGCCGAGCGACCAACTTCGCGTGACGACATAACCGTAGGCCACCAGCACGGCGACGAAGACATCAATGGCATAGGGCTTCGCCTCGACCGAGTGCTCCAGCAATCGATCGGAGAAGGCGAAGAATGCCACCGCCCAGGGGACGGCATCACGTGGCAACACGCGCCAGGCTAGGAGCGTCAGCAGAATGAGCGATGCACAACTCGCAAGAAACGGAAATAACCGCAGAATAACGAGACTATCGCCGAGCAAATGGGCTACCAACTTCTCGACCATCATGAACAAAGGCGGCGCGGCTTCATGATGAAGCAGCGGACCATACAATTGACGGTAGTCGAGTTGCAGAATGTTGACGACAACCGCGGCTTCGTCATGCCAGATGCTGGGGATCTGGAGAAAATGGCAAAGACGAAAAACCAATCCAAGAACGACAATTAAAGCGACAATTTCGTGGGATGTGACCGACAAACCGCGAATTCGCGTGAGCGCCAGCCGGATTTGAGTTTGAAGAATCATCCCAACTCATTGTCATTAAAAGAGATAAGCACACGATTCTGGGCGGAATCGATCGAGGCTGGGAATAAATCACAGTCCTGGGGTTCTCACAAGTGCAATCTGAAATGGCGAAGTTTTTAGGATGAAAGAGAATATCTCCGATTTTTCCCGAACCTGAAGTCCTATTTCGTCGTCAGAGAAGTATCCTGGTCCGCAAGATCGCTGGAAGGTGCCCTTTTCGTCGATTGATGTGGTAAACTAGGAACGAAATGGCACGGCGAATTAAGATTCGCCATGTCAGGACGAATAAACCATCAACCAACCTGTAACCCCTAACTGTATTTCTTTTTTGAGGTCTTTTGAAAAGTCGATGAGGATCTGATTTTCTTCCCTTGGGCAAGGCTCTCCGCCTTCCCATCCATCGCTGGAGGTTTCGCAATGGTCACGATGAATCTGGACAATTTGGTGCTGAATCTGCAGGCCCGTCTCACGGCCAAGCAGGAACAGTTCGCCATGTCCGGTAATCGCGCCGCGATGCCGCCGGCGATCCTGTCTCCTGACTGGCGACAAAGTTCGCCAGGCTCGGATACCGAGACGGATACCGCGACATGCATAGCCGGTACGGCAACAGCCTTACCGGTGAAACGCGTGAAACGGGCCGAGCGGATTCCGAGTCGTTCTGGTCTCTATGTGGTCTCAAGCAGGGTACGCACCCCTCAGCATCGGGAATTTCATCAATGCCACGGACACGATTACCAATCGTACGTTCGTTGCGAAGTTCAGCCGGGCGGGTCGGTAGCGAGTCCTGTCGGAACCCCTGGAAAGAGAGGCGAACACCGGTCTTAGTGAATCCTCGTGATTGCTAAGGTTCGACGTTCGCAGCTACCAGAGCGCTCTTATTCCCACAAGGAATGAAGCACAGGCCTTCCGCCTCGACGATACGGCGTCTTCACCCCGGCACGTCGTCATGGACTTGTTCCCTGACGCACGCCTTCCATGAAGCAGCCGCCATCGAGGATGGTCGGTCCGACCGGAAAAAATCGTCACCGCGTTCGCACCCAACAGTTTGCCGGCCCCGTTACGGGTTTGGTGAACTCCCCGCGAACGCCGGCGCGCGGTTGTGTGGTCCCCCCGAGCACTGATCCCGGGGCGCCTCATACCGCTTGCCGTCGGTGACACCCAGAAAACCGGATCGAGTCGGGAGCACATGATGAGCTGGACTGAAGTTACGATTCTCGTTCATCGCGCCCAGGCGGGCGACCGCGCCGCCTTCGGCGAGATCGTCAACCGTTTTGAGGGCATGGTGAAGGCATACGCGCTGAGCAAGGTCCGTCAGCCGCTCGAGGCCGAGGAACTCGCCCATGAGGTCTTCATCCACGCGATGAAGAAGCTGCCGCAGCTGCGAGATCCGCACAGCCTGGCCGGTTGGCTGCGCCAGATCACGGCCCGCATGGCGATCAACCGCCTGACGCGGCGTCGGCCGATCTTCGGAGCGGAACCGGAGTTCCTGGACCAGGTCCCGGATCGGGGAGGCCAGCCGCAGGTCGAGATCGAACGGCGTGAAGCCCAGGCTGCCGTCCGGGCCGGCTTGATGCGGCTGAAGGTGATGGACCGCGAGACGCTCGAGGCCTTCTACCTGCAAGGGCACAGCCTGAAGCAGATGAGCAAGGATTTCGAGGCGCCGATCGGCACCATCAAGCGCCGCTTGAACGTCGCCCGTCAGCGGCTGAAGGTCATCCTCGGCGATAGCCCGGCGTTCGCCCCGCCGGAGCGATATCAAGACGACAACGCCAGCCGGTGCGATCTGATGTCGGTCTGCTGAGATCGCCACCGGCGACGCCGGCGCGGGGGAACGCCCACCCCTGCCGCCGGCGTTTTTTGTTGCGCTACCGACCGTTGCGGGACGACACTGGCCGCGTAGCCCTCTTCGAGGAGGATTCGAGCAAGGATTTCGGGACGAGCACGGACCCACCCCGGCACGCGGGCGCGTCACACGCTCCCCCTTCGCAAAGCCTACGGGTCACGGCTAACAGCCCTTGTCAATCAAACGAGCCACCCCTAGAAAGATGTGTTCACGAGAAATCAACCGACCTTTGCTTGGCGATTCCCATGAGCATTGATAAAAGCCTCAAACGGAAGAATACTCTTTCCCGCGCCCGCAGCGTGCTGACACGCGCGGAACGGATCAAGACCCTGCAAGAACAGGAAAAGTGGACCGAAGGCCGCAGCCCGTTTGGCCTGCCGAAAGTTCGCGTGGTCAAGATCGTGCTGAAGAAGGTCAAGAAAGAGAAGGCCGCGGAAGGCGAAGCCGCCGCACCGGCTGCCGGCGGGAAGAAGTAACCTTTCAGCGCCCTGGAACGATCGAACCGGGGCGATCCCATCATGCCGCGTACTTTTGTCGCGCTCGGCAGCAATCTGGGCGATCGGCAGGCGAGTCTCGACCGTGCCCTGCGCCGATTGCGAGCCGAGCCCAGCGTTTCGCTCCGGGCCGTTTCTTCCTATTATGAGACGGCCCCCGTGGGCGGGCCGGCGGATCAGGGGGCGTATCTCAACGCCGCGGCCGCTCTTGAGACATCCCTCTCTCCCGATCAGCTTCTCGCTCGACTCCTCAATATCGAAACCGACTTGGGCCGGGTCCGGAGTGAGCGCGATGCTCCGCGCACGCTCGATCTCGACATTCTGCTTTACGACGATCTGATTCGTTCGACGCCTGACCCCATCATTCCTCATCCGCGTTTGCACCAGCGCCGTTTTGTCCTCGTGCCGCTAGCCGAGATTGCCGCCGATCTGGTTCATCCCGTTCTGAAGAAATCAATTCACGCCTTACTCGACGAGTTGCCGCCGGACCTCGATCCACCGCGGCTCTTTCCGCGGGTGGAACCGACATCAACAAAGGAGTTGGCCGGCTTGCGGGCCGTGGTCACCGGTTCGACCAGCGGCATCGGTTTCGCTATCGCGCGGGAACTGGCTCGCGGCGGAGCGTCGGTTGTCGTTCACGGCTATCGTTCTGCGACCTCGCTGGAGCAAGCCGTGGCCGCGATCCGTTCACTCGGCGTGGAATCACGCGGCGTGCTTGCCGACCTGCGTCATCCGGCGGAGCACAACCGTTTGGTCGCGGAAACGTGGGGGGAAGGCGTCGACATCTGGATCAACAATGCGGGTGTCGATCTGTTGACCGGCGACGCGGCCGATTGGCCATTCGAGCGTAAATGGGAGGAATTGATTGCCGTCGACATCACGGCAACGATGCGCCTGTCGCGCGATGTGGGCGAGCGAATGAATCAAGGCCGAGGCGGCGTCATCCTCAACATGGGGTGGGACCAAGCCGAAATGGGGATGGGCGGGGAGAGCGGCCAACTCTTTGGGGCGGCAAAAGCGGCCGTGACCGCCTTCACGCGCTCCCTGGCGAAGACACTCGCCCCGCGAGTGCGCGTCAACGCCTTGGCCCCCGGTTGGATCCGCACCGCCTGGGGAGAAACCGCCAGCGACACCTGGCAAGAACGAGTCCGCCGCGAAACCCCGCTCGGCCGTTGGGGTCTACCCGAAGATGTCGCCGCCATGGCCCGTTGGCTCGTTTCCCCGGCCGCGGCTTATATCACCGGGCAGGTGTCCCGAGTCAACGGCGGCGCGGTTTAGAACTGCGTTTTGGATCCCGCACATGGGTCCTCCATGCACTAATCTTTGCGTTCGATGATCACGATCGCGCGCAGGCCATCTTCCTCGAATGTCAGCGAAGCGCTCAAGCCCGCGAGCGACTTCAGGAGTTTTCCAGTCGGACTATTTTCCGTTGGCGAGGCCAGTTGCGTCGGGTGACGTTCATCGCCATGGATGCTGCACATGCACGATTTGCCATCGGCCGACAGTGAATAGTTCCCTCCGTCCGGGCAGAACGGCCGCACTCCGTAGAAACGAATGGCTCGCTCCGTGAGGACGGCATCGGGGCTGTTCGGCGTTTGCTTGGCGTCCTTCCAACCGCGATTGACGTTCGCCAACAGGCTCAGGTTGTCGTGGCAAGCCGAGCGATGGTTTTCCGCCCAGCCCAGATGGTAACCCGGCAGCACTTCTTTCCAGTTCTGTGGCCGCAATCGCAAGAGAGCGTGCGCGGGTTCCATCTGTTTTGCCGGCTGCTTCTTGTTCATTTGCGCGGCGGCGATGTCTTCCAGAATGAACGCCCGGTTAGCCAGATAGAACCCATCGCCGATGCGGCCCCAATAGAGCCGCCATTTCAGACCCGCGAACTTCACGACCAGACAGCGTATCGTGTGATCTTTCGGGAACGGCATGCGATAGAACTCGACGAAATTCTCGGCGCCGTGGAACTCGGCGACCGAACTTGCCTTTATCTTGAGCAACGCTTTCTCGAACATTTCCAGAAACTCATCAACGACCTTCGCGTCTTTCACGGGAATGGAAATGGATGATGGGCCGGTCAAGTATTGCACCAGGATGCCGATGCCAAAAACTTCCGTTCCTCCCAGGCGAGTTCCCATTGCTTCGGAACCGTTCAGCGCCCCGGCGAGATCGAAGTCGAACAGTTTAGAAGCATCGTGCATCTGCAACCCAATCTGGTCGCCAATGCCATCGCGCAGGAATCGGCGCAGCTTATCGACCTCGAAGCCGTGGGCGTTTAATTTCCGCAGATCATCCTCCGTCAAAAGCCGATCAAACTCGAAGAAACCACGGCGATTAGAAGGAGCTTGGATCTCGTCGGCAATGAAGTCGACCTCTTCGCCGCCCGCGCGGGTAAAGAGGGCTGCCAGATTCGCGGCTTCGATCGTTTTGCGAAACTGGCGGACGCTGCCATCGCCCATGGCGACGTGGAAAGTCCCTTCTTCCGATAGGACCAAGCTTTTCATCGGCTGCTTAAGATCAATCACCAGATCATCCGGCTTGGTCCACGGCACGGCCGATTCTTCGTTGGCCAACAGCACCATGATCGTGTTCGAGTGGCCATCGGTAATCTTCGAAGTCTCGATCTTACTTCCATCCGGCGGAAACATGGTTTCCTTGCCGCTCGGGAGCAGGTAACTGGTTTTACCCTCCGCGCTGAGTTTCGGATTCCCACACCGAAAAACCGTCGGCATCTCCGCGAGCAGTTTCTTGTTGTGTTCGCTGTCCCAGGGTTCATCCAGTTTGAATTTTTCGTACAACGCGTTCTGTTCGATGTAGGGCAGGATGGCCACGCGCCAACTCAGAAGGGGCTTGCCCTCTTTGTTGCGGATGGCTGCCGGTGGGAAATGGCCTTTGAGGCCCTGGTAATCCAGCATCCCCGCTGCCAACTGCTTCAGCACCCACTCGGGCGCGGCGATAATAACAGATGGTGCCGGCTCCGGCTTAACTGTGGGCACTTCTTTTTTGGAAATGTCCGGCATACCCTTCTTCACATCCACTTCAGGTCCGAGCAGGTCGAGCAACATCTTCTTTTCAAAGTGAACCCACATGCCGCCAATCTCGCGCTGGCCGGTCGGCAAGATGTCGAGCGCCACGGGTTTGCCGCCGAGCGTCTGCGCCATGGCCGAGTAGATGGAATTGTCGATGAGCGGCAGGATGAGCGTTTCCAGGCGATACTGCTTGGGCGATGCCTGAACGCGTATGGCGATCGGGTCGAAGTAGGTCCGCCAGTATTCGTTGTAATCCTTGACGAAATTCCGGTAGAGTTCGGCTTCCTCGCCATCAACTTCCGAGACCAAGGTTTCCAGGCACGGCGTCAGCGATTCGGCTCGGCCGTACTTCGAACAGATGCCCGACATGCCGTCGGCGGAGAGCGAATAGGTTCCCCCGTCAGGATGCGCAAGATCTTTCTGGCCGAAGACGCCCGGGGCACATTTCTTCTCGGCCAGTTCCTCCAGAGATTTCGGGGCCCGGCCGTGCTCGGTTCGGAACATCATCGCCCCATGGCCGATCATGCGCAGGTGGTTATAAACCAGCACCCGGCGTCGTTCCGTGAGCTTAAGTTGCGGGCCAACGAGCTTTCGGATAAACGCATCGGAGAGGTAAATAAGGCCATCTTCCTCCTCCGCCCCGCGCGGCATCAACGTGCGGATGTATTGAAACTCCAAGCACTCGCCGAGCCGCTTGGCCGGCTTGCCGTCGGCGGTCTTGCCAACCACGGTTTCCAGCACTCTTTTGAAGCCCGCCAGCGAATTGCTCCGCACATGCAGGTCGGGGCGCGGGTTGGCGGAATAGACGTTCAAGGAACCGTCCGCGCTCGTTCGATGCGCGTAGTTGATATCGAGATATTTGCCTTCCACTTTCTTGCCCGAAAACGCGAAGCCATCGACCAAGGGCAATAGGGCAGGAATCTTGCGGCTGTGGACCAGCACGGTCACATCGCTCCCCTCGGCCAAGAACAGATCGCTGCCGGTGACCGCAATGCCTTCGATCTCCAGCAGTTCGACCGCTTTGGCCGGCAACTGGAACAACCCGAGTTGTTTCTTGATGCGCTCGACCGTCACCTGCGATTTCGCGTCGCCGAGCGCCTGGGTGAAGATATGTCCCCCCCACATCTCACTGAGGCTTGTCACGTCGTTCAATTTGGCGATCGTGCGGAACTCGGCGAAATAGAAATCTTCGGGCACGCAGTTGGCGAGCGTGCCGACGTCCGGCTTCTTTTGGCCGAGCATCTTGGCCCATGGATGGCTTTGCACGGTGGGACCGATCAGTTTCTCGATGGCGATCTTAGCGGCCCGGTTCTTCTGCCGTTCATCGGGATCGACCTTCACGATGCCTTGGAGGGGCACGACTTGCTGCTTCGGTAAGGGCTGTTCGCCGCGCATGGCATCAAGCTGTAGGCTCTCTTGAATGGCCAGTGCACCCGTGAACGTGCTGAACAGATTGGGATTTCGCCGTCCGCCGTCGTCGCGCATTCGCCAATTTCGATGAGTCAGAGCCCGATACACTTCCTCTTCGCGGCCCGCTCGTTTGGCGAGTTGCAACGCGACAAATTGCACATACGGGTCTTTGGGGTGAAAAGAGACCTGCTCCAACGCCTCATCCAGGGTCCAGCCGTTGGTCGTCGCCTTCTTCGGTGGATCATCGCCATGACTCGGGTTTGACCCCGTTGTCAGAAGGCAAATGGCGAAGGCGACAAGCATGAGGCGGCAACATCTAGTCAAGAATTGCTTGAACATGGTGATCCTTTCACCTGAGCGGTCCCAGATTAGCGAGTCTGGGAGAAGAGGAGTTGCTTCCGGAGAAGATCTTATCCCCGCGAATCACGGAACGCAAACACGATCCTGCCTGGGTGGTTACCTCGAAGGAGGTTGACGAGTTTCAAAAGATGATCTACTTGTGTCCCTTTCATAAACGTGCCGAGGCTTTTCCTCCGTGCGGTCCGCGCTCTGAAGTCTGAGATGCTCGCCAATTCAGTGCCGTCGAAATAGAATGTCCCGGCAACGGATTCATCCATATCAGCGAAGGTGGACGATGGACATTCTGCAGCAAACCGATCCTGACATCTGGCAAGCGATTCAGCAAGAGCGTTCCCGGCAGCAGACCGGCCTGGAAATGATCGCTTCCGAGAACTACACCAGCCCGGCCGTCCTGGCCGCCCAGGGCTCCGTTCTCACGAACAAGTACGCGGAAGGTTACCCCGGGAAGCGTTACTACGGCGGCTGCGAATTTGTCGACATCGCCGAGAAGCTGGCGATCGAACGCTTGCTGAAACTCTTCGGGGCCGAGCGGGCCAACGTCCAGCCGCACTCAGGAGCCCAGGCCAACATGGCGGTCTTCTTAGCGGCACTCCAACCGGGCGACACCTTCCTGGCGATGGACCTCGCCCACGGCGGGCACCTGACGCATGGCATGAAGCTCAACTTTTCCGGCAAATATTTCAAGCCGATCGGCTACGGCGTGACGCCCGACACCCACCGCATCGACTACGATCAGGTCGCCAAGCTGGCCCGTGAACACAAGCCAAAACTCATCATTGCCGGGGCGAGCGCCTATCCGCGCGAGATCGACTTTAACCGTTTCGGCGAGATTGCCAAGGAAGTCGGCGCCCTGTTCATGGTCGACATGGCCCATATCGCGGGCCTCGTGGCCACCAAGCGGCACTCCGACCCAGTCCCCGTCGCCGACTTCGTGACGACGACGACGCACAAGACCCTGCGCGGCCCGCGTGCCGGCGTCATCATGTGCCGTGAAGCGTGGATCCAGAAGATCAACTCGGCCGTCTTCCCCGGCCTGCAGGGCGGGCCGCTCATGCACGTCGTCGCTGCCAAAGCGGTCGCGTTTCAGGAAGCGTTGCAGCCGTCGTTCAAGACGCACATCGATCAAGTTCTGAAGAACGCCAAGGTGCTCGCGGAAGAACTGCAGAAGGCCGGCTTCTCGATCGTCTCGGGCGGGACCGACAATCACCTGATGCTCGTCAACGTCTTCAGCAAGGGTGTCACCGGCAAGCAGGCGGAGCACGCCCTCGACGAGGCCGGCATCACCATCAACAAGAACATGATCCCGTACGACACAAGACCGCCGATGGACCCCTCGGGCATCCGCGTCGGCACGCCGGCCATCACCACTCGCGGCATGAAAGAGTCGGAGATGCGCCAGATCGGCAAGTGGATGACGCAGGTGCTCGGGAGCCATGAGGACAAAGCCTCGTTGGAACGGGTCCGCGGCGAAGTGAAGGCCCTCTGCCAACAGTTCCCGGCGCCGGCGAACGGGTGAGCGGACGTCGAGATCTCAACGCGATACCGAAGACTCCGCGTCGCGGCTAACTATCCTCGACAATGAACGTGTTGAGCGACCCCGATTCCAGATCGACGAGCAGGCACGTTTTGACGGCGGTGCGTTGCATGGCGCCCGGATTGGCGACGAGCGTCTTCCCGGTCTTGTGTGACTCGGCCACATGCGTATGGCCATAGAAAAGAAAATCGTAATCGTTCGATTGTTCGACGCGGCGCAACTGGCCGTGGCGATGGCTGTGCAGCCAGCCGATCCGTTTTCCCGCGAGGGTGAGGTCGCCAGACTCGGGGTAAACCGAGGCGCCGATGGCGGCGATCGCGGGTGACAGGATGAACGAGCGATCCCAGTTGCCGTACGTGAAATGTGTCGGCACATCCTGGAAAAGAAGGATCGTATCCGGCGACGAGATGTCGCCGCAGTGGATCAGCACTTCCGCTCCGCCATCGCGGAGCATCTGAATCGCCTGCGCGGTTCGCTCGATTTTATCGTGAGTATCGCTGAGGACACCGATTTTCATGGAAAGGACGAGGTTGAAGTCCGGATTGAAGAAATTGAGTTCAAGATACTATATTGGACTCGGCGAGGAATGATACAACGGGTGAAGCCGCGACCCGGAGGGTTTCCGGCGGGAGCGCTCGATTTCGAGGTTCGAATGACATGACAAATATCACCACACTCCCGATTTTGCCGGCCCGAGCCGCGGACTCTCATAAGGGAACGTTCGGCAAGGTCCTCGTCGTCGCCGGCAGCCGCGGCATGTCGGGGGCGGCAGTCCTCTGCGGCTCGGCCGCCCTGCGCGGCGGCGCCGGGCTCGTTCAAGTGGCAACGGGCGCCGACGTCCAACCGCTCGTCGCGGCCGGAAATCCCTGCTACATGACGTTCCCGCTGTCGATCGAGCTGAAGACGCATGGGCTCGCGGAAATGGGCGACATTCTGGAACTGGCGAAAGAGGCCACCGTTCTGGCCTTCGGGCCAGGGCTGGGCCAATCTCCGAAACTGGCCGAGATTCTTGAGATTTTGCTCGTGCAGACCGCCATCCCGGTTGTGCTGGATGCCGATGGCCTTAACGCCCTGGCAACGCTAACGAGCGACGTGTTCAAACGGCGGACCGCGCCGACCATCCTCACGCCTCATCCGGGCGAATTCGGCCGCCTTCTGGAGAAATCGACCGAGGAAGTGCAAGCCGACCGCGAAGTCCTGGCACTCGAGTACGCCCGCGACCATCGGGTCGTGCTGGTCTTGAAGGGCAAGGGCACGATCGTCACCGATGGCGAACGGCTTTATCGCAATACGACGGGCAACCCCGGCATGGCCACGGGTGGCTCGGGCGATGTGCTAACGGGCTTGATCGCCGCGCTGGTCGCTCAGGGTCTCGAGCCCTTCGACGCCGCCGTCCTGGGTGTGTACACGCACGGCAAGGCCGGCGACCTCGCAGCCGCGCGAGTCGGGCAGGTGTCGCTGATCGCGACAGATTTGATTGATGAGTTGCCGCGAGCGCTGCAGGGATAATGCATCAATTTGGCGAGCGTCGAGGCGTAAGCCCGACGTGGTCGCGGAGCGCCGTTGCATTCGGTAGCACACGTCGGCCTTACGGCTCGACGCTCGCCAAGATTCAAGATTCCGTCGTTTCCTTCCCCTTCAGCAAGTACCCCGCTCCGACCATCCACAGGCACAGAATCAGTGCCCCGAACGCCAGCAGGGCCGGCCAGATCGGTTGCGGGTTTTTCAACTCCGCCTCGGCCGGAAGCTGAAGTTCGAGCTTGTCGGAATTGAGATCGTAGAAGTCCTTGGCGCCGCGGTCGTAACCGCCGATCAATTTCGCGGCCTCGCCGAGCGTCATGTCCGATGACGCGGTGAAGGTCTTGGGAATCAGGATCGGCACGCCGGCTTTGATCGGTCGTTTACCCGGATCCTCGACCGCCTCCGGTTTGCTCCAGGCGTCGATCGCTCGGAAGACGTCCGCGTTCACCGTGGCGAGAGTTGCCGCATCCTCCTCATCACCGAGCACTTCCTTCGCGGCTTCGGCAAGCGTTCCGTCCTTGGCTGGCACGTACGCTTTCACGCCTTCGATCTTCAGGATCGTCCCTTTCGCCACGGGCCGCGAGAGATACAGGGCGCTCTCGTTCGTCTTCGCCAGTTGCGACGCCATGCGTTCGCGGCCAAGCGTCTCCAGGGCGATCTTCGAGAGTAGCTGATCTTCCTTGACGATCAGCCGTTTCGGGATGACCAACTCCGCTCCCGCGGGGACGACACGCGTGGCGTTGACGATGACCCCCATCGGGATCGATGCCGTCGAGATATACGAGAAACCGGGCACCGTCAGCGCCGGTTGTTCCGCCAGCTTCAAGGAATTCAGGTCGGCCAGGGCCACCGTCGCGCCCGCGTCCTGGTACAACTCGATGGCCAACGGCAGCAGCATCGTGTCCTGTTCAACTTTGTACTTTTCGATCCCGGGGACGCGCAAGACCGTCTTGGCGGGGATCTTCGTCCATTGCGCCGCGAGGCCGGAGTTGATGTCTTCGTAAGCGCCAACGACCTTCTTCCATGCGGCGACCTTGGCCTGATCCGCTTCACTTAACTCCACTTTCTTCTTCTTGGCCAACGCGGAAGCGTTGTAACCCAGTTCGCGCTCGGCCGCGGCTTCCGACGCCTGCTTTAACGTCTGCACCTTGCCGATGGGCGAATGGGTGTGCTCGAACGTCTTGAGGTCATCCACCAGCACGGCGTTGAAGTTGAAGAAGGTGATGAGCACGCCCGCGATTGACCCGCCAGCGATAAAGCCCGAAGCCATGAGCACGCCGGGGCTGGTCTCCGAGCGGCGAATGGCCGAGATCTCGGCCTGGGCCTTCTTCTCGGGGTCGTCGCCCGCGGCTTCCATCTCGGCGTCGCTCACCTTGGCGAGCTTGCGATCGACCGCCCAACGAACGACGCCGCCGATGAAGATCGG
>Ga0105047_10004467_pt1 | contig 24311 bp, 25 predicted proteins | sample MAT04_FD_78384 | JGI IMG/M metagenome (GOLD analysis project Ga0105047, IMG submission 78384) | Freshwater microbial communities from Lake Fryxell liftoff mats and glacier meltwater in Antarctica - MAT-04 (megahit assembly) | ecosystem: Environmental > Aquatic > Freshwater > Ice > Liftoff...
AGCCGGACCGGCCGCGCCCGACCATCCTGTACGGATACGGAGGTTTCGGTGTACCGCTGTCGCCGGGCTTCTCCGCGAGCATCCTGGCGTGGGTCGAGGCCGGCGGCGTGTACGCGATCGCGAACCTGCGCGGAGGCTCCGAAGAGGGCGAGCAGTGGCACCGTGACGGAATGCTCGGTAACAAGCAGAACGTGTTCGATGACTTCCACGCGGCCGCTGAGCACCTGGTGGCCCAAGGCTGGACTACCACCGACCAACTCGGCATCAGCGGCGGCTCAAACGGTGGTCTGCTCGTGGGAGCAGCACTCACCCAACGACCCGATCTCTATCGCAGCGTCGTGTGCTCGGCCCCGCTGCTCGACATGGTGCGCTACGAGCGGTTCGGGCTCGGGGCCACCTGGAACGTCGAGTACGGCAGCGCCGACATCGCCGAGGAATTCAGCTGGCTGTACGCGTATTCGCCGTACCACCATGTGCATGAAGCAACCGACTATCCAGCGGTGCTGTTCACCGTGTTCGACCAGGACACCCGCGTCGATCCTCTTCATGCACGCAAGTTGTGCGCAGCTCTGCAGCACGCCACTAGCGGTTCCCACCCGGTGCTCCTGCGCCGCGAAGGAGATGTTGGCCATGGCGCCCGGTCGGTCAGCCGCACGGTCGCGCTCTCGGTCGACACGCTGGCCTTCACCGCCCACGAACTCGGGCTCGACCCAGCATGATTCTGGCCGCCACACCGACCCCGAAACCCGTGCCGGCACCAGTCGCTGACGAGAACACCGCCGCGGACGTGTGGAGCTGGATCGTTGGTACGCCTTTGAAGATCGCGCTCATCCTGATCGCCGCGCTCGTCGCACGGTGGCTCATCAACCGGGCGATCAGCCACTTCGTTGAACGGATGAGTGCGAGCACCCTTCGCGGTCCGCAGGTCTTCGACGTCCTGCCGACCGAACGGCGCCAGCAGCGAACCGAAGCCGTGGGTGCACTCCTGCGCAGCATCGTGACCGCGGTGGTCTTCACGATCGCCACGGCCATGATCCTCGGACAGGTCGGCGTGAACCTCGGACCGCTGATCGCCGGCGCCGGAATCATCGGTGTGGCGCTTGGCTTCGGCGCGCAGTCGTTCGTCAAGGACTTCATTAGCGGCGTGTTCATGATTTTCGAAGACCAGTACGGCGTCGGTGACGTCATCGACACCGGATTCGTCATTGGAACGGTCGAGGACGTCGGTCTGCGGGTCACTCGAGTGCGCGACCTCAACGGCGTTGTCTGGTACGTCCGCAACGGCGAGGTGATCCGCATCGGCAATCGCAGCCAAGGGTGGGCCACGGCGATCGCCGACATCCCGGTCGGTTACGACGAAGACCTCGATCGCGTCCGTTCTGTCGTCGACGAGGTGGGGGCGGCGATGCTCGCCGATCCCGCGTGGGCCGACGGTCTGCTCGAGGCACCGCAGTGGATGGGCGTGGAGTCGGTCGCCGGTGACGCGGTGACCATTCGCATCACGGCACGTACCGCCCCCCAGCAGCAGGTACCCGTATCGCGGGAGATCCGCGAGCGGCTGAAAGTGGCCTTCGACGCCGCCGGCATCACCGTGCCTACGCTCCGCCGTCCCTGAGCCCCGTTCCTGAGCCCCGTTCCTGAACCCAGGCGCCGGTGACGAGAAATCAGGCGAAGCGTCCCGCATCAGGACCAGGCGTGTTCACCATCGAATACGCAGCCGACACCAGGTAGTCCCACAGCTCCTCATCGAGCTCGGGTTCCAGTCGCAGTTCATCGACGGCTGCACGCATGTGGGTCAGCCAGATGTCGCGGGCATCCGGGGTGATGACGTAGGGAGCGTGCCGCATCCGAAGCCGGGGGTGGCCCCGCTCCTGCGAGTACGTCGTGGGCCCACCCCAGTACTGCTCGAGGAACCACCGCAACCGCTCTGCGGCCGGCTCCAGATCCTGTTCGGGGTACATGGGGCGCAGCAACTCGTCCTGGGAGACGCCCTCGTAGAAGCGGCTCACCAGAAGAGCGAACGCTGGGGCGCCGCCGAACTGGTCGAAGAATGTGTCTGACACCCGCCCATTGTGGTGGCGGGGCAGAGCGGACCACCATCCGGCCCGTTCACCCAGCGGGCCGATCAGGTGGGCGCCTAGCGCGGTCGAAGCCCTGTGCATGACCCAGGAGGCACCGACCCGACGACGCGTGCTGGCGGGCGCTGCGGTGATCGCAGTGGCTACCGGCGCAGGCTCCACCATCGGCGCTCCTCAGGCGCAAGCCCTGACCCTGCGCCAACGTCGGCTGCGCCGCGCCACCGTCCAGCCCCGCGACTGGCGCACCCTGCTACTGCGACGGGCCGCTTGGGGCCCCAGCCCCTCGGCGCTTGCCGATGTCGCGAGCAAGGGCTCGATCGCCGGATGGATCGACTGGCAGCTGAATCCCGCCGCCGTCAGCGACGCCGAAGGCGCCCAGGTCGACGCTCTGTACCCGGAGATGGCCTGGAGCATCACGCAGGCGCGGGCCGGCATCCAAGAGTTCTCCTGGGACCTCATGGTGATGACCGCCCAGTACCAGGTCGCGCGAGCCGCCTGGAGCCGGCGGCAGCTCTACGAAGTCATGGTCGACTTCTGGCACAACCACCTGCACGTCGCCGTCCCCTCGGACGGACTGTGGGACAACTCCCACGACTACGACCGCATGGTGATCCGCAAGCACGCCCTCGGCAAGTTCAGCGACATGCTGAGCGCCAGCGCGAAGCATCCCTCGATGCTCTACTACCTGAACAACGCTTCCTCGACGAAGTACGCACCGAACGAGAACTACGGACGCGAACTGCTCGAGCTGCACACGGTGGGTGTCGACGGCGGCTACACCGAAGAGATGATGTTCGACGCCGCCCGCCTCATGACCGGCTGGACCGTCAATGGCGATACGGGCCTAGCGATCTACAAGACCAACATCCACTGGACCGGACCGATCAACATTCTTGGCTGGTCCAACGCGAACAGTTCGACCGATGGACGTCCGGCTGTCGAGTCGCTCCTGCTCTACCTCGCCCGGCACCCCAAGACCGCCGAGCGCATCGCCACCCGCCTCGTGCAACGGTTCGTCTCTGACGCGCCCTCGCCGGCACTCGTCGCGCGGTTGGCCACGACCTACCTGGCCAACGACACCGACATCAGGCCAGTCATCCGCCAGCTCTTCCTCAGCCGCGAGTTCGCGGCCTCGTATGAACGCAAGGTGAAGCGTCCGATGGAGGACGTGATCTCCACGATCCGCATCCTGGGCCACACCCCTAAAGCCACCGGAACGCTCGACGAGCGACGCAAGGGGGTGCGCGCCCTGTACTGGCAGATGCAGGATCTGCGCCAAGCCCCGTTGGATTGGCCCCAGCCCAACGGATACCCGGACACAGCGATCGCTTGGCAGTCGGCCGACGGAGCTCTCGGGCGGTGGAACAACCATCAGTCGTTGGCCGCAGGGTGGTGGCCGAACAGCAGCATCATCAACGTTCCAACGCCTCAGTCCCTGCTGCCGGCCGTCCTGCCAACGACCGCAGGTGCATTGGTCGATGCGTTGTCACGGCGACTGTTCAACGGTCTGCTCCGCGCCGATCATCGTGCCGGCGTGCTGACCTTCATGGGAAAGAGCGCCTCGTCGACGCTTTCGGCGAACGATCAGTGGTTGAAGTGGCGGCTCGCCGAGCTCGTCGCACTGCTCCTCGACTCCCCCGCTCACACCCTCAGGTGATGCCATGACCACCGCCTGCCCCGACTGCCTCGACGCCGAATCGATGCGCGCCCAGCGCGGGCTCTCTCGTCGCGGGTTCCTCGGAGGTCTGGCGGCCGCTGGCGCCGTCGGCGCGGCTGCGCCCCTCATCTCGACGCAGATGGCCTTCGCGGCCGATCCCAATTACGCCGGCGACACGGTCGTGGTCATCTCGTTCCGGGGCGGGTTCGACGGACTCAGCGCCATCGTTCCGGCCGGCGATCCGAGTTACGCAGCCTCGCGACCCAGCATCCGCATCCCCACCAACCGGCTGCTCTCCTACGACGGCATGTTCGGCCTGCACCCGGCCATGGCACCCCTTCAGTCCTACTGGGAGGCAGGCACGTTCGGTGCCGTCCACGCCGTGGGTCAGCCCGATCCGACGCGCTCACACTTCGAGGCGATGGAGGAGATGGAGCGCGCCGCCCCTGGCTCGAGCCTGCGCACCGGCTGGCTCGATCGAGCACTCGGCCTTCGCGGTACCGGCAGCGTCTTCCAGGCCGCGCAGCTGGGCTGGTCGCTGCCGTCGTCGGCCTTCAACGGTCCGGCGCCCGAGCTCGCACTCGGTCGCGTCGATGACTTCACGTTGTGGGCCGCCGACGACAACGACCCCGTGAAGGCCGAGGCCAACGTGGCGAGGTGGGCCGCTGCCCTCAGCACCCTGATGAACGGTGCGCCGACCACGATGGCCGCGCCAACGGCCTCTGCTCTGGGCGCCATCACCACCACGATGTCCATGAAGCGCACCGGGTACACCCCCAGCGGCGGTGCGGTCTACGACACTGAGAGCGATCTGGCCATGTCACTGCGCGACATCGCCCGACTGATCAAGCAGAACGTCGGCCTTCAGGTGGCCGCTATCGACTACGGCGATTGGGACATGCACCAGAACCTGGGTGGCGTCGACTCGGGGTGGATGTTCGACAAGCTGACCGAGGTGTCGGCGGCCTTCGACGCCTTCGCCAAGGATCTGGGTCCCAAGTTCGCCGACGTCACGCTTGTCACCATGTCGGAGTTCGGTCGCCGGATCGATGAGAACGGATCAGGCGGGGTCGATCACGGTCATGGCAACGCGATGCTTGTCATGGGCGGGGGGGTGAACGGCGGCACCGTTCGCGGAAACTGGCCCGGACTGGCAGAGAACAATCGTGACGACGGAGGTGACCTGCGCGGCGACAACGACTACCGCGTTGTGCTCGCCGAAATCCTGCGCAAGCGCTGCGGTCAGGGGTCGCTCTCGACCGTGTTCCCCGGCCTGCCTTCAGGCGATCTCGGACTGGTCAAGACGCGCCCCACGAGCTGAGGACGCGATGTTGCGGAGCATGCTGCCGAACACCAGGCCATGGAACGGCGAAATCGATCGCCAGTAGGCATGCCCGGCCAGCCCGCGCGGATGAAAGATCGCTCGCTGCCGGTAGAGGGTCCGGCCGCTCTCGTCCGCGCCCACGGACAGTTCGAGCCACGCCAAGCCGGGGAGCCGCATCTCGGCGCGCAGCCGAAGCAGTGACCCCGGGATGCGCTCCTCGACGCGCCAGAAGTCGACCGTCTCGCCGACCATCAGGTGCCGCGGATCACGCCGACCTCGGCGCAGGCCCACGCCGCCGACCGCACGATCCACCCAGCCACGAATTTCCCATCCCATCGGGAAGGAGTACCAGCCGTTCTCGCCCCCGACCCCCTCGATGACGGACCAAAGCTGGGCCGGGGTGGCATCAACCACCGTCTCGCGCACATCGGTGTACAGCGATCCGCCAGCCCAATCAGGGTCGGTCGGCAACGGATCGGAAGGAACTCCGGCCACTGAGGCCTGCGACCACCTGGTCGACACCTTGGCGTCCTTGATCCGCTCAAGTGCCAGCTCTACGGACCGCCGGTAGCCCAGCAGCCCCTCGGGCGGATCAGGGACGTAGTCAACGATGTCGTGCTCGGCGCATACCGACTCGTTGCGCAGTGAGTCGACGAGAGGACGCGCTACCGCCGCAGGCAATGGTGTGACGACACCGACCCACCGGCTTGAGAGCCGAGGCGTGAGCACCGGGATCGTCACGATGATCCGCTTGTGCAGGCCGGCCACCTTGGCGTATCCCTGCATCATCTCTTCATAGGTGAGCACGTCGGGCCCACCGATGTCGAAGCTGCGGTTCAACGACTCATCGAGGCCAGCGCAGGCCACCAGGTAGCGCAGCACGTCGCGAATGGCGATGGGTTGCGTGCGGGTGTTGACCCACTTGGGCGTGACCATCGCCGGCAACCGCTCGGTCAGGTAACGCACCATCTCGAACGAGAGCGAACCCGAGCCGATGATGACGGCTGCCCGCAGCGCAATCGTGGGCACCGAGCCCGCCAGCAGAATCCGTCCGACGGTGTTGCGCGAACGCATGTGCGCCGAAAGGTCGCTGTCGTGGCTTAGACCGCCCAGATAGATGATGCGGTCCACGCCTTCGCGAGCTGCGGCTTCGGTGAACGAGCGTGCGATGCGCTCCTCGGTTTGCTCGAAGTCGTCTCCGCTGCCGAGCGAATGCATCAGGTAGTAAGCGACGTCGATGCCCTTCATCGCCTGCGCGACGGCGTCGGAGTCAGACGCATCGGCCACCGCGACCTCGACCTGGTCGAACCAGGGGTGATCACGCACTCGCTCGGGATGCCGCACCATCACGCGCACCTGGTAACCACTGGCGAGCAACTCAGGAACCAGACGACCGCCGATGTATCCGGTCGCGCCGGTCACAAGGCAACGACGGGTAGGCATGAGACAAGTGTCTCCGACGAAGCACGCCCGCGCACGCGGTCCCTGCACGTAGCCTGAAAGAACAACCGAAAAGGAGCGAATATCAAGGCGCTGAGCCGAGCACGTGAACTCCTCCCCCAGGCTGCCGACTTCCAGCAATGGCGTCGGCAACCCCGTCGCGACGTGCTGGCCGGCGTCACCGTGGCCATGGTGGCCCTGCCGCTGGCCCTGGCGTTCGGCATCAGTTCTGGTCTCGGGGCAGGCGCGGGGATTGCGACAGCGATCGTGGCTGGCCTCGTCGCCGCCATCTTTGGTGGCAGCAACCTGCAGGTGAGCGGTCCCACCGGCGCGATGACCGTGGTGCTGCTCCCCATCTTCGCCCGCTTCGGCGTCGACGGCGTACTCGTGGTCGGCATGATGGCCGGCATCATCCTGATCGCGCTTTCGGTGATGCGGGCCGGCCGCTACGTACAGTTCATCCCGCTTCCGGTGGTCGAAGGTTTCACTCTCGGCATCGCCTTCATCATCGGCCTCCAGCAGATCCCCGCTGCCTTGGGCGAATCAGGCGAGGGCGAGAAGATCGTGTCGGTTGCCGCCTCCGCGGCAAGGGCCTGGGCCGCATCACCCTCCTGGCTTGCGCCCGCCATCGCCGTCGGCGTGGCCGCGGCCATGCTGATTGGTGCCCGCGTGCGACCCGGCTTCCCCGTCTCGATCGTGGCAGTGGTGGGAGCAACGGCCCTGATCTCGTCCACCGGCCTCGACACGCCGGTGATCGGCGAGATCCCTCGTGGTCTCCCCGCTCCCGGGCTGCCGGCATTCCCCCTGGACCAGTTGAGCGCCCTACTCCTGCCTGCTATCGCCGTTGCTGCCCTCGCCGCACTGGAGAGCTTGCTCTCGGCCACGGTGGCCGATGCCATGAGCGTCGGAGAGCGCCACGACTCGGATCGCGAACTCTTCGGACAGGGGCTGGCCAACATCGTGGCGCCGCTGTTCGGTGGAGTCCCCGCGACAGCCGCGATCGCGCGTACCGCGGTGAACGTGCGAAGCGGTGCTCGCTCCCGACTATCAGCGGTGACGCAGTCGATCGTGCTGCTCGTCGTCGTGCTGGTGGCAGCACAGATGGTGGGCAGGATTCCCCTGGCCGCGCTGGCCGGCGTGCTGATCGCCACCGCGATTCAGATGGTGAAGGTGTCGAACCTGCGCGGAATCATCAAGGCCACCCGGGCCGATGCCGTCGTCCTCGTGGTGACAGCTGCCGCCACCATCGCGCTCGATCTAGTCACGGCCGTGCTGCTCGGCCTCGCCGTGGCAGGGATCGCCGCCCTGCGCGAGGTGGCGCGATCGGCGCGCCTGGAGGAGACCCCGCTTGATACCCGCGACCACACCGCCGAGGAGCAGGACCTCCTCGCCGAACACGTTGTGGCCTACCGGCTCGAAGGCTCGCTGTTCTTCGGTGCGGCGCACACGTTCCTCCTCGAACTCTCTGAGGTGAGCAAGGTCCGCGTGGTCATCCTTCGGATGGCCAGGATCCAGACCCTCGACGCCACTGGTGCGAGCGTGCTGGCCGAAACGATCGAGCAGCTAGAGAGCCGAGGGATCACCGTCCTGCTGTCGGGGATCAAACCCGAGCACCAGCGAACCCTCGAGCACCTCGGCGTCTACGAGCAGCTCGCGCACGAGCGGCACGTCTTCACGCGAACGCCCGACGCGATCGAGCACGCCCGACGCCACGTCACCAAATCTCCCCACTGAGCGACCAAGCACATACGACTTAGGCGCGGCGGTAGCGCTCCAGCATGTCGCGCTCAGGTTGGGTCAGGCGGCGCACCTGATGCGTCTCGAGGTCGAAAGCGACCAGGCGGGTCGACGCGGTCGCGTACGTGAGCTCGCCGTCGCACACCCGATAGCCGACAACACATGAGGCGCCGCCCACCGATTCGGTCCACACCTCGATCGTCACCGGCTCGGCGCGAAAGGTAAGCGGAGCGTGGTAATCGATGTCGTGATGGGCTACGAGCACGCCGGTGTCGAGCATGTACTTGCCGGCCTCGCCGCCAGCACCGAGCAGGAGGTCGACGCGGGCCTCTTCGAGGTAGGTGAAGAAGCGTGCGTTATTCACATGGCCGTAGGCATCCATGTCGGACCACCGCAACGGGCAGGCGTACTCGTGCATCCGCATCACAGGAACCGGGAAGCCGAACTCAGCCGCGGGTGAGCTTGCGATACGTCGCGCGGTGCGGGCGGGTTGCGTCGGCACCCAGGCGCTCGATCTTGTTGGCCTCGTAGGACTCGAAGTTGCCCTCGAACCAGAACCACTTCGAGTCACCCTCGTAGGCGAGGATGTGCGTGGCCACGCGGTCGAGGAACCAGCGATCGTGGCTGATGACCACGGCGCAGCCGGGGAACTCCAGAAGAGCATTCTCAAGCGAGGAGAGCGTTTCGACGTCGAGGTCGTTGGTCGGTTCGTCGAGCAGCAACATGTTGCCCCCGAGCTTGAGCGTCAGCGCGAGGTTGAGCCGGTTGCGCTCTCCACCGGAGAGAATCCCTGCCGGCTTCTGCTGATCGGGGCCTTTGAATCCGAAGGCCGACACATAAGCGCGTGAGGGCATCTCGACGTTGCCGACCTTGATCCAGTCGAGCCCATCGGAGACGACTTCCCACAACGACTTGGTCGGATCGATGCCGCCACGACTCTGATCGACGTAGGCAATCTTGACGGTCTCGCCGACCTTGATCGACCCGCTGTCAGGCTCGAGCTCGCCCAAAATCATCTTGAAAAGAGTCGTCTTTCCGGCACCGTTCGGACCGATCACACCCACGATGCCGTTACGCGGCAGCGAGAACGAGAGGTCGTCGATCAGGATGCGGTCATCGAAACCCTTTGTCAGATGTTCGACCTCAACCACGACACTTCCCAGCCGAGGGCCCGGCGGAATCTGGATTTCTTCGAAGTCGAGCTTGCGGAACTTGTCGGCTTCGGCGGCCATCTCTTCATAGCGCGCAAGGCGAGCCTTGCTCTTGACCTGACGGCCCTTCGCATTGGAACGCACCCACTCGAGTTCTTCCTTGATGCGCCGCGCCCGCTTGGCGTCCTTCTGCCCTTCGACCTTCATGCGCTCAGACTTGGTCTGCAGGTACGTGGAGTAGTTGCCCTCGTAGGGGTAGGCGCGACCGCGGTCAAGCTCAAGGATCCACTGGGCCACGTTGTCGAGGAAGTACCGGTCGTGCGTGACGGCCACGACAGTGCCGGCGTACTTCTCGAGGTGCTGTTCGAGCCACAGGACCGATTCGGCGTCGAGGTGGTTGGTGGGCTCGTCGAGCAACAGGAGATCGGGGGCCTGCAGGAGCAACTTGCATAGCGCGATCCGGCGACGCTCCCCACCGGAGAGGATGGTGACGTCGGCATCAGGGGGCGGGCAGCGCAGGGCATCCATGGCCTGCTCGATCTGCGCGTCCAGGTCCCAGGCGTTGCGGTGATCGAGTTGCTCTTGGAGCTTGCCCATCTTCTCGAGCAACGTGTCGAAGTCGGCATCGGGTTCGCCGAGTTGGGCAGAGATGTCGTTGAATTCGTGCAGCATGCCCATGGTCTCGGCCACACCGTCTTCGACGTTACCGAGTGCGGTCTTGGTCGGATCGAGTTCGGGCTCCTGCAACAAGATGCCTACCGAATAGCCCGGCGAAAGGTTGGCTTCGCCGTTGGATGCGGTGTCGAGGCCGGCCATGATGCGCAGCACCGTCGACTTACCGGCACCGTTAGGCCCGACGACACCGATCTTCGCGCCTGGGTAGAACGCGAGGGTCACGTCATCGAGGATGACCTTGTCGCCGTGCGCTTTGCGCGCCTTGTACATCTGGTAAATGAACTCAGCCATAGGACGGAACCCTACGCAGCGGCCGCCGCATCGGGTGCCTCGGGAGAGTTCTCGGGCGCCGAGGCCCGCTTGGCGGTGCGTGTGAAGCGGCCGACCCCGTGCTCCAGGTTGTGACCCACAGACGTGGCGTCCACCTCGACCGTGGAGCCCTGCCGCTCAGAGTTCGTCCACTCGCGCACCTTGACGTGGCCCGACACGATCACCGGATCGCCTTTGACGATCGACTCGGCCACATTGCGCCCCAATCGACGCCAGCAGGTGACCTTCAAGAACGAGGTGTCACCTGCCACCCACTGCTGGAGCACGCGGTCGAAGCGACGAGTGGTGGTAGCGATGCGGAAGCTACTGATCTCGATGCCCTGCGGTGTGGTGCTGAGGGTGACATCAGTGGCCACCCGGCCGACGACGGTGATCGGGGTCTCGTTCATGGATCCTCCTGAGCGCTGCAAGTAGGTGCGCACAGGGTGCAACCGTCCGCACGCGCTCGTGCCCGACGGCGCTGCCCGCTGTGGATGAGGGCGGCTGTGGGCCGCTACCCGCGGGTCCGACCGCGCGCGTGGTAGCTGCGATTCTTCGCACGGTTGCCACATGTGGCCATGGAGCACCACCGACGGGTACCGCTGCGGGTGGTATCCAGGAAGAGCCGACCGCATCCCTCGGGTGCAGGGCACTGGCGCACGCGTGCCAGTTCGGGTTCGGTCAGCAGGTCCCACGCATCGATCGCCACCGGGAAGAGCAGTTGGATGAGGTCATCGGTGCTCGACCACGATTCAGCTACCTGTCCTCGTGCGTCAACGATGAGGCGATGGTGGGCATGTGCCGCGGCCAGCGACTCGTTGACGATGGCGAGCGACCGTTTGTTGACCGCGCGCCCTTCGATCGCCGCGAGCAGGACTCCGCGCAGAGCCTCGCGCACCTGGTTCACTCGCGCCACTGCGACCAATGCCACCGGCAGACGTCGGGCTGCTGACCGAATCAACCAGGCAGGTGTCCGAGGCACCGAAGCCCCGGCCGCTGCGAACCACTCGACTGCGTCGCTGTAGTCGTCGGCGTCGTCTGCATTGACGAAGTCAAGGCACAGCCGACCGCCAATCAACTCCTTCACCGGGTCAACTCCGTGGTGGATGCAGGATGCACCCCCACAGCGTAGGCGCGCACCGAATTCTTGTGGGCCAGCCGGTAGCGTCATAGCGGTGAGCGCCCGTAGCTCAGCCGGATAGAGCAGCTGCCTTCTAAGCAGCCGGTCGCAGGTTCAAGTCCTGCCGGGCGCACCGTGGTCGTCGTGTGGTCCCCATAGGGTGAGGCCATGAACGATCGACTGGTGTGGATCGACTGCGAAATGACCGGCCTCTCCCTGGAGCACGATGCTCTGATCGAGATCGCCGTGCTGGTCACCGACGGTGAACTCAACGTGCTTGGCGAGGGCGTCGACCTGGTCATCGCCTGCCCGCCCAAGGCGCTTGAGACGATGCCCGAGATCGTTCGTCAGATGCACACCAGCTCGGGCCTGCTCGAGGTGCTGGCCGATGGCATCACCATGGAAGACGCTCAGGCCCAGGCTCTGGCCTACATCCGTGAGCACGTGCCCGAAGAGCGCAAAGCGCCCCTGGCCGGCTCGTCGGTGCACACCGACCGCACCTTCCTGGCGCGCGACATGCCCGTTCTCGAGCAGTGGGTCCACTACCGAAACGTCGACGTGAGCACGATCAAGGAACTGGCACGACGCTGGTACCCGCGCGTGTACTTCAACACCCCTGCCAAGAAGGGCAACCACCGAGCGCTGGCCGACATCAAGGACAGCCTCGACGAACTGCGCTACTACCGGTCGACCCTGTTCGTCCCGCAGCCTGGACCCGACACCGATACTGCCAAGGCGGCTGCCGAGGCGCTGCGTACCGACGGGTAAGGTGTGCGGTCTCGGTGGGTGTAGCTCAGCCTGGTAGAGCGCCGCGTTGTGGTCGCGGATGTCGCGGGTTCAAGTCCCGTCACTCACCCCAGTCGCAGGAAGGGCCGGTCATCCGACCGGCCCTTCCTCACTGATATCGTCCGTCTCCGTTCGCGCCGTTAGCTCAATTGGCAGAGCAGCTGGCTCTTAACCAGCGGGTTCGGGGTTCGAGTCCCTGACGGCGCACCACCGCAGGCACCACCTGCTAGCACAACCTGTTAGCACCAATTCGCTCGCTGCTTTGAGCGATCGAACGGCCTTCTGCCGACGCCGACGGACGTCTTGCGTCTCGGGTGATCCACCATCGAGCCCGGCCAGCAACGCTCGCCGCTGCACCCTCGTCGATGAGTTCCGGGAGATCACATGTACGGCCTCAGCACCGAGGAATCCGACATCGTCGAGGTGGTGAGCGCGTTCGTTGACCACCAAGTACGCCCGGCCGCCCGCGAACTCGAACACTCCAACACCTACCCCGCGGCACTCATCGAGCAGATGAAGCAGCTAGGTGTCTTCGGTCTGATGGTGCCCGAGCCCTATGGCGAGGTGGCCGTCTCGACGCGGTGCTTCACCCTGGTGACCGAGCAGCTGGCCCGTGGCTGGATGAGCCTGGCCGGGTCGATGGGCAGCCACTCCGTGATCGCCAGCACGATCGCCCGCTTCGGGACGCCTGAGCAGAAGGAGCACTTCCTGCCCCGCCTGGCCACCGGTGAGGTCCGTGCGGCGATGGCGCTCACGGAGGCCGATGGCGGCTCGGACCTGCAATCCATCCGCACCACGGCCACGCTTGAGGGCGACCACTACGTGCTATCCGGCAGCAAGATCTGGATCAGCAATGCCCGTCATGCCGGTGTCATCGCGGTCCTGTGCAAGACCGACCCCGAGGCCTCGCCACGGCACAAGGGCATCAGCCTGCTGCTCGTGGAGCCCGGCGAAGGTCTGACCATCTCGCGCGACATGCCCAAGCTCGGCTACAAGGGCGTCGAGAGCTGCGAGCTCTCCTTCGACGAGATGAGAGTGCCGTTGCACGCCCTGCTCGGCGGTGTCGAGGGACAAGGCTTCGCCCAGATGATGAAGGGGCTCGAAGTCGGCCGCGTGCAGGTGGCCGCGCGCGCTGTGGGCGTGGCGCAGGCCGCGCTCGATGATGCGCTTCGGTACAGCCAGGAGCGCGAGACCTTCGGTAAGCCGATCTGGCAGCACCAGTCGATCGGCAACCTGCTCGCCGACACGGCCACCGAAGTTCGGGCCGCACGCCTGCTCACGCTCGATGCGGCCTCGCGCATTGATGATGGCGAACGTGCCGACCTCGAAGCCGGAATGGCCAAGCTGTTCGCCTCCGAGGTGTGCATGCGGGCCACCGCCAACGCGATCCGTGTGCACGGCGGGTACGGCTACTCCCCCGAGTTCGACGTCGAGCGCTACTACCGCGACGCACCGCTCATGGTCGTGGGTGAGGGAACCAACGAGATCCAGCGATTGGTGATCGCCCGTCAACTCGTCGAACGCTCTGCGGCATCATGACCGCGTGCTGATCCTGCTCCCGCCCTCCGAAGGCAAGGCTGACAACCCGCCCACCGGGACACCACTGGATCTGAACACTCTGTCGTTCCCCGAGCTCACTCCCACGCGTCTGAAGGTGCTCACCTCGCTGGTGAAACTTGCGCAGGGTCCGCGCGACAAGGCTGTGGTGGCCCTCGGGCTCACGCCGGGCCTGGCCGATGAACTCGACAAGGACGCAGCACTGCTCACCGCCCCCGTCCAGGCCGTCGCCGATCTCTACACCGGCGTGCTCTATGACGCCCTTGACCTGGCCGGGCTGCCCCCGGCCGCACGTCGCCGTGCCGATGAGCGGCTCGTCACGTTCAGCGCGCTGTTCGGCGCGCTCAGGCCCCACGACCAGGTACCTCCCTACCGCCTCTCGCCGGCGGCCAAGCTTCCCCGGCTGAAGAGCCTTGCCTCGATATGGAAATTTGCAATGCCGTCGGCGTTGGACGCGGCCGCATCCGAGGGCGTCGTGCTCGATCTGCGCTCAGGGCCCTACGTGGCCCTGTGGCGGCCGAGCAGCGAGATCGCCCAGCGCACCGTCGCCGTCCGAGTTCTGCACGAAGTGGCTCCAGGCAAGCGGATGATCGTGAGTCACTTCAACAAGGCGACCAAAGGCCGCATCGTCAACGGACTGCTGCGCCAACGCGGAAATCCGAACAGCCCTGCCGACCTGGCTGATGCGTTGAGCAATGACGGTTGGAGCATCGAGCCCGATCCCACCGGGACGAGGATCGACGTCGTGGTCTCGCAGGTCTAGCGCGAGGCCAACCGCTGCACGTACTCGGTGTAGGTGGTGGCCGACCTCCCGAGAAGCCACTGCAACACGTTGGGGTTACCAGGAAAACCGTGGGTGTCGTAGTGGCGGTTCATCCGCCACATCTGCTCGATGCGGTCATCGCTCAATCCCTTGGCCTGGCCGTTGGCCGACATCACCTCGAGCGGCACCTGCTCGGCCCGCACCGGACGCCCGATGACATCGGTGATGATCGCGGCCATCTGGTCCTGGCTCAACGGCTGCGGACCGGCCAACTCATAGGTGGCGTACTCGTGGCCGGGCTCGGTCGCCACTTTGGCCGCCGCCTCCGCCAGATCGAGCAGATCGACCACGCTGAACCGAACGCGAGTGTTGAACGGCATCGCATGAATACCGGACTCCACGACGCTGGCCCAGATCGGTTCGAGGTGCTGCATGTAGCGGCACGGCTCGATCAGCGTGTATGGCACTTCGGATTCGACGATCAGCTCGGTGGCATCAAGTTTGAGCGCGTGATGACGCACATCACGACGGAAGGGATGCATCACCGAGTAGTAGATGAACCGCTCGGCGCCGAACCGCTTGGCCGACGTGAGGAAGGTCTCGGTAATCGACACCTCGTCCTCATGCATGGGCGGCCCAATGTGAAGCACGACGTGGCAGCCTTCGACCGCGGCCTCGACCGAGGGTCGCTGCAGCATGTCGCCCAGCACTACGTCGGTCGCTCCCAAAGCCCGCAGGTCATCGGCCTGACCCGCGTTGCGAATGAACGCCCGCACGTCGGCTCCTCGCGTCACGAGCGCCTCCAGGACCGCGCGCCCCGTACGACCTCCAGCGCCGGTGAGCAGGATCATGCCGATCTCCTTCTGAGAACCATGGGCAGGCCGCCTCGGGGTCTGATGGTGACGAGCGGATCGGCACGAACCTCGTGCCCCGGGAGGGGTTCGAGCGTCCAGTTGCGGGCAACTGCGGCAACAAGCAGCACCGATTCCATGAGGGCAAGGTCGCGCCCGATGCAGAGGTTGGGTCCGGCCCCGAAGGGGATGTAGGCGAAGCGTGGCACTGCGGCCGGCTCGCCGACAACGGCAACTCGTTCGAGGCGGTCAGGATCGAAGCGGTCCGGGTCGAAGCGGTCCGGATCGGGCCACCAGGTGGCCGTGCGCTGAAGCACGTAGGGGCTGACGAAGGTGTACGAGCCCGCAGGCACAGGCGTGCCCAGGATCTCTTCGTCGACCATCGCCCGACGCGAAATGACCCAGGCCGGCGGGTACAGGCGCAACGCTTCGTCCACGACCTGACGCGTGTAGGTGAGCCGCGGGAGGTCCTCAAACGTGGGCCGGCCATCGGCCACCACCTCATCGACCTCGGCGTGCAGACGCTTTCGCACACCCTCGTCCTGACCCAGCAGGTGCCAGGTCCACGTGAGCGCGCTGGCGACGGTCTCGTGACCGGCCACGATGAGGGTGACGATCTCGTCCCGCAGCTGACGGTCGTCGAATCCGTCGCCGGACAACAGCATCCCCAGCAGGTCGGGCACCTCAGGCCCTCCACCGCGCTTCTGCGCCTCGCGTCGCGCGTTGACCATCACCGAGACCGTGTGATCGAGCGTGCGCAGACTGCGTCGCAGGGCGAGGTTCCCCGGAGTGGGCCAGCCCAGCGGAGCTGACAGCGGCGATCGAGCGCGCGAGACCACCACGTCCAGGGCCTTGAGAACGGCGTCGACGAGCTCGCGCGCATCCCCGCTGAGGTCGTGGCTGAAGAGAGATCGACCAACGGCCTCCAGGGCCGTACGCATCATGGCGTCGTCGACATCCACGACATCGCCGTCGCGTTGGGTCGCCCACGACGCGAGCAAGCGGTCGAGCGCAATGTCGATGTGTTCGACGAACGAATCCAGAATCCCTCGATGAAAGGCCGGCTGCATGAGTCGGCGCTGGCGCTTCCACAACTCGCCATCGCTGGTGAGCAGTCCGTTCCCGGTGACGAGCGAGAGCGTTCGGTATTGCACGGTCGCCCGGTCGTGGGTGCGGTGCTCGGCCTGCAGGATCTGTTGCACCGCATCGGGATGATTGGCGAAGAACGCATGCTGGCCCGGGATAGGGAACTCCACGATGTCGCCGTAGCGCTCGGAGCAGTCGCGCAGGAAGTTCAGCGGGTCGCGCCGGATCTGCGGGAACGCCCGCAGCATGTCGAGGGGCTCAGGACCTGGCACCTCACCATCCTCGCGTACCCGGTCCGCCCTTGAACGGGCCCACCACACGATCGGTGATCCAGCCCCCGTAGAAGCCGCCCTCCTGGGGCCGAACGATCTCGCCGTTCACCCTCACCTCATCCATCCGTGCCGGGTAGAGGCTGATGCAATCGATCAGCAGCTCGAACCCCGGCGTGGGGTGCGCATAGCCCCAGGCCGCCTGCTGAGCGTGGGCCTCTCCGGCGACGAGATCGAAGTAGCCAGCGTTGCCCTTGAACTCGCAGTACGAGGAGCCGCCAGCCGCATGCAGCACGCCATCAACGATGTCGGCGATCGGCAGGTAGTAGGCAGGTGGGTGGCTCGTCTCAAGAACGCGGACGGCGTGAACGGTGTCGATGATGACGACCCCGCCGAGCACCACCACCACACGTTCGTCGGTGGTCTCAAGCCGTGGGGGGCGCGGGTAATCCCACACCGACTCCTGGCCAGGGTCGACAGGATCAGGAACCGGTCGGTGGTCGAACACCTCAGCTGCCGCGGCGCACGATGCCGCGCAGCACCACGAATCCCACGGCGGCCCCCGCCACTTTGGCGACGCGATCGGCCCGCACGCCGGTGTCAGGATCAACGAACCAACCCTTGACCTTCTGCATGGCAGATTCGGCGAGGGCCACGGGGTTGGCCGCCTCGGCCAGATCGTCGACGCTGCCGGCCAGCCGCTCGCGGGTGGCCACGATCTGGGCCTCGAGCTCCTCAGGGCTCAGCGCAGGAGCATCGGTGCTGGCGGAGTCTTTCGCGGTCTTCTCAGGCATGCCTTCACCCTAACCGGACCAGGGCCGGCGACCTCGTTGTTGCGAAGATTTCGCGGAAAGGCCGAACTCGCCGTAGCGTCTGCCGCATGTCAACCCTCTCTCGCGCGATCGCGATCGCCCTTGTGGCGGGGATGGGGCTCGCACACCTCTCCGCCTGCTCCTCCGACGACGCCTCGCCCACAGCCGACGGCAAACTTCTCGTCGCCACCACGGTGGCCCCCATCACCAGCATCACCGCGAACATCGCCGGCGACCGCGCATCGGTGCAAGGGATCGTGCCCGAAGGCACGAACTCGCACACCTTCGAACCCGCCCCCAAGGTGGCTCAGCTGCTCAGCAAGGCCGACCTTGTTCTGATCAATGGGCTGAAGCTCGAAGACCCCACCAAGGGTCTGGCCGAGGCCAACATGAAGGACGGTGCCAAGCTCGTCGAACTCGGCACAGAAGTACTCCCCGAAGAGGACTACCTGTACGACTTCTCGTTCCCGAAGGCCGACGGCAAGCCGAACCCGCACCTCTGGACCGACCCGACCTACGCGAAGAAGTACGGCGATGTGATCGCCGCCTCGTTAAGCGAGGCCGATCCGAAGAACGCCGACTACTACCGAGCGAACAACAAGAAGTTCGCCGCGCAGACCGATCAACTCATCTCCGCGCTCCGCAGCGACCAGAAGAGCGTGCCCCGGCGCGTACTCCTGACCTACCACGACGCGTACGCCTACTTCGGCAAGACCTTCGACTGGAAGATCATCGGCGCCGTCCAGCCGAAGAACTTTGAGGACCCCACTCCGCAAGAGGTCGCCCGCATCATCGATCAGGTCAAGGCCGAGAAGGTGCCGACCATCTTTGGCTCCGAGGTGTTCCCCTCGGGCGTGCTCGCTGAGATCGGCCGCGCCACGGGTGCTCGCTACGAGGACACGCTGAGGGACGACGACCTGCCCGGTGAGCCCGGTTCGGCCGAGCACTCCTGGCTCGGCCTCATGGCCTACGACTACAAGACCATGATCACCGGGCTCGGGGGCCAGACGAATGCTCTGGACAAGTTCACTGTCGCGAACGTCGCGCCGGACGAGGCCGTGTACCCGCAGTGACAAGGACAGGGGTCGGTCGCATCATCTGCGCGCTCGATGACGTGAGCGCCGGGTACGACGACGCACTCGTGCTGCGCGATGTGAACCTGCACATCCATGAGGATCAGTTCACCGGAATCGTCGGCCCATCAGGTGCCGGGAAAACGACCCTGTTGCGAGTGCTCCTCGGCGTCGTCGAGCCTAGGAGAGGAACCGTCGAGCGGGAGGCTGACCTCCGTGTGGCCTACGTTCCACAGCTCGAGACCGTGAACTGGGACTTCCCGATCACGGTCGATGAGTGCGTACTGATGGCACGCACCGAGCACCGGACCCTGCCGTGGCCGAGCCGTGCGGAGAAGGCTCAGGTCAGCGAAGTGCTCGACCGCCTAGGGATCGGCGACCTCGCGAGGCGTCACATTCGGGCGCTGTCCGGCGGACAGCAGCAGCGCATGTTCATCGCGCGAGCGTTGCTCCGAGAGCCCAACCTTCTTCTGCTGGACGAGCCGACCTCGGGAGTGGACGTGAGCACGCGGCACGACATGCTCCACCTGCTGGCCGACCTGCACGACGATGGCATCTCCATCGTGCTGACCACGCACGACCTGAACGGGATGGCTGCGCACCTGCCACACCTGATCTGCGTCAACGGGACGATCGTGGCCGACGGTGCCCCGGCCGACGTCATCACGCCCGATGTCCTGGAGCACACGTTCGGTGCCCGGCTCGAGGTTCTTCAACACCTGGGAATGCCCATCGTCATCGACGACTACGACCCGCGATCCCGTCGTTCGGAGGCCTCGTGACCGCCTTCTTCAACAATCTGACGGAGCCCCTGGCCTACGACTTCTTCCAACGGGGCCTCATCGTCGCCACCATCTCAGGCATCCTCCTGGGGCTCATCGGCGTCTACATCACCCTGCGCGGCATGAGCTACATCGGCCACGGCCTCTCGCACGCCGTGTTCGGCGGGTTTGCCGCTGCCCAGCTCATCGCCACCCAGTTCTACGTCCTCGGCGCCGGCATCTGGGGAATCGCATCCGCCCTCGCCATCAACGCGGTCTCACGCCGCCACCGAATCGGGGCCGACGCCGCCATCGGAGTCATCACCACGGCTTCTTTCGCCCTTGGTGTGGCCCTGCTGACCAAGTTCGGTTCACGCGGCCCAAGCTTCGACAGCGCACTGTTCGGCAGCATTCTGGGCATCTCCACCGTTCAGATCTACGGGCTGCTCGCCGTATCCGTTCTCACCATTTTGATGGTGGCGCTGCGGTACCGCGCCCTCATGTTCACCACGTTCGACCCCGAAGTTGCAGAAGCCTCTGGTGTCAACGTGAGCCGCATCGACGCGATGCTCATGATCGTCCTGTCGTTGACGATCCTGGCCACTCTCACCGTGATCGGGGTCACCCTGGTGGCTGCGATGCTCGTCATCCCCGCAACGGTGGCACGGATGCTGACCGTTTCGTTCTCACGCATGCTGGCGCTCTCATCGCTCATCGGTGCGTTCTGCGGTTTCGTCGGCATGTACCTCAGCTACTACGCCGGCGTGCCGTCGGGAACCATGATCGTGCTGACCGGCGCGGTGGTCTTCTGCCTCGCACTGGTGGGACGATCCGTGGTGACAGGTCGCAACCGACGGGCACTCACGCACTCAGCACACCAGGAGACCCACCTTGAGCGAACGGCTCCAACCCGGTGAGAAGGCCCCGCCCTTTCGTCTGACCGCCGATGACGGTACGGCGGTCGCGCTTGCCGACTTCAAGGGACGCAGCGCGATCGTCTACTTCTACCCCGCGGCCATGACGCCTGGCTGCACCAAGCAGGCCTGCGACTTTCGCGACCAACTGGCCTCACTCCAGGCCGCCGGCTACGCGATTGTGGGGATCTCACCGGACAAGCCGGAGAAGCTCGCCAAATTCCGCGCCGCCGAACACCTCACTTTCCCCTTGCTGTCGGACCCCGAGAAGTCGGTGCTCACCGCTTACGGCGCGTTCGGCGAGAAGAAGCTCTACGGCAAGACCGTCACCGGGGTGATCCGCTCGACCTTCGTGATCGACCCCAAGGGTCGGATCGAGGTCGCGCAGTACAACGTGAAGGCCACCGGTCACGTCGCCAAACTGCGTCGAGACCTAGGGTTGGACTAAGCCAGCGGGAGTGGCGGAATGGCAGACGCGACAGGTTTAGGTCCTGTTGTCCGAAAGGGCGTGGGGGTTCAAATCCCCCCTTCCGCACAAGAGTCGACATCATGCCGACGTTCCGATACCGCGACTGCGATGCCGCCATCACCTGGCTTGTCGACGTGCTGGATGGTCGGCTCCTACCGCCCCAGCGCCTGAACGATGAACGGGAGCAGCGCGCGCATCGCTTGCCCGCGGTGACTGATCGCGTCCTTCTCCTCCCCACTCATCTGCGCGGTGGTGACGTCGAAGCCAACCGGCCGGAAGATCGGGTCGTATCCAAAACCCCCAGTGCCGTGCCGCTCGCGAAGCAGTTCGCCCTCGATCCGGCCTTGCTCGACGTGCTCAATGCCACCAGGCACGACCAGCGCCGCAGCGCAGGCAAAGTACGCACCTCGACGACCCTCGCGCACATCAGCAATCTGCTGCAGCACTAGGTCGAGGTTGGCGTCATCGCTCGCGCGCTCACCGGCCCATCGTGCTGACAGCACACCCGGCATCCCGTTCAACGCATCAACACACAGCCCAGAATCATCCGCCACGGCTAGCAAGCCGGTGCGCGCACTCACGGCACGCGCCTTCAGCAGCGCGTTCTCGGCAAACGTGGCGCCGGTCTCAGCGATCTCGGGCAGATCGGCGAAGGCATCCGAGCCCAGGATCTGCGCATCGATTCCCTCGGAACGCAGCAGGCGGTCGAGCTCGGCAAGCTTCTTGGCATTGCGTGTTGCCAGTACCACCTGCGCGGTCACTGCTGGACGGCCTGCCCGTTCAACGACTCGGTCTGCAGTCGAGTGAGGTCGATGCAGCCAGCAGCAGCGAGATCGAGCAACCGGTCGAGCATGACGCGATCGAACGGTGCGCCCTCAGCGGTTCCCTGCACCTCGATGTATTCACCGCCACCTGTCATCACGACATTCATGTCGGTACCGGCACGCACGTCGTCGTCGTAGTGAAGGTCGAGCCGGGCTTCGTCGTCGACGATGCCGACCGACACCGCCGCAACCGAATCGGTCAGCACTTGGCGATCCGCGGCGATGACTCCCTGGCCCCGCGCCCATTCGATGGCATCAGCCAGCGCGACATAAGCGCCGGTGATGGCCGCCGTGCGCGTGCCGCCGTCGGCCTGCAGGACATCGCAGTCGAGCACGATGCTGTTCTCGCCCAGCGCCGAGAGATCGACGACGGCACGCAACGACCGGCCGATTAGACGCGAGATCTCATGAGTGCGGCCGCCGATTCGGCCCTTGACCGATTCACGATCGCCTCGGGTGTTGGTGGAACGCGGGAGCATCGCGTACTCGGCGGTGACCCACCCCGAGCCGCTCCCCTTCTTCCACCGCGGAACACCCTGGGTGAACGAGGCCACGCAGAGCACGCGCGTGCGACCGAACTCGACCAGCACCGAGCCCTCGGCCTGATCGAGCCAATTGCGCTGGAAGGTCACCGGGCGGAGGTCGTCGGCACCACGGCCGTCTGTTCGCATCACGTCGGCGACCCTACCGACGGGAACCCGATGGTCTCGGGCCCCATCGGCCGCTGCTCGACGGTGATCACCTCGGGTCCCAGGAATCGGCGACCCAGCCTGGCGAACGGCTCGGGATCGCCGGTGGCGACGAACCTGTGGACGGGCTCGGGAAGTCCGGGCGCACGCATCAGGTCATGGGCGGCCAAGGTGCGGTAGACGTCCTTCGCCGTCTCTTCGGCGCTGCTCACGAGTTCGACGTCGGAGCCAACGACGTAGGAGATGACACCGGTGAGCAACGGGTAGTGCGTACACCCGAGCACCAGGGTGTCGACGCCGTCGGCCACCAGCGGATCGAGGTATTCGTGGGCCGCATCGAGCAAGGCCTCCCCAGACGTCACCCCCTGTTCGACGAATTCCACGAACCGCGGGCAGGCCTGGCTTGAGATGATCAACTCCGGCGCGGCAGCAAACGCGTCGTCATAGGCCCGGGACGCGATCGTCGCCTGCGTGCCGATCACACCGATCCGACCGTTCCTGGTGCCCTGCACGGCCCGACGGACGGCTGGCTGGATCACCTCAATGACGGGTACGTCATAGCGCTCGCGCGCGTCCCTCAGTACGGCGGCGGAGGCGGAGTTGCAGGCGATGACCACCACCTTGACGCCCTCGGCCACGAGGTGATCCATCACATCCAGGGCGTAGGCACGCACCTGGGCCAACGGCCGGGGGCCGTAGGGGCCGCGGAGGGTGTCGCCGACGTAGAGAACCGGCTCATGGGGCAACTGGTCGAGAACCGCCCTGGCCACGGTGAGCCCGCCCACACCGCTGTCGAAGATCCCGATGGGTGCGTCAGCCACGATCCCAGAGCCTACGCGGGCGGGCTGAGGACCTTGGTCCTGACCTGTTCGTGCCAACTCGTCGCCAAGCACTCGACGTGCGATGCTCCTGGCGACCCATTTTTCACAGAGGAGGCTTCATGAGCGACTGGCAGAGCATTCGCGGAGACGCCGCGGCGCTGCCCACCGACCCGATGAACATGAAATTCCGTCCCACCGGCGTCACGGTGGTCGGACTCGTGGTCAAGGTCGCGGCGATCTGGCAGTTCATCGTGGGCGTGTTCGCCATCACTGAGGCGCTCACCACTTCGCAGGTCTCACGCTTCTGGAACGGCCAGTACCTCGCCACCGTGAGCGACGCGTACCTGTGGTTCTACGGCATCGTCGCCATCGTGTTCGGCGCCCTGCTGTGGTGGATCGCTCGCACCCTCGTTCAGGGCGACCAGAACGCCCGGCTTGTCGTGATGGCCTTGGCGATCCTGAACATCATCTTCGCCCTGTTCAGCTTTCCCTGGGGCGTCTTCGGCATCATCGTGAACACGCTGGTAATCGTCGGACTCTCAACCAACGCGGCAGCGCGCTGGTTCCAGGAGGACGCGGGTTACCGCGCAGGTCGCCCGAACGCCTTCAAGTAGCAGCGCTTTTCAGCACGTCCTGGAGGGCTGGTTCCGGGTCGTAGTCCCCTCGGGGGGCTACGCCCAGAGCTGGCCCTCCAGTGCGTTCTCGGCCTCGTCGAGCGTGCCTTCGTACGCGCCGGTCGAGAGGTACTTCCATCCGCCGTCGCACACGATGAACGCGATATCGGCCCGCTCCCCCGCCGCCACAGCCTTGGCCGCCATCCCGAGGGAGGCATGCAGGATGGCCCCGGTGGAGATGCCGGCGAAGATGCCCTCCTGCTCGAGCAGTTCGCGCGTGCGACGCACAGCATCGCGCGGGCCCACTGAGAAGCGGGTGGTCAGAACGGTCGGGTCGTAGAGCTCGGGCACGAAGCCTTCATCGAGATTGCGCAGGCCATAGACGAGTTCGCCGTAGCGAGGCTCGGCCGCCACGATCTGGATCTCAGGAACATGCTCCCGCAGGTAGCGGCCGGCGCCCATCAAGGTGCCCGTGGTGCCCAGCCCGGCCACGAAGTGCGTGATGGTCGGCAGATCCTTCAGGACCTCAGG